>Ga0065711_1028647_pt1 | contig 39996 bp, 22 predicted proteins | sample Hoacrofraction12_FD_59098 | JGI IMG/M metagenome (GOLD analysis project Ga0065711, IMG submission 59098) | Hoatzin crop microbial communities from Cojedes, Venezuela - Epithelial fraction 12 v2 (version 2) | ecosystem: Host-associated > Birds > Digestive system > Esophagus > Crop | place... | reverse complement strand
AGGACACCCAGGTCCCTCTCCGCAGAGCTGCTCTCCAGCAGGTCCACCCCAAGCCTGTACTGATGCATGAGGTTGTTCCTCCCCAGGTGCAGGACCCTGCATTTGCCTTTGTTGAACTTCATCAGGTTCCTCTCTGCTCAACTTTCCAGCCTGTCCAGGTCACGCAGAATGGCAGCACAGCCTTCCAGTGTGTCTACCACTCCTCCCAGTTTGGTGTCATCAGCAAACTTGCTGACGGTACGCTCTAACTCTTCATCCAGGTCGATGATGAAGAACTTAAACAAGGCTGGGCCCAGTACTGACCCCTGAGGGACACCACTCGTTACCAGCCTCCAATTAGACTCAGCGCCGCTGATGACAACCCTCTGAGTTCTGCCATTCAACCAGTTCTCACAGAATCACAGAATCACAGAATCACAGAATCACAGAATAGTAGGGGTTGGAAGGGACCTCTGTGCGTCATCTAGTCCAACCCCCCTGCCGAAGCAGAGTCACCTACAACAGGCTGCACAGGATCTTGTCCAGGCGGGTCTTGAATATCTCCAGAGAAGGAGACTCCACAACCTCCCTGGGCAGCCTATTCCAGTGCTCCGTCACCCTCAGAGGGAAGAAGTTCTTCCTAATGTTCAGACGGAACTTCCTGTGCTTCAGTTTGTGCCCATTGCCCCTTGTCCTGTCACTGGGCATCACTGAAAAGAGTCTGGCTCCATCCTCCTGACACCCACCCTTCAGATATTTATAAGCATTTATTAGGTCCCCTCACAGCCTTCTCTTCTTCAGGCTAAACAAGCCCAGCTCCCTCAGCCTTTCCTCACAGGAGAGATGCTCCAGTCTCCTCATCATCTTTGTAGCCCTCCACTGGACTCTCTCCAGTAGCTCTTCATCTTTCTTGAAGTGGGAAGCCCAGAACTGTACACAGTACTCCAGATGGGGCCTCACTAGGGCAGAGTAGAGGGGAAGGAGAACCTCCTTCAATCTGCTGGCTACACTCCTCTTGATGCACCCCAGGATCCCATTGGCCTTCTTGGCAGCCAGGGCACACTGCTGGCTCGTGGTCAACCTGTTGTCCGCCAGGACACCCAGGTCTCTCTCTGCAGAGCTGCTCTCCAGCTCCATTTTAAACCTCTGTTGGGAAAGCTGCTTTTGGGAGATGGGCTCTGTCATGGTTCCCAGGCTGTGGTAGGGTACAAATGTGGAGGACTGCAACATCTTTCTAGATGTATTTTTTATTTTGCTACCAGAAGTATAATATTCCTTTGAAACATTACGCTAGTTACATTGTCTGTAATGAGGCCTTTCATGGGTGAGAATTGCACACAGAGTGTGCACAAATATGAGCAATATTAGGGGCTTTGTCTTTTAAAGATAAGAGAACTTGAAGATATACCATAGTAACAATTTGATAAGCTTTCCTCTTTACACTTGATGAAACAGTAATAATCCATTTCAAGACCCAGAAAAACATTACAAATAGACAGCTACCTTTTTATTTTCCTTTTGGAGACAGGCTTTCTCCAAGTATTAATATACTTTTTGGCTCACTGAACTTGAAGTATTTTCTGTGAATAAATGGACCTTGTACATGTGTAGTTTTATAGTTACATGTATGTTGAGTCTGATCAATCCTGCTGATCACAACCACACTGTGATGGCCAAAGCTATTAACAAATTAAAAACACACCATCCAGCCTTGTCCTGAGTCTGAATTAACGTCTCTAGGAACAAAGGCATAGCAAGTAAGCAAAACAGCTAGGCTAAATATTGTACACCTGCTAGACCAACACAAGAATGGGGAAAAAAAAATCGTATTTAATTTAGTTTTCTCCTCTGCATTGGATTGGATTCACATGGTCACCTAAGGATAAAATGTTAGAAAACATTCAGACTTACAAATCTGCACATGCAGAAGTAAAAAAGTTAGCTAATGCATTCCTAGGAGTACACATTCTTCCTAATCTCTCCAATTTTTCCTGCAACACAGCCCCTTGGCCAGTACTGTAAAAGCTTCTTCGTTTCATGCAGATGAACTGCTCATTAGTACAGTAGTTGACAGCATTGCATAAGGCAGCACACACACTGTGTTGGAGCTGAAGATAAGAAAGAAAATGAAAGCAGTAATTTTCTTTTGCTCAGGCTTTTTTTCCACTTTGATGTGATTGTTAGAATGCACTTAGTAATTTGATAGCATTCTTTTTCCCCAGTCAAGTTCCAGCAGTACTTTAACAGAGCCCCAGGGTGCCTGTCACTCTCTGACATCTGTTACAGTTGAAGGCCATCAGCTGGCTTTGCATGTCAAAAACAAATTCTCAGTGGGTTCTGCAATTTCTCTGCCCTGTTGCTGTGCAGCAAAGTAGTATCTATTGATCACTGACTGGAACTGTGGTAGGTCAACAATTACTGCTGATGGGAGCTCTCCTCTGCCTCAGTGTAGCAGCATGCATTTATGTTGCTCTAAATGAGCAGGTGGAGGGGAGGGTTCTTGGGTAGATGAGACAAGGAAAGGCTCTGCCCCTGAGAAGTACTTTTATAAACAAAGCAACTTTAAAGCACTTAATCATGTGAAAATAAAATCGCAATATCTAACACAGAGGATCCATCTGGCACAGAAAAAAAAAAAAAAAGGCCAGGAAAATGGAAACTTACACAAGACTAAATTAAACATCTACATTAAAAAGTCAGAGATAATGAACTATTTCTAAACTCTCTCAGTACACCATCCTACATCCAATGTTTCAAATACAATTAAATTACTTATTAAAGTACTAATATATTCTGAGAAGTACTAAAATACTTTCTGCTTACAAATGAAGCTATTTTAGACTGTGTTTCTTTCCTTCCCTTTTACAACATGATAAGATTTTGCAACTTCAATCAATTCAGTTCCACAGTACAGTAAAAAAATTACCATGCTAATTGTAGGTGGGAGAATTGTGGGTGACTGCACACTTTTAAACAGTGCTACACAGATTCAGGCACTTGGGGTTTTTTTAAGAGAAAATAGAGAGCATGAAATTCAAGCCAGAAATTTGGCAGTGATGTGGAATAACACATTACTTTGTATCAGACAAGGTAATACATAAATGTCAAGTTGGTATCACTGCCCAGAGGCCTTGGTATTATGGCGATTAGATTTCCCAAACAAAGATCTTGTTTCAACCTTGATTACTGAGACAGAGGGCAAATGGCCACCGGCAAGTACCTTGAATGAATGCAGTTAGTGAAACTTCACTGTCAAGCCTGTCGGAGAATTAACAAATCTGATTTCTATCTTTCCATCTCCTTCACTCTGGAAAGAAACGCCGTTTAAAGCACATGCTCTATGAACCATGCCAAATGTACTTCTGCCAGCAACAGGACTGGGAAAGTGGCTCTCAGGTTCCCTAGGCCAGCTCACACACGGTTCCGTGTCTCTGCCCAGCAGGATTGACGTCTCTGTTTCTCAGCCCCAATGCCCCCTGGCAGGAGGCTCCTCTCCTGCCTGGCTGCAGGACCACCAGTGCTGGGACCTGCTGCCTAGGGCAGGAGGTCCACAGAGGTTAGGGTTCCCTCACCTTCCCCCCATCTCCACATCTCGAAAATAAATTTGAACTCACAGGAAAATGCACGTCCTCTCCTCTCTGAGCAGAAATGATACTTTGCCTCTGAAGTAACCCGTAACACACCTTATACTGGTACATTTGGGAAAGGGATATGAAGAAGCCCTGTCTTAATCTTGTAAGCTGCTCATGAACAGAGCAGAGATACTCAGTCTACCACATTCCTGTTTGCACCAACTTCTTTACCCATTTTGACATGAAAAGGAGACTAAAGAACAAACACACAGAGACTGAGACTTTCTTCTACAAACAGAAAACTCCCTGCATCCGGAGAACAGACTCTGTCGCTCTTACCGTGACACATCAAGGGCGCATTTGCTTCATGACACCTCAACAGAGAGCAGGGATGGAGAGGAGGAGGGGTTAGTCACTGGTGGGTTTCCATCAACAAGCAAGAAAATATTAACCAGAAATATATGTAAATAGAAAAAAATACATTAAAAAAAAATTACAGCAGACAGTTTTAAAGTTGAAGGCTGCACTTGAACTATCAGCAATGCCTAGAATATAACAGGACAAACAAGTGCTAAAATCAAATTTGAAATTTATGAAAATGCAAACAAGAGTCATTTGAATTATTCCCACCAGTGTGACCTAGGCAAGGGGACTAAAGCATTTCTAATACTGCCTCTTTTCACTAATTACAATGACTCTACAAGGAATTAAACCGTGGTAATAGTCTTGCGGCTTTCAAACAAAGAACATGATTTAGAACTAGTAATAAGAAAGAAAGTAAGACTGAATTACAAATGAAGTGGAATGAAAAGGTTTGTGGACTCAGTCATACTCAAACAAATAGTTGGTAATAACGATTATACTTAAGATGCTCTCTTTTGGAACAATAGCAACATTGTGCTTCCTCTGCATTGCTTAAAACTTTGAAAGTGTAGAAAGCACAGCAGGGGTATAAACTTCTTTCTTTTAGATATATATCTATTTGTTTCATATTCAGTGATTCTAAACCATCATTGAACATATAAAAATCTCTTTTCTGCATCTCTATGAAAACTGTTTTCCCTTCCTATGTTTCAAAGGACACAGCAAAGTACAAGTACTTGGCATACAGCTCTAGCACTGATATACCAGCAGCATCAGTCACAGCAAGTCCAATTACATGAGCATAAACCAAGTCAAAGGCAGACACACACAGTGTACTCAATCAACTGATAAATCGTTCAGACTGCAGTTTTCCTCTTTTGCTCCAGTTATTTCTGAAATAGGTTTTCCATGTGCAACCACAAACACTGTTTTTGCAGCCTCTGATTATAATCTCCTCATGCATTTCTGCTTCCAGACTCTGGTTCTTCTAATTCACTACCATCTCTCCAGTATATAAATGCTTCAGTTTAGCCTAATCTGGTTTTCTTAACAAAATTTCATTGCTTTCTTTGTCAAGCCTTAACTCTGGATATCACAGGAATCTACCACAGCAGATTTGCTGCACTTCTATTTACGTTGTTGTCCTCCAGTATCATTATCTCTCAGCAATTTCAGTTCACTCTGAGAATCTTCTCTATTTTCCACCTCCTTCTGAAGCTCTTTATAAATCTCACTTTTATGTGCTTTGAGGCTTAGGGGGTGTGAGGAAGGGAGTGTTTTTTGGGGGTATTTGTCATTTTTTAAATCTTGTTCAGTTTATCTTACTCCACTCTCTCTTGACCAGACAAATAAAAAGCAAGCAGTCAAGTAACACTGGAAACGTTTTCAATGTTGTTGTTGTTAACAACATTGTAACTCATTCTTTCATTCAGTTTGTTTCTTCCTTTTATTTCTTCCCGGCACCCAGCAGCACGATGCATGCTGGCTCACCCGCAGTTTCAGATCTATCTGGTGAGAATCTGCAATAATGAAAGAAAGGCTCAAAATTCTTCTTCCTTTGCCATTACTATGTAAAAACATGTGCAATGTAATCAGCAACACAGAATTTTAAAATGTTGTTAATGACTTTTTATTTTAGCCTTTACTTGGGCACTTCTTTTAACAGTATAAACCAAGTCTAGTCACTTCATTAAGAATTTCAAAACATATAAATAAAAGCTATGGTTTCATATGCTCACATAATAATACCCTGATAGCAGATCTATTTATTTTATTTAGGTGTCATTTCTAGACTATTATTTCTATTTTCTTTGCCCACCTTTTGACTGATTAAGAGAATTGACAGGTTATGTAAGTGGAAGCCTTCTGAACAGTGTAAAAAACCACGAGACTTCTCACTGACAGTAACAGCTAAGCAGGGACAGAAAAAGCATAAGCTCTGCAAACGTTAAATTGCTGTATGAAAATGGGTTCTGTACAAATACTAGCCAAGTTTCCCATTTAGCACCCTAATGAGCAAAAAGAAGGAATTTGAAAAATCAAATTCTTATCAGTCAGGAAATCTGCATAATATGCATTTTTAGGTCTCTATTTAGGTATTGCAAAGAACGACTGTATGGACTAATGCTGCTAATCCTACTTGAGACCACAAACATAATGAGACAGTTTAAAGAAGCCGGGGGATAAGCTATGCTCTTCTGTGTGATGTTGAATTTCATGAATAAAAAGGAACAAGAATAACGATTAACGGTCTTTGTAAAAATAGCAGAAATACTCCTAAGAAAGGAAAATAAATTGAAATTGCACAAAGTGCATGCCACAAAGTATATTAAAGTATGTCTGGAAAGAAGTAAAAATTATATTTAAATTGGATAAATGCAGCTTACCTTGCTCAGTTTAAATTTCAATGCAGTTCCAAATCAGTCAGATAATTTAAAATGAAGAAGAATAAAGGAGTGTGTTTCTGTTTCACTGGCTAAATTCAAAGCAAATTTTGCTGAACTACTGCAATTATTCTTTTTACTATTTAATTTGATACCATGCTTTCTCCAACGAATTATCAGAAAAGTTGGACAGATGTAGTTCAATGGAAATTATGCTGGTACCAGTAGCTCACATTCAAACAGAATGTAGGAACCAGCAAGTGGAACACTTCATTCCTGGATGGCGCTATTAGTTGGCATAAAGTTTTTGCTCAGAGATACTCAGGATCTCACAGTTCCTCTGATGAGTCATTCTGGTGATTTAAGATTTTATTTTCTCCGGACACCTGGCAGACATCTGGCTTGTGCTAAAGACGATCATCTATACCCCAGCTACCCCAATTGCTAGACTGAAATTTAGGGCAAATAGTCAAAAATGGGTTTTGCTGGTGAGCCTGAGGTATAGAGATGACCACTTTGGCCAGTTCAAGCTGCCATAGCTCAATCAATCAGGCATTGCCTGTGAGGGACCTGGATCTTTGCTGGCCAAATCTCTAGAGACAGCATCTGCTGTGGTGGCACGCACAGCACTTTTCTTTCCTGGACCTTATGCTTTAGTAGAGTGTGACATGTTAATCATGGCTGCTGTCAGCAGATTAAATAAAAAGAGGAAGATATAAGAGTTCCTCAGAAATTTTTAATATTTTATTTTTAAACATCATTTTTACTAATAGGACTATATTTTATGTAGAACAAGTAAAATTCTAGTATATTTTTATTTGGGATCCAATATGACTTCTACTAGACTGACAAAGTTTCCATTTGACTCAACAGAAGAGGCCTTAATCCAATAAGTGGTGCTTTTTTTTTCTTTTTTATCTTTTTTTTTTTCCTTTTTGGAGAATAACCTGTAATTTTTAAACACCCTTAGGAGACTGTCTCTCTTGCATACGGTTCTGCAAGAAAACTGATTTTCCAAACTAGCTGCTAAGTCAGTCCTATCAATTTTTTTTTAAATTCAAGTTGAAAGGAAAAGCAATTCTTTTCCCCTCACTAAATTAAAACATTTTTAAAAAATGGACATGAAATGAGGCAATTTCTTGTATCATCAAAGTCAAATGTTATGTCACAGCTCTGAATTGTATCTCTTGTCAAAAGTACAAAAGAGTTACTTGTTTCTAGGGATGCGCTGTGTACAAGATCTTCCTAAATACCCCAAGAAAACAGTCCATGCTGAAGCCTTGCAAATCTACTTTTTAATCCCTTGTCCTTATTAATCCATTCAGTCCAGTAATTCACCTTCTTCTTGATGGACTGCTATGAACGATTAAGGTAATTATTGTGACAGTGTTACTTTCATGCAGACCCACAGCCTTTGGCTTTTATTCTCTTCATTCCAAATGACTGATAAATTTTCCTCTCTTTCTCTTTTTATTTTAATATATGCAACCATTTTTTTCCTGAAACTTCTTTTAGAATTGCTTATTAAGACACAATTTTTCCACAAAGGGACATTTCAGAAAATTGAACCTTCAGTTTTTATATGCTCCTATCCTTAGATAATTCCCACTGTCAGCCTAAACACATAAATTGCAATCTACACTCGTGGCTACTAAAATTACAGACTTCAGTCCAACAGATTTTCAAATTAAATTCTCCACAGTAAACTTCAGTGTCCTTCTTATTTTGCTTCCACAGTCCTCCCCTACAAGACCGATGGTTGAGTCTGTTTTAAGAACGTGAATCTGAAAAGACCGACAGAGTAACTTCAGTTGCAGATAGAGACGTGGCCCTCTGCGTTGCGTGTGTACACAAACCAGTCATTTGCTCTTCGGTATGCAGATTTGAGGAGTCTGACATCACATACTGTCCCAAAATCAGCATCAGGCTCTAAAAAGACCATCAAAAACGCCACAAGGAGTAAATAAGGAGAACAGCAAAGACTTACTGCATTTGGCCTTGCTGAAAACAAACGGAGGCATAGCAGAGTCTGTAAGAAAAGATTCCCCACTTCAAATGAAATACGGCACTAAATAAAAAGCTCTGAAATAGAAGTCAATTTTGCACAGACAGCACTGATAACGGCGGACTTCAGGGCTTACCCCCTTACAGAAATTAAAGGAACAGAACCAGCAGTGTCCTCTGCATGTCCTTCCTTTGCTTTTTTCTGTACCTTCCAGTCCTACTTATCACCATCTAGAAAAAAGAAAAGATCAATTTGGAGGCAATTGCTGCAAGCCCTACCCAAACTTTTCCGTGATCTGTGAGTACACTAGGTATTACCTCAGGCTTTAAGCTGCACTGTTACTCAAAGCTGGAATGAATTATTGGGCGTTAACACCATTACAGTAACAAACACCAATGAGATCTGTATGTACACAAATCTTTTTTGATCACGTCCCATTAAGTGAAAGATGCGAGCTTAGAAAAATTTGTACGTGATTTTTTCCATTATTATTCAAAAAAAGAAAAAGAATAAAATACTGGAAATATTTTACAAACCAGTGAATTAATTCAAGATTTGAATGCACACACTTCTAATAGTTTTAATAGTCCTCTCTTTCTCCATTATTGACCATGAACTTATTAACTCTATTCCTTGTAAACTGTTAAAGAACTTCTACTGATACCTGCTTCATATGCTTAGAAATCTTGCCTTTATATACAAAAAATGAAAAAGCTTATATTATATTTTAAAAAACATTTTAAGAATACAATCCCTTCACAACTACTATCCAACTCCATCTCTTTATCATGAGATAATTATCAAAATAACTTCTCCTTTAGTCTTTTGTTGAGCCTCAGAGGAAGGCTTGCCCCATGGACCCACCAGTAACACCCCAGTGAACGTCCCCACCAGAACCTGTGCCTGCAGCCACCCAGAAGCCCATCTGCAGCACCACCTACCCCAACCCTCCAACGTGTTTGTAGCCACTAAGACAGCACCAGCACCCTCCGTGGTGCCTTCTATTCAATGAATTTCAATTTAGAAAAACCAAAACCAAACCCAACTAAACCACTTTATCTCGGTTTTGCAGAAGAGGAAGAGGTGTGCATATACTGTCATTTGCCATCAGCTGTAGTGGGTGATAATTACACAGTCATCACCTAAGTCTAGAAGCTAACTGAGAAACATGAAATAGGAAGTCCTGTAGGATCACATCAACAATGCAGTTAGTACAAGATTTGTCTATGACTGGACAAGCATTACAAAAAAAAAAGGAAAAACTAATAATAGATACATTTAGAATACTTATAGATAGTTAGAATATTTGTAATGTTTATTTAGACACTGGATAACAGCTTGATACACGAAGTTTTCTCCCCTTCTTATGCCAGAAAGCAGCTCGCTCACCTCAAAATGACTATACAAATTATTCTGAGAAGATTTATGTCATTTATATACTCCATGAACCTATCTTCACCTCTACCCAGTAACAAAGTCAGTATCAAGAAAAGTACTGACAAAGAAACTTATTAAATAGTGAATTCATAACAACATAACATTGATAGTCAGAAACTGAGAAGTTTATAGTTTTATAGATCATTACCAGCTGGCATGGTAACTGACAATTTTTGAATGAAGCTCTGAAATAAGACTCTTTAAGTAATTTCCAGTGAACTACATAAAAATGAAAATAAACTGCACTTCTCCCTATTCTCTACAATAAAATCTCAGTTTAATTTTGTGGAACACAAATATACATAAAAGAAAGAGAGAGTAAAAATGCAATACATTGTCCTGTAAGCATAGTTAAATCAGAAAGTTTTGCTAAAATATTTTCCTTTCATCATGAAAGTATTGTTTTGCAAAGCCCTGAGATTCCTCTGCTATCCATCTCTCCTCGCATATTTTACATGAGACTTTTCTGGCTGCATATTGCAAAAGGAAATGTGTCATTAAATTCTTTTCAAAGTGACTTTGCTGAGCTTGTTGGAAGTATTTTCCGTGCTATTCATGAATGACAGGCTGCACGTCCCAGGCATCAGCTGTGCGCAGTTCATTAGTGCTACAACTGCAGCACATCAGAGGACTGTTTTACAGGGCTTTTCAAAGGCAGCAATAAGCAGCCAGCATTCACTGACTGAGGAAAAGACGAATCCTACAGCCACAAGCTTCGGCTTTTTATTTGTGGGTTTGGTGGTGTGATGTTTTTTGTTTTGTTTTTTTTTTTTTTAATAAGAAAACAAGTTGTCAGCCAAGGAAAAGAATAATTAAAAAGATATTTATAAGAGACATGGAGACCTTTACAAGAAACTTTTCTAAACAGGGCAAAATAGAGAGTGGGAAACTTTTTGCTGGATATTGTTCTGGAAAAATCCTCTGGTTTTCTTTGATGCTTTGCTTCATAATTTGTGCAGGTTTTTAGGAAATTCTAACACAGGCTGAGGAGCATCCAATATCCATAAAGGGTATGCAGAGACACTTTGCTTGTATGAAGTATACCTGAAGTTTCCTTAAATGTATTTCATATATATACGCTTTAAATTTGACTTGTTATTACTAATTCAGGCAGCTTTTCTATAAACCTGGTTATTGACGTATGCAGTGGGTTCATTGCATTACCAGTAGCTCGTTATCCTCTGATGGTTTGCTGTATGACTAGGTTTTCATGAATGGAAACATAACCAGCAGATTAAAGTCTTGCATGCACCCAAATATTTTGCAACCATAGATGAGGAAAAACTAGAGCACTAGCCTCTTTGGTCTTGTTTATGTAGAACCATTCTGAAAATTTGTTATCCTTACTCTAAAGGATAGGATATTCCTTACCAAAAAGAAAAAAAAGAATGGACAAAACATTTTTAAAAGGTAGAGGAGAACGTTTTACAAAATGCTCTACTAGTTCTATAAAACCGATTTGTCAAGTTGAAACGTGAAGTCATGGATACTTTCAGAAACTCTTAGCATCAGAGTAGGGTGTTGGAGAGGAGAGCAAATTTCCCATCTGCCAAATCATATTGCTAAGGGCTACAGAATGAAATGTAAACAGGTACGTTCAGAAGTTTTAAGCAAGTGACTAGTTTCTGTATGCATTTGCCAAAGCATCCTGCTTCTCCTGAGATATATTTGACAACCTCTCCCCAAGTCCAGGGCACTGACAAGATTAAAGCAAATTTATGCAGCCACATGATACTATACATCAAAACACACATTTATTGAACAGGAGCACGTCACTTTTTAAGCATGCTCCATCAAAGAAATGATTGGCATCCAAACACTGCTTGATCTTTCTCAAGGACCTCAAACCTGAACATCTGCCACCGCTACTATAAAACTCTTCTGTCTTCTTTACTTCTTCTTTTCAGTTTTGGAGAGGTAAGACACCCGAAACATTCATAACAAACTTCAAACTGCAAAGCAAAAGACTATAGGCTGGATAGACACCCTTCATGCCTTCCTTCATCTCTACAATCAGTTCAGATAAGCTTGTGACAAGAGATTGCTCCATTACTGGTAGACTCATGATTAGACATAATTAATATACTAAAAAAAAAAAAAAATCATTCTTGAATGGCTATCAGTGAGCAGCAGGTTTGACAAGATGTCAGGTGGAGAGCGGTAGGGGAAGAACACAGACTGTTTGGGAAACCAGGTATAAAATCAGGTCCAAGCTCACAACATTTCTACAACTGAGTGCTTTCATAAGAAACACACATACACACACAGACACTTGATTACAGCTTTAGGCATATCATCCAAGATGAAAAACAAAGCTGTATTTAATCACCATTCCCGTTAATGAAAAAATGAGCTTCTTTTGATCCAGTAAAATTCACAGGTTAACAGCTGGAATGAGAACTGCCAAATCTCAAACAAAATCCTTCTCTGTCCTTGACAAAGCAAAAATTATTTCTTCAAGATGGAAAAGTATCTTTTCGATTAACCTAATTCCTTTTATGTCTTGTTTCATTTCTTCACAGGAGTAGGCAAAGTCTTCATTTCTACACCAAGAAAAAATATCATAAATAGATCAAATATGGATTTGACACAATCCAAGCGAGAGAAATGTATCCTACAATATATGAAGTGAATGCTAAAATAGAAAAAAAGACACAAAACTTTTAAACAGGTATTGAAAATTTGTGTCTAAGAAAGCATCGCCTATATTCAAATGACAACCAAGTATTGCACTTATTTATGCCACCTTTTCTTTAGTTGTTGTTTAGATTGTAGATACACACCCACACAACTCACCAGAGAATTTCATGACATATTGCAATGATGCACAGCACTCAGCTGAAACGGCTGAAACAATGTTAGACTCTTTGTTAGCAAGCAGTCAGTCTGCATCTAGAAAAGTCTATATTCATTATCAGGACTTTTTAAATCTCCTAATGTTCCGATCCATTTCTAACAGCAGGAAATTTTGCATTTTCCATCCTTTAGGTTGATAAGGGAATTCATGCTCTTTGAGAGACTGCAGTGCAGTGTCACCTGCATGTATAACCAGGTTAATACTGAAGATACAGGATAAGATTTCAAGCAGATATAGTACTGAATTTTGCTGAAGTTTACTTGGCTTATGCTGAAACAGCCCTACTTTTGTACATTTCGACAGAATAAGGTTATAGCTTAAATTAATAAATAAAGTAAGTAGGGTCAATTAAATGCATTCAAACCTTTCCCTACTGTGCTTGTGAGGATGTTTGCAGTGCTGAGAAATATTATTCTTATGTTAAGCAAGCAAATCTATTCCAGAGAAGAGCTTTTATCACTTGTATCTTTTGCTCAAGTCACAGGCCTGAAAAATTGTACACTGTGGGAGTTCAAGGCACTGCTTATAACACATTGCAAACCTTTGTTACCATTAAGTTCATTTCAACACTTCAAAATAAATCTCTCTGCTCCCAGAGGTTTCAATTTCCTATGTATATTCCACCTTCTGTGGAGCACGTGGTCTTAATTATCTTTTAAGATCCCATATTAATGCAGTACAAAGCACTGATTAATTATACAGCACCAACAATACAGAAAACTACTACGATAAAAACCATGTTGTCTTGTGAAAGGTATGCAACGCTAATGATTATGATGGTAGATGGTGGATTCCCCACGTGTAGCAGGCTGGAGGGGACTGGTGTCCTCCCAAACACCACAAATTTTGACAAAAAAAAACCCTCATAGGTTTTTTTTGCATTACCCATGACACAAAAAAAAATTGCACTTGGACTCTGATGGTCCTAAACAACATTGTGGAAAGTAATAACTGCTCCAGATAAACCAGTATGGCAAAACACGTCCACTGAGAAAAAAAGGAGGTTTCAGTGATCTTTCTCTACAGACTTTTCACCTGCTCTCTTCCGTACTGTGCATATGTCTTCCCTGTGCTACTGTACCCACTCTGCTAAATGTTTCCACATTTCTTTCACTGGTGGGCAGCATCTCACCAGGTCTCTGGGTGTGACTGGGCAAGCTGCTCCGCGCGGGGAGCTGGCAGCGTTGGCACAGAACCTCGCTGCCTTCCACAGAGGAGGCTCCCGCACAGAGGAGGGGTAGGCAGCATCCAACCTTCGACTGTAAACTGGTATATGGACTGTGCAATGAGCTTGATATGTGGGCCCTGAGTGAACTGAACAGTACAAACAATAGTAATGTTTTTGATAATCCTGTAATTCATCACTTAAGAAGTTAAGTCATTTCTGGATTGTATTGGAATTAACTAAGGCCTCCAACATTCCAGCTTTAGGTAAGTGCTCTGACTGTAAATTGCTCTTTTCTTTTTCAGGAGAAATAAGTAGGTGAGACAGGGTGAAATTTTCATTGATCTGAGCTTCAGGAAAGATTTTGAAGGAACAGCACACAGTGTTGCTGCTATAAAACTTACTGCTTAGCCGCTTCGGGTAATACACTGTATTTGAGAAGATTAATTCAAATGTGATAAAATCCAACCCAAAGTGCTCTTGTTCCCCTGTAATTTCCAGCCATCCACTGTTCACCCATTTAATAAACTGTCACTTGCTTCCAAGGCACCAAAAATGCATCAGGCAGATCACTATTGAGGCTATAAAGACGAAACTGATTATTCCAAAGTTCTCAACGCTGTTGTAACTCTTTCCTGAAGGTAAACTAGCACAATTCCTAAGTTGCATCATCTCATCCACACACAAAGAACTGGACAGGCAAACAGAGCATGTTTGTCAACAGCAGTTTTAATCAGTTACAATCACACTAATTTTGATTTTAAACAGTTCACAAGGAGGTGGCAGACTCAGAAACTTGATGACTTACAAGCACGTACTCCGAAATAATAGTCATTTGGTAACCCCATGCTGCTGTAATCATTATCCAGAGTTCCTTGTTCATATTACACTCCCACAAAACAAGCATTTCCAAGCTTCCCCTTCTGATGTACAAACATAAGGAGAGAAAAAATTACACGTGGGAACCTTAACTAAATGACAGTAGAAGTAATCAAGATGAAACACTTCTGCCATTACTGGCTGTGCAGTGAAGTTCACTGACAAAAACTACAGTGTGGGAGGCTTCTCTTGTGAGCAGAGAAGGTGGTATCCTGGCTTGGCAGCAGGGAGAACCAGCAAAGCCCAAACCTTCAAATGCACACCAGCCTCCGCCACCACTGTGTGGCCTCCAGCCTGCCATCCAATATGATTCAGCTTCCATGTGTGTGATGAAATCTCCTACTATTTATGCTACCGCAGTATCCAGCAGCTTTTTTATTTAGCCAGGGCACCTGAGCACTGTGTGATGCATCCACATAGTGCAGGAAATCAGCACTTCTCATTTAAGCAGACAATTTTATGTCCTGCTGCTGCTCCTGCTATTCTGCTCAGAGGTCCTGCCAGCAGTAGGATCCTTGGAGCTGCTGCACTTTCACCTTCGGTATTTCCAGAAATTCAAATATTTTGGGGTTCTGCTCATGCACTGGGACAGTTTCCCCCTTCCCCCATCCCCATCTCTCCTTGCCACTCAAACTCTTCCGATTCAGGCAATCAACTGTGGTCTGACCCTTCCCCAGAGCTCTCCTGAAATGCAGCAGAGAAAGGCTGTTACCCTGTGGCCTGGGGTAATGTCTGAGGAGGGTGTCTGCATGCCAGCAGGCACGGAGACTTTTCAAAGGGAAAGAGGAAGCACAGGAAGAGCTTCTACTCACCTGCAAAGTAATGAAAGCCAGGCTGGACAACTCAGTTGTGTGCATGCCAACAGGGAAAGGGAGCAAATACCGCTGACGCCAAACTATCCTGCAAGAGGAGAGCTGCAAACGCAGTCTGCTTCTGAAATTCCTTGGAGATAATCTCAGGCTGTGACCAGCAAGAAGCTATCTAGATGCAGGGTGTAAAGGCTACATCAATTCTCTGCAGCCTGGGCAGGCAAACATCCTCTCTTTTGCTCTTGCTCCCCCTTCTGCCTTTCACTGCTGTCTTTCCCCGTTCCTTCCCAACAAGAAGAAACTAAGAGGAAAGCAGCTCAAGGAGTTGGTTTCTCCCACATGAGCATCTAGGCCCAGCTACATGAGGTCTCATTTAAATAGTGAAGTGCTTCTCATAATGAAATAGTCCTTCTTGTAAAAGCATTTGAGAAGGGGGTTCAGTAAGACAAAATGCGTTTTCCTGATGGGTAAACTGAGGCAAGGGCTACTGATACATATGGTTACCAACAGACCACTGGGGAGTCTCCAATTTCACCCTGATTTCTTGCATCCCTGTTACTAAGAAAGGTTGTTCCCTCAGATGTGCTGGCAAAATTGAAAATTTGTGGCTAGATCCACCAAACACCTTAGATCTTACAGCTTTAGCATTACATAGTATTCCCTATGGACATGTAGCCTACAAATTGTAAGTGCTCTTATTGCCAGGAAACACTAAAGTTTTAAGAAAAAAAATTTTGGAGACGGGGTCTTTGTTTACAGCTTTTCATTTGTATGAAATTAGACTGGCTTCTTTAGAGAAAATTAGTGTAAGAAGAAATTAGTGTAGACCGTCTGTATTTATTCCCAGTCTCACACTGGGCCCCGTAACAAAGAGACACTCCACAGCAGCGCTCTCCCTCCCTCCCTCCAGTCAGCCCCTCATTTAACTGCAGGCTTCAGGCATGCGTGGTACCCTGCCTGAAGAGCTTTCCCTCCCTCCGTGTCTGTGAGGCCCCAAAACCAAGGCTGGGGCCAGGCGATGGGAACCGCAAAGGCCAGGCAGAGCAGAGCGTTCAGCTAAAAGCAAATGTTGGAGAAAAGGTTGGACTGGAAGGTGACTCTGAAATTTTTCAGTTGTAGGAACAGGATATTTGACTGAGTCATAAGATTTATCTTCAGTGAGAATGAAAGGGCTGAGCATTCCCCTGACAGATGCCTTTGTGGCTCCTTTCTCATGAAAAAAAGTGCCAACCTCAGCTCTTTCGTTCCTCAGTAGTTGAATTACTACAAGAACGGTTTTCTAATATTTTCTCTGCTCCCTTGCAGGAAGCATGCTGTGCTGGTGGGAGACGGGGTGGCCATGGCAGGCCCTGGCTGAGGAAGGGCTGGCTAGACCCTGCAGGGAGCAGGAGCTGCTGCCCACATTGCCACTGTCACCATCGGTGAGTTCATCCCAATCCCTTCTTGAGGGCAGCCACAGCCCTTTCCCTCTGATCTCTGCCTATCTGCTACCTTTTACCTGTTTCCAAACAGAACCCTCTCCATTTTTGTGGTTCTGCCCTGGCCCAGTGCCCACCACCTTCCCCTCCTCTCCCTTCCATCTCCATGTCCTTTCCTCCCCATTGGGAACTGTGTTTGGAGATGTCTCAGTCAAACCCTTGCGTCTCCACCACTCGTTCTCCCCTTTTTGGATGAAAAAAAAAAACAACCTACCCGGCTTATTCTGGATTTAGTTTGTTCCTTGTGAGGGTGCTTACAATTAAATATTTAAACACACACTGGATTGCAGGTTGAAACGCCAGTCTCTTCTCTCCCCAGTGAGGACCCTATCTACCAGAACCATTTTTTTAGTTGTCTCTTACCTAATGCTTACTGAACTTTTCCATGTAAATGAAAATAATTTGTTATAGAGACTCAGAAACACCACATTTCATCTTTCACACAGAATAACCTACAGCTCAAAAGTCAGCACATTCAAAAGACAAAGAGGATTTTCAAACACTCCAGTCTAGCACAGAAGTGCAAGGTACATATCACGCACGTTCAGTGGGCTATTGTTCTTTCTTTTCTTTGAGGCCTTACATACGTTCCTTGCTCTTCCAAGCTGCGATACTATCAACACCATTTCGCATCTTTGCTTTCACTGCTGTCATTGGTACCACTCCCTCTCCTACCAGCAGAGTCCCAGAGCAAACCAGTTCCATCCTTTGTGCCCGCTACTCACAGCTCTCTCTCACCTTCCAACTTACCTCCTTCTCACTTTCTGCTTCACCTGCTCAGCTCCTATCCTAGCAAAACCTTCACACTCCTATGCAGGCTCCATTTCACGTACTTCAAACCAGAAAAGGCTTTGCTTTAAATTGGAACAGGTTATTTTTAAGAAAAAATAAAACGTAAAAACTAATGTGACATGAAAGTAGTTACATGCTACTTGCATGCTGTATTCCTTTCCTACACACTTCATCCCTGCTTTGTCTTGTACTATAAGCTCTAATTAAGAGACAGGGAAGTTTTTTTGGAGGATGAAATCCAGTATTTATTGGAGACGACAGCAGAACTCCTACTGACTTCAATGGAATCAGGATTTCTTCTTTTTCAGTTACTCCTGAGTAGACTGCTGCTCTTTCTCAAAATACATCGAGCTATATTTGCAACTGCTAGCACATCGATGTCACAGGTAAAATCCAAGTCAGAAATTTATATTCTGTTTAAAGAGGTAATGTTTCTAGAATATTTATTTCTAGCATGTCAGTAAATACAGTGAGCAGCTTATTGTTCAGCTATTTTCGTTAATGATTTTTTTTTGTCTGTTCTTAGCCATATCCCCAAGCACTAATTAGGAAATTGCTTTCACAACAGAGCTTTAAAAATTGTCAAAGCAGCATAGTTGGCATTTTTGTCATTCTTGTTTATGACCAAACACACACTTTCAGTAGCCTTTTCAATCTCTTTTTTTTTTACATTGATTCTGAAATCTCCAAGCAACTTGGCAGCAAAGCAAGGCTGCATCACTACAGGCAATTGACTTACAAAAGCTATCATCTCTGCAGGTGGAAAAAAAAATAAATTGAACCTAACATACAGCACATGCAAGCACATACACACTTTGCTCTGTGGTGCTAAGACGATGGTGTGCCTTTTTTTCCCCCCCCAGAAGGGCTCAAACAGATTGAGTTAGACCTGGTATCCTGCTACCTATCCACCACACATCCGAGCAAACTTGTGGGGAACAATATGGGATTCACAGCAGTCAGCACGATGACACAGGAACTAATTCAACCAGCCCCAAATGGTGAAGTCTAAGAGAAGAAAAGATGGCTGTCATTCACCTGCATAAATTCTTCCAACACGGAAGTCAGATCTCTTACCTGTCACAAGGGACCTCTCACTGACGCCCTTTGTCTTCCTAGCTCTGAGAGAGCACTTGCACCAGTACCTCTTGCTGTCTGCAACAGCATCATTCACCTTCTCCGAGGTCCAAGGCCTAATTCAGCAGGAGTGTTTTGAGCTTTCAGGACAAACTGAACCAGGGAAATACTTGTCCTGTGATTGTTGTTGGGACTTCGGTGACAGCTAAGTTATATTAAACCCCATGGCAGACAGGTGGGAATTGGAGGTAGCAGCTGAGTTGAGAAGCTATGGACATACAAACATTTATTTTACACGACCCAAGTGACAGCTGGACACTTGAACTCTTTTGTGGACCTTTGCCTGTATGATTTGGAAGTCCTTTGATTTTTTAATTTGTATTTGCCTGAAAAGGATCTCATAACTCCGTTATCCACTGTCATTCAACTTTTCATCTGTAATCGGTTCCCACAGTTGATGTTTTCCTTCCAGCATCTTATGCAGGCAATAGCTTGCAGTTAGTGACCACTGGACTCCATGGATTAGATACAAGGTGAAAGATCAGTAGTGGATAAAAAAAACGCACGGTTACTGTGACAGAACTAAATCTTTCGCCAACACTGCAGAGAAAATGACATTAGCGTGATGATTTTAATAGCAGTAAAAGCAGATATGATGTTTACAGGAAATAGTTACATCAGCATTTGTTATTGATCTTAAATTAGTATCACATCGCTATCACTCCCCAAACTGTCAGTTACCTCTCTTCTTCACAAAAAAATGAGATATTTTTTTTTCCCCCCTTGAACACAAAAATATTACTCTAATTTCTAAACCCAATTTCTTGACATGAGATAAGGTCCTGGAGATGCATGTCATTATTGAAAAGATTTAGTAAAGGTGAAAGAAAACCTAAAATCCAGTTTCTGGATATAGGATAAGTCACCGAGTGCAGGTACTTAAGATGATGATCCTGTAACAGCTTTCTACAACATATTCACATAATCCCTATTTTAGGGAGTGTCAGAGTAGAAAAGAGGAGCTGCGGAACGAAGCACTAGAGGTGTTCATAAGGAGATGCTCGTTACCGCTTTCCCACATTTCAGCATGTACAAACTCTGGTCTGAAAGCTGCTTAGTAGCACTTTGTGTACCCTGTGCTATTTGACCTAACACGCCTGCCAACCTTTGCATCCACGCAAAACCCCACTCAGGCCTTTGAACATTCAGCATCCATATCCTCCTCTGCTATCACAATAGATTAGAAATGTGTTTTGTTTTTCAAGAGAAGTTGAAACTGCATCCAAGTAAGACTGTTGCCAACGCTCATCTCAACGCTGGCATCATCAGCAAAGCTGAGATCACGCTGTGGAGACAGCATGACAGATCCGTTTGCCTCATGCTTTAAACACAACACTTGCTTTTTTGGCCACTATTTCATATTTTCCCCAATTCTCAGAAGTAAACCAGCAACTGCCAGAGACTATAAACTCTCAGGACTGCAAAACTGCCAGTGTGCACGATACAGAGGCTTGGACAGCTAGCTTGGTTGTTGTTGCGAAGACTGACGGTAGGACTGGGATCTGTCTGGGGCACAGCCAGCAGATCTGGAACGGACAAAACTCATGTGGGGGCCCCTGGCAGCAGAGCAGCAAGCAGCGCTCCTAGGCACTTCCCGTCAGGTTACACCTCTTTCTCTGAGAAATGCTGTCCCACTGGACTGGGCTTCAGCACCACATGCTGCATAACATTTAATGCCCGTTTGCTTCACAACTACGGCCTCCCTTCCAGCCAACACCTCTGCAACATGCGCTGCTCTCCAACTCAGGAGATGATTCTCGGCACCGTGCAGCAGGTACAGCAGCGGCGCGCAACTGCATTACACAGGTCTGCAAGAGTCACGCACAGGTATGGATGCTACCATGCATGGCAGTTTCCTGCATGGCCATGCTCTCCTCACATGCCCAAATGTCCACTTCTCACAGATGGTTTCAAGTAAGCATCAGTAGCAAGTACAAAACATCTCTGGCAGTTGAAGACATCTAATGCTCAGTTACACATCTAGTCAAGCCCTTACAGACCCTTCTGTAGCATGGTACCTTGAATTTCTACGAATGGAAGGCTACAACCACACCAGCAACTCTGCAAAGGTCTCAGATTACATTAAAGCATGCCCCAGAAAAAAAACTATTATACCATACCCCCAGAAATGTCACAATTTCTTTTTTTGAAAAATCATAAAAAGACTTGGAGAATGATTCTACACCTTTCAGACATATATCCAAGCAAGTCACTGAAAGTATTTCATTATGAAAACAACAACAGTGTAGACAGGATTTTATTTGTTTTTTCTCTCAGTTGTCAGCACACAACATTTCAGTTTCCCGTAAGGCAGTACTGCCCTCTTTTGGTGTAATTTATTATGCACAATGCTTTTGATAAAAATACTCAGCAAGGTCAGAAAGCATTTTTTTAGGGATGCACTACTTCCTTTATTTTTGTAGAAAACCCACCAAGTTTTGAAAAAAACACAACTAAAAAACCCCAAAGTACTACAAATAACAGTTTTGTAAGAAATTGATCTAAAAAGGTCACTACCATTAACAGATTACTGAAAGTCAGCGTTAGAGAATAAGTTCAATTTGGAGCAAACAGCACAAAAATAGTGCATTTGTCTGCTCTGATTATAGCACAAATATGCACTCTACCATTTAGTAGAGAGAAAAAAATGCAGGCCAGGACAAAAAGTAAAGTCAGAAAGATTAAAAATGAATATTTTGAAGTGGTTAAAACACCAAGCAAAATTTCCTTTCAAGCTAACATACAAAGTCTATTGATTGTACAGACCTGGGAACTGGCAGCAATTAAAGGTTTTGAAACAAGAATCAAAACTTCTTGCTAAATCTTTTATGATGTGAACTGATCTGTTGCTACTATTTACCGGTCACTTCTCCCTATACAAACAGTGCCCTGGTACGAGAGCACAAGCCCCGAGAAGCGGGGACACAAGAGGCAGCACAGGTGAATATTGGCATGGGATGGCAAGAGACAGAGCCCATGCTTGCTACTGGAGATCCCACAGCTTTGCACAGCTCTCTATAATGGTCAGTTAAAAACAATGCAGACTGAAAGCTTGACAAAACCGTAACAAAGTACAGAATCTAACGTGTATTATCACATAGTAAACTTGGATACAAGGTAGAGCTACAGAACAATGCAGAAAGAAGATGCAAAAACACATTATCTAACATACAAATGACTCTCAATGTGACCCCAGGAGAGCAAAAAAGAACCACCAACACCAACAAAACACTCCTCCCACAAAGGACTGCAGAGGCGCAGAACTCAGCGTTACCCTCTCCAGCAGTTCCAAGCTGTGGATTTAAGACTTGGGGGAAACGAAGCAAAGTTAACTCCAAGAGAATGAACAGAAACAAAATGCATGTGCTACAAGTTTAATTGTATTCCTGTGATGATTACTGTGATTTGTTTTTTCACTCTACATGAAGAAAAATACTCTTTAACTGTACTATTCTTTCCGTTCCTGAAAGATTTGGGTGTAGACTAACCACAATCCTTAAATTAGACCATCAGGATCTCTATTACTCTAACAATACATTCTTGACTTTACTATACAGATACACCCATGTATATAGTGATCCCTCTGCCCAAAACTGTGATTTTGAGTGTAACAGCTTCAAAAGAAAAATCACCTACCCCTTTCTAGGAAGTGGAAATTAGTGAGCCCCGGATCTTGTCCAGGATCAGGCGAAAGCCTCAGTAAAAACGACCACTTCAACCATGATGGTCTATATCAGAAGACGGAAAGAGTCTCGATCTTGGACACACATACTGTCGCACAGTTTTGTAACAAAGATCTGCAATTTACCAACACAATTTCAAATGTGAGAGTAAAGTAACATTCCTGAACTAGTTCGTTTCCTTGCTGAAACAGCTTGATTTTCAGAAATGTGACACGAATAGAAGCCACTAGGCTTCAAAATCAAAGTATACAGAGAAAAGACTATGAAATTACATACTAAAAGACCTGTAGGTCTATTCGCCTGCAAGGAACATTTCTCAGTTTGTGGAGATCATCCACCTGTACTAAGGATGTTTGAGTAAAGCAGTGAAGTAAGCGGTAGAGCAGTAGAATGGTTCAGTGTCATCTTAAATCAGGAAACCCTAATAAATTCTTTTTTAGCCAGGAGGAAGAGGCTAGCAAAATGGCAAGGAAATACTCATAAAAACAAAAAAAAAGAGCATTTAGCATGTACTAACACAGTTTTGCCCTCTGTTCCCTCTCCTTCCAGACTACGATCATCATGGCTGCTTGTGAATGCATGAAGGAACAGGGAGAGAAAACAATTCAGTGCTTCCACTTCTCTGCGGCACTGAAGTACTTTCCAAAATACCCTGGCAAGGTACTACACAGATTCCTAGTTCACTGCAGCAGAGGATGGAGCTTTAACAGCAAGGTGTATGTTCCCTTAGTTACTCTGAAAAATTTCTTTAAAGCATCACAAAATACAAAGGATAACAATCAGAAGACTCTAGAAAAGGTGGTGTTGCTATCATATTAAAAAGCACTGATGAAATCAGCATTCGATTCTTGGCTCCATACTGACTATAACCATGGTGCAAGCCTACGGCTGAACAAGCCAGCTTTACATGAACAGCATAATTCAAGAAGCTGACATGTACACCGTGAAGCTACAGAAGCCAAAGAGACAGGCATTTATCAACCCAGCCATCTAGATTTTACTGAAGTTAACTTTACTAAAGGATATAAAGAAGCACACAACTTTAAAGTCCTAGTGTTCCACAAGTTTATAGAAAGGACCTCACACATGATTTAAGTGTTGTCAAAACAATTAGCAGCTCATTAAGGTGGAGTTCTGTGTAAGAGAAACATAGCATGTAATTCCTTTATCTTTTATAATTGATTAGTAAATCACATAGAGGTAGAAGCTTTCAGTTTTACTCAATTATGTGTACAATGGAAGGAGACACTCATGCGAAGATACAGATTAATGAGTTAAAATAGCTTTAATCAGAACATAGTACATTTGATTACGTTCCCTATTTGTTTTCAAACTGACAGGTAAAGATGCATTTTAAAAAGTGGTTTAGAGAAAAAATGGCAGGATATAAAAAAAAGAAATAGACTAAGTTGCCAGCACCTAATCAAGTAAGAGACCGTGCTCAGCTGAACAGAGCTGTTCAGGTTCATTTCACTGAAAACTGTTTCTCAAGTTTTTGGGAGGTGGCTGTTCAGTTTCACTTGAACAACATGGGATTAAAAACTCCAGGTCTTCTGAAAAGACTGCACTGGTCTCAAGCCCTCCTCTAGACCAAATACGATAAAAACCTCTGGAAGTTCCAATTCATTACATCCTTCCTTACAGTGACCACAATTACTGTATTGCTAGACAGCTTAGCCTACCCACCTTGTATTTTTTTTCTAACTACGAACAAAATTAGGGTGCCTCAAGGGGGAGTTTTAATAGTAAGTGCAACATGCTAGTCACTCATCACCCTTCATACTCTTACCTCAAAGTTCTCATTATTTACTTTGACCTAGATAGTTGCTCTGTTGAGGGTGGAAACAATCTCAATATTTAAGGAAAAAAAACCCACCATGAAACTGCTCTTGAGTGTATCGCTCAAGTATAGCTTCTGAGCTCTCCAGAAGCAACTAACTCTCTACAGGTACTTCAAAGTAGTGTTGGGCCCAAAACAGTTTTCCCGTATCATGAGTAACATCTCACCTTCCAGCCTTCGGAAAAAATTCATAATTTAGCAAGAAGGTGTATTACTCTTTCTGAAATTCAAGAATAGCCTTTATTAAAACGTTACTGACCTAACTCTGAAAACAACTGGTATCCGAATTTCCAAATAACTGAAAATACTTGCACAGAAACACAGACATTCAAGCAAGCAGAAACCACCAAAAAAGCCATTTTATTGCAACAATGTCCCCATCATCAATTGAGATGGCAAAAATTAAGTTTTAATTCATTTTGCATTTCTACCTTTTTATTTATGCAAATATAAATTCAAGAGTGTAAAATAAATCCACATATAAAACACAGAGGAAACATTCTCTTTCAGTGACTCCAAAAAAAACCCTTACATACTGAAGAATCATCACAAGTCATCCACTGTCCGTTTTTCCAAGCATACAGGGGTGAAAGAATGCAGAAATATATTCTCCAAAAGCATCCCGTTTAAAGTCTTTAAAGTACTTAAGCAATATTTAGTAATCTCATACTCTTCGAGCTTATGGATGTAGACTCCAAGAAAAGGAGAGACAAAATACATCTCAAACTCCAGATTATTTAAACTCCACCTAAAATAACCCATTTAAAACAAGATTATGTTCAATTCTTACAGCAGAAGCATCAGAATTATTTTATTAGTATCATTATTTTGGAAAATTACTTCTTATTAGTTTTTCCTGCTTTTAAAATAAAGTCAGAATATTTATTTCAAATAGTTTACTTACACTGTAAATATATTGCGGAAAGTAACTCCACATGCTGGTACAACAGGCCTTCATCAAGTTCCACTTAAACATTACTATGAAGTACCTTAAAAAACAGGGACTACAGCATGAAATGCACCATGAAGAGTCAGTGCCATGGGATTATGTATTACCTTCCCATATGCAACAAAACGCTTACATATTTTGAAGTCAATATTGGACTGTTAGACCACATGAATATTGGCTGGTTACAAATACTTGGACTAGGAACATTTACTGTTTTAGAAAGATGTGATTATTATATTTTATTGTTATTACACAAAAAAAAATGTTACCAGTATTATAAAATGTGCAGGATATTTCAAGAGGAATGTTTTTCAGTGGGTCCAACAGGCAGATGTTTCCAATGACTGTGGCTTTCAATGCATATCATGCCAAGTTCTTAACAAATAGTGTTTTCCCTCATGGTTATGTTACAACAGGATGAAGAAATTAAGATGGTAAAAGCAAACAAAGTTACAAAATGAGAACTGCAAGTAACTTCACAACTAAAAAACTTGTAGAAGGATTTAAATCAGCATTATTGTGGGTCCCCACAGTTGCACTGCTACTCTTAGGTTTCCAAAAGATACATATGATTTTATAAATATTTTTGTGCCAAGAGCCATGCTCAGAAACAAAATATAGGCTAGCACAAGTCTACCTTCTCAGAGATGCATGTTAAGTATAAAATTCACTTACTAAAGTGCATTTGCTCAACAAATTCTATCTAACTTCTACTATTATATCTATCCCAATAAGCAATACAAACTAAACTTTCTTGAAATCCTACCTCTACTTAAAAGCAGTAAATATAGATGACTGAAATCTGAATTACAATCTTGTATTACCAAGCATCTTAACTCAATGCTGTGAGCTGCAGAAATAAACAAAAGGTACTGTCCTAAACTTCCCACAAATGAGGAAGTGCCTCTAGTTAGAAATACTGAAAGTGTAGAATGGAGTTAAATACAAGCAGAGCTGAAGTAAGCATTGCTTTGCTTCTTATTCAACATGATGTTTCTTTAAGGCTCTGAGAGAAGCTGTTACGTTTCTCAAGGTCTTTTGGCAAAAGATACAAATGTAGAAGTAGCAGGGTCATCTGACATTTCAGAACTTGTATTTTCATGTTTCATTAAAGCCAACTTATTCAGTGTCCATATACATTTATTGCACTTGTGTTGTTGGAATACATCTATACCAACACAGTTATAATGATTGCAACAAAGCCATAGTAAAATAAACTTTAAAAGGGTCTGATTCTGACATTAGAGGGTAAGTGTCTGCATGTTTAAAACATTCCCCTAATAATAATAAATACAGACAAATTGCTCATCAAATCCGATGCACATGTTTAACAATTATTTAGCATATATAAAATTTCACTCATCCTTTTATGAATACAAATCTGTTAGGGATCAAAAAAGACTTACCATGCAAAATATTGATTAGTGCTGCATAATGGAATATATATTTCTATCAGAGTTAAAACAGTATTTTCAAAATTTAAAGAAAAATAGATTTTTAAAAAGGGATTCTACTGTTGAATGCAAGTCTTCCTTGTAGCAAAGACAAGATAGAGACAAGTTACGATTTATCGCTGTACTTCAGTCTTTGATGAAAGACTAATAATAACTTGTCCACCTACTTTTTAATAAATGCTACATTTTCAAGAATAAAGGAACTATCAGTAGGCATTATTTCTACTTAAACAAGTTATTTCTCTCTGTAATAGGTCAAGTATGCTTTTAAAGATTCAGGTAATGGTAGACTCATGATTTTCTCTCTCAGCAGATTTCGAGGAGGCTCTTCTGGCTTCAAGGCCTCACTGTGATCTTTATCCTCCTCCTCTTTGTTATCATCTTCCATTCTTTCATCTTCTTCACTATCTAGAGGCTGAGGAATGAGCTGATTACCAACAAACACATAGGTGTTAATCCTGCGTCTACGACATCTCCTGCGTTTTCGTTTTGGAGGAGCCTTCTGAGCAATACCCTTGGCTTTCATCTCCTCATTTATGAAGTTTCTAAGGGTGCGTCTGATATATATTCGAGCTAGATCCTGCAGATTCCGAACAGCACATGGAGCTAAAATGAAAGAAAAGTAAGTTATACTAAGTGAAATTCCCCTCTGGCAAAAAGTTGAGCTGCAAGGCAGTAAGACTTATGTTCAAGAACAATTGAAATTTTAGCACACGATACAATATGCAAATGACACAAGGGCAGATACAGCCACCTTGACAAACCCTGTGGCACAGTCCAAGAAACTAAGTGATATTTTGACAGACGCACAAGAGAATTAGAATGCATGAACAGATTATTAAAATAAATTTTAAAAAGCATACAACAAATACTGTCACCTTTTAACACCTGGCAAGTCTCAGGACCTACTGCTGGCAATGTTTTTAAGATCCTGCTGCTGGGAAACCACTTGTACTCCTATGTCACCTCTGTTTAGGCAAGTGTCCTTCTTCTGCCTGAGTCTTGTACTCACTACGCTTTTCCCTACTTACTACTGAAACCAACTCATCAGGAAGAGCCATATCAAATTCACAGCTGATGAACCAGGTAAGTCACCCATATCTTTGCAGCAGAAAAGTAATCAAAATTACTGAAGTCCTGAAGACAAAAAAAAAAAAAGTAACAAAAAGCCAAAAGCCACATATCCTCCAATGACGGACAGACAGGTGATGACTACTGCTGGGCTGCTGGATGCCTGCCCTAGATGAGCTATGGCTGGCTAATCACAAGGAAAACAAAAACAAAAAAGCACACCGACCAAACCTGCAGCCTGTTCAACTTTCCTGCTTGTCATTTTTGTTGCTATACAAAGTAGCATCAAATTAATTGGGACTACAGCAAGGAAGAAGTTAGTGAAGAAGTAATTTTGAGAATTACACTTCCAATATTGCATTCAGCTAAAAAAACAATGTATTTCAAACAAAATCTATTGTTTCACATACTGACTTCAGCTGCATGCTAGTTACTCACATTTGAAACCAAACGGATGTTTATGACAGCCAACATTGATTTCAGCTAAAGCCAACAGAAATTTTAAAAAAAAAAAAGCCTCAGTTGTTTAATACAAAACCCACTCAAAATTCAAGAACAAAACCATGTCTAACCATACAAAACATATTTGTAAGATCAGGCTAAACAAGCCATGATTGTAGACTGTATGCAAATCATAGTAAATGCAAGCACGAGGTATATAAAGTTGAAGTAACCGATTAGCAGGCATTCGTCCCACACACAGAACTGTGTAATAGAGACTTCATCAAATCAGAATAAAAAAAAAAATATTACTTCCTTCAGAAGAGGACAGAATAAAATTTTGAAACACTGGAAAAGGTGTAACAGCAGTTAAGCTCTCAGCTTTATTACCCTGTTAGATAACATAAAACAGTCATATTACTTTTAGTGCTAGTTACAATTGATTATATTCTATTCGATTTTGAAGACAACAGCATCTAAAAGGTTTGAAGACAAAGTAAGCTCTTCACAGTCACATCTCACATCATAAACTATAACTGGTAACTACCAACAATTCGTAGTATGTAAAGGAAATCAAGGCCTAAAGCGTCTGCACTTCTGTTCACAAATCCCAGACACACACAGACAGACAGAGTAAGGAAAATGAGCTTCTATAAAGCTTCAGACATGCTGTATTTTTTTGAAAAAAGAAATGTTTGATAGGTAAAAAGGATAGTTAGGAAGTCCTACAGTGAGATAGTCAGAGATCTTTCCTATGCAAGTAATACAAAATCTGTTTGAATACAGAACTACTCAGGAGGACACCTAGGGAAAGACTTCTGAGGCACCCTTAAGCTCTCGTGGTATTCACGGATTCTAAGCCAAACTGACCATGAAATACAGCTCTCGTTTTCATTAGTGATCTTCTCAAACTTGCTTGATGTTTAAAAATTGAGGGTAACCAAACTTAAAAATACAGTAAAATTTGACTGAATATAAGAAGTTTCGTCTTTCTCCTTCATTACAGTTTAATAAAAAAAGAAAGTTAGACTTCAATAAAATCTACCCTTGTGACTTCTCAGTGATGTACTGGGCTCATGATGAGAGTTTTTAATATGTACAGTACACTGTGGGTCAACACAAGTTTACTTCCCACACTAAGCTAAGCATGAAGCTCTGCAACCACGTTAACACCCTGCTCAAATGTAAAACTCTGCTGAGATGCAGAATATGTACTTTACCAATGCTAGTGGTGCTTGACCTTTATCTCATAGCTTACAGTCTACCAAAAGAGAGCATTTATTCCTGCTTGCAACATGCCACACAGCTGTACCCATTCTGGTGATGAATAGGCCATCTTAAATCATTACATGAGAATCTGTATGTGGTCTACTGCCAATCTGTCTTAGCTTCTCTCCTAAAACCATTAATCAAACTATTCACATTAAGAATACTTTTATTAAAATGAGAGGAACACAATGCCATTTTTTGATGTTTATGTCCACTTCTTTACAGTTGTCTAGCATCAGTAAACTGTGTCCTAACCATGTTGGTAAAATGATCCTTTTAGCAACACCTCTGTAGTTTTCCACGAGAAAAAAAGATTCTACTTAGAGAATGACTGACTGACAGATATTTTATGAAGCCCTATGTAAATGTGAGAGTTGTAACTGTAGTCTATATATAGCATCACATTTGTTTCAAAGCATTCAATGGTTGTACCAAGTATGCCATAGGCTCCGTGTTTACTTAGCGACATCCGTAGTTTCTGGCTAAAGTTTACATAAGGATAATGTTTAATGTTCACTAGACTTCTCTGAACTGCTAAGATAATTTACAGGTGCATGGATTTGAAACAAATAGACAATGTTACTGTAAACGAGGAATTGGCTGGAATGATTATTTCTTGAGCTTCAGATCACTTTTTTTTTTTTTAAAGCTTCATGATAAAACTAGATCAGCCTGAGCAGTGGAAAGAAGCATATCTTACTGATTTCATTTTACAGTGCAACTTCAAGCCCCTATATGTTTTGGTAGTTTTTTTTTCTTTTCTTTTAAATAGTGCCAACTTAGTAGCACAATTGTGTGTTCTTTCCCTCTTCTCACTGAAGAATCATTTCAAAATGATTACATTAAGCTACTTACAGGAAACACCTTTACTGTACTGTAGTTCAGTTCTGAACACCACTGGTCTGCACTAATTTACCTCCAAAAATTCAGGAATGGCGATGGAAAACAATTAAAAATCCTCCACTATCCTCTAGGGAGTCAGACTGTATAAAATCATAGTAAGACCAGAAAGCGTGACAAGCCACCTCTGTACTTCACTGTTAGTCATAATGCAGTCTATCTATTATGGATTACATCTAACGCAAAGAAATGAGGGGAAAAAAGTAATCGTGTATTAAAAAGCAAATTTCAGGAAACAGCTTTTGAGGTCTCAGAAAGCAAGTGTTAAACAACCAAAATGAATCATTTCTGCAAAAGAATTGATTACATAAAGGAAAGTAATATCTGTACTTCGAATAAAAAAGTAAAGGTAACTACAACCAGGAACTATTCTTCGCAAGTTCACACATACTCTCAAAACTAATAGCCAGATCAGTAGTTGCAGGCAATGCAACCCGGTAGGACATCCTGGACTCCTGAAGGGTTTATACCTGTTCCACAGCTAGAAAATGTGTGTGTAGGCAAGAAACATGCAAGGAGGACAGGAGGATTAGTTCCCTTTGGTTATACGTTAACAGACCAAAACAGGAAAGAAAAGCTGTTATCTTCTAGGCTCTTTGTTGGGCTAATTTAAGTTCCCACATGTTACTGAAGCTCTGTGTATAACACTACTCCTACCCCTGACCCCTAAAAGAAAATTTCAACTCTACACCTTTCTCTGCCACTCTTTTCTCCTTCCCCTTATCATACTATCTTATCATCTTGGCAACAGATGTACTTTCAGAGACTTTCTAAATACCTTTACTAATCTTATTCAAAGCATTGCAACTAGAAGGCCAGCCCCAGCGACTACTAAAAAAACAGCTAGGCATGACTATATCAGTTGCAGACAGACATGAGCATGCTCAGCTATCAATATCCTTCAGTACCACAGCTGCAGTTTAGACCTGTTCTTTCCATTTCAGGGTAAAAAGAAGCAGCATTTTTCTCTGGGAGACCATCAAGAAGTTAGCATTCCTGACAGACCTAATGCTAGCTTGCTATTTTAGCTATACGTCAGCAGAAAGAGAGAAGCTGAATCTAAAAGCAAAAGAAGTCTGGAAAAATAATCTGAAAAGACTGTTATCATTTCACTTCAGGATATTAATTGTTTAGCAACACAGAACATGTGCCAGGAGCACATGAACATAGCAGTGAGCTACTGCTTTACTGAACTGTATGTTCCTGCTCTATCATATTATGTCTGTATAGCATAGCCTCCCGACTTCCAGAACACCATCAGCAGGCACTGTAACAACCCATCAAGCCAAAGGGAGTGAGCACAAATGACACTTACGCAGTCCCACAGTGTCATGTTTGCCGTTGTCATTTCTGTTTGGTTGCACTAGTGGAGCAAATGAAACAGCAAGGATATTTTTACTTTCCCACGTGTTCTGTCCTGTTCTCAAGATTTGTGTTAGCTGCATAAAAACAAAAACAAAAATAAATCAGTGGTTACAGTTCTGCCACACTCACTACTATTCAAACTGGTGTTCAAACACACTGTTATGTAGACGTGCTTCAAAATTAATTCATAAAGGCTGTTTTATGAACAGAAAGGACTTTCATATCCCTTGAAATATTACTTTGGTAGTAGAGTACTGAATAAGGCTCTTCAGCAATGGGAAGAGATGCAGCTGGAAAATTAAGGCCCAAGGTGACTTTTGCTTTTTACGATTTTTCCAAAAGACCACAGAATACTTTAGATTGGAAGTGACCTCTGGAGTCCTACTTCCTGCTTGAACAAAACCAACTTCAAAGTTAAATCAGACAACTTGGAAGCTTTTCTGATGAAGTTAAAGATCTCCTAGGACTGTGATTACCCAACCTGTCTAGGCAACCTGTTGTAGTGTTCAACAACTCTCATTATGAAAAATTGTTTTCCCTATATGCACACAATATGACCCCTTGCTGCCACTTGTAACATCCTTCTTTCAGTTTGCTGTGCACCTGCAAAGAGAACTGGGACCCCTGCCTACTAAGGAAATTCTCCACCCTTTTAGGAAGCCAAGTCAGGAATTAAATGTTCCCTTTGCTGTTTCTCTGCAGGCTAGATCAACCCAGATCTTTCAGCTACTCCTTGTACTTTACATGCTCTAGCTCCCTAACCACAGTAATATCCACAGTTTTCATTCTGCTTTCAAACTGTGACTACTTTTAAAGTGGATTCCATCAATTTCAAGTTATAGTATCTTAGTCCAATAAATACTGAAAAAAGTATTTATGGAACTAAATTATGCAGGTTATGTTTAAATCACTTTGGTATTTTGAGAAAGCAAGATATATAATGTGATAATTCTTTTTGGAAGACAAAGTAATTAGTATGTTCATCAACAAGCATTTCAGTAATTATCTGTATTTAGGAGGACACCAGCTTAAATCACATAATCCGTCTTTCTCAAGTTGCCTATTAGTAAAACAGGGAGAATAATACTTACCTTTGTAAAGCCTTTTGAGATCTAAGGGTGAGAAGTAATAAAAGTGCGGAGTATTATTAAAATAATACACCTGTCTGAAAAACATTTAATCTAACATGGAAAAGCAACACTGAAAACTGCTTTAAATGAGTCATATTTTTTCCCTTCAGTTTTTCCCTTCCTTTACAATGTCCCGCTACTCACAGCTACTTCATATTTCTCTGAAGTAAATTCTCTTAGTTTAGAGGGTGGTTTCTTTGTTTTTAAGTACTGACTGGAAACATCTGTGAGGCAGGTAGATTTCAAAGCAGTTCTTGGACTGCTGAAAATACACTGCTGAAAAATACTATGAATGGAGTTATAGTTTCACTGAAGACACAGTTTTGCCACAGACTTTGATGTAAGCAGGATATTGATGCTTTCCTACAAGTTTAAGGGAAAAAAGTTCAAGACTTAATTAAAAATACTAATACCTGATTAACTGCAGCAATACACTGATTTAAGATATCATTAGCTGAACATTAACTTAGTCAAATATACATTTAAAAGCACTCCTTAAATTATATATTTCTCATACTAAAAGATAAAGACGGGAAATTGTCACTAAGTCACCTGATCTTCTATAGGCATTACTAAAATGCCTCCAACTTTCAATAAAATTTTCATGTAGTTTTCATGGTCTTTCTGGACTCCAGCTCCACAGTAAATCCGGTCATATTGATGACTGTCTGAGGCTATTTCCAAACAATTACCAACCACAAAGGCAGGTTCACAGAACTCAAATCTACGGGGAAGAAAAAAAAACAACAAAGGGGACACATTTCAAATTAGGAATTTTAAGAACAGCCAGTCCAGATAAAGACAGAAAAATATTTTTCATCTCTTCCCTTACATAATGAAAAAAGAAGAGTATACATACTTTGAAGTCTGTATTATGGCAATACTACTTTGAAAATAATCTGTTTTTTTCTGCTACATCAAGGACCAAAGAAAAATTCTTAAGCAGTTACAATTACGTATTAGGCAAAACAGAAAAGTCCTCAAAGCATCACCAGACTGCCTAACTATAAGCAAATAAATTTGTCTAAAGAAACCTTACAAGCCATACAGTAAAAGTGCATTTAAAACAGCACATTTATCAACAATGCGAGATATCCAAGCTGTTGAATAACTATTGAATAAATTCATTTCCTAATAGCCGCCTCAATTTTTTTTTTTTTTTAAATCAGGCTTTTAAAAGACTGCTTTTCCCCACCTCCCAATCTTCCACCTTGAGCCCAATCCACTTTTCCTCAATAAAGGAATTTAATGGAAAAGTCTGTCATTTTTTGACCACACACAAAGCAACAAAGAAAAAAAAAAAAAAGATTAACTATTGCAGAAGCATCTGTTCTGATTTTCATGAGCAAATTAAAGTTATACAACTCCTTTCAAGTGGACCTAAGTCTATAACAAGTTACAAGGACTGTAAGTACTCATTGTCACTGCATAAAATATCAAAGAAAATAGGTACAGGACAGAGCTTTACTGCCAAAGCTGCATATATTCTCCATTACACTGATACTTGCTAATGTTTTTCAAATCTCTGCTGCACCTTGCTGCTTCAGCTGTTAACGCCATAATAAATATAATGTACCTTTCTGTAAAAAAAAAGAAAAAATTCCTTCAGTGAGTAACTTGAACTTTTCCCTAAGCACTTTAAAATTAAGAATAGAGGTGACAATTGCTCATAGAAAGGATTTACGGTTTTCTTTGAAAAAATATTAAGTAAAACCAAACACCTTGTTGTTGCACACAACAGTTCACCAACTTCATCAGGTAATATTAAAATCCAATGCATCTCCAAGTTCATCCAGAAGGAACGAATTTTTCCAAAAACTTCTTCAAATACATGCAGCCATTTTATGAACTTTACAGCTGACTGTCATTAGAATTTTTTTTTTACTTGGCTAGCAGTAGCAAATCCCATCACAACACGACAACATTCAGATCAATATTTCTTCACTTATACTGAAGCTTGGCAACTTCCATTGCTTAGGGATGCTGCTTCTAAGATTTGGCTGACTTTCCTATCTACAGCATTACCATTAACAAATCAGAATTCTATTAAATGGATGTTTTTGCTTGAATTATATTTTTTTTTTCCCCAAAATGGGTTGCTTGACCTTGCAAATAACGCAATGCCCCCCAGGATCAATACAGGCTGGGGAATGCAGGGATTGAGAGCAGCCCTGCCAAGAAAGACTTGGAGGTACTGGTGGATGACAAGCTGCACCTGAGCCAACAATGTGCGCTCACAGCCCAGAAGGCCAACTGTATCCTGGGCTGCACCAAAAGCAGCATGGCCAGGAGGATGAGGGAGGTGATTCTGCCCCTCTGCTCTGCTCTGGTGAGACCTCACCTGGAGTCCTGCATCCAGCTCTGGAGCCCTCAGCACAGGAAAGACATGGACCAGTTGGGGCAGGTCCAGAGGAGGGCCATAAGGATGATCCGAGGGCTAGAGCACCTCTCCTATAACAAAAGGCTGAGAGAGTTGGAGTTGTTCAGCCTGGAGAAGAGAAGGCTCTGGGGAGACCATGTACTTTTTCCCCCTGTACTCTGCACTGGTGAGGCCACACCTCAAGTACTGTGTTCAGTTTTGGGCCCCTCACTACGAGAAGGACATTGAGAGGCTGAAGGATGTCCAGAGAAGGGCAACGAGGCTGATGAAGGGTCTACAGAAGAAGTCTTGTGAGGAGCAGCTGAGGGAACTGGGATCATTTAGTCTGGAGAAGAGGAGGCTGAGGTGAGACCTTATGGCTCTCTACAACTACCTGAAAGGAGGCTCTAAGTGAGGCGGGTGTTTGTCTCTTCTCCCAAGTTACTAGCAACAGGATGAGAGGCAATGGCCTCAAGCTGCATCAGTGGAGGTTTAGATTGGGTATTAGGAAAAAATTCTTTACTGAAAGACTGGTGAAGCACTGGAACAGGCTGCCCAAAGAAGTGGTGGAGTCACCATACCTGGAGGTGTTCAAAAGAATGTGTAGATATGGCACTTCAGGACATGGTTTAGTAGGCATGGTGGTGATGGGTTGACAGTTGGGCTTGATGATCTTAGAGGTCTTTTCCAATCTTAATGAATCTAGGACAGTACTGTAGCCCTTCAGTACTTAAAGGTGGCTTAAGATGGGGACAAACTTTTTAGCAGGGACTGTTGCAACAGGACATGGGTTAATGAGCAACCTGATCTAGTGGTAGATTTCCCTGCTCGTTGCAGGAGGGTTGGACTAGACGACCTTTAAGGGTCCCTTCCAACCCAAACTATTCTATGATTCTTTTGACTAGTCACACACAGACCCCAGAATCCTTTTCCCAATTACTGCATAGCTCTCGTGCTAGATGTGGCCAACAGTCCATAATGTTGTTTCCACATCCAAATCCAGAAGAACAACTGAAAGCTACAAAGATCATTGTTAGATTAAAAAGAAAAAAGGGAGAGGGAGAGTGAGTGGGGAATGACTGCCTTGTTGCACACAACTGGGCAGCTAGGCCAGCCTAAACTGCAGTTGAAACAAATTTCGGATTAACACAGAAAGACCTAGAAATACATTAGGCAAGGTTAAATGCCAGGAACAAAATGAAACCCCAGGCACTGATCACTTTGCTGAAGAAGTAATCTCATTTCATAAGCACTTGGACTATCCTGTATTTTTTTTACATCCACTGAGATCAATCAGGCAGTTCATGCTATAGTTTAAACTGTAGGCAACCTCAAATTAAAAGTCAAGCATCACCACACGAATTTAATTTGAAAGTTTCACCAAAGTACCTTTGTGCACTTCAAAAGTATGGGGGTGGGGGAGATGCAGGGAGAGAGAAAATATGGTACTTTCCTAAAATGCAGTTTTAAATCTTGAGACAGTCCCTGGTTAGTTTTAGAAAAAATGAAGACAGCATGCCTGCCTAACCTGGCAACTTTCACAACTTGTTCTGATCATCTCCGCATGCTCCTCTAAAAGTTGGCAAGCTTATTACTAGATACTCCAAAACTGCTTTCTCTGCTAGAAACCACGCTTAAGCTCATGCTGCCACTGGTCACACCCTCTTAAAACAAGTAGGAGCACGAAACTCTCCAAGGAAGCAAAAATACAAGACAAGGCAAAAACCCACAAAATACTCCCCAGATGCAAAACACTCTGTACGTAAGTGTGGATGAAAATGGTGTTTACAAATGTAGTAAAACCCTGAAAAGCATTTCTGATTTAGCTCCACAGCTTGCAACTAGAAAGGCACAAAGCACAATGAAGACACAGAATCAACTTCCCGTTACACCTGTAAGAATGAGATGGGCTAACCACTAGTGACCAACTCTGCCTACAGGCACTTCAAATTGTCTGGACCGTGCTCCACATTATTAGCAGAGTTTTGTTGGATACGTAATGCTTACAACCAAAACAGCCAGTTATCTGTTAGTCCATTTACTTCAAAAAAAAAAAAAAAACCAAACCCAAAAACATCTCCCACACAGCTTCAGCTAGTTTCAACCCAATTTGTCACCAGCAGAAATTTTCCTGAAAGACTAATTTCCCACCGCAAACCTAAACACTATTTGCACTAGGGTACATGCAATTCCTGAAGACATCTCTTTAGCCCGTATCAGATGAAAAACAAGGGGGTCTACTTGGTCCAACTGGCCATGCAATGGCTACATCCAGGTGGCCTACAGTGGTATGCTAGCTGCCCACTCAAACATAGACAGTTCAAGAATTGGCATACATAGTCTCCTGTTACCCAGAAAGCTAAATAAAAGTAAATAGAAGAAATGGGAGGAAAAGCTTATAAACCACGTCCAGTCATTGCAAGTTCAGAAGCCAACCTCTCTTCATCCCTGCTGCCCACAGAACCAACCGCTTCATGTGTTATGGTATGAGCAGTGACAAAAAAACAGAAATAAAGGCATACAGATTTCATACTTAGTGGAGTACTATGGACTTTTGAAATACAGTTATGTTGTACAATGGTGAACTTTACTCCTCCACACTCCCATGTAAAGTCAACCTCACCAGTGACACAAGACTCTTTCCGCGCTCTCTGAAACTTCAGCTGATTCTATTTTCACAAGATGATACATGAGCCTCCGAATCAGAAAGAGCTGATAAATGCATGTACATTCTTATTTTTATCTAATCCAGTAATTTGAGCTGACCTTCAAACAGAGACTGAAGTATAATTTTGAGATTTTTTTCCTACTAACTTGCCCAAATAATTTTCAAACTAAGCAAAGTTAAGTTCAGTTTTACTAAAGTATAAAAGACTATCATTTGATCAGGAAATGATCTAAAACTTAAATACAAAGGTTTTGCAAGTACAAGAGAATAAGCCATTTCAGAATATCTGCCAACAGCATCACAAGCTTGTTAGTCTTACAATATGAAAGTAGTATCAACCACATTGTTTTACAATTGAACTTGACCTAATCAAACCCAAGTTCTTTTAGCCCTAATTGTCACTATATTCAACAAGTTGATTTTACTCCTATTGCCTTTTGGATATCAAAACATATCAGATCTTCAATTCCCTTCTGTGTTACACTTAGCTCTCTTATTAGATTAATGACAGCGCTGAGAATAGTTTATTGCTTCAACATGCAGTATTGACAATCACATAAGCTACCTATCAAGATGAGGTAATATTTCACTTTTTTTTTTTAGTTACTGAGTTGAAATGGAACTAAGAGATGCCAAATGTTCTTTACCATTCGTTCACCTATACCAAATGGCCAGGGTGGCCTTACAGAGCATTACATAGGTAACATGAAAAGACCTTCTTATTTCACACATTAAATGTAAAAAATGGCAAAAATAAAGTGTTACAACAATCTGGAGACGTTTTCATCACATTAGGTTCTTAAGTTGAATCTTGTATGTTGATTATAAGAGAACCAACAGCCAAAAGAACAGAAATTAGAGTTCCCATTATAGACAACACAGCAACAGAAAGTTTCTGTTTAATCGACCACTTGCCACAGGATAAATTTAAGCACACACAGATCATGTCTAGCAATGACCCAAGATAACCAAGCAGCTTCAAGCACATAAAACATATGCTGACCCGATTCTGTCCTTCCATCTTTTGCATTTTTGTAATGTATCCCTCAAGGATGGGTGTTTCAAGTTCATCCTTAACACAGCCACAAGTGCTTTTCTTCCAGCTAAACATAAAATATTTTCTGCAGAATTTAAAGTGCATTTCCATCTTTGCTGCAGCAACTTCAGAAAATTATCAAGTAATAGATCATTACTGCTCATATTCTTTTAAGTAAGATTCCCCATAGATAAACACAATGAAGTATAACTACTGCAACAAAATGAACATCCATTTAAAAAAACATTTACAGCAAAGAACTAAGATTGAAGTTTGTTGCTCTTGTATCCATATCCACCAATCTAGTATTTGTGTAATAACAAGATATTAATTAAAAAGAGTGCACAGTACAGTAACCTATCCTTACAGCAAGCTTTTTTCCACAACAGGATTCATTGGTTGGTCCTACCATAACACCCACCCACAGAACCTATCCTTAATTACTTTCAAGTCTGAAGATACACAGGATGCTTCTTGGGTTAAGTTCTATCTATACCAACCTTCACAAATGCAGGATGTTGTACTGATGTCTCCTGAAAATGAAACTAGGTGCAAGTAGGCATGAATTGCCTTTTTTATTTTATAAAGTGGTATACATACTTGATTTTTTAAAACCAAAGAAGCTCAATAAAATTGGAGAGAAAAATCAAGTAATTTGAAGGAAAAACAACTTTCAGCATCCACAAGCTTGTGTTTGAAGGAAACAGTAAAATATGTTATAAAATGCTTAAAAAAAAAAAACACGCAATACTGAGGAACCACTTCAACTACTTACATTTGCCTTTTGCCAAAACAAAAATTAATTAGTTCTTAAACCCAGCCTCACTCCAGCTACATTTTACATCTCTGAACTATGACATTCATACCAGGATACATCTAGAGTACACTTCCACCTATCCCTATTCTATACTAACCACACTCATATTTCAGCTTGCTGCTCACAGCCCTTACAAAAAAAAAAAAAAAAAAAAACC
>Ga0065711_1028645_pt1 | contig 40004 bp, 11 predicted proteins | sample Hoacrofraction12_FD_59098 | JGI IMG/M metagenome (GOLD analysis project Ga0065711, IMG submission 59098) | Hoatzin crop microbial communities from Cojedes, Venezuela - Epithelial fraction 12 v2 (version 2) | ecosystem: Host-associated > Birds > Digestive system > Esophagus > Crop | place... | reverse complement strand
GAGCTCCATCCAACCTGGCCTTGAACACTGCCAGGGAGGGGGCAGCCACAGCTTCTCTGGGCAACCTGTGCCAGTGCCTCACCACCCTCATGGTGAAGAATTTCTTCCTAATATCTAATCTAAATCTGCCTTCTGTTCCATAAATGGAACATCCTGCTCAAAAAAGAGACTTTGTAAAGTTTTTTAAAGCATGTTTATGTGACTGCACATAAATGTTCGTGTAAAAAGGGAGTTATGACAGTTTATACCACAAAGGTTACAGTAAGAAAAAGCACTTCTTTATGACAATAATTCACAAATTCACAAGAATCACTTTAATATACAAAGCAATAACTAACATTCTGAAACACAAAGCAGCTAATATGTACATAGTGTTAATAAAATGCATTATAACCCAGTACATTTTTTTTAAAAACACAGATAAAGCACAAAAAAATTAAGTAAAAAAAACCCAAAAACAAACCAAACACAACAGGGATGCTTCTAGATTTTTGGGGAAATGTAAAAAAAAAAAATTATTTTCCCCAACAATGGATTTTCATTTAGTCTTTTAAATTCTGCAAGTGTGTGGGAGTTGAGCTCAAATACCCTGTTCTGTGCTGACATGGTTTCAGTAAAGAATCAGAAATGTAGATGAGGTGAACTTACTCTTTCCAGCTTCCATTACAAAGGGAGAATAATAACCCTCACTCTGGAAGCTTCCCTGAAAAACGTTGTTCCAAAACAATTTCTAATTATAAATCCAGAGTAGAAATAACTCATTTTTGTATTGAACAACCAATCTGTGGACAAGTCTGTGGAGGGGTTGGCTACCAACTAGCACCTCTTCTTGCCCTGTTTCCCCATCCCATCCCTAGAAGTCCATATAAGCAGCACAGTTTCAAATCTCATAAAAACTCAAAATTCTAGAACTTGTTAAAATTGTTTTAATATAAATAAATGTCATTACACACAGAAAAAATGGAGTGGCACCTGGATAAAACACAACTTGTGGAGAGCATCCGAACATGCCTAGTTCTTAAGAGTGGCCATTTCCAGATCACTAACTGGCTCAAGGCCTGCCTTCCCCACGCTCTCACTCAGCTATCCCCTAATTTAGAGAAATACATAGCCAAGGCTGAGACCGAGTGAACCGATCGCTCCCAAGCTGTGAGTACAGTAAGTGGTCAGCTTATGACATGCGCCAACCATGGACCATTACAGCCCGTCCCTGGCCCTTTCCCTGCCAGCACAGCTCCCGAGGACAGCTGCCTTCTCCTACCTCTCGCTGGTGAAAGTGAGACCTGAACTCACCCATTTGTGCTACGCAAACTAGCCCAAGCAAGTCTCTTTGTGGGCCAGAGCTTCAATAATACATTTAAAGAACACACTCCAAGGCAAAAGGCTTGAAATGCAAACCCTCTGTACCAACTGGATCTGGTCCCTTTTCCCCCAAAATGTTCGGACTTAAGTCATATCCATCTACAGACCCGAACCTGTCACAAGCACACAGGTTTTTCAGAACCCTGTCTCTCCCCATCAGTCTGGCTCCCCCCAGACCAACTGAGCTTCGTGATACATTCAGGTTTCGCAAAATCAGTGTCTTTTACAGCTAGCGAATTCAAAAGCTCAGGGAAAAGAGTTCCCAGGCACAGTACAGAGAATCATCAATGTACTGTATGCTTTTAAAACCTGCTCACAGTGACAGATTTCAGGGTTACAGCTAAACTATCATTGTTCCTGCAAAGGAAAGATGGTTGTGCTTTTTTTATCTTTTAAAGCAGGGTGACACATTGTCAATGTACCTTTACTTCCTGGTGTCAAAGAACTGGAAAGCCTTTTGATTTATTTTCTTGGATTGCAGCTTGTAAAATTTGCACCCAAATCTCAAATTAAGAAAAGGGGAATAAAGTGACTGAAAAATAGTTTAGCTTTCCTTCCAAATTAACCTCCCTTTCCCACTTGGGATCACTGAACTAGTTCTATTCTAAAAATAATTTCACGTCCATCATGTACCTACTGCGCTGAGACACCACACACTTAATTCTTTCCAGTCTTCAGTACTGCCAGTTCAGATTGCCTGCCATTTTGAAGCAATGCCTGCTGGATGCCAGGTGCTCATCAGCAAGTTAAATTTGCATAGGAGTCAACTGCTGTGGGGAGAGGAGTGAATTGTGTGTAGGCAGCAGGATTACAACAATTGTGCCAGGGAGCTTCTCAAGCAAACCCAATTGCTCTTTTTTTTTGTTCTGTTTTTTTTTTTTTCTTTTTTTAAAAGTGCACATTTTAATTAAAAAATTTACAAAAAATATAGTGTAACAAAAATAAATACATGACCTTTTGGTTAGATCATTGGCAAATGTTACATCAATAACCAGCTTCAGGGTGAAAAAAATGACAATAAAAACAGGGTCTTAGAAAACCAATGAAATCCTCTAAATTGCAATAGATTTGCAACCACTGATAATGAACTGTCTTTGATGGGGAGACTTGTCTTTAACCCACAAAAAGCACTGGCTGTCTGTCATAAATTAAAAAAATATAAAATAAAAAAGCAGAGACCAGTTTTCGCTAACAGATGACTACTTGCAGCTGCAGTCTACCGGAAGCCCAGATTTAAAAAAACCCCTGTAGTACAAATTTTGATCAGAAACTATCAGGGCTGTTTTTCCTTATTAAATCTAACTTTTTTCCTGAGCCTCTTAATGATTCCAAACACCCCACCAATTTCCTGATCTACGTACAAGTACCAGAGAAGACAGTGGTCTGCAATGCAAACGCCAACTACAGGAGAGCCAGAACCTACAGGTGTCTGTAACAGTCCCGACGAGCATGACAGGCTAAAATTGTGCTTTCAGATACAAGCAATGGTGCTGGCAACTACCTGATTCTGGTGAAATTGCTGCTTAAATAAAAACGTACTGCCACTACTCCAGGAGGAAAACAGAAGTCTTACCAGTGGTTCCTTTAGAAAGTAACACCTTAACAACCCTTCCAATTGTTTTGCCTTTGATAGATAGCTGCCAAAGAGAAAAAGCACAAAAGCGAACTGTTCTGGTAGGTGGTGGCTGGTGTAAAACAACTGTTTTACATAATTTCAAAAATTTCCATCAACAAAAAACAAAAACAAACCTCACAAAAGCCATGACAGATGAAACAAAACTCTTGATAATGGATAACTGAGAAACAGCACAAAACAAATCCGTAATAAGCGCTAGAATAATGCAGCCCAGAACTACTGGGGCGGGGGGAAGCTTTCACACACGCGCACACATCCACACACACCCAGACATACACAGAAAAGTAAAAATTTTTTCTGACCTCCATATACTATAATACTCAGCATTCCTGACTTAAAAGCTCTCAGAGCTGTAGATTATATACTGTGTGTATATATATATATGTACATATATTATACATATTTTCCAAGAATATCTAAATTAAAAGAGCACCTCTGACAATATCTTAACTGCCTGATTGGTGCTGTTGTTTTGCAAAATAATGACATTACAAAAATTATATTTCAAATCAATTCTTGTTTATTATGAACATAATGGATCTAGCCCTTTCTAACCCTCTCTTCAGGTAAAACAGGCTATCAATTCTTGAAAACTCACAACTGTGAGATATAAAATTAACCCTCCCTCCCCCCTGCCAGCATAATTTCCATCCTACTTCCAAATGGCCTTAGTTTACAGAAGGCGATTACCCCAACCTCACTACTTGGTAAATAGCATACAAATGGGTTCCTGTGTCACATTCTTTCCCTTTTGGGTCAATACAAATAGTAAAGCACGTGTGGGTAACCCTAGCCAGACCTGTACTTGGTCTAATACTTTTATTATTATTGTCATTTAAAATTTCTATTAAAGAAATTAAAGTCCCTAAATCCTCAGTGCAGCATAAATAAAAATAAAGATTCCTGCAGATCCCTATGTACTTTAAAGTAATGTTCTTTTTCCTAGTGAAATGTTACTTGCTAATGAGGTCTAGACTAGTAACACTGCTCACAGACCACGCACAGACAAAGCGGTAACACAGTGCTCCTCTCACTGCCGCACAAATTTGCACCAACCCTGTATTAGAACCCTGTCCGGCTACCGGTTTAGGCTCCCCTGGTCCATTCAGCTCCCCGGCTTTGTGCCAAGTGATTATCAGCAAGCACTAGACAGGGCTCATTACCCATTAGGAACAGCTCTCAGATCATGGCTAGCCTCATTCAGGTTCACTGCAAGAACTCAACTTTTTTGCAAACAGACATTTCTACAAAAGAAACCGCCTTAATGTAGGCACGTACAGCCTTTACCATGTTTCTCAAAACTGGAGGAACCATTACATGTTACTGTGTAAATGAGGCCATTATGAGCTTCATGTTTTACAAGGATGACTCCTGCGTTACCAACATTTCTACTTCAGCACTAATCTGAAAAACTGGTAACCGTTGTACGTATTTGTGTTCTCTGGCTTTAAGAATCAGACAATTTTTATAAAAACATTGCTGAGAATTTAGGGTCTTCTTTAAATTTGCATTGCTAAACTAATATATTCATCTTCCATTAAATAAAAACATGAAAATCAATTCTCTATGGCGGATAAAAATAGATTATAAACCCCCTCAAAACTTGTGAAAATGAATTCTTTCGTAATTCTGATACTTATGTTCTCTTCTTGAAATACAAACATAATTTGAAATTCCTGATAACTCTAGATTTAACAACAATGCTACAAGTTTAACCCTGCTCCTTTTAAAGTCTCTTGGAAACTGAATGCCCTCTCAAATGAGAAAACCAGAACTTTTAATACTGCTTAGCTGTTTGAGACTCAACTGCCCAGAGTCTTTCAAATGTTCTTCTTACAATGTCATGTTGATTGTATAACCTTTTAGAAGCTCGTGTTTTAAATATATCTTAAAAACAGATAGAGTGAATGGGAAAAAATATTAACTATTACTTCGCTAGGCAAGGCATTAGTACAGACCAGTCTTATTCGTATCTCCCTATACAAAGAAGTTTGACCAAAAGCTCAATGTAAATTTACTCCGTCAAATGACCCGAGTTAATGTATCAAGAGACTGGCTTCAGAGTGCCAGTAAACAAACTGCACCTGATTCTTTTTGACACATTCTTTTTGATGACTTCTTGACATTCTTTTATGGTTCTTTTTGAGCATGATTCTTCTGAAGTCCTAACGCTTAGCACAGAGTCATTTTCAGATATGAACTACCTTTTTAACAATGTAAATCTGGGATAGACCACATTTCCTCAGTGCAAACAAAAAAATTTGATCTCGCAAACATCCGAGGCACATAAGTAATTTTACTTACAGGAATAAATTACTTGGTAAATCTGACCCTTTAAATGAAAAAATCCTCCAAATAAATGAAGAATTTAGCTAGCTTGGCCAGGTTCAAATAATTAATATTGTCCCTTGCAAAGCAGAAGATGGAATATTTGTGTTTGAAGTCCTCTTCAATGTTTGAGGTTGTCCTCATAGTTGTCATCCTGCAATTTAATTTATGCATGGAAGGCAGCCTCAAAGTTTGAAAAAGAATCTAGCAAACCAGGCTGATGTTTCCATTGAGTAGAATAATTTCCATTACATAAGATAGTGGTAGGGAAACAGAAATAACCTCACTGCTTGAGAGGACTTGGGACACAAACTATACTGTCAGCAGGGAGTATATATGTGGAGTTGGCCATGCTTCAATTGCTTAGTTGTTCTTCATACAAACAGGTAGTGCTTTCATGTGTTACCCTTGCTTACTACGTGACTGTTTTCTAAACATCACTATTGTACCTTTTAGTTTTCTACCCAAGTATCGTTTCCCAACCAATATCCTATGAAGTTGGTGTTTGCTTTTCGTGCATTCAGAATGTTGAACACACCTGCACACATAAGCTTCAAGAAGCAACAACTAACCAGTGAAGCTCATTTCAATGCTTTTTTTTCTGAGGTATGGAGAAGTTTTTACTAGTCCAGGAGGGCTTAATACAGATTACAAATCAAAACCCCTCCTGGGCTAAGTTGAAAAGGGTATGTTATCTCCACACCAAGAACGTGACTGTGAAGCGCCTTTCATTTGGCATGCCGCTTAGCTGTGTATTTTTATAGTTCATAATGAATACATGAAACCAGTTTGGCAACCATCGCTTCTTCATTCCACCATGCATGCTCCACGTATGTGACCCACAGTTCTTTAGACTAGACCAAGAGGCTGGGGTGGTTCTGTCTCTAAGGCAATGGAAAGAGTTCAGCACAAATTCTTGAAATCATTACAGAAGGACCCTCCCCACAGTAACTTCCCAAGTGACCATGGTTACTCCTTGAAGAGGATGGGGAGACGAGAAAGAAGCCTGTTCTTCACGCTGAGACTGACGATGAAAATAATCTTGTAGGGGGAGAAGTGGAGGCAAGTACTTGAACATTCACAGTTTGATGCAAAGCACAGATGAAGTATATTCTGTAGTTGCTTCAGGCAGTTTTGCGCATAGAAAAAAAGAAATGTTTAGAAAATAAAAAGTTTACTTTGTCTTTCTGGGTATAGCCAGAACCAGTCTCTATCCCACCTGGACAAATGAAAATGAGAATCCAAAATTAATCTGATTTGTGGCAGTAAAGGTCCTTAAGTGCTTTCAACTCCTCAATCAGTGTCTTGTTTTGGTTTTCAAGCACAGCCACTCGATTTTCTAGACATTTCACATACTCCTTTTTCTTCCTGCGACATTCTCGTGCTGCCTCTCTGCAAAGCAAAACAGGCCATTCAAATCCAGAATGATTACTTGCAGACATGGGCTACTTAACTGTTCAGGTCAAACCTTTGGTACTGCCATTTTTAGATTATGGAGGTACTGTTAAGAAATGCAATTTAGGAAAAAATGCTGAGTTTGTAACAATTGCTCCTCACAAATCACAAGCACTCAAGATCCACAGATCACTGCAACATGCAGACCCCAGCAAGTCAGCACCAATAAAATTCTGCTTCTGTGAGAACAGGATCCTATTCATTGACAAAATTCTGCTTGCAGGATTTACATTAGAGCCTTTAGGCTGAGTCGAATGCTGCTGTAATAATTTCATTGACTTTTATTATAATAAATAGATGAATAACAAAACCATGGATAAGATCAATGTTCATCTATTAATCTCCTTATAGTCTTAATTCTTTGCAAGTCCAACCAAATATGCCAGGATGTTCAACCAGTGCAAAAAAAGCTGTATTTAGAGCATTCATTTATTTGCTCTTGACCAATATTTTCATTTTGTTAATAATGTCTGCATCACTGCAATGATAATATAAACTACTCAAGTCACAAAATAAACAGTCACTAGCAACCATTTCATTCTTTAGTCCTTGTCTGCTGTGCCAAGAACATGGCAGTGTTAAACGTGCTGAAGCAGATCCTGACACAGTCAAAACTTTTAAGGCTTGCTTGTAAAGACTGAGCTGCCTGTAGGTAACTTGGTAACATACTAAGAACACCAATGAAAAACTCCTGAAAGGTGTAAATGTGCTGCTGAGCATCCTGAAGGCAGGAACACCAAGGCAGAAGCTATCCTGCACGGCAACAGGAATGGTGCCAATGTGCAAAGTAAGCACAAGGCTAAATGCTGCAGGTGGATGGGAGTCCAGGCAGAGAGCTCTCCTCCTGCAATGCAGCTTGCCAAAGCAGCACACTGCAGATACACGTAAATGTACATGCTTGTTTGCCCAGAACCTTTAGGTGCAAAGCAGAGCAGCTTTAAAAGGAGAGTCTGAGTGTCCCTTTATTGCAAATACTGCACAGATTGGTGATACAGTCAATGTTCTGGGAAATGAGAGAACAAAACTGAACCCAGCTCTTCTGCTTATTAGATAAATAGTAGTTGTAGCACTAGTTAAAAAAAATGTCTGTTCCAGGACCTACCTGGTAAGAGAACTCTAAAAGTAATTTTTGAAATTCAGCTTCATAAACGAGACAGGATGAAGAAAACCTAGTTTGTAAGCCCCAAAAAGACTTGAGTATCCATTTGTCACTCCTACAAATACAATTTCATGTGCTTGCAGCACTCCAGTAGGCCACGTGCAACATACAGAATTTAAGTCATTTTGGGCTGTTACTTGTGTCACCGAAAGATTAAGTGCTACTGAATCAGGAAGTGCCTCTCAGTGCGAACTACTAACCTGTCTTCTTGGGTGACAACTTTTTCTCTCTTTTTGTGATTTTTTTCTGCCAGCTTGTATATTTGTGCCAGGCTGTATATTAAGCTAGAGTTATACTGAATTACAAGAGTGCTTTTAAAATGTAAAATGTACACAGAAAATTTGCACAATAATGTCTATGAATATTTACACTATAATCCTCCAGTAAGTACCACCTCACCATCTGCCTCTCTATATCCCTTTCCCCTGTTTTGCTATGGAGCCTAGATTTGCAAATATCTATTGAGCAGGCAGGCTAAAAGCACCACATGCAACATTATACTGTTGCAAAAGCTGCCATTTTCACTCAAGTGGGGGTAATTCCCCATTGTTTTTCTTGGCTTTCCCAAACACAAAAGCTTTCTTTTACTGGAATAAGGCTGCTGACTAAATGAGGGGATTCAGAATGCCAATTAAATTTTTCTCAAATGCAGAGCCTGACAGGGTGACATCTACTATTCACTGATACCAGAAAAATATATAAAAAGGGGAGATGGGTGACATTCTGTACAAAAACCTGTTAAAAAACTGAACTCTGTTGTTCAGCATTATTTACTTCATTAAAGCCCCTCAGATAAGCATTGGGTCTGCTCATGTAACTTTCTATTGTGTTCACAGCTCGGTAATCTACAGAAGATAAATGCACTTGTACAGCATAAGAGTTTTTTCAGACTGACAAATGCAGTAAACAGTGCTTTCATGGGGCTTCCTCTCCTCAGAGCGGAGGGACGCACCGCTTTTTTCCCTGTGTCACACTGTAACATAGAGCCTCAAATCTGTGGCCTGTGGATGGAGCTTGGTGTGATGGGTCAGCTCAGGCCCAACCCTTCCCACTCCCACAGCAGCTGGCTTAAGGAGCATCATGCCCGACTTCTCTGTGCTGCTCCCTTCCGTGACTGCCTCCACCAAGCCCCACCTCAGCAGGCTTCGTTGTCCCTCCTCACACACTAAATCCTACAGGGTCAAGTCTCCTCTCTCTCTCTCTTTCAGCCCCTGTGCTGCCACTACTGGCTCCACAAGACATCAAAACGAGTAGCTATTCAGCCCTTCCTTGAGTCCTTCTGCCTCCGGACGATAAAACTCACAGGGCAAGCAGCTAAAGAGAACAAGTGAGACAATCAAGAAAGCACTCGTGAAGAGTGCACGTGGGCCAGCAGCAAGAACGCATGCAGAAGGCTAAGGTAAAGAATCCAGAAAGGAAACTACATGAATGTACCAACTCAGAAAAATCAACTCATCTCAGTGTTTGTAAGGACATATCTGCAGTCATGCAAGTCTCTCATTAATGACTTTTCTCCTTACGGCAACAAACAAATTCGCACACCTCATAGAATGAGTCTGACACCTTTACTGAAGGCTTCATAGTCACAACACATGGCATTAGCAGATGTGCTTCTTTGCTTTGCATCTTTAAATAAAGGCAAATTCTTCAGAAAGCATTTAGTAAAATGACTAAGAAAGATCAGGATTCCTAGTGGTTAACACTCTAGTTCTATGCACTATGGGAAAAAAGCAATCTAAATGCACATGCCTGTTTTTCATTAAACGCACTTCTCTCTTCCGTGCGGCCTCTTCTGCTGGCTGTGTTGGAAGTGCTGGAGAGGATGCCATGACTACGCCTGGTGCAATGGTGCTGGTAGGGGCAGTGCGAATCTGGTAGGTCTGCACATCTCCTGAGGCAGCTGAAAAACACACGGGAACATCACGTCAGTTTGGTGACGGTGCTGTTAAACACAGTGCACCTAGTAACCTATCTAACCATGCGCTCTGGGCTACAGTACAGGAGGGATGACCATCACCTGGGTCATCACTGCTATCTCAGTCTTAGTTTATTAACATATACAAGGTTTTGGGCATTCCTGATGAAGTCGTCTTCACTTGTGCTTGATAAGTTGATTTGTCTTGCTGTACTGCTGCACTTCTTTCTCTCTTAGTGTATTTCTTTTTTACTTCTCTGTTTTTTGGGCAATTTTAGCAGTTTTAAGGACATGTAAGATGGCAAATAGTGTTTCCAGCTATGCTCCAAATGTCTATCTGCAAAATGAGAAACTGCATGTGTAAGTATTTGGCACAGAAAAAAGGGTGTAGAAATGCAGTATTTACTCCAACCAGAGAGAGACAGTGCAAACTAGGCACTCAACTTCACTACTTCTCTGGAATGAACAAGGTCTTGGGTTTCTTTTGTTTGTTTACTGTAATCTAGGAGTATGTTATATTTGCCTGAGCTTGTAAAAAAATACCATACCACCTTAAGAAATCACATGTCCTTAAGAAGACAAAACCCAGAAGATCGATGCAACAATAGTACTTAGCTATGTATTTTCACTGATGCTTAGAAACCTCTTCACTGGACAACTTCCGAATCAGGTGCTTTACAATCATAAAAGCAGAGGTACACTTTTCTGTTATTTTTAATAAACAATTTGTAGTGCTCCCCACAATTTGTAATAAATCCAAACATATATTTCAACACAATAAAAACCCCCAACTTATTCTAAGTTGAAGCAGGCCTGTTTGCTCTAAGTGGAGGGCTAGACCAAATGACCTCTAAATTATTCTACGATTCCAAGACTCAACGATTAAGTACTTGCTGACTAGTTACAAAAGCCAACAATAGCAAGAAATTATGACTTGTAAGTGAAACGAGGAAAAATTACTAATAAATTCAAGTGTACTTATAGAAAGAATCAAACAGCCTTCTTTCCTGATTTTAATGCTTTGCTTTAAATTTACTATTGTTGCAGATGAGTATCTGGGAGAACTCAGAACTCTAAAGTATCAGTTTTTGCAGAACATATTAAAAAAAAATCACATGGACAAAATGCAGAAAAGACAATACGGAAAATAAAAAATAAGTACATTGTTTTAAGAAGTAAACCCAAAATACCACAATATTAACAATCTGAAGGGAAAGGCTCCAAGAAAATGTGACAAATAGCTTTGTCCAGAACTTCATTTAATCATTTTGGAGACTCATCTGTGCTAAAGCTGTTAATTCTGTTTCCTGACACATCTGAAGGAGTTAGGTTGGTAACTTGCATCTGAATGGAGAAAACGTTATACAGCATGACCGGCTGTGAAGTTTCTCACCTTGTACAACAACCTGGTTACTGGGTACAAGTATCTGTTGTCCATCTGTGGTCTGTGCATATTGTAAAATGGTGGTGCCAGGTTGGGTTGCAGCTGCATTGGTCATAGTCAACGTCTGGAGACCTTGTACTCCATCTGTGCCATTGTTAGACAACTGTATTGCTCCTCCTTGGGTAATAGCAACTGAAGACAAAACAAATTGACACAGCATTTAAGTCACTAATTCACTCATTAACTTACAGTACTAAACCTAGATATGGAAGAATACTGATCTGAGTTAAATCCCTTGAACCCTGATACATCCTCAAATCAGACACATGGCTTTAATGTACATGAAAGAAATCATGCTTTGAAAGTATGTTTTCAGTTTCTTGTGAGACCCATATTTTTTGAGGGGGCCAAAAACCACAGCCTAAAACACAAATTAGTTTCTCTGATCACACACAGGAGCTACAATCCTCCCCGCAGGGAATACTTTTTTAATTTGTTAGTTAAGATTTTCTTCTTGGTTGGTTTAGATCTTTTCCTCATTCCTTTCTTTTTTCTTCTCATCTGAATTTCCTCTCCTCTTCCACGCTTTACGCCCTTCAGTCTCCTCTGCTGCTATTGCTATCCATCTTGTGTTTCACTTTCTTCTTGCTTTGGCATTTTTTAAATTCTGATTGTATCCCCCCTTCTATACAACTTCCTCAGCACCTTCCTAGCAGCATTTTCATTCATAAAGGTCCAGTTTCACAGACTTTTTTTTCCTTCAAGCAGTCTTACTTTGCTGGTTTTGCTTCCCCTCAATCCTGTCATGGAAGTGTACTGAGACATCACCCCTCATTCGTGATCCACAGAATTTCACTGTGTGCCTACATACGGACACACCAAAATCTGAAGTAGCTGCATAAGCAGTTATTTTACAGTTACGGTAGGAAAGCAGTTAACCACAGCAGTTTCAATAAAATTAAGTAGGATATTAAGCAAAGTAGCTAAAGAGTAAAGAGATACAAAATTTTAAAGATATTTTAAGAGAAAGATATGAACAACTAGTTCTTTCTCCCTTTTGTATATTTAATACTGTTTGTCTGAGACAGCATGAGAATTCTAGCTTTACTGCCGTATCTTCAATCCTTTAAGTCAAAGCACTATATCTATAAAATCTAATGAATAAACATATATTTATTACATACTTTAAATAAGGTTGCTGAAATTCTTATTTTTTCAGGACTTTTTAAAAAGGTAATTGCAGACTGTAATGTTTTTTTCTATTAATGAGGTTACAATTTTGTAAGCCAGGATTAATAATCTGCCAGGAAAAAAAGAAACTTCTAAATGACCTCATATGGTTCCTGAAGTAAAAAACGTTTATAATAGCATTATGGTTAAGTTCATATTTTGCCTTAGGATGCATTAGCTGCACTAACTGGCAAGCAGCCCCAGAATGTTAGTTGAACATTTCAAATACTTACAATAGGAATGTGTTTAAAAGGTATGGTTAACATACAGTCAAATTAAAGCAATCTTATTTTCACCTCCTGGGGTGTCCTAGTGTAAACAGTTACAGAAGTAACAGTTCTTCATCTTCTCATCCCCACTTACTAGCACCACTGAGAAATTCAGACTACATACTGTACTGCCCACTGCTGGTTTGGTAAATGGGAGTTGGCACCGTAACAGTGGCGATGGCAGGTGCTGCTGTTTCCTCTTCAGACTTTTCTTCTTCGATCCTTGGCACTCCTGGGGCGTCTGAGGACAAGTCATTCAAAATTTTTCTGGCAAAGACAGTGTGTTGTACAGATTTTAATAAAAATTGGAAAAAAAAAAAAGTCTATCTGATACATAATGCTGGAGAAAACTGGAAAGTGCAAGAAGCCAGCAAGGAAAATACAGGTGCAGAATGGAAAACCTGCACTATCTTCAAACTCTTATTGGAGAGGATTGTCCAAAGTGCCATGCATAGGTGAGCAAGGTAGCCAGCACAGAACAGTTGTGCTTATCAACACAAGACACAAGTGCTTCTCAACGGGTTCTTCTCAACCCAATATACAGCTATCACAACCTTCCTTTTTTCTTAAAAACATGTTTCACATCTGGTTTTACTTGCTTCCTGCTTTTAGCCACATAAAGATTTGAAGAAAGCAAAGTACGTAAAAACCTATCATCTCCTCACTTACATCAGGAGAACTGCTCCATTCCAGAGACCATAAAGTCCTCAGCCAGAGCTGAGTATCAAGGAAGTTAGAAATGCTTGTAAAGAGAAACCAGTTTATAATCTAACACCTGCCTGAGAGACAATACCGAGTGTTTGAGTGAAGTCACATAGTTATCTTTAGAAGTGCCCTGCCTGAGAAAGCTCTGAGATTAGCATGGTAAAGAACAGTTTAATTACTTCCACGGGTTAATTATCCAAAGTGAAAACTGCTAAAACATCACTGCTACAGATCCCACTGAACATGACTGTAAGATTGACCACAGCAGTTACTGCAATTTGCATCAATTAGACCAAACACCGTTCCTCAGAGCACTGTCAAGCCCTTTCAACTGGTGGCATATTCTATGATGCCACTGCAAAACGCTACTTAGGTAAAGGGCAACGTTTTTTGTAATTCTCCTCATATGTTTTCCTGGGGACTGTCACTAGAACTCAAAGTGTGATGAAGCAAACACAGCTGTAGACCCCAAGCTCCAAGACAACACTCATTTCTTAAATACGGCTCCTAAGGCTTTGGCAACCAGAACATCTGTATGGAGCTATCTGGGGAGAGCAGTCACTCTCCTAAGCAACTTGACAAACAGAGCTTTGCAGTTGCTGTTTTGACTCTGTGTGCATGCAGGAACCCTAGCATTGCACAAGCACTCCACTGTGCTAAGCACCACTTGGACAAATAAAAAAATCTCGTCCAGAGAGTTTGCAATCTAGGTGGTAGACCAGAAAAACTAGTGGACAAAACAAATGAAAAAATCCAGACAAAGCAGGGAGGATGAGGAACGAGACCCAAGAAGCTCAAAACAGAAAAGAAGAAACTACAGCTCACCACTTTTTTTTAAGCTCATGTCAGATATGATCTGGGTGTTAAATCCTATCTTTGCCATCATAAAGATGGATTTAAGATAGAAGGTAAAGTGGCAGCTTTACAAATATAGAAGCTATGAACTGACATGGGGAACACATGATGTACTTCAGTAGCAGGATCAAAGTGGAGTTTCGAGGAAGAGGTATAGCTCTTCAATTCTGTGAACCTATCTTGTCTCTGCGGCCAGTAACAGCACCCTGAATAATGTCAACCAGGAACTCACTAAACACAGCTGTAGTCTGGCTCAGCCTTTCTGACACGACCCCTATGCCGGCCCAGAGTCTGAGCTGCGTATACAAGTTTTACAATTACAAAGTTTTGCTGAGTCACCAGGATTTGGTTTGAGGACAGAGGCTGTGGTGTGGCATCAGTGTGTGCAGAGGAGTCCACCTCAATGAGAAGTTAGTATGCACAAGTCCCCTCTTGTCAGTTTTGCTGCTTGTTTACTTAGCTGTGTTGTCTCACGACATACAGCCATTCTTCCATATATAGTAAAAGCAAGTGTCTCACTGCAGAAACAGACTGCAAGGAAGTCTGTGGCAGCCTTCATGTTAGCAACACTGCTCTTCACAAATAAAAATATTTTCCCAGATCTATTATGGCTAGGGATCTTCAGCAATGATTTTCACTATCTTCAGTGGAACAGCCTTGAAGGCTGCTGGAGAAGGTAGAAAATAATCTGCAAGTGGTAAAAAAAATATGGCTGAGATACGCTCAGGCCTAGAGTCTAGTTTATGTTTCTAAGGCTATGCTCATAAAGAAAAAAGGAGCATCTGAATTTTCAGAAGCAGCAGGAATCCACAGGTCATCTAACACCTGCTGAACACCACATCTGTTCCTTAACGCTATTTAGCATGTTTTAAGAATGAAAAGTGAGATTTAGTACAGCCAGAAAAAGCTGTGCAAGGGCTTAGTTAATAAAGTAACATATAACTAACACCATGTGAAGGAGCACCTCAGTTGGTCTTACTGCAGAAGTATTTGCCATGACAACTAAATATGCTAGATGCCTATCACTATATTCAACTCATACCCTGACTTGATAAACTTTAAACACAACCAATTTTGCTCAAGCAGAAATTCTCTCTGAGCCACAGAACACCACATGCTCATTGAAAGTCTCATGGGAGAAAGGAATTAAGTTTGATTGCGGCTAGCATTTCAACAACAATGAAAAACAATAGCGTTGATTTTTTGCAGACTACAGATTATACAGAAGCCACTTTCTTGCAAACCTTCAGTGTATTTCATGTATTAAGTATCAAAGCTATCTCTAAGGCACCTAGCACAACGATACCTGAACGTTTCACAAATTTGGCAATTAGCTTATTACTGAGCATAACAGCTGAGGTTTCTACCTCCTCCTATTTGTTTATCTTTTTACATCCTATTCCATGGAAAGACATTGCAGAAGAGAGGTTTCATTTAAATCGTAAATCTAAAAATAACTGTACAATCATATTGTCTATCTCCTCACGTGAACAACGCATTCATCAAGCAAAATGCTTCTGCTTTTAACCTCTATACCTGTAGGAGGGTCGTCTGGAAAGGATCTCTCTTCGTTTCTGTGAGTCTGTGACACTGTCTACTGATTCCTGTGAATCTTCACTTTCTGCTATAGTGGAGATCTGTAAATAATAACAGCAATCAATATTAACAAGACACTTCCAATGCCTTTATTTTAAGGAAATTTTGACATCCTGTGAAAAACACAATGCAAATATTATACAGTGCTTCTACCTAGGCAATGAACAGAAAGGGCAGGCTGTTTAGTAAACAGATCCAATGAAGAATGCCCACAGTTATCTACCCATGAGAATGTCCTTTCTAATTTAATACTCCAATAAGAAAATATACACAGTAATTCCCTATACTTTTTGCTTTCCATTATTCTTTGTTTCCACCCATTTTAAGGACACAAAGAAAGATTTTTTAGTAAAATTTAGGGAGAGAATAAGTAAAACCCAATTAAGATAGCAGAAACGTTTGGAAACAAAGAGCAAAATACTCAAGTTGAGAAACATCAATTTATAAATAATTGGGTAGATACGTTACAGAGAGACTGCCTTTTTGGAGGGTTGGAAATTGTCAGGAAAATGTCATACAAGAAGATGCTAAAAAATAATGCAGTGCTGCAATTCTGAACATCTGTGCTAAAAAAGATAAAGATTTACAAAAGAAAGATAAAATATTTTTATCAATCATATTCCAATAATTTTAAATTTGAAGTGTGCCAAAAATGTAAAAACATCTCCAATACATAAAAACAGACACCATTTTCCAAAAGACTGTAGTCATGTAACAAATGTACAAAAGCTAATGATAATGAATAGAGAAATGCCTGTGTGAGAAACACATCTCACAGTCTGACACTTTGTGCACTGTCAGGAAGATTCCTAAGCGCTCAAAACGCTTGCAGGCGCCCAGATCTCAGTTATTAGACAGAGGGCCTGAACAGGTCCAAGGCTGACTATGAACTACTGGGCTTTGAATATCACAGCATTCCAAACAGTTCTGGCTTTGCACTGAGCCAGGTGAATTCCAAGCATGGTTTCATTGTTAGTCTCTTATCTTCCACCCCTGGGCCAGTAACTTGTGCACTTATCTGAAAACTGCTCACCTCCGATAGACTGAAACTCTAAACTTTTGACTCCAATGGCTGAGGAGGGTAGAGCCTGCCAGAAACTCAGCACTAAAGCTGACAAGGAGTAAACAAAGATTATTATCAGAACGGCCTAGTTTTAAATTATGCATGCCTTATTATTTTTTAAAATAATACCCAGCTAAATATCTGTATCAAATAGTCATGTCTACTTTTTAAAATGAGCTCACTGTACTAATAGCAAAGGAAAGATGTACAGTTCCGGCCTTGCAGAGCTGCTGTATACTAAGCAATTTATCTTTCTGCATTCAGTAACACTAGCCTTAAAGTGGCTAAAAAAAAAAAGTGACGTTTTAAACATTTCAGACTATTTGTCTCCTATGTTTTCAAGCTATCTCATCATACTGCATTATCTGTCTTGCTTTATAGAAGAGAAAGTGTTAAGGCTTTACAAAGCAAATAATGTTCAACAGGGAAATTTTTAAACCATTTTTATAAGAGGACTGATAGGTTTATTTTAAGGACTATTAACATACAGACGTCTGTTTTGTAAACCAATGCAAACATTTGCTAAGTAGCAAAGACTCTCACCCCAGAATACCATCCTCACTAATGACTGAAGATTACATTGAAAAATCCCTTTTGTTCACTTCAGGATAGTATGAATTCTTAAAGACGTATGAAGATACAGTAGAGAGAATAGGTAGAGAAATACTGTAAGAAAAACCTATGAAGCTGTTAAACTCACCAACCAAATTCTAGAGGGAAATGAAACTCAGCAATGTTTGAAAGTGAAAAGTAGTTAAACCAGAACAGAAAAAAAGTCACAGAGTAGCAAATACTGTACAGATTGTGCCTTCAACATGCTCTTAAAAGTTTATATAAGCAAAAACACAACCCAGGACACAAACACATTAGAAACCAGTGAACTGGCAGGACTATTCAAAAGGCCCAATTTATGTATTAGGAATTTCTTCAGCCAGTACCTGAACTGTCTGGACCTGTGGAGACTGAATAACTGATGGCTGGGCTGCCTGAATTACTCCATGAACTTGCACCGTCTGCCCATTGGGCAGCTGAACTAAGGTCACCGTGGGCGCTGAAGATGTTGCGTGAGCTGCTGGCATAGATACCTGCAAAGGAGAGACAGTGAGTGTACTTTAGGTTATCGCAAAAATCTTCTTATTTCACTACCAAGAACACTTTTTGCTGAAAGAATTATGTCTTTTCTAGACCCCGGCTAGATGACAAATGTTTCAGCATAATATAAAACTCCCTGAACTGCCTAAGCCCAACATCTGACCTACTTTACAAGTTAATCTAATGCAGAATTTCTGCAGGCTTAAAACACTGCTTGTAAAACAACAGACAAGAATGAGAAAAACACAATTGCCTCTATTTTGTGGTAACCTAATAATAACGTGTTAGTACCGTTCGCTTACTTCAGTTAGATGGTGCTAGGACTTGGGTGTACTCCTCCAGACATTGCTGAGTCAAAGGCAGAAACATATGGGAGTGGAGCTATTTTTGTTCTCACTCAAGCAAATGCGCAGTGTTTGCCAGGTGTAAGAAGTTAAAATTTTTAGGGACTCATACCTTTCAGACATCCTAGAGACTAAACTATATTGAGTAGCTGGCAAAGTCGATTTAAATAAAGAAAACTGACCACGTGTTCAGACAGAAAACCCATGAGTTTGCAGTGCAAACAAATGGTTTGTAGGAAGTTATTGTGATTCAGTGTAACAGGTCAACACAAATTCTAGTCTTAGAGTTCCTTCTACGAGAAAAAATGGCCCACATTTTAAACCCTCATTTCCTAAACACAACTCTGTTTCTCCAGCACAGACCTGCAGGCAGAGCGGCTACGCCAGCAGGAATAGGCTAACGACTTCAGCACGGCACGTTAGCACTGCGTGCACAGCCATGCGTCCTGCGCAGGGGCTCAGGCTCTGACGACAGAGATTCCCACACAAAGCTGTTCACATCACGTGGGGAAGTGTCACTCTGGCAGGTCACAAGAACTATTATGGTTGGCTGAAGGGCCATGCCGGAGTCGCGCCATCACAGCCCTCAGGGAAGGACTGCAGGCCAGCATGAGCTCTTGCAGACCACAGCCAGGTCGTGGACAGCTGACTAGACAGCCTTCTCCTACACACCCAAGTTTGGAAAATTTTACAATCCTCCAGTGTTCCAACAGCATTTTCAAGAAATTCGATCCATGTAGCTACAGTGTGAGAAGGAGCCGCACTGCTGTCCCACCTCACCTCAAAGAGCTGCTATGTACCGGATACAGAAGTAAATCCTCTGCTGTCCCCATGATCACGTGGTTCTCAAAAAGCTGCAGCAGCTGATCTCTGAATTTCCATAAACATCCACCACTTACAAGGAAATCTTACTTAACCACAAAATTAAGGGGAATTACATGTAGACCACTCTCCTCCACAGCTGTCTCTCCCTGATCCACAAATTTGTGTTTGCCTTTACCTTTCTTAATCAGGAAAACGGTTACAGCATTACATGGCAGTACTTAACTCATGTCTCAGAGAAACTGGGGCTGAGATTAACATGAGCGCACTTTCCTCTTGGCAAATTATATTCCTTTACCAAGCAACCTTTTTTAATAATGCATGTCTGACTAAACAGTCCTTGGCAGTGACAGCAAAGCTGATCAACTGGAGGCCACTCTGTGGTTGGATTAAGCCAACAGCAGAGTGTAACTTCCGCAGATGTCTCTGACTCATACCTTGTGGAACTGGAACGAGTTTCCTTTTGACTCTGAAAACTACCCTGAACTCACTAAAAATGCAGCAATTAAACTAAGCTTACAAGAGGGGTGACCTTACAAGAGATAACGAAAGAATTAAATTGACATAGCTATTCAGATTTGCCTAAGCCTCTGAGTGTACTCCCTAATGCCAAACTCTGCCACTTCGCGTTATTAAAAATATAGTAATAACGTAACGCCGATGTGAACAAGACAAAGAATTATGTTTAGACTGTTACATCATCTCTACAAGGAAATATAAAGCCTGCGGAAAAGCTAAGGTGCAAATAATACAGTGAATGACAACAAAGGGAAATTAGGAAAAATATAACATCTCTTTGTGGTTCACATTGATTTTAACCATAGCTGTATAGCTATTTCATACTTGGAAAAAAATCTCATTCAAGTACTGGGGTAATTTTGCCCGAGTAAAGTGCATTCAACCCCCCACATACCTGTAAGTTCAGCTACCTGGAGGTTAGTATGTTAGCACATGAATTTGAAACATTCTTGCTTCTCTGGACTAAATCTTAACGCGTATCAAGTGAGAAGCAGTTTACTGGTTTTGCAAGAGAAATAAACTACTTCCACCCAGCTCACACTGAAGTGTTATTCACACCACCTACATCCTGTGCCTAAGTTAGACAGTGAGAAAACTGCCCAAAGAGGCAAGCTGGTGCAGGGCAGCTGGTGTCCTGTAAATTCACACTACATCTTCACTGAACAAAATCACCCTGTGCATTTTAACAGCTCCAATCTCTATAGTGGCACTTTAATGGAAGTGTACTATCTCTGGTTTACCAAAAGGTGTAATGACTTTAAAAAGACATTAATAATTTATAAAATGGTAAGTGATTTAACACTTGTGCCAGTTCAAAGACACTCAACTCCCCAAACTACGAGATCTAAAAAGCCTGTTTGTTCTTTGCAGACTGCAAATAAGTTTTAAAATGAAACAGAAGAGAGTTGAACAGATTCTGTACTAATTTACACAATGGAGTTGCTTCTGCCGTGTATCCATGAATGAAAGTAGGTTCCAAAATTAGAGATCACATTTCTTGTCTCTCCAAAATAATTTGGGGATAATAAATGATCTACGACTGTCTCTCTAAACAGCCTGTGAAATTCTGGAGACAACAGGATAACTGTCAAATGCCAGGTTGTTCCGCTTCATTGTAATGTTTATAATATTAATCCCATCTGACAAGGTGCTGTATTTGCTACATTATTTATCTGTATTTTCAGTTTGTTTTCTTCAAAATTAAAGTGACTGCTATAGACAAATTTCTAACAGAAAACATAACAGCAAAACAATCCAGTCAATATAAAAAAGACAGTAAAATATATGTTTTGCAAAAAAATACCTTTCAGCGGTATGGTTGTGGTAAAGAATGCTAGAAATATTTTCATTTGTTATTCTGTCAACATTAGACAGTTCACACACATACAGTTCTTCAGAACTAACACAGTCTAGTGTGATGGTAGGTTAAAAATCTCTACTGCTTTAAAAATGTGAAGACAAATATTAAAGGAACTATACATCACACCTGTTTCAGAATCACATCAACGGAACCTTCTCTCAGGCCCATAAGCAGACATTATCCCTCTTAAAAAAAATTATCCAACAGGTAAAACTATTACACCGTATGATTTTATACCTGGGCTAACGTTGCAATCTGTGGTTGTGCCTGTACTGTCATCTGTTGGGTTTCTGCCTCTGTAACGGCTGCATCTCCACTCTGCTGGTTCTCTGCTCCAGATTCCATGGTCATTTAGTTACCTACAATCACAATATTTGTCGTAAGTCTGGGTTGGTATGCAAGTCCATTATTCTTGATGGATCTGGTAGCAATCACTACAGCTGAATTCCCATTACTACATACTGTTTTCATTTGCTTATTAAAATGCTGCCAAACTGTTAGCATTCAGGCAAATTTTTTTCATGCCAGGTGTCTGCCTCATGTTGATTTTTCTGTGTGTAATGTTTCTGAAAAACAGGTCCAGTCTCCTCCAATAATGAGATCAGAAAAAATGCGTTTTGCTCATCTTAAAAAACTGCTTGAGCAATTGCTCTATGATGATCTAGTACCTCCGCAATCTGGAACAACGACCGGCAGTTTGTCAGGAAGGGCACTCCCTCAGTGCCAAGGTGACAATATGCCCTGCTACAGCCCTCCCTCGCCCCCGCAACTGCAGTCTGCACATAACCAATAGCAACTGCTTCTGTGTTGGGCACTTAGATTTCAGCCTTCTTCTGTCTGAACTAAATATGCAACAACTCCATGCAAATTCTTTCCACAGCCAGACTGTGTACGGCCCTACATCATGGCAACTTATTCTTTCCTACTCAGTAGTTTAAAGTCAGTACACATAAGGATGGAAGCCATTTCTACTGGAAGCTTACTGCAAATAAATATTTTTATATTTAGAGTACATAGTAGTTTGTCATGAACCAAGTTCTGTATCATATATAGCTCCTAATACACTTAAACTTCTAAGCAGTAACTGAGCAAGCCTAGATCACCAAAACACACAACTCTATAAAAAGCGATTGCATAACTTCCAAAACCATGCATGTAGGCAGAGTGCAATGAATGTTAAATTCTACACTGATCTTTGAAAATCACTTTTCAGTCCTTCTTTAAATACTGATATGAAAATATTTAATATATAAAAAAGAATGTCAAAATAAAAGGAAATGTTCCCAATGGTGATACAGTAATATAGAATATTATATAATACACAGAACATCAAATATCAAATATTAAGAATGGATATTACCTCCACAGCCACACTACTAATCCTGTGTACTGCCCTGTGCTGTCCAATCTACTCAGGCCTCTGGCTACCCAGAGGCAGCACACCTCTCTCCAGAGCTGGAGCAAAACAACCAGCAGAGCATTTCTGCGTTGGGAAAGGGCCTGGAGGCAGATGATGCTCAGATCAGACGAAAGGTGGAAAGAAGCAGAAATGCCCCTCTCCTTGCTCAACTTCACTGGCCCTCCAAGGAAAAGACTTAGAAGTGTCAATACAGGTGGGTAGTTCCATGACCACATCCAAGACATTTCATTTTAAACACAAAGTCAGGGAAACTTCCTTTTCAATGCAAACTATACTTCAGTATTGCAAGAAAGAGAATATTATTTGGAGATGTGTTGCCTAAAGTAGTAGAGCCACACTTCAACCCTGAGTATAATATGAAATTTCTGTCTTACAGTAAACAATTGCTAATCAACAAGGATAAAACAACAGTTCAAAGTTGTAGCTGCAGCTCACATCAAAAGAAAGCAAGTCGATGTATATAAATCACAATCTGTATATTTAGTAATGAAAGCGACTGTTCAAATGAGCTTGTCTGTATATGAACACTGAAATATTTAAGTACCAAATGTTTAGCTCCAACATCAGTTTAGGAAATCTCAGGAAATGAAAAGAAGGAAAAGAATTAAACCTGAATTTCCTTAAAAAGAAACTAGGAAAGAAAATTTAAAAATTTTTCGAAAAAGCAAATTAAATTCTTCTAAGCACCTGGAATTTTGTTCTGCCTCTCCCTGTTGCCATGATTTTTGTCCCACCCACATAAACCAGGTATTAGTCCGACAAATGCTCACAGGTAAACAATACTCTAGCTATACGTATATACTGGTAAACTGGCCATGAAAGAAATTAATTGTAAACTCACTGCATTTTAAGTAGTCTAGACATTAAAAATTTTATAAGAATTTTAAGAATAGCCTGTGTCCATGCAAATATGGTAACTCCATTCTTTCCTACAGTACCAAGTCTTCTCCATGTTGCATTTCACCTTCCAGAAAGCACAAAAGAAAACCCATGCATTACTACTGTTTGTAACATGTAAACAGTTCTTAAGAGACTTCATTAATGACAACAGTTTGTTTTCTACCCCAGCTTTAACACGAGTTGTATTTTAAGTCTTAGTCCTCCATGTTATACAGTCAGGTTTTTTGAGTATTCTGCATTTTTGCAAGTGTGAACTACAAACCAGACCTACTGTAGGATTCCCTTTGATTTTTATAATTTTTTAAGGAGCTATCTAGTTTTATTACTTTTTTGCGAGTATCAGCCAGTTTGTCCAAGGCAAGCAAATCAACAACTTTCTCCCAGTTCCCATGCACGTATCATGGTGATGACTCCAGACAAAAAAACTACCTCATCGGAAGCATTTCAGGAGCAGATCTTTTGCATCAGGAACATCTCCCAGCCAAGCATCTGAAGAGAACTTTAAAAAACAATTTCCCAGCTACATATTCAAGTATGTTGGAAAACTAATGCTGCTTTTGTTTGCTGACAGAATTCACAACTCCAGTATGGAGTCAGCTGCTATACAAATGGGATTAAAAATAGATGAAATATGCAAGTGAGGAGTCTCTTGAATCAGGTATTTATCTATGTTCACAAAGGTAGATGTTGCCAAATTCCTGCTGATAAAGGCAATATTTTCCTAGGAAGAACTTCCAATCCTTTCACACACTCCTCAGCAATGGACCTCTGGTTTTACAAGTGTGGTTTCTACACTTGCATCATCTTTTGCATGTGTAATCAGCAAAAGCATTAACTCTTTGATGTGCTCCCTCTTCTACAACACCAGCATCTTGGAAATCAAACTCTTAACGCGACTTGCAAGCACCTAAAAGGAACCTTCTCATAACATACAGTAAGCACCAAGGAATGCAGGAAGCTACGTGCAAGATTTACATCTTGACACATGCAGTTTAAGCGAGATTCCAATGTGACTTGTACTTTTTGGACGAGCTCCTAAGTCTCGCGTTATTTGCACATTCTAAGTACTCTCGAATTTGGTTCAATTTAGCATGCACTTATACATCACAGTATTTGTATTCTAACATGTTCACTACTACCTTTTACAGTAACTTGTGAGAAAAAGAAGAAATCAGATTTTTGAGCATCACCACATCATATTGCAGATACACTGATTACTACATAGTTTCATGTTTGCTTTAACAGCACGGAATTATGAAGATTGTCAAGATACACAAGACTAGGCACCTAGAACATAAATACTTTGTAAGTTGCATGTACGGATAAGGATAAGACCTCCTTTCTAAACTCCCACATATCCCCAGTCCAGACAAGCTTTGCTGACCGGTACCGCAGTGTCTTGCTGTTCTTGTGAGTGCCCAGGCCCACCCCACCACCCCAACCTTTTGTTCCTCCTGCCCCATTCGCAGTGGCCCATCCTGCTCCCCGGCACCGAGTCCCCTGGCAGCCACCACGCTGCCGCTTCTCGAATGGAGGGGCAGATCCAAAAGTGTCCTGGTGGGGAACCAGTGTTGGGGCACCAGTGTTGGGGCAGGGAAGACAGGTGGGAGCAGAGGAAGCACATTTTCTTCTCATTCCTCCCTGCTTCCAGGCTACTTTTCATCTTGTCAGGAGAGGACACACACCCCCACTTGGAGAAAAAAATTAGTAATTGCTGTAGTTCATCTTGAACCAAGTATTCTAAATGAAATTAACGGAAAGAACAGTTAGCTATTAACAACCAGAGTCAGAAAACCAGAGTCTGCTTGCCTAAAACACCCTGGCTATGAACTCTGAATGCAGGCTAAGAAAGCTGATGAGACTACCTGGTTAGAGATGGTTTAACTCATGACTTTTATATAACACACAATTTTCTTTATTAGTTCAAAAGAGCTAGTATTATACTTGTTAATACTTTCTTTATAACATACTTACTAATGATCTGAAATTCTGGAGGTGAAGAGCCAAAGAGTGAAACATTTAGCTAACACCCAGTAATTTGCTTTAGCCAAATCAGGAGTGGGAGAAAGAAGTTCAGCAGAAGATTACTAACTATACTAGCTGAATTTACACCATGACACTAGGAGATGGATGCTAATGAACACAAACAGTTGCAGAATGCCGGGGAAACTGAACTACACACACTCTAGAAAAATCTCGTTAGTTGCATAAACCTGGGAAAGAGGCCTGGGCACTACTGCAGATAGTTCACTTCAGATTTCTGCTTAACACGTGTCTTATTACACAAAAACCTAGAGTTCTAGACTGCAACAGTAATAAGATACAGAGCAATCTTTAAAAACTACCTTTCTAGATCGACCCTATACATCAGCTGGGATACAGTGCAAAGGTTGGGAGCCCATCTTAAAAATGGGTTCTGTGGAATCTGCGTGTTCAGAGAAAGCAAGCATTTGCAGCAATGAAAACCTGTTGTATGAAGAGACTGGATAGAATTGCATTATTTTCCCCAGAAAGGAGAAATGCTTCAAATACTAAAAAATAGATCTAAATTAGTAACAGGGTAAGTAAACTAGAAACATTCAATGTTTGACTATAACAACAGTGAAAGGTGGCAAATCTAAAAGCATAAAAATGAAAATTTAAAAATATCTATAAAATATGAAAATTGGTACTTCATGTATTGCACAAATACACTACTGATGCTGCTGACGATAAACTATGAGGATTCAAACAGGGGTTAGACACACACACGGATTACAAAAATATCCAAGAATAGCCATAATTAGTGTGGTTATTTCACACCAAAAGCAGTGCAGAACTGAAAGGAAGATAAAACCTCATGAGTCAGGATATAAATCACTCTCTAATCCTTAAAAATTCAAATAAAGATTTTCATGAGGGGGGAAGATTATGTCATGTGTAACTCTTGCAAGTTCCAGTAGTCTTTTAAGGTACCTACTGACCTTCAGTATCTTAAAGACAGGATGCTGAACTAAGTGCAGCTACAGATAATGGTAACTCCTCTAATCTCTGTTATTTAAAGTGAGCATCATTGCTGTGTATTCAGAGCAGGTGCAGAGCTGCTGCCCCTCCCACCTCCTTACAGAGCCAGGAAGACATAACTGTGTCTTCCCACAGCTTGCCATGTCTGTGGTCTCCCTGGTATATCTTGCTTTGTTCTTTTTCTATCTCCTATCCCAAATATCCTTATGAACTCCAGCAGCATTTTCTCTGAATGTTAGGCCCTGCTCCACAGACAAAGCTGCTTTTTGTCTCCCAGGACAAACTGCAGAAAACAGGTGGAGGTCCTTTCCCAACAACGACTAAATCCAAGAACCATAATACCTCACTGTGGCTGTTACAACAGATACAACTTTCCACCCACTTTCACAGGTGAAGGTTCTGAAAGGCCCAAAGCCTTCTGTGCTTTTCAGTTGTACCAGTTGGCACAGCAGAACATACTATCCCTCCCCGCAAGCCTTTCCTTCGTCTTTAGTAATGTTGTGGTGACAATCCACTGTTACCAGTTCACGCTTCTGCTGAGTTATTGGCCGTACAATGTAACTACACCTTGAGGCAACGTGGTTCGCTCTACACATCAGATGTACTGTCACAGCCTGCTCGCAAGCAAGCACAGCTTTACCAAGTGACACGCTTTAAAGTCTCCTTCTCCTCCACAGCTAGATGATGACTTCTGGTTTTACTTTAATGAAGTACATACCCAGAGTGAAGAACAAGACAGCCTCTCCTCCGCTGGAGCAGAGACTCAACAAGCGTATGCCCATTTTGAGCCCCGCTTGTGCCACATCCAGGCAGCCATTCACCCAGCCATCACCTGCAGAGGCCATCTCTCCTGCCACATGAGGTTCCTCACCCAGCGCAATACCCAGCCGCCTTGCTGCTCACCGCAGCGAAGAGCCAGGGCAGCGAGGGCGTCGAGGGAAGGGAAACAGAGGCAATACCTGTTTCTCAAGCCCTGTATTTGGATTTATGCATAGCAGGCGTGCCAGTACGATTGCTCAGGAAGCAAACACAGCTCCACCATCCGAAGTTCCAGGAATTCGACTCACTCCATGTTTACTATATGTGGCTTTGTAAAGCCACAGATCCACCATGAAAGCACTGAAAAGGTCATCAAATACTGCTCTTGCACACTATCATTTGTTTTCACCTTTCCTGTGTAATTACAGAGGACATTCACATGAAATCTGTAAACATTTCCACTCTCACCTTGCAGTGTGGCAGCCCGTTCAGCCACAGCTCAACAGCTGCTTTATGAACTCCATTCAATGGCTGCCAGACAGAAAATGTTCAGCGAAAAATAATTTTATTTACAGCTAACACACGGGACTTCAAATAACCAGTAATAAATGCTCAACAGGACAAGACAGGCCCATAATTATCTCTCTCTGTTGCTAATGACTACAGTGGATTGGCGCAGGACTTGCAATTTACACCAGGAGTTCTGTCATCCCAAACCGGCACTGCCCCTGCTGCTGCCCCTGGGTGTTTGCTCCTCGTGCCCTTCTCCTCGGGGTGACAGGACGGTACGCCATGCTGTGAACACAACCTATGTCTGCTGCTTCATCTTAAATCCGCCTTTTACCACTTCTCTGAATGGCTTCACCACATCGATGGTCATGCCAGCTTCTGAGTCAGGGCAGTGCAAGGGCTGGGCAACTGAGTGGAAGTGGAAGAATGGCCTCAACAACCACCTCCACTGAAAATGCCAAGAATGGAGAAGAGTCTTCAGATTATTTGCATTTACACACAGCAATCTGCCAGGCAAACTGAAGAATAAAAAGCTGGAAAAATTCATCTTGTCACTTAAGTTAAAATACTTGGAACTTACAAGAAAAATTGAATCTCACTGTAAAGAGATGTTGTACAAAGCAGAATCAGACCACAAGCTGAATGTAATAACTGTAGTCCCCCTTCTGTCTACATCAATATGACACTTGGAGAAGTGTCTGAAAACTCTGCTGACTGAAAACACGCTGCAATAGTCAATGCAAGAGAGGCAAACAATGTAGTATTTTCATACAGATCACAGAAGAAATGCAACCAGGAGCCTTGATGATGCATAACAAACTTTTCCGGGTCATGACTTTTCCAGCAAAACTTCTACTGCAGTTGTACCTCCACTTCCAAAGTTGGTGAAAATTTCTCATACTTAAAAGATTTAGATATGCAAATGATGAAAGTGCTGGAACAAATTACTTGTGTTGCATGCTCAGTCTCCCTTCACTACAGAAAAAAGCAGTGGCAGATTTTAAAACAAGGGCAGAAGACCAAAAATCTAATCTCACAACTACAGCAGCGAGCACCCAACTCACTGATCACCTCTAGATTTTGTTTTCTGTTAGCACAACACAAGAAAGCTGACATTTACCAGGCAGAAGGTGTATTGGTAAGCTGTGTGAGTGGAAGTTGCTCAAACACTCCTTGCTGGATTTTCCTGATTTGACTGCACATTCTTGGCATCGTACTACTATCTTGCATTTCTGCCTTCAAGCTTTATAAAAGAGATTCTGACAGCAATTAACTGCAACTTCTTTGTTGTATCACAGATTCTGTGAAGAAAAACAAGAGCATCCAGCAACCATTTGGTATACGCATATAATTTAATTGAAGTTTAATCTATACTGTCTTTTCTTGCTCAATACAGAATCCCCAAGGGACCCAACTGAACTACAACCTTTCTCTTCAAGACTGTGAATGGGGCACTGAAAGTAAGGGTGAACCCTCCTGCCGACTTTAAAAAAAAACCTACATATTTTAATTCTACTGACAACACACATATATATAAAAGAAAAAAAGTTTTCCTACTTAAACTACAATACCTTATCTAATAGTTGGGATAGGTCTTATGTGAATATATCAGTTCTGCGAAGAGTCCAGTGGAAGTTCGGGGCGAGAGCCCAGAGCAAGCATTTCCTAAGGCACTTAACAGCAAAGACATTAAAAGCAAAGAAATGCCTCTCCACTATCTTATCCCTTTCACATTCAGAAATTCCCCCAAAATACTGTCAGACTTCACGTAAACAAAACAAAATGTCAAAACAAATCCCACAAAGGTTATAAAGTAATTGGGTAACTATTATTATTATTGAAAATATAATCCATAAATATGTTCTATTTATAAACGCTCTGTCTTCATATTGAATGCACTTAGGGTATTAAAAGACTAATTCATAACGCTTTACATGTCTGTGATCCTTAACGTGTGACAGAACTGTGAGAACTACTTACAAACACCGTTAGTGAATATGTGTAGGAAAAAAACATCCCAAAAGATGTCTGCAAACTCAATTTTAGAGAAAATGGTTATTTTTAAAAATGTCCTGGGCAGTGCATACAATCCATTCACAAAGACTTCATGAGAACTTGTTTCTAAGAATTCTGCACATCATCTTCTTACACATTTGTTGCCAATATCATATTTATGCAGTGCATTTACATACAAATTGACCACGCTTTACTACAGCTTACCATCTTTTCTCTAACATTATTTTTAGAACATAAAAAGCACCTAATTTTCAACCTATGTTGATTTCTTACAATTCCTAAGTGTAGAAAGAAGCTTTCCTTTCACAAAAATGGAACCATATGAAATTGTCAAAACACACCTCTGGCCTCCATGTGTCTGCTGAAAGTACTGTAGCTCCCTTTGCGATGTGTAGCTGCTGGTTACTTAATAAAAATTAGCACAGTATATCTGAACACTATCATTTGCACACAGCCATCTTCAACACAATACAAAATACAGGCATCAAATGATTTTTTATGACAGCACGTGGGAGCTAATGCTCCCAGTAAATAGCATGAACTCCAGGAACAAGCTCTCTGCAATTGGTACAGGTCTTGCAAATTAATAATCAGCATAGCCACTCACAATGAGGTTTAATTTCTGGCCCCAGTCAAAATCTCCTTTTACCTTTGACTGAAACAGCAGTGGCTGAAGAACGGAGAAATAAATGACTCCATGAGATCTGAAGGTGACCTCTCAGCACAATTGACTCCGGTGACGTGAAGCCAGACACTTCTCATATTTGCACTTCTAACTTCGGTGCTAAACTGTGACCACACTCTAGTGCGATGGCAGTTTTTAATAAAAAAAGGAGATATGATTACACCTGTACTAAGACTAGTGAGGAGGGGGTGTGTGTGTGTGCATGTGCCCCTGTGATGCTACCAGATGCTGCAGTTCACTGAAGCGCTCGCTTCTGCGACCACCAGGTAGCTCGCATGGTGTGAGGTGGGGATGGCACCTGCTCAGCTCATGGTGAAAGCCCACTGGACATGAACCAGAACCCATTTAAAAGCCACGGGGTGTATTAATGCAGCCTGAACCCTAGTCATGCGAGTACAGGAATGGATACAATAAACCAACATCTCTGTTCTGCTAACGAGGCCCTGTGTCCAAGCTGGTACACCCTACCTCTTAGTACGGGTTGTTACCTTGGGCTCAGCGCCACGCTACAGCAGCTACACGACCCCTGCATGAGGAGGTAGGTTTTACCTAGCTGGCACAGCAGGCAATTTGGAAACAGTGCTCTGGTACCACCCAGCTATCTAGATATGCCAAATAAATAATTTATCCTGCTGTGCTGGTCAACAAGCAGAACATTTTGGGTCACCTCCTTTCACAGTAAACATTGGCATGTGAAACTGTTCCAGCAGAAGAGCTAAGGCAGTCCAGAGTGACAGAAAGCAGAGCTAATTCTGCAAGCGGGGCGAGACCTTTTCCTTCCCCAGTGACAGGGAGAAAAGGGGAGAGGATGTCAGAAAAGAGGACTGTGTCCCTAGAAATCATGAAAGAAGTATTCAGAGTGAAAAATGATGGCAAGTTAGCAAGGCTGAGATCCATCTAAGAAGGTGCATGTGTTCCTTTTTTCCACCGGGTAGCCCTGTCAGCACTGGAGACCTCCACATGACCTGCCAGAGTCATTCAGACAGATTATATTTGTTCTCCTCCGTATCCATTTCTGTGTCTTACAGCCTTTTACTGCCCCATCGTTCATCCTGGCAGAACAAGAGCCACCTAAATGCTGCATGAAACATCTGATGTTTTGACACGTTGTAAGCATCTCAGTCCATGTGCCGAGCAACCTCTAAACATCCCAGGTCAGAGGCATCTGCTGGAGGAACTGCTGCAATCCCAAATGTGCGGCAGCGCGCAACTCTGTAGGTAGAGACTACACATCTTTGTATTAAATGAACAGTTATCTCTGAGGTAGGCAAACTACGAAACTTGTTCTCAGCAAACAGCTATAGCAGTGGTGACTGATCGCTCAACAGAGCTGCTCTCCTAGAGGGAGTGAAGTAGGACTACAAGGGTATTGAATAGCAGAGGGTATTTAATAGCCTGTGCCTCCTGCACAGGGTTTGCTCTACAGACGTGGTACAGAGATTTGCAGTCTCAATCACTGTGTCCATGACAAATGCTTAAATGAACAAAGCTAAAGCTACTTTTAAATTATATAGAAGATCACCCAGCTCTCTTTTGGCGCTCAGAGCAGATCAGGAACAGCTTGTTAAAAAATATAAACGAATCCCAGAACACTACACAAACTCACATCAGTCTGATTAACCTGAGTGCTCCAAGCCCAAGGGTCAAAACCACAACACCTGTAACAGAGCAAGGAATCACCTCCATAGAGGTGTTTCCTTATAATAACTTAAATTACACACCAGGTATGATTTAATGGAAACATGTGCAGGAATGTGATAAAGATAGATAACCATATAAATATGTTTATTATTACCTGAAATCTTTCAAATTGTTTCCAGAGTCTCTGTTAATTTTAGTGTGAAAGTATTAACGCACACTTTACATTTATCAGAATAGCATACTGTAAGACCAGACTGAAGGCTCGTAGAGATTACACTTATTAAAGATGACATTCTAACATAATATGAATGTAAATTTTTGTTCTGAAACTTAATCTTCTGGAACGCCCCAGAAATTCATGGGACTTTCCCACGAATAAAGTAAATGTCTCCTTTACTGTCCTATAATGAGGGAGGGCAAATAGCAGTATTTCAAGTTCTTTATTTGGTCACCTAAATCATTAAATTAGATATCTGAATTTCACCATCCATTTTTTTTGTTCATGTAAAAAATAATTCAAAAAAAAGCCTGAGGTTTGAGTACTGCAGGTCACCTAAGCAAAATACTGCAGACTGGAAAGGGTCAGATGTTGAAATTCTGAAGTGATACAGATCACACTTGCTTTCACATCATTCTTCTGTTTCAGAGAACTACCAAATCAGTTAAGAAACTCAGGACAAGCATGGATTTTTAGGTATTATCAATCAGCAGCATAGTCAACCTTGACAAGAGAATTTTAGGTAAAATTTGTGTCTGTGCTGAGATTTTGCCTGTTGGGGAGAAGGGACAGCTCCATTGCTCTTGTTTCTAACCCACTTCTGAATTTCAGTGGCTACAGGATTAATGCATAAAAAATGCCACTTCGCATGTTTATGCTGCAAGCTTTATAGGCATAAACTACTCAAACAACACCGTTTGATGCTTGGAACGTATGTGGTATTTCTGGAGTTCAACGACAGTATAAGAGCATGAAGTTATGTAACTTGGTAAATATTGGAAAATCTTGTTTAGAAAAAAACCAACACTTTTAATGAGTTCAGAAAAAAAAACACAACCAAATGGATGTTTCAGACCAATGCTTTCACTGTTTTATTAATAGATTATCACTAGAACTGGTTATCTGAAAGTAAGATAGACTGAATTATTTATACAAAGCTGGTTATTACCAGATATAAAGCCAAATGTTCGAAACAAATTCAAAATAATTTGTATCTGCAGAAGCAACATAGTTTTTGTTACGATTTAATAGCTTTGTTTCTTTCTTAACAGGCAGTATAGACTAGTTTATGCTTCAACATTCTCAAGTAAATGAAAACTTTTGAAATCCTTCTGCAGTTGGAGTGCTACAGTACAGTATGCCCAGGTATACACAAGAAAAACAGCACTTCCTTACAAACCTTGCCCTTGTCCAACTTCTGAATGCATCCTATTCACAGAATTCATTGCAACATTAAAACCGAAAGATCTGGGGCTTAAGCCAACATCCCAGACTCAGAAATACTTTAAATCCTAAAATTGCTCTGGCTTTGTTGCTTGGTCAATTAGTACTACTCTTGAAGCAACAGCAGACACATTATCTTTCTTCATGTACCAAAACTAAATCTATGACCCATCCTCTCCCTAAAAATCAACTGAAACTAAACAATGACCAAATTTCATAGTAAAATAATTTTGACTAATGTTATCAACTGACTGGACTCTGGTTTATTTGTCTTGTAATTTTTTCATTTGCCTGGATGATGCAGGAAAGCTGCTTAAATGCGAAAGGTCTCTCATATGCCTGCCAGTCAGATCTACTCTGCAGAAGTATAATCTCCAGAACTGAGAATAATTAATCTCGGTTCTCAAACACTTAACTAGCATTTGAGACCTGTATTACCTGTGGGCAACACAGCTGTCTCGATGGAACATTTCTGTTGGCAGCACAGCCAGCTCAGGCTCTGCTTTCCCCTTGATTCTTTCTTATTTACACCTTTACAGCTGTCTGTGAGGCTGTGTCGTAAATGGGACTGGGCAACCATCTTGCACTACAGACAGACCAGAAAACGCGACTTGTTTTTATCATGGACCCGTTCTCCAATCCAGTTCACGTCACTGCCTCACAAATAGCCGTGCTGGTGCTACGGGCACAGGAGCAGGAACAGGGAAGCTAGAGCAGCGTCCACCCTGCTGCAGCCAGGCGTGCCAATGAAAGCAAAATAGATCAATTCATGGGTATAGGTGTCCTAAGACTGCGGTAAGTCAACCAAGATGCTGAAGAAAACATCTATATTCTGCAATTTTATTATTATTGTTTTACTGATGACTCTGCTTAAGAGTAGCAGGCTGGAAACAGGATGATTATTTTTTATGTAGTCAACATTAGCTTTCTGAGGATTGGGCAGAGACACGCATTTTTCAAACAGCCACATTGCTGACGAAGCAGTTCTTGCAGCAGGTAACATACTTCTTCCTCTATCCAGCCCAGGATAATGTGCACTGGTTATACACGTCACATTAACCTTACACTACAACTTTCATGCTAGTAGTTTCAGCCACAATTATTATTTTAAAATTAGGACGAGAGGCCAAGGCATCTATCAGTTGCAGTAACAGCCAAACTAAAGCGAACTCACTGCCAAGTTGCCTTGGGCCAAGTGACAGGATCTACACCAAGGTGTTGGACCTGGACCCCTTCTGGAACATCACCTTTCACCTTGGGCTAGGTTAAAGAAATATATAATTACCCCATCTGCCTGGGCTCCTCAAAAAGAAAGGGACCTAAGAGTTACACTGATCTAACCTCTTGAGAAGACTGAAACCTGCTTCTGATGAGGAGGAGCTAGTTCAACCAACAAGGTGTCACCAGGCTTTCAAAAGAGGGAAACTTTACTCTTCTTTTTTTCTTCAACTGAAACACTGTGTTCTAGCTTTTCCCAGCTGCAAAGACAAACTGATGTGGCTCTAATCAGCACAGACAGAGCCCTACTCTTCCTTCTTTCACTCCAAATCATCAATGTGCTGCATTTCCCCAAGATGGGTCTGCTGAAGGGAGAAAGCTGTGTCCCCTTCCTTCCTCTCCCTACAGTCTCCCTGAGAATTTGCACCAATGCTGGTGCTAACAACATCTCAATCTCCTGCCTATTCAGCTCACTCACACAGAAGAAAACTAATCTAACAAAAAAGCAGTTTTCTCCTGGGTTAGTGATTTGAACTGGCTCATTAGACTTTACACACAATTAACACTACAGCCAATGTAAGGGATGGCCAAACACGGCACAACCAGGTGCAGGAGACATGGTAGGAATAAGACGTCTGCTTCTTGAGAGCCAAATACAGTTGTATCAGCTCAGATGAAACCACAGCAACAGACTACCTCTGCTGGTATTATGCTGTGGCATTAGTACACAGTGCCCTTTTTCACATCTTCCCTCCCCTGGTATCTCCCAGAATTTTCCTATTGGGACAAAGGAGAAAAATTTGGATGAGTTTCACAAAGAGGGGCAGGGGTCCTACTTCTATAGGAATGTTCTAGGCCTTCAGTCTCTACAGTCTACAAAGGCATAAATTAACAAATCCTGCTCATACTGCATATCACTTGGAGGAGTGGATAGGAACCATCAGAGTTTGAGGCCAGGACACCTACACAGAGCCAGAGGAAGAGTAATCAGAAAAAGGCAAGCAAATAATGCTTCCCATCCATTACTCCATGCGGTAAAAGCTAAGCTAGATGAGATTTCACATTCAAGCTGTAGGAAAGGTGCAAGGGAAAGCAAAATCCAGTTGGTATTGGAATAGCAGTAAAGAACGTGAGAAGATTTAGGGTAGCATCTGTCAGAAAAATGCGTGTAATATTTGAGTCAAAAATGTCACAGGAGGTTGCAGAGTTGCTGGGGAGATGATTAAGACTGCAGCAAAGAGCTGCAGAGAACAGCGATGGGAGGTTAGAAGTTAGAACAAAACATGAGAACATGACTGAGGAAGTGAACATAATTGCTTAAAAAAACACCAAACATACGCTTAAGCCAAGTAAATAAGTAGCACAACAAACAGTACGAATACATGATATTAAAGTCAGGGAACAGCTGCCGCTCATGTTCATTTGCTCATATTCAGCACATGTAAAAACTTCAAACTTAGCTAGATGATCCAGTGTTGCAGCAAGAACCACAACAGGATCTATGCCATCCAACTTAGTTATAAACACAGCAATAATTTACAAATTTTTATGTAGGCTGCATTTTCTCACTTGGCAGCAGAGCTGTCTGAGTTGCCCTTATCTGCCTGCTCATTCCAGCCGCACTCCTTCCCCTGATTATGCTGGTACTGTGCAGCCACGCGGCAACCAGGGGAGGAACGACCCAGGCCAAAAATGCTCAGGTTCCCCATCCCTCACCCTGCTGGATCACTTCTCCAGTCAGGTCTACTATGCAGTACCCCACACATTTGTGCCAGTACAACGGAGAAGACATGAACAAATCACCAGACACGGGGGAAGCTTCAGCCAATATTATTGTCAAAAAAAGTATGTGGAACTATGGTTTCAGTCCATCAGGCAGAAGATAAACTTCAGAAATTCCTGGATTTCTCAAGCTACCATTTTTTTTTTTGAGTCTGCTCAAGAAAAGAACCTGGTCTTTTCCAAGTTCAGAAAGCTATCTGAAAAAGTTTATGCCAAAAGAGGCAGACAGACCCCAGTTTTACAGTTCTTCCAAACACAGGGAAAACGGTTTTGCTGACAACCTCATTGACCAAACACGCTATCAGTGGAACAACACTTACAGGACCAGAGATTTTTATACATGACTTGAACTCTCCCCTCCAGAAAGTGTGAAAATATCAAGGGTAGACATTTTTGTTTCAGTTTCCTCTATGAAGGTAGCTTCAAAATACTTCATTATAAGGCTTCCTGCACCTTTGTCTAAAGTAGCTAGTGTAATGTTGTGTCAGAGACCAACTGAGAAGTAATGAAATCCAGAACAGCAATCGGCAGGGCTTTCCTATCTTTGAAACTATTTTTCCATCTTTCACCTAATGGGCTTGTTTTATGACAAACATCGAATCTCACAATACTCTCAGGAGAAAAACAGGTATGCTTATTATCTTGCGCTGTAAAAGAACCTCTGTACTATGCACTTCATTGAGAGTACCTAACAAGAACCAGTGCTGCTTTAAGCTTTCATGTATGTATAAATATTTTACACATCTATAAAACATACACATGCAACCAAACAGGGACATACTTCTCCAAATTCTTTACCCTCTCTCCTTTAAGAGGTTTTCCACCAACTAGTTTTCTATTCTCTCCACTTCGTACAGGATAGACGAAATCCAGCACTGCCAGAAGAAAACAGCAGCAGCATGAAATGAGAAAATCTTTGTCTGTTTTCAAATGCTTTTTCACCTAAAAGACCAACCAGCCCCTGGCACATCTTCATCCCCTGTACAGCTGACAAGGCTGTTTTAGAAACATGGAAAACTGGAAGGTGCCGTATTTGTTCTCACTCACCTTTTTAATCACGGTACAACCAAGTGATCTAAAAGTTTTTAAGAATAAAATAGGTATCAATGCCTTCATGCTGGGTGATGAATAGGTATCAATGCCTTCATGCTGGGTGATGTACAAAGATCGTTAACTGCAGATTGCTCAGGTTTTCATAATCACCATGAAATATGACTGCACAGACTGCAGATGAGGCAACACAGGTTTTGATTCAGAGAAAAATCACTGCCTTGTCATGAAACTTCAGCTTTACGCAGGCAGGGCACCAGAGAGCTCAAACTGAATTCAGTAGGGTTGTTTCTGTAGATGAGGACTGCTGTTCTGTCCCATGAAACTAACTTTAGACTAGTGGCAGAAAGCTAGCATGGCCTTCTCACTGCACAAGCCTTGAGAAGTGCAGCATGAGTAACTGATCTCCACTTGCTTCCAGAGATCTGAAAATAGAGGCGAAGTGTGAATACCCCATTTGTTTCAAAAGGGTGTCAACAGAAATTCCTAGTCAGGGCCTTGCCTACTATCAGAGTCTGCACCTACAGAGCTGTAGCTGCACTTTGGCAAAAAGAGGCTGTTTGCTTCTTACTGCAGCAGAACAGCTACTTTCCAGAATAAGATCAGCTACTACAGAATATTTTATATTTGACATCAGTACCAGCAATAGCTACACTGGTGCAGGCTTCCAGGAAACAGACAGATTTCATGACCTGACAGTCTAAATGAGATGTTTCTAAATTTTCTGTTATCAGCAGACCCCTCTCCCCTTTCAGACCTTTGTGGTTTTTGGGTGTGTGTTTTTTTGTTTTCTTGTTTTGGTTTGGTTTTTTTGTGTGTGTTTGTTTTTTTTTTACCCAGGGTAGGAGACACCTTTATCACCAACAGTATGGGAGAAAAAAAAAAAAAATCAGATGCAGGTCATTCATTGCAGCACAAAGCTGAGAGTACTAATCTAAACATCAGTGTTCTATCAATGAAATTAAAGCATTAAAAATTATTACACTCTTCTTTCCTACATGCAAATATTTCATTTTAGGTCACCTAAGTAAGTGATGCTTACTTACTAAATACACAACCACCCATCTGCTCCCTCTTCTCTCTAATCTGTGAGGATACAAAGCTTGTGAGGAAATGCAGAGATCTGTGTTAGAAATATGACTGGGAGTCTTCCACTCTATTGTGAAATATAGCAAAATAAAATGTAGTGTTTCTAAAGCTACAGAAAACAACAGGCAAGGATTTACTGTCACAATTTTATATTTAAAATGAAGCACATATTTATCAAACAGAAAATGAATGAAATACGCCAATCACCACATTCTCTTTAATCACCATCAACAGCTACAGTGCTTATGGAAGTCCTCAGATGTCTATTAATCAATTACAATTTCAGAAACCTTCTCCTCACGTTGGTATTATTCAGAGTGATGTAAGCACCTTTGGGCTTCATCTCAAAAGAAGTGGTGGAAGTGACAGAAAACACAAATTCACATACTAGGAAGGACGGGCCTATCTACATATGTGAATCACAAATACCCATCTCGAATAAAAACTTATTTCAGTGACTTCACATTTTACTGTAAAAATCCCCATTTGTTGATACAGGGAAAGGAAGCAAGGAACTTCTCTCAAAATTCGTGTATTTCAAAATACAGTGTTTGGTGGTCACGATGAGACTGAACAGATATTTGACATTCCTAAATAAGTCTCTAGTCCTTTATTTAAGGAATAAGAAACTTGTTTCTAACCCCAGGAAAAACACAAAAAAAATGTTTTCGGGAAGAAAAGTCATATGACCTATAACAATTTTTTATCCCTGTATACGTTTGAGAAGTGTAACAGTCTTTGGTTAAGAGAAGTTTTTGAAGAAGACTGCCACGTCATTTTTACTTCTTGCTGTACCCAAAAAAAGCAGGTATCCACGTTTTCAAAGTAGAAATAAAGTCAAAATAACGTCTTCTATTCTAGGCAACGGAACGGGAGAGACGGCCCGGAGGCACCGGCAGGCAGCTGACATTTGCTGTCAGAGCAGGCAGAGAGGTCAAACCCCGCGCCCGGCGCAGCACCCGCCGGCCTGCGGGAGCCGGCCAAGGCAGACCCCAAACCGGGATTCACCACCTGCGGCCAGGCTCGGGTTCACTTCGGGTTAGAAATACCAACAGCAGCGGAGCCGGCCGCGAAGGGGACCCGTCTCCCCGCGCCGCGCTCCTCCCCGGTCTCTCCCCGCAGCGCGGTGCCGGGGGACCGAGCGCCGCTGCCCCTTCCGCAGCCTCCCGGAGACGGCCGTGCCCCGCGCTGCGAACGGAAGCAAACCACCAGACCAAGCGCCGGCCCCAGCTTCTCTGCACAGATTTTTATTAAAAACTTCTCGTTACAGAGCCCGGGAGCGAGTTACAGAGCCCGGGAGCGCCCACCGCGCTCGCTCCCACCACGGCAAGAGTCTGTTTATTTATTTACACGGGGGAAGCGAAACTCCCGGGCGGCCCCGCGGGAGGGCTGCCCG
>Ga0065711_1005294_pt1 | contig 40010 bp, 12 predicted proteins | sample Hoacrofraction12_FD_59098 | JGI IMG/M metagenome (GOLD analysis project Ga0065711, IMG submission 59098) | Hoatzin crop microbial communities from Cojedes, Venezuela - Epithelial fraction 12 v2 (version 2) | ecosystem: Host-associated > Birds > Digestive system > Esophagus > Crop | place... | reverse complement strand
CGTTCGCCTCAGCGTTCGCCTCAGCGCTGAGGCGCGGGGCAGCCGCTTCCCTCCCGGGGCTGTCAGGACTGAGGCACCCTTTTCAAATATAATAAAACAAAACAGCATTCGTCGCGCTGCCACCCCGCACACCTGCAGCCGGCCCAGGGTGCTGAGGCCGCCAGCCCCGGATGCCGCAGCGGCGCAGAGAGGCCCAGGCAGCCTTCCCAAGGTGGGGAGGGAGACCGCGCCGAGCCGCCGTGCCACAGCCCCCGGGAGGTCCCCGCCGGGCTTGTGAAGGCGCGGCCACCCGCGTTACCTCCGTTCCTGCCGGCCGCCCCGTTGCGCCTCCCGGGGATGCTCGCTCGGCGCCACACGTGATGGCGGCCGCTCCGCCCCGCAGCCCCGGCCCCGCCGTCGCCTCCCCTCCCCTCCTTGGCAGGAAACCGCCGCCGCTTCCCGCCTCGTCTGCCTGAGGGCGGCGCCGCGGGGCCCGGCCTCCCGCCTGACCCCGCCGGGGTTACCTCCGCCTCCCCCCCGACCGCGCATTGGGCGACCGGTTCCCTCCCCGTGCCGGGTCGGGAGCCATCCTTCCCCTCGTCCTCAGGCACAAGATGGAGAAGCAGCTTGGCGCTGAGGGTACGAGAACGGCGCCTTTCCCGCCGAGGGGCGGTGAGGGGCCCCGGGGACGCGGAGCTGCTGTGGTATCCCGGGGGGTGGCACGGCACGGAGTTACACGCACAAGGGCTTGCTCGAAAATGAGGGGCCGAAGCCCTTAATTTCTGGTGATATTTTGGAGTACGACTGCTAGGTGGTAAGCGCCAGCCATAGCGGATATCGAAATAAAAAGGGAACCCCTAGAATACTACTGTTGGCATGTTCCTTCCCTCAAGAGTGGCACAGCCACACCCAAAATGCGGCTCCTATGAAATACATATAACGGAGCTCTCAAAATTATCATTAAAAGTGCCCGCAGTGTCTGAAAATAGCAGTGGGTGAGCAATCAGACTGACCTGGGGCAGCGTAAGGAAGGTTTGCTGGTTGGCCTTCCTCTACTCGGTTAATGGTTTCAGCGTGTCTAAGCCAGTGAACTCCAGGCCACAGCCCCTGCTTAATGTTCTTGTATTGCCCTTTTTGCTGTTCCCTGCTAGTCCAAGAGAAGGTCAGTGTCTGGAAAGACAACTGGGAGAGGAGATAGTCTTTGTCTCGCTCAAAACAATCTAATTATCCCTTCCCCGGGCCGTGATTATTATCTACAGTCTCAAATGGATGAGTCAAAGTTGGATTGTTTCAGTAGGATACACCGCGGTAGAAACCTTAGGCGGAAATAAAAATTAGAAGGCTGTAAAAGAACAGGGAAGGGCAAATTACGCACTATTAATACCCATCAGCGTGCCAGTAAGTGGAGTCCAGTTCTGTGGCCACGAGGCTTACATTTCGAATTTCCACACTTCCTCTTTCAAAGCTTGCTTGGTTTATCAAGGAGGGGTTTTTTTTTCCTTCCTTTTTACAGAGACAATCAGCATACAAAGCGACTGCTGCCCTGCTCTGTATCTCCAGACATTCCTTACATTGTGTTTGGACAATGAATGAATTAAGTCTTTTTGTTAGAAGTTGGCTTTTTAAGTGCATATATAGGAGAGAACTACATTACACTTCATTTCCAAACTATACAGCACCACAGCAAAACAGTCATTTGCAGTTCATAATCTAAAGGAGCCTGATCATCTCGGCTCTTTAATTATCTTTGTTTTAACTCTTTGTTTGGCTTTTGTTGGGTTTAGGTCTTGTGCAAGCACACATAGAGGTAACTACACTAAATCTATTACCTCTTAAACTACCGACAGTGTTGCAGAGCAGCAAACAAAGCCAGTCTGCCTTCTGGGAGCTGAACAGCCCTGACCGTGACTTTGTTAAGCCACTTACACAGAACTGATAGAAGATAAAAAGATGTAGAAGACATCCCCAGAATATGACTCAAATTTCTACAATACGGAACTAATTGATTGCCATTGTAAAGATAATATGAACCAGAAAGCAGTTATTAGATGATAATAGTGTTTAGTCATTGTTGCAAATATTGATAGTGCTCTATTTTCTGTAGCACTAACACAGTGTCTTTCAGGTGGATGGATACCTGAAACAGTTGTCTCACACATTAATCAAGAAATGGATTGAGTGTGAATGTAAAAGATGCAGCTAATTTCAGTTGTTGCTAGACTGCCTTTTAAGCTCTCTCATAAATTGAATCTACCAGAGACAACATTCATTCCTCCAAAAAATGGACTCATAAGATGTGAGCTAATTATAAAATTGCCTTTAGGAACAAGAACTAGGTTAGAGCTGAAAAGACACAGGAAACAAATTATTAGGTGTATGGTGGAAGTATAGAGGATGGCATTTTATTTTAGAACCTTGAAAAAGATTTATTGGAAAAAAATGCCCATTTGAGGATTTCAGAATAGCAGTTCACCCTCTGAATTCTGAAAACTTACAGTACTCTAGAGGCTGGTATGAGACATCCATGTTAGCGCATCATCTTAAGGCCAGACAATGCTTCGAAAGTGTTTGCAATTGACCGGAAGCAAACTTCAGAATAGTAATCCAAATCACTATTTTTGTCCATTTTGGCAAGGTGCATAACTTTACATTCAGTGTTACTATGGAAGCCAAATGTAAGTCTGGACTCCTTACGTTACTTCTTCTCTTCTTGCTGCAGATTACCTCTGCAAGACTGTACGCCTCATCCCTGATCCTCTATAAATGGCCACTGGTAAGTGATGTTTATACAGGAGTGTGCATTCTCTAAGCACTAGTAGAGCAAACCTAAAAAAGGACTTTCCACTAGGATTTTATCTGATGCTAATTTAATCAAGTTAAGATCACATCTCTTTTAGCTGGGGAGATCAAAGTCAAACTGAGTTTTGGTACGGCTGTTTTGCCCTATCTGCTTTTTTAAAATTTTTTTCTGTCTGACTAGTATTTCCACTTAAATACATCTTAGAAAATGTAATTCAATGCCAAAAAAATTGAAGAATAAACAGATTAAATACCCCTAAACAAACCAAAATTGAACTCACATCAGACTAAAAGAAACCGAATCCACAGGGTATTCGTTAAATCGGTTTAGAACACGACAGAGCCAAGGTAAAAATTGCTGTAAATCTAAGTGAATCTGAAGCCCAGTCATCAGCTTTGTGCTTGTTAGCAAGTTAATTCTGCTGTGCAGGGTGAGTTTAATCATATCCTGACTGCATAAGTCCCCCAAGAATGTGTTGCTCATGCGCTTCATTCATGGAAGAATGAGCACATACTGAGCTCCTTAAAGGTCAGCACTGGAGGTGTGTTGTGTATATGTAAGCAGTACTCATTGCTGCATGGAACTTAGCCTATTAACTGTCAGGAAGATGTTGCTTCCAGCCATGTGTTTGAGGGTTTATGTTGGTTCCTTCTGAAATTTTACCATACAGAGTGAGTCTTGGGACCACTTTCATGCTTCTTTTGAATCTGTGGACGCAGGACTTATCCATAGGGATCATAAAATGATTTGGGACAGTAAATCTGTAGTTTTAGCCAGATCCCAGCAAATGACAATTTCTGCAAGTCCTTAAAAGCAGAGATTCTTTTTAGTAGTTTTTAACCTTCATCATCTCAAACAACACAGTGTCAACCACATACTCTCTAGTCTTACAGGAGAGCAACAGAAACTGTTCAAAATGAGTGTAAGTGCCTCTGTTTCTTTTCTTTGATAAAAGCTGAGTGACTTTGTTTACATGAATTAGCTGATCCTTTGTCTCTTCTTTTTACCTGCCTCTTCCTATCATACAAACTTCTACTGCAGGTGGTTTAAGCAGAGTAAATATTATTTAAAAATGAGAGTGACTACAAGCACGAAAATTCTAGGCAATTAAAAAAAAGTCTAAATTTAGGCTTCTAAATTTATCTTTCCCTGCTCCTAGCTGCCTGTCTCCTCCCACTCCACTGAGTTTCAGCATTTGACTGACTCTGGCACTTGCCTGGCCTGCTCTGTTCTGCTCACTAAGCTGACAGAAGATTAGTTTTTTACTATCGTAATCACGAAAGTACAAATGTGGAGTAAGCTAGGAGCAGAGAGAAAAGGGAGAAGAGGAGGTAGTGGAAAATGTCCCTTTAAGGACCAGAAACTGTGGGATGGCTCTGTCTTGTCCAGCTACATTCTTATTTAGATACTCTGAAGATTAACCTTAGGCCTTCTTTTATCGAAAACTTGGCTTCTCTATACTGCAGTTTTTGAAACAGACTGTAAAACAAGCGTAAACATCCTATCTTTTAATTTTATTCTTCGTATCTGGTTCTGTTGCCTTTCAGGTAACCTTTTCACAGCCTCATCCACTGTCATCAAAGTTTATTTGATTATACATATCTTTATTGCACATGTTTACAAGCTCTTTTTGTTCAGTGCTGTCTATGCTGCAAAGCAGAAGTGGGAATAGGTATCTTCTAAAGTATGGACAAGTTTTCAAATGTTATCAGTAAAACTTTGGTAGGAGAACAAAGATGCAACAGTCAAAAAAATCAAAATCTTCAGATAAATTTCAGAGGACTCCAGAATTTTTTCAGCATTATTTTGATTAATATCCTAAATATTTTATTTTTACTTGACTTGCTGTAATCTTCTCTATTACAAGTGGAATGTTTTTTCCCAGTTAATTTGGGAGTTTATTTGGAAAAAATAATCCTTTGTAGTTATACTTACTTTTAAAGAAATGATTTGACTTAAGTTTTTAAACAACTAAATCATTCAACTCTGAAACCCTACCCTTAGATGATACAAATGTCTTATCAATGTTGAACTAACTTCATAAGGATCTGGCTATTTATTAATGAGCGTGGGTGAATCACTGGCTTCATGTTCTTGGAAAACATCATTGGAGTTGGAATCATTGTTTCACAAAGACTCAAAAAGCTGCAGGCATTTTTAAAGATAATGCTCTTTGTCCATGGTTGTTTTGGAGGCCAATAGAAGTGATTATGTATAAAAACAAGCTAAGGAGGATTTCTAGCTGTAAAAAATATCTTCTTAATAAATATTTTATTCTTGTTTCAGGTCCCAGATTAGTACGTCGCTATGCACAGATTATGAAGTCCTTAGTGGTAGCATTTGTTATCCAGTTCGCAGTACTTAGATAAACTTCTTTTGGACCAGACAGTTTGAAGACATCTCTTGGTTTTTTATATTAGGAAACTAATAAGACTGTTCAGACTTTAAAACAGCAAAATTCCTTTGTGTTACAGATTCCACTATATTATTGCTAGTCCTTTTTTGATACACTTTCCTCACTTGTGGTACCTGTCTCTGTGATTAGGAGTATGGAAGGTTAGAAGATTCTAACAATACTCAGCAGTACTTACACTGATACCGAGTTTGCAAGCAGCTAGTTACTAGAGGCTGAAGCTAATGTAATCATTTTGTATGTATTATCCTGCTGAGTCCAGACTTTGCAATTTAAATTCAACCAGTTGCTCCTTAGCAGAGCTACTCTGAATTCAGCCTGCTACGGTACAGCTCCATCAGCGCTGACCCCACTGATGCATCTTTGCTTTTAGTGCGCTCCTGTTACTTTTCTCCTAATTATGGAATTACCCTGAAATGTTTGTACAGTACAATTAGATTTGTACCTTTATAAAAGAGTTCCCTCCCATTTTATTTAGAGAACTTATAATAGCACAATACTTTACTGCGGTGGGAACAATTGTTGGGTGAACAGATGATAAGGACAGCCTTTATTCTCAGAACTTTCAGACTTCTGCAGGATTTGCTCCAAATTTAGGATGTCTTTAAAAGCAGTTTTCCAAAACATAAACCCAAAGACCTTTCTGTATAGATTCCCACACAATGCATGCAAATCAAATATGCTTATGCATGTTGACCTGAATTAATACATTTTGCCTATAAAATGAATAGATTAATGTGTACTTCTTTAAACATGTGGAAATAGTAACAATTCAGCAAGTTCTAATTCTTCAGTTTTCATAGCATAGACATCCTTGTAAAATAAAAATAACCACAATTAAGAGATCATAACCCCCTTGAAGTTTTTGCTGAGTACTTGCCCAAGACTACAAGTTCCATGAGTAAGATTTTCAGAATATCTCGATATTTAAAAGTACACCTTAAAAATATTTTAACGTTGAGTCTTGAAGATTAGGGAAATTGTGTATTATTGAAGCACACGAGGGTTTATTGCCAGTCCATTTGCCTTTGCGATAAATAGGATAGCCGTATTAATGGATTTAGTCTTTTGTCTGCCAGCAGAGTTGTTCCAATTTTTAATCCATTCTTTGCTAATATTAGAAGGTATTCAGCCCCAAAATTAAAATTGTGGTTGGCTTTGCTAACTTTTCAGAAACAGTTTCTCAGCAGTCTATTTGTGTGTGTTTTGCACTTTGCTCCTTTGTTCCAAAGTTGGCTCTTGATTACTTGGTGCACACAGTGTCCCCACAGAGCAAATCGTAGTGGACTAATTAAGAACTACCAAGAGTTTCCCAAGTTATGCAAGATCCCCACAACTGTGAAAAGCCTTTTCAGCCTCTCAGTCACATACTGTGAAATGCCATAAATCAAACTTTTCTGAAAACACTCAAAGCTGTGCTGCATGTACTTCTATTTTAGTTCCAGAAGAAAATAGTTACTTTGGTTAAAGTTGACTGCTGGGGTCTTTTTCAGTACTATTTTTATTAGCTTAAATCTCGCAAGTGAAGAGCATTTTGAATACCAGTAACAACGATTTAGTAAGACGTGATCACTTATGCAACATTGGTGACATTGTTGTCTTTACTTTCACATGAATCTGGAAGAGTAAGTGAAGTGAGAGCAAGCACTTGGGCTTCTATATCAGAGCTCAGGCAGTATGATAAAGGAAACTAAACCTCATGGTTATGGGTGTCATATTACTGCCTGTGGAGGTCAGGGAGGTATTTTTACCTCGGTGTCACTGTTACGGGAAAACATGGAAGACCTCAGCTTATTTTGAAACTATAGGGGATGGCTGGGGTAATTGTTAAGATGGGTCATGAGTGTCATCTCATGCAACAAACTTTATGGTTGGAGTCCTGTAAGCGTCCTCATCTCACGCTTCAATCTGTTGATCACGCAGGTTGCTCAGTGTCACACTACATCAGCAACTCTATTTATGCTTACTGCAGAGGAGAAATTTTATTACTGTTGTGTCATTGGAGAAGTTGTTCTTTTGGATTATTCTGTGCTGGAATAACATACGTTGTAGGTGTCCATAATATTTTGTCATTAAAACAAAACCCAGATTTACATTAGGTGGTTGTACTGAAACAATCAGAAGACAGCTGCGCTGCATGCTTTTGGAGTTAAATCAGTACATACTGCTGTGCAGTAAAATTACAGCTGTGAAATCCCGATAATTATATTTTATTTTGTTCTTTAAAAAGGTTTCCTTTGCCCAAGAAAAAATACCTGTGAGTAGTCAGCTTTAAAAACAGATGAGAAACATCCTTTCTACATGCCCAAGCATACCTGAAAGTAACAAATCCTTAGTGAACCTTTACCTTGGCAGTTGTCACTGTGCACTGTAATTGGAGCAGGAGAGGCCTGGGCACAGTGTGTGCCCCTTCTCTTGCTACCAAAGATGGACATAAGGAACACTGAACAAGAAATGACAGCTTTCACTGCTGGGGGCTAGTTTGGGCGAAGAAGCTGAGAGTTGCTTGTGGATTTAAAAAAAAAAATTGTCTCAGACCAGCTAAGAACAAATTAAATTGCTATGTTGATATACTAGTAATGGAATAGCAGAAAACATTCCTACTGAACAGATTAAAATAAAATGAAATGCAACAGCTGAGGAGTTCAAGTCGTATTATTTATCACATGTAGAAAATGAAAGCAAAGACTATCCAATTTTGGTTTTGAAAGACATGCTAATATAAAACAGCGTCCAAATCTCTCATCTCCTGAGTATTTCATTAGTGCTATACCTAAGCGAGAGATTTCTGTAAAACAAATACATCTGCAGCTTGAAGACCAGCATGCAGTTGATTTTAGCAGAGAGAACAGGTTTCACCCGGTGATGCCAGACTGCATCTGAATCAGCTTTGCAGGAATCAGAGCAGGGGGGGAGGAGACAGGAGTACTGGCTTGTTTTGCAGAAAGCTTCCCCGAGTTGAAATATTTCTTTGGCTGTAAATCTTTTTGTCTTATACAGGGTTTAGTGAAACTTGTCTGACATGCAGTCTATCAGAAAAAAATGAAGTTTCTGTATGAGATCATACCAGTTCAGCACAAATAACCTTCTAATTATTTTTTCTATGATTTTGTTTGCATTTTAACATTGTGTGTCAGAAGTTTTTCTTTATGTTCCTGTGGTTTCATGCAAAAAGGGGGAGGAAAATATATTAATGCAAAGAAAATCCTATTGTAAAAATAGACAAAGGGAAGAAGGGAATGTTTAGGATAATAATCTTGAATAGTTTTAATTAATTTTTCTAAATGAAAAAAGATTACATGTTTAAGCGGCTCTCAGCAAACATTTAAGGGATTGATGGAAATCTTGTCTGATAAAGATTGCCTTTTAATAAAGATGGAAGATTTTCATTGTATTTGAGAAAAGATGACCAACCATGATCTACAGAGAAGCAAAAATGTAGGAGCACCTTTTCTTTTTAGAATTCACAGAAACACTGTAGAGAGTGGAAATAATCTCCAGGGCTCTCTAATTCAGGTTTTCTATATTCCATCTTCCTAATAGCTGACTTGCCAACAGAAGCGTGACTTCACAGGTAGATTTTAGTGAAATAAATAGTTTTGATTGAGTTACAGGGCAGTTACAAATATTCGTGTTATGTAACTCCCAGCAATAGACATTAATTTCTCCCTTAAATCACTTTAAACATTTGTGTTTTGCACAAATAAACTGAAAAGGCTTAGCAAATCACTGTTGTTTGTATTAAATTTGCCAACTAAAGAGCTCTTGTTGAGGTTAAAAAAAATTCCATGAATATTTCTAATTGCTCTAGGTGTGGGAAAGGAGACTGTCGTTATAATGACCTTTAAATCTTTTTGAGCGCCTGCTTGAAAGCCATTCCTGAATCACAAAACCGTAAGAACAGACAACTGATTGGTATCAGGTCCTCTGTTTCATCACTGGATGTTCACTGCCTCTGCTCCAGACTCTTAAATATTCCCTTTGCCTCCTGTTTGCTAGACCAAACAAACACAATTTTATCAACTTGTCCTTACACGCCAGGTTGCCTCACTGCTTATCAGCCTTCCTCTCTCTCCTGGGCTCTCCTCAGTCTGTGCTTAGAGCTGAATCCTGTTTTCCAGCTAAAACATTGCCAGCATGGAATGGAAAACAGTGGTTTACTTTGGCACCTTGCACACACGCACACAGATGGTTGAACATGGCAGGCGCTCACCTCCAGTATTTTCCTTCTAGTTTCCTGTTCTTTTGTGGCAGGACGCTATCACAGCACACGTAAGTGGCGTGAAGACAATTCTGGTGGGAACGAATTTTGCAGGTCTTCCAAGATCAAGAGTCTCATACATTTGGGTTTTTTTATTATTTTCCAGATGTATTCCTTAGTCAGTTATCTCAGGTTTTTTTTCCCCAGGCAACATTTTAATGAGCTGGAAAAAAATCTTTGAGCCATTTTTGGTCAACAAAGGAGAACAAATATCATGTTGGTAGTTATTTTGTTAGCTAATATGAATGCTTTTCCTTGAAATGTGAAGAAAAGACTAACTGTACAGAACTTTCTGGAGTACAGCCAGGTTACTTCTGAAAGGGTGAAATTCCGCTGCGCTCTCTGCCTGTATGGATATTGCTGTTGCTATGTGGAACGTTCGAGACCAACAGTTGGAAATAGGTGTTGAAATACTTCGGAATGTTACCACATTGCAAGGGATGAGTAAGTTTTTACTCTAAATCACTGACTGCCATTTAATTCAGCCTGGTTGAAGGAATCCACAGTTTCGTTAATTAACGCATCTCTTACTTCCGTGGAAGAGGAAGGGTTAACCTCGAAGCCCAGCAAAGATAGCAGTTTGAGCCTATAGATCTCTCTAACTCTTACTTGGGATGTATTCTTGGCAAAGAGAAATAAAGGCAGGAAATAACAAAATACTGATCACAAATTTCTGTCATATCAGCCTAAGAGCTGGAAATAGTACATCTGAGCTTTTTGTCTACCATTTTTGCCATGTTGGGATTACGCATAATGCAATGCTGCAACTACCAGCAGCCTTTCTTTACCACATAGTGAATTTAACTGTACAATTAATGTATTCTTGCTGCGATGCTAACTTTAATGTAACATAAATAACTCATTAAATACATTATTCACTGACCATATCAGGTAGTTTAATTTATGGTGGACTTACCTTCAAAATGCAGGAGTTTTGTTTAACTCTGCTGACATACCAGCTGTCAAGTCAACTGTGTGCTCAGTAACGGGAATATAGTACCAGGCAAGGCGAGCAAGGGGTTACTTCCTTTGACAAAGAACAAAATCAAAACTGTGCTAAGGCCTTTTTTAGCTCCAGTATAATATTTTGCAAAGGCAACAGGAAAAGAAGGAATGAGAATATTTCCAGACAAGATTTCTTCATGCATAAACCCCCCCCCCAGTCTTAGAGCCAACATATATTACAGGAGGAGAGCATAGTTAATAGCTGTATAGCACTGTAATCAGTAAATAGCAGTAAAGAAACCTAAATCTGCTGTGCCCACCTTGATGATGGTTGGGTCCTTCCCTAACATACCAGTCCCACAAGTATTTGCATATGCACTTAACCTTCCTTACAGACCTTCCCAGGTATAGCTCAAGTGAGTACAGCTGTGTGAGCGGCTGAAAGCATTTACAAGGTTATACAGAATTCAGGCTTTAAACAATAAAATAAAACCCCTTGAGGATTAGTGTGTTTTGATTATTGCTTTAGTTTTTGTACATTTCAGACTACCTACCCTGGTGTAGAATTTTTCTGTGTGCATTAGCAGTCCATTAACACATTTTTAAAATTTTTGTAGATCATAATTTTATGAATATGCACTTCTCGTCTTCCGCTGTTGTTGTCTGGAACTCTGTTTTTAACAGGCATTGGTGACAACTATTGAGTGGTATTTATAGCCTTGTTTTGCACTCTACTGGAAGGACAAATCTTAAGACATTTTATTCCAGTACCTCAGATGAATTTTCCACAAATTGCTCTTACATTGCAGGAAGTAGCCCAGCTACGATAAAGGGGTTGTATAGATAGAAAAAAAGGGCAAGCGACTGTCATCTTTTTACATGTCAGCAAAAGATAGCCGCAACCAGCATCAAGAAGAAAAATATATTACAGTCAAGGCACAAAAATAACTATCTGCCTACTCCACTTGCTGTTCCTTTAATAAAGCTAAATGGCTTCATAGAATTTGAATATGACTTGTCATTTTAACATCTATTAATTCTAGTTTTGTCTTTTCTGTGTAATGGGAAGAGAGAGTTTTACTAATTGCATTACATGGTCAGTCCTGAAGTGACTTCTTTTTATTATTCCCATTGTTTTGTAGAGTTATCCATGTTTTATATTTCCTTCCTGGGACTCTAGACGTTCTTCTTGTATATTAAAGAACAGTTTGATTCTTCCATCTTTACTCTTGCTCGATGTCATTTGTTCGGTATTGTTTTGTGCTATGAAGAGAACTGTAGAACATGGAGGCAAGGACAATAGACATCTTAGCTAATGAACTAGCTTGGATACAAGCAGAATACCTAAGCTTTAAGCAGTTTGACGTTTCACATCAGTGATCCACACATTACATTAATGTCTTTGTTACACAGCCAACACGTGATAGGCCTTACAAGAGTATGTATTTTTTGTGACACAAAATGAAATTATACTAGTTTCAGGTTACTGTATTCTAGCTCTTTATCAAAACTTTTTATATCAACAGCAAATTCAATACACTAGTAGCATCCCTTCAAAATACCGCACCTAAAGATTCCCAACAGCTTAACTGTCAGCAAACTCCCAAATTTAAATATTTATGTTACACAAAGGGGAGTTATGAGGAACTCTCTGTGTGTGGCTACATCAACCTAAGTATGTTTATAGCAAGGTTTTAGCAGTAGCACAGCTACTTATGACAATGCTTTTAGGAAAAGTATCAATACAAAAAAATCTCAAACTCATGCATTGATTTCAGTTGAGTAAGGTGGCCCAAATCTGCTTGTGGATAGAGTTGATTACTAAATAACATATTTAAAGAATTCTGTTCATGCTCTTTTGAACATGAAGTAGCCAATTTTCCTTTGTTTTGTAACTGGTTACAAACTGTCATCCTGGGTTATCTTTAAAAATCTGGGTAAGCATGATAGACCTAACTCTAAGGTCACATCCTATTACAAATACTTCAGTTGGAAGGCTAAATACAAGGAGAAGAAAAATCTGTCTGGAAAAACATAACTTGTGCTCCCACTGGTTTGATGCCAGTTCTGCAATTAAGAGTTAAGACTGGGCTTAGGTCTGGCATCAAATGATATTCTCAAGTAGGCAGCTGTTTCAAGAAAAGAGTCAAAAATGTTTCTATGTCAAAAACATAATGATAAAAATAGGCATAGCCTGCCAGCTGGCACATCTTTCACAGAAGTGAAGTGTCCAGCAGCACAACTGAATGAAACAATATTTGAAAGCTGATAATTAACTTTCAACAATATTGCCATTTTCCGTCTTAAAAGTCTGTAAATATTTCCCACAGGTGAATGATTATCTGTTTTACTCTGATTATTTTATGCCTTCTAAACAGGAAAAAACTCATGATAGCCGTGCTTTTCCTCACAGGCAAAACATCCTTTTTTGGCAGGAACTGATTTAGGCTGTTGCAACTTCCTATTTAAAGTGTAGATTGAAAAAAACAATCAAGTGAAGCAGATGTTTAGCTCCTTTAATGGGCAAAACTATTTTTAATACATTCTGATAGACATTGCTTTTAATTATAACAATGTATTATCTCAAGGCAGTCTTTCAACTTAATGAATTTACATTAAAAAAATTTATGGCTCCAGCAGCATTGCAGTATGTGATTTAACACATTTCTTATATCTTAGATGTCCCTAGAAAACATATCATCACTGTATTTAAAATTGCAACCTGGCAAACTACTGAATTCAATAAGCAGTTTGAAACTGCAGAGAAAACAAATGCAACATAGGGAAACACAGTAATGAGGTCTTGCATTTGAAATAGTTGTAGATTGTATAACAAGTCATATTAATCCAGTGCCATGAAGCTTGAAGGAATCCCACTGTGCCTTCAAAAGACCAGCATCTTGTATAATCTCATTTTCATTATAATTAAAATAATCTTACTACTTTCCTTTACAGTTCAGCAGAACCAGTGTTTCAAAATGATCAGCTTGGCACCTCTTCTTCCTGCTTTAATTTTACATTTGAACTGTAGACATGCTTAGAGAACTACATGGATGTAAGGTGTTAACGTTTTTCCATTTACTTTAAGCCCCGCCTCTCCAAAGTGCTGCTATCAGTGCCCCATTCTGAGAGCATATGACCATTTGTGAGGGAAAATAAAATAATTTATATGCGCAATATAAATTTCCAGGTTCTACTTAAGGCGCCGTTGAAGAAATATTTCTTCATTCTCTCAAGCCTTTCACTCGAACAGCTGGCTGAGATATGAGCTCAGTGAAAAGCAGTATTTTTTTTCTTGTCATCCAGTACCCTGTTTACTGTTCTTATTTGGAAGGATTGAGTAACAGCCGTTCTTCCACAGTGTGACCTCCAATAAGTCATGATCCATTTTCCTCGCTTCCAGAAAAAACAAAATCAAGGAAATAAGGTGTCATGTGACTTGAACTACATTTGCTCTGGCACATGTTACACTCCCATCTCCGAGGTCCAAATTAGAATTTGTTGTAGCAGTCTTGGTAATTTCTGCAGGCGGTGGTTGTCCTGACCTTTTAATCCAGCTAGATTTTTCCACTGGAGGACTGAAGTCATGGACTGTAGGAAGGATTGACTTCAGTCAGTGGGTTATGAGCAATTAACGTGAATCATTGCCATTCCAAATTACCAGTGCTCTGATCCACGTAACAAACTGCAAAAAAGTCAGTCACAACAACAGCCTGTTTACCTGAGAAGGACAGTCTGGGCAATGGCTGCCTTGTCCCAGAGGACTACGTTTGGTCACTGAAAGTACAGTCACTACAACGCGTGCTGCCCTCTCTCCGAGGCAAAGGCAAGTGTCCAGCAATGCCCGAGCACGTCCAGTCACTGTGGGGTAAGAGATGATTGTTTCGTAATCCATTCGGGACAACGTTTGCTGTGAGCGAAGGACATCGAGGATGTGGTTGAGGCGCCCTTCTGTCATGCAGCTCAGTATGGTCTGTCTCTGACAGGCTAGTATTCGACAGCAGTTTCCTTTGCAGCAAGGATCTTGAGTGAAAAGGAAACAAAACGAGATAAACTAAGTGCTCTTTTCTTCCAGAAGTTGTTAGCAAGTGATAGCATGAACACCAGAAATACAAACTCAGTAGAGGAAAGGGGTAGGAAGAGTTAGTTTATTTGCGTTATTTGGTGAAAACCAGTCCAGTGTATTTTTGTCTTTTGTTCAAAACACATGAAGATCAGATTACAGAAAATAGGTGTTTCTAGACATTATGAAGTGCTTGGGTTGTGTGAGGGGAGCAGATTTTCAGGTCTCACACTATTCACATGGCATCCGTATCAAACTTTACGGAAAGCAGCTGGACTCGACAATAGAGGAGAAAACCGTGTTCTGTACAAAGTAGAAGAACAGAGAATAGGTAGTTCAGGGTAGGAGGACTGTTTGAAACATGCGTTGTGAAACTGGGAGCTTGGATATATGTCAAAGCCAAACTAGTAACAATAGTAATACTCCTGGAAAAACGATCAAGAACTTTGAGTTCTGTTTCACAAACTGATCAGAAAACTTAGTACAGACATTAGGGTTTTTAGTGTACAGTAAATACCATACACCAAGAGAAAATTAATAACCAAAAGCCATTGTTGCTTTGGAGAACATGCCTCTGTCATTCTGATTTCTGATTGTTGCCAGTGGGGTTCTGTGATGAACTTTTCCTGCCTGAACTAGTCTGTTGATTTATCCAGAAATTATGTCACCACTCAGAAGTAAATTGGAGAAGGATGGCCAGCTAGTTGTGAGAACTTTCATAGGCCAGCTTGCAAAAAGCTAGCAAAAAAAAAGCTCACAAGCTTCACCTACAGGCAGAGGCAGGCTTCACAAATCAGAAGCTGGCCTTTTCTGCCTCTCTGCAGTAGGAAGAACCGAGACCATGTAAGTAAGGAAAGGAATGGTCCCGACTCCTCCTAGTCACCTGTTTCCGTAGTAAGTACGTACTTTTGTAGAGGTATAAAATACACCACTTAAAATAAAAAGAAAATCCAGGCTTAAACAACTAAATCTCTTCCACATTCAATGTGTGCTGTATTTTCTTTATTTTTATTATGGTCTCTTCAGAACTGTTCTCAGCCTGAATATGACCTTGGAAAAGAAGAAGCCAATGTTCTCAGTGGCCAGCGCCTGAACTTCTGAGAACCTGATTAGCTGCACACAAATAGACTCATGAGACATTTGTATCAAGTTTGGAAATGTGAAAATGTGCATAAAATTTAGAGAGAACTGTGTCCTCAAAACTTTAAACAATTTAATCACTAAGATCTGGCCAAGGAGAATATTGCCACTTCAGATTGGAAATGGTGTCTTACCTGTCACTGCTTGTTCAAGATGCATAGTTTGTGGTCTGTCCTTACGAGCCAGGGGTGGGTCCTTATGCTGACCGCTTTCTTTGCCTGCAGTTGAACCAGGTAAAGGAACTGTGTAGCAGGAATTTGATTTTCTACTGTCAGAGCCTGAGTGATCTAGAAAAAGTTTAAGATGAGTAAGATGAGACCCTTGAATTGAACAACAGAACATTATGCGTATGTTAGCCACTGCAGAAGACTGGAACTGACGTGAAGACTAACTGGAGAGTGCTTACTTATTACTAGCTGTTCTTCAGGCCCTGGTTAATACGTCGTGATTCCTAGGAAGATTTTGGCATATGGACATCTGACTTTTTCAAACTGCCTGTAGGAATTTGTTTCTGAAGTTATGGATCATTCTGTTCTGTCCATGAGTCTGACAGCTATTGATCAACACTAAAATGCTTGGAAATGCAGATGTTGCTATAAGTGAATTGATTTTCTATGGGTCAACTTTCATATCCAAAGGCATGAGGAGTACAGAAAAATCCTCTGAGGAAATGTATCTCCTCTTGACACAAATTTAAACACTTTGATAGGACAACTCCACATTGGAAAGGCAAAGGAAGTTATTTATATAGGAATGGTGACTACTAGGAATCATTCACTTGTTCACAGTCTTCTTAAAACATATCTCCTTTTCTTATTAGCAAATTACAAAAAAGCAGTTATTCCTGGTGGCAAAAGGCAGTGTCGTTCCAAGGATGGGCTTGCTCTGTCAAAAGCAACAGGCAATACTAGACATGCAAGGGAAAGGCAGCTGTACATTACAGGTCAGGGTTCTGAAAAAAATTTAGCAAAAGAGGCTTTTTGATCTATACACTTAATCTAAAGGTATTGTGGCATCTCTGGCTTTCTGCAGTGAATTTATGCTTGGATGATACCAGTAGAGGGCACAGCTGTACTCCGAGAAGGGACCACCTTACATGGAAAACAACATGTGTGTATGGAACAACTGGTAATATCCTTTTCTTAAAATAACTGGAGCTGAAGATGGTTCAGGGTCGAGACCTTTCTTTGTTGTTGTGTTCTGTGGGATAGTGTTTGACAGACCTGTCTCAGGAATAGTTTCTCTTCCTGCATGATTTGCACTGCTATCAAGTAGAATAGTTGACAAGCTTGGCACTACAAAAGGAATTTTCTTACTGATTAAGAGGTTGGGTTTTTTTGGACAGATGATCTGAAAAAGATAAAAATAGAGAAGAATTATCTTGTTGGAAACTTTTGTTCTGAAACCTTTTCTAAGCAGTTTTCTCTTGGAACAGAAGGCAGTAGTATCACAGTGCAGGGCAGGGTGGGTATGCAGCTGTTGAGCCTCCAGTCACACTCACTGTGACAGCACAGGTCCACAGGCTAACTGTCCTAGGGCTTACTGCAGTCTGAGATCGCTGCTGCAGCCTGTGCTGCCAGCGGTCATGCTGTTTAGTTTGAAGCTAGCTCTGATCCAGACATGCGAGCTTCAGTTCTACCTCTGTATCTTTCAGTATTGGCAGGCCTGCCACAAGTGCCAAAATCACTTTGAAAATGGCATTTAGCTGTATTTTCAAGAGATCACAAAGCAGATGGCCTTGCTCTAAGAAGACCAGTTCAAAATTCTAGAATTCAGCCTAGGACTTTTTCCAGCCATCATTCTGAAAATACTACAAGAAAGGTTAGATTCTTGCCATTTCATTAGGACCTCTTCAAGAAGGAGAGGTTCAAAGCAACTCTTAAGTGGGAGAGATTGTATTTGCAAGAGCAACATCAGAGTCAGCTGCTTGGAAGAAAGTACGGCAGTGGGGTTTGTTGGTTAATTGAACGGTGTTCTGATCAGGGACATTTTGCCCCACAATGTTTGTATTACACATTGTCAGGGCTGGCAGGAGAAACAAGCAGCTGATGAAGCACTCTTACGCCATGTACTCACCTCTGAATTGCATATGCCCGTCTGCAGTGTGTATATTTCTGAACCTTTGCATGCATTAAGTGCTGTCTCCTGGAAAAAAACAGCACAGTAACTCTAGTAAGTATACGTGGGGTTTGTTCAATTCACAGCTGTCAGGAGCAAGAGTTTACTGGTACTGACAAGATATGTTATACTCTGACGTACACCGTTACGTAATAACAGTGAATGCACAGAGCAATTTTGCGTTTTAATGCATGTAAGCGGGCACAGAATCTGACACAACTCTGTCCTGTTACTCCTTCTGCTGTTTTAATTTTATGTTAAAACCCAGTTTTGAATCATGCAGGGGAAGGTGAAAATAGCCCTGTATTGATGGAGAGAAAGAGACTGGGCTAGCTATAACATGTTTTCTTTAAGCATCCAAACAGCAGGGCTGTCCTGTGGTTGGTATGCCAAACTGTCTGGAATAAGGATGTGTCAGTACTTGTCGTTGTTTTCCATTTTGTACATCTGCAGCAGATTTGTTGAACTATTTTTTAGTGTGTATACCTCAACACTTACGAATCAATCCATTTTCAAGAACCTCTAGTAGCATTTTCACAGTCATTTTGGACATAGCGGTTCAGTTGTTTGAACAATAAATAGTGCTCTTTGCTAATTTAGCAGTTAGAAAAATAAAACCTTGCTCGAAGGAGACTGAAGCATTAGATTATGGAATATTTGGCAGTATAATCTTAAATAAACTTCAACAGTAGTAAAAATGACTTGGACTATAACTATGCCACCTATTAAAACATTGATCAAGTCTGTTCTATAATCCCAGAATGCGATTGCAACATGTAGAATTAATCCAGCATGCATGAACACAAACATCTCACGTAAGCACAGCAGTGAAACTAACAACACAGGCTGTGTAAATCCAGATGGAGCCTGAATACTTGTTCCAGGGCTGAAGCGTGTGTCACTAGTTTCCCCACTATGACTAAGTTAACGAGATGGGATATAGCTATAGTTGTGGCAGTCAGATTTGTGCCAGATTTCCCATGGCAGTGTAGACATATATCATATAGCCGTATCCCTCAGCTGTTGGCCATTCCCCATCCATTCCTGTGGTATCAGAGAACCCTCTTAGACCCTAGCACAAGCAGTGTCTTGTGCCTGAAGCATGTCAGTTTAGCAGTGAAGCACACAGAGAAGTGCTGATACTAGTATTGCTACCACCAGTACAAACGCTGTCCAGGTTTTGGACTAAGTGTCTTCTAGCCCATACATACAACAAAAATTGTCATTTGTTCTAGCCCTAATCTGATCTACTTGAGGCTGATACTTGTTCTTACTCCTGTGGGCTTACCAGTCAGACTGCAGCTGGTGACTGGAATGAAGCTGTCATATCACAGGTCGCAAATGACGTGGCTTCTGGAGAACCTCAGAATATCTATTTTCTAAAATTCCTGAATGAACCTGCAGTGCCAAAGGGTACTCTCCAGCGCTCTGGCATGTCCAATAAAACAATGAAGACAAAGCCTTGCCTGGTTTTGGACCACAAAGATTGCAGTTGAAAGGATCAAGTAATGTCCTTGCAGGAGAGCAAAACTTAATTTGGCACTAACCTTTGCATCCATGAGATTGTAGATTGCAGTGGAAATTGCCGCCTTATTTATAGTAGTCAAAATTCCACTTAGAAGGTCTACACATTCTGCAGGAGTAATAAAGCATTTTCAATACCATACAGTGTTTGAAAATCTGTATATATTTAGGCATTAGCATACTGCAACTAACTTTACTATTATGTTGAGTAGCTGGATGTACTAGATTAAATTAATTGAATACAACTTCTGCCTCATACTTCCTCTTGGTTTCCTTTTTGAACTGATTTTAAAGAATGGTTACAGTCACATTAAAACCACGTTTTCTTAAATGTTCATACATACCTTGCAAAAGGCTTACACATGACTATAAATCTGTCGCAATAAAGCTATATGCAAATTGCTTCCTCGGCACTTCAGCTGTGAAAGTTTGCTCAAAAGTCCTAAAATATCACAATTTAAATATTTCTTGGCTATCTTCTTAGAAACAGATGATAAACAGTTCCACAAAAATACACAATGACAGCACACTTCAAAGGGAACTGGTTACGCATTGGAATCAGAAATGCTGAAGACACACTGATCTTTGTGACACCAGGACATCTAGCTGATAATATCCCTTCCTTTATATGTACTCATTTTTGTTTTATACTAAACAGAATTCTGGAGATAAGTAGGCCATTTCTAGTCAGAAGCTTCAGTTAGAAAAACCACCTACAGGACTCTGGCGATCTAAAGACTACTTCCACGGCAGTTGTTCTGTCATTGATCTAGAGTGCGAGAGCAATGTTCCCAGCAAGACCGTCTCCTTCACAGATCCTGCAAAGAAAGTGAATCCTGAGCGTTACCTGCAGTACATGGCCTGTAAGCTGGTTCTTGATGCCAACACAGAGCGATAAGGTGCAGCAGTCTGTTCCTTTCAGGGAAACTGCTTGGTATGAACTTCTCTGAAACGCCAGGCCGCAAACTGCAGCAGATGCCGGTCAAAACTTCCAGCAGGGTTGTCCGACCTACAATTTATAGGAAAACGTCACTGCAAAAAAACATTAAATACCTCAGAACTCTCTTTAAATTATATTTAGCGTAAGTTATTTTGTGTATTTTACAACAAAGAGTGCTTTTAAAAGCAAAAATAAAAAATATGTTAAGTCTCATAAATAGATGTGCTAACCTTTAACAATAATTATAGCTACTTATTGTAACAGGCTGTATCAGAATAAAGAACTCTGTCCAAATAGTAAGTCACCAGTGGCTGTGTGTACATGGATTGTAAACTACACGCACAGATACCTCACATGTACGTGTAATTTTTACTGGGTATGTTNCACAAGCACAAGCACACAGTTTTGTAGAAAGCCTTGCACCTGCATGACAAGACTGGAACTCCGTTGCACAAAACCCCCTCCACTCTGGGCAGCCAGGAGATGGCAGCCAGAAGCTGCGGGAGCTGCAGGACACCGCTCCCTGCGGGTCTCAGCCTGGGAGCTGCAGGCGTCCTTCCCTCGCACGAGAAGCCTGCCATTGATCTCCACCTCCGTGAAGCAGGGATCGTTCCTAGACCACGACAGTTACACAGTGCTTTGCAAACAAAGTTCTTTACAACTGCTCGCATTTTCATCTAAGAAAGTAAGATTCCCTGCTTTCTTTAGAGAATTCAGCATGAACTGGCATTTGTTAAGATTTGAAACTCACGGCAGCTTTATAAAAGGGCATTTTGCTCATGCAGTTAGCCTCTTGTCACTAAAATGTCCCTGATTTTGAAATTACAAGTGTCAAATATAAGGTGGTATGCTTTCTCACTGAAGGTAAGCAGAAAATCTGACTCAGTGACAGAGTGCTTCAGCAAGCAGAGATGATACAAAAGCAGGGTAAGAAGCTACACCTTTCCCCTGCAGGAAAATCAGCTTCTTTGGAAGCACTGAGGATTTTTTGAGGGATTCTAATCTTTACATCCCCTAATGTGGAGCTATGAGCTGTTACAGTAATACAAGGCAAAGGGCAATCTGAAAGGCCAGCGCTGTTCAGATCAGAATTTCCCTACAATACGGGAATTTCTGAAAAAGATTAGGGCAACTCAAAGTCTGACATGAACAACAGAGGTAAGTACCTTCAAAAGGTTTCCGTCTGCTTAGGCTCTCCCAACACAGTATTCCAAAACTGGAAAAAAGAACAGCAAAAGGCCATTCATTAGTCTGTGATCTGTAGCTGTGTTCTCATTTCCAAAGCAAGTTCATTGGTTGAAGAGAAAGGAGTTTTTCGAGACAGTCTATGCAAGTTTTTCCTAATTTGATGAAATCCTTTTTCCTGCATTATTAAGTTTCAATTTTCAACTAAGCTGTTCTTATAAAGCTGTTCTCTAGTAAATCAGTTAGAATTATTATTATTTTTTTTAAACATAGGATCAATTAGAATTACATTTCAGGTTACCACCTTATCTCCATTTGCTCTTGTGAATTTCAGAACCTTCTGTTCCCCTTTCTCTATCATTTTTTGTTTTGTTTTCAAGTAATTTAAATAGCAACTTAAAGAGCTGGACTTTCAGCAGGTACTGACAAGCACATCAGTTAACCTATGAAAAACTGAATTCTGACCCACTGCATGTCTGTTTTCTTTAGCAAATTTTGATGAAGCTCCAAAGACCTTTTTCCTTTTCTAACATTCTAGGAAGTATTGCAGTGATACCATAGATCTACATGTATAACCCAGAACTCAGATGATACAGAATACAGGGTTTTGATAAAAATCACACTCTGCAAAAACAGAAGCACAAGCAAGGAGGCTGCTGGAAGAGAAAACGCAGGCTACAGGTGACTTGGAAGCAAAGCAATCAAAAGGGGAAGAAGCAGTTCTAGGATACACATATCTGCTTACTCCTATATCTTGCTGTAGTGCTAAATTACAAAAGAACCTTCTGCCTTACTTCCACATGATATCTGAAAGCACTTTTACTTAAATATCCTCTAGGAAAATATTAGTGTAATATACATGTAAATGTAACTTACATGTGCTTAAGTAATATCTCATATGACATATACTTTAGTTTTCTCTGTCTAGACATGCACCAAGTCAAAACTGAGCATCTAAAATTATAGAAGAATGACATGCTTGGAAGATTAATTATGCCACCTGAAAGTAAGCTGCCACTCTTCCTGCGTAAAAATCTTGTGTTTGTGAACGGAATCAGGTTACTCACATCTTTTATAGGTCTCCTCAAGGGTCTGCATTATTTGACTCATCTTGGAGCCTAATTTTGTGACAATAAAGCAGGAGTTTAAATTTGCTGCCTCCATAAAAGCTCTGAGAGCAGAAAAGCGGTCATGCTTAGAAGTTACTTATAATGTTAGTCCACAGGCTCTGCATGCTGGTTGTAAAGATGAATGTCCATACAGACAATAGTTGCAGTTTGAGGTTGTCTCATTTATTGAGGCAACTACAAAGCACGTAACGTATCCAGAAGGGACGTGGCAGTAGGAAGTCTTCCTCCTTTGTATAAATCACCTTAGTTAAAAAGTATGAATGCTTGAGTGGCTCAGTAAGTTATTCCAACAGAGATTCCATAGGACCTTAATGGGACACTATTGAGGGAAAGGTCTTATTTTTACCTGGGCCTCATCTAGCCGTCAACAGTTCTTCCTCAGACTAAAGCCAACAACAGTGCACACTTGGAAACTATGTGAACTGTAGTTGTTAGGTTTCTAAATATATATGAAAAACTTTTGGCAGCTGTGTTACACCTAAGCATTTAAGTAATTTACATAAATGTTTATATGACAAATTTCGAGAACAGATCTTAACCTTGGTATATTGTTCACCAAATATGGGGAATTTCAAATTCAATTCACTGCTGTAGTTGGCCTTGTGTCGTATACTATCTTACTGCACCATATAGATCTGGCATTTTTACTGCAGTGACTTTGAAAATAAGTATTTTGGCAACGCTGTAGAATGTAACAAGAACTAGGTATGACCTGCCCTTAGAAATCCCATTCACCTGTAAATATCACCTTCCTGGGAAGGAAGGCCTCCTTCAAGTATTTCAGGAGGGAGGTACACCAAATCCTGGCAGTTTCTCCGATTGCAGTTCTGCAGGTCTGACCTCAGCTGCTGTTTCCTCCAGTTGGTTAGACCATAATCTGATATCTACAGAGGTGGGAGAAAAAGTAAATTTTAGCAACAATACCTTAAGTCTTGGTATTAACTGTTTACTATAGGACAGTGGCTGGATTTTACATCAATATGCTAAAAATAGAAGCTCCCACCTTGGCTCTGTACTGCATATCCAAAAGCACATTGGAAGGTTTCAGGCTGCCGTGGCAGAAAGCAGGTTTGAGGCTGTGGAGGTGATGCAGCCCTTCAGCCACATCCGACAGGATCCTTATGAGTAAGGGAAATGGAAGTTCTGGGTACAGTTGATGCTAAGTAACACAAAGTACGGGTTTTGGTAGTGTGAAGTTGTGACTATTCGCATTTTCATTTGACAATAAACAGAAGTACAATACAGAAGCTAAAGAACAGATTGACTGTAATTACTGTCCATAGTTTACATGCTGATTGTTCTCTTTCAGCTGACCTTGTAATTAATTTTGTCAGATAAAAGATGACTTCTCTTACGTACCTCATGGATGAGTGAGTGGAGGGATCCATTGTTCATCCATTCAGTCACTATCCCCACAAGTCCGTGGTACCAGTAAATCCCAAGAGAAGGCAGGAGACGTTCACATTTATAGCATCTGACATTTGCTATATCCTGCAGTAGCAACTTCCACTCCCTATAAAAAACCAGCAAGGGTTAGAGGCAGATTAGACTGAAGGGAATTTCATCTAGAGATGAGATAGTATAGGACATGGAAATGAGAGATAACCGTATGGTTGAACACAAGCTGATATAATTCTACCAATAAACCCAATATTATATCATCTTTGAAACAATTCTAAGAAAATTAAGCAATCCCATGTGTAGTGTGTTTTTCCAATATAATGTGGAAGACCTCTGGATGCTTTAATATGAATATAAGAGCACAGTTTAAAGCAGGATTGGCATGCAAAGGTAGGAGAAAGCTGAATTATATGAAATGGTAGATGAAGAGAAATCAAGGTTTTTTTTCCCCTTACTGTCCCTAAGAACTTGTATCGTATCCATGTACTATTAGTGAGATCCACATCTACAAGCAAATGATGATCTTCCATGCTTATCTAACAGGACCATGTTACAAAATGGTACACGATATCATAGCGTGATATAAAAGTGAAGCCAAAGTCAGATATGATGTGAGCAGTACCACTCTAGTGACTGTGCCAAAGGAATTCAAGCTCAGCTGTGCTTGGATTGTAGACCTGAATTCAAACAGTTTATTTACAGAGAATAACAAAGCTTTGCTTTTTGATCATTACCAGAAGAACAAAGGTTTGCTGTCTAAGGACTTCAGACAGTTACTTCTTCATGCACAGGAAACACCAAACCGTCAATTCAGTCGTGCACTTTCACGGAAATAACTGAACTTCTGCTACAGGTTCAATTTTTGTTAATTATATGTTGGACTTGAAAGATCTGATTGTCTCTACTCTGTGGTACTTGTGAGCTGAAAATTCATTGAACTTTGTTCAAAATTCAGTTGATTTCAACAGACCTGGTGCTCCTTCTCGTTATTCTAACCAGCCTTTACATGAAGACTTCAGTTTCAGTTTCTCATATTTACTGTGCTGATTCACAAACCTGTAGACTAATCACTAGCAGTAAAGCACAGCCCCACCTGTTTTAACACTTCTTTCTACAAATCTAAATATTTATCAACAGCTAAACATTTTGCAGCTGTAGTAAACCACAGTTTATTCTCCCAGCTTTCCTGTACACGTTGTAGTGTAAACAAGAGATTAGAATGGTAGAAAGAAAAAAGCAGAACACCAGCTTTAGTTTTAGGGGGCAAGTTTAAGTGAAGAGATGCCAAATCAGAATAGCATGTTAAAGTCAAAGCAAAGTAAAATGCTGATTTCTGTACCTTTACCTATTTCATGTTGGCATTTGTTTGTTTGATTTAAAGAAAATGTGGACAGGGGACACAGGAAACATTGTTTTCTTTAAACAAGGTACCAAACAAACAGCACTGGTTCTGATTAGCCACCTGAATGGCAGCACTCTCAGTTAACAAGAGTAACTAGTCCATAGATACACATCAGACATTCCTTTTTTGATAAACAGTTACGTCAGTGCATTCTCTAAAATGCTTTGGTCTTGCTTCATCAGAAGTAGCTTGTGGTTATTCTTGGAAACTTTCTGTGTTTGTTGCACACCGGAACTTTGTGGTCATTAGGCTGACGCCCATCAGTTACTGCTCGTTTCTTTTTATAATCAGGTCACGTACACACCTCACTGCCCTGTAACTCTGACCATTATCCCTCCCTCCTCCCATTTCTCTACTCCCTCACCTATCTGTGCTGGTTTGGATTAAATTCAACCGAGATCTCTTCAGGGACCTCCAGAAAGATGTAATACCATAGCATGCTGAGTGTTACTGATCAGGGCTTGTAGACAATTCTCATAGTAGATATAATTAACGACTTCAGGATTAAGCTCTACTTTTATAAAAATTTGTAAAAAGCATAGCTTGCTTTTCAGTGTAACTGCCTCCAGGTTGCCTCTTGGCTAGTGGGCTTTCTAGGTATGGAGATGTTTTTAGGGATCAGGTGATCATAGGCTTGCCACAGTTCATTTTGGTGCCATTGCTACAGGTCCGTGCTGCCCGACTGCAAGGTTAGTTGGCCAAGTAAGACACGTACCTCTCTGTAGTGTTCCGGCTGGTCAGTGGTTTCACAGAGATGTGAGTGTTCCAAGAAAGGTGAAAGGCTTTGAGTGCAAAGCCTGAGCCTGTCCTGGTCAGCATAAGGCTATCCAAATCTTCCTGGGCCACGACAGGTAATGGTTTGGCCATTTCTTGATGGCTGGCTTGGGGTAAAAAATGGCAGGAAGAAAAGTTTTAAGGACTACTTTTTTGTCACTACTACCAGTTGCACCACCCCTTGCTTCCCAAATAAATATTACCCTAATCCAACAGGCTTCCTTTTACCACTGTATCAGACTTTCCTTATAAAGACAGGAAAAACACACTAATTGCAAAGGAGTGTCTGGACCATAACTTGCCGTCTGAGGCTGCAAGGTGCTAATTAATTGCTCATTATTATTTCCATCTGATGACTTTGAAATGTGGGGCCATAGTTTATAATACAAAATGTGATTTTAAAGTGGTACTGAACTACGTAGACAGCAAACTAGCATCTTACAGTTACAGGCTAGACAGAAACACAGTTTCCCTGCTTCTCAAAAAAGTGAATTCAATAACTAATGCAAGTCTGTTCTGCATCATTCTTGCGTATCTTCTTTAATACAACATCACATGTCAATGCAAAAGCAAGGCAAAAAACAAATTTGCTGCTGTCAGCTGGCAGAACTCTGCTAAATGGAGCTGTGTCTTTATAGCAGCCACGAATTTGGCCAATACTCTGTCTATACTGTAACTCTCTAGGGCCATCTGAATGTTTCAGACACATTGCAAGGCAATGCACATGGGGTAGAGATAACCTCTGCAAAGCATCACTGTGTTACTACATGAGTAACATTTTTAATTACATCTGTGAAGCTGCATTAGACTAGAGAATAACTAAGTCAGTGGTGAAAGAGGAAAATGAGCAAGCAAAGAAAACAGAGGGGATAAAACCATTGGTAAGGACTACTGCGAGATCAGTGGTCAGTGAGTCAGAAGAGCTCAAACTAGAATACCTCCTTCAGGGTCCAGTAGACCAGGGCTAGAAAACAGAACACATGAGGGAACTGAAATGACAGGGCCAAAAATTTGAAGCAAGCAGTAAGGACTGTTGAGTGTGAATTGTGTCCTGCTAGAAGATGGGCTCTACAAAAAAGCTCCTGGGATGCAGAAGGCCTGAAAGTCTTCTGACTTTGAGCAGATCATTTATGCTCCATGAATAGAATAGAAGCAAAAACCTAAAGATAACTTAGCCTATGCTCATGGCTGAACTGCTTCTACTTCATGACCAACTTGGTTTTGGTTAGTCTCAGTATCTAAGCTGTGCCATGCAAGCACATTCACAATCACAGAGGGGCACTAAGCTCAGTTTTGTATCTAGCCACAATCAAAATGCAAATAAAAATTCAGTAACTGATTTACCGGTTCAGCTTCAACAGTATTTCATTTTGGTAGGAAAGCACAGTTGAATTTTTTGCTTTTGTTAGATTATTGTAGTTTGAAAGCAATAGCTGGCTTAAGTGCCTCACTTAGAGTTTCCTTAAAGAATAAATCCAATATGGTATGAGCCTGACAGGTGAAGAGTTTGATTAAATTTGGTGAGATTGCTCTGAATGAGGATAGATTTCCAAATAAGCCATTTCTCCTTTAAAGTTGCAAAGACAGACCACACAGATCTACAAATCCTAAATATAAAGGAGGTATCAGAAGGTTGACAGGAGCAAAATTATATCTTATTTCTATTATATACTACAATAAATAGTCATTTTAATTGCCAAAATAATTACTCAACTCCAAACATAGTACAAGGAAGATCAAACAATGAATATAGGATCTAAACCATTCCTGAACGTATTTGTTTCTATTTAAAAACTGTTAAGCTTTACTTGACTGAATTTTAAAACTCTTGCTAACTGGCTACTTAGATAAAAATAAGACTAATCATCAGCTCCTACTTTGGATTTTTAAAACCTAATTTAACTAGAGATTTTCTAAAATCAAAATGAAAACCACTTCAATCTTTTCTGTTACAAACCATGACATGCAAATCACCGTTGTCCCTGTGTCTGAGTTTGTATATCTGTTTCCACAGCTAGACTTAGAGTGATTTGCTCATGACCTCCAGAGGAGTTTAACCCTGAAATGAGAGATTTTTTATCTATCCAGGGTGCTACCCAGATTCCCAAAACAGTTGGAGGGACTAATCATGGAATATGGCACTGCCATGGAATTACAGATCACAAAGTTTCTCTCTACCCCCTAGATTGTAAGTTTGGTACCAAAGCCATATTTTCAATAATTCTGGTCTTCTGAGTGCTTTTCCTTCTAGACCCTTTTGAAAAACTCACTATCAAACCACAAAACCGGTATTTCTTAGGTGACCTTTGCAATGAAGAGCTTCATATTTAGTAAGAAGCTAGAAGTCTCAGACACCTTTGTCATCTTCCCCTAGCTGGGCAGGCAGGGGCGGGAAGGAGACTGATAGAAAGCTATTTATTTCAAGTTTCTAATTTTAAAGGTTATTTTTAAAAAATAACTCACAGCGAAGATGTTTTCCTTCGTATGAGAGAAACTCTACATTTTATTAATATTTAGATGTCTCAGTAAAAGAAGTTGGAAACAAAAATCAACTTACCTCTGGAAATATGGGCATAAAAACTACGAAACAGGAGCAGTGGAGTGAAACTGCTGCAGATACCGAGTGCGAGTTAGTGTTGAACTGCATTCAAACCCAGCCCAAGCTTCCCTGCCGTGAGTCAGCTGCGTTGTTCGCCTTGCCTTTTATTGGCTGCCTGCAAACACCCAAAATTTCCTGGTCGGACATACAAACTGTAACTCTTTCGTGGCTGCAAATGGGTTTTCACTGGCTGATTTGTTAACTGCCTGTAATTAATGCAAGCAATTACAGAAAAAGAGGGTGGATAGCTGTTTTTTCCACAGCGAGGAATGCCAAAAGGGAAAGCTATACAACAGTGAAAAACACCCTGTTGGATACAGCCCAGATACGGAAGCGTGTAAGGCTGTGTGCAGACTGTGTAGCTGCTGCTTATCTCTGCAGTAGATCAAGCCTACAGCACACATACAAAATCCCTTTAAACCTTTTAAGTCAAGTTGATCTTAAAACAGGATGAAAAATGCTGGTTTTCTGGTTAGAGGGTAGGTAAGCATAGGGGTAACAGTAAACTGCAAAGCAGCAGTAAGGATCAGTTGGCTGTCAAGTAGCCCTGCTGAAAAGGATGCAGGGGTTATGGTGGAAGCTAAGCTGATCATAAGCCAACAGTGTGCTCTCATCACAAGTGGGGAAAATTGCGTACGGGGCTACGGTAGAAATGCAGTCAGCAAAGTGAGAGAAGTCGTTATGCCTCAGGACTCGGAAATGGTGAGGCTGCATCTGAAATACTGTAGTCGGCTTTAGGACCCTCAGTTCAAAGAAAATGTTGAGAAACTGGAGAGGATGCAGTAAATAGCTGCCAAGATGGGCCCTAGAGCACAGACGTTACGTGGAGAGCTTGAGGGAGCCAGTCTTGTTTAGTCAAGTGAAGGTCTCCTAGAAGCCTACAGCTACTTGAAGGCCAATTAGGAAGACAGACCCAAATTCTTCTTCATAGTGGCAGATAACCAGTGGCATTGGCAGATGTCTCTACTTCAGAGGTTCCAGCCAGATGCTAGAAAAAGTTTTTTCACCAGGTGAGTAATGCTGCACTGGAATGGGCCACTCAGGTGTGGAATCTCCACACTTTCAGGTTTGCTAGACTCAGCTAGGCAAAGCCGTGGCTGACCTGATCCAGTACTGCTGGTGGTCCTGCTTGAAGCAGGGGGCTGGGCTAGAAAGTGCCAAAAGTCCAGAATATCTTTAATTTTGTGAAAACTCTGTAAGGCCTGATTGCGTTCCTGCTAGGCATAGAAATTCACAGTGAAGGCTGATGGGACTGCTGGATGCAGGGTGGAGACTTTCAGAGAAAGCAGTCCTTTCAGTTGATCATGTTTATTCAGAACCTTCCTCTCCATGAAGACTGTATTTAGAGAGTCTGACTTAAACAGTGTCAGTCAATGAGACTGTCCACAGACTTCTGTTGGTTTTGGATCGAATCCTAACCCCCCAACAGGGAAGGACCAAGGAGTAGGGCACTTGCCTAATCCTCCTATGACCATGGGAAAGTCCCTTATATCTAAAAATCATGTGGCTGGGGCTCCGTGACCAGAGAGAAAGCACACTACAAATAGGAAGTGTGGAGTACGTCTTCATGTACGATGTGTTATTCCCTGACTCTGACCAGCCTCAGCTTTCTCTGCCCAGCACACGTCTCCAAAAGTGAAATTAGTATAAGACAGCTGAAGTAGCAAAGGTAAAACAAGTGAACTATGACAGTCCTGGAGAAGGCTGGAAGCACGTCAAGTTACTGTGGCCTCAGGATCCTCCTCCCATTGGCTTTGGTTTATCAACAACACGTTCATTGTGTCCATAGTCTGCACTTCTGTAAAAAGTATGTTAAAAATGTTTTCCCCTGTTTAAGGTATTAGCCTGTCAGGCTCAGACTGTACTGCAACACAATCATAGCTGTTCAAAATTATTTTGCCTAATCAAAGAAACTTCTTAGGGGGAGCTTTGTAGACAGTTTGAAGGACTTAATCTTGCAGAAATGCTTTGGCAGAAAGTATTCTTAGGTATTTTTATATCTTTAGAGTATCACATGCTGGGGAAGCAGAGTACTGGAACAATCCTGCATTTGTTTACTCCTTTTTGACTGTTGATTTCAGCTTTAAAAAAACTTGGTGTAAAGCTATAAAGCTTAATTTTAATCCATATTTCGAGAAACCAGAAGCATACAGGACAATTTGCAGTTCAGGTCTGAACTCATTACACATCATTATTACTGAACATGTTAATTAAAAAGAATCAGTTAGTATTTTACCTACACAATTTATCCAGAGAAATTTTAAGCCTCTCACATAATAAAGAGCTTATAAATAATGGGCAAGAAAAAAACTTCTGTAGGCTCATACAAGGGCTGTCTTGTGCAGTGATTAGACAAAATTAAGAAAATTAAGGTTTAGTTTGACTGTCAGTAAGTTGTTGGGGTGTGGGTTGTTTTTTTTGATTTTTTAAATTATGGAAAATAGTTGGAATAAAACCTTCCAGCAAGGAATAACGGGTAGGACAGACATTGAATCTTTCTGATCTTCTATGCATAGGATTCACTCATTGCCATATAGATAGCTAGACACTGGAGAAGAACAGACAGCTCTTGCCAGAAGCAGTAGCTGCTTGATGCTTAGAGACTACGTGCTGTCATCAAGAACAGGAGAAGACTGAGATCCGAACAGAAGTACCACTCAGTGCGCTTCCATCCAGATGCAAGGGGAAACAGCAATGAACAGGGAGGTAGTCTGTAGAGCACGTGAGATGACCATTAGGTGAGTGTCTGCAGGATTCCTTGTTTAGTGAGAGAATCCAGCAGTCACAGCAGGATTGGAATTACACACAGCAGACAGTGTCTGGCTGTAACTGCAGGAAGAATTCAGAGACAGTACATTATTTCTCATGTGTACATTTGTTCATGCTAAATGACAGCCCAAGTCTTTCAGAAGAGCCATGGATCTCAAAAAGCCCAAAGACCAGTTTATTTCATTCAGAAGACAAAAAACCCCTCTGAGCCTCTGAGTGTCAAAGAATGCACAGTAAGAAACTGCCGTATTTAAACTTTTCGAAGTGTCTGAAGAAGGTCTTTTAAAACCTAACCATAATGATGCAAGAAGAACTAGAAAATTTGCTTTTTCAGTCCAAACTTGTTTTTGTGGCTAACTGACAAGCTAAGATAGTATATAGGGAACACAAACATGTTCTTAATATCCTGAAAGCAGGAGTAATAGTGATGCCTAAAGGATAACATGGTTTAAGATAAGAGTGGTTTATAGGTTTCACCCTCATAATAGTCATGCGGAGTGAACCCAGTTACAATCAAATTTAAAACAAAATGGGAGCTTTGCAAGAAGCGACATTAAAGGACCACAGCAGAAGACAAAGCATTAATAGAGCAAGTGTGCACAATGAAAGAATGTCACGGTACCAGATGATCGAAGCACCAAGGTGACCCAAATACCAAAGCCTCTGATGCATGTTTAATAAACATCTGATGCATGTTTAATAAACGCTACACTTTGATGTTTCAGAAGAGTTCTCATCGTGATTTCTCAATCTGGTTATTCCAGTTGAGCATCTGTACAGTGGAACTTTTGGCAAATCAGTAGGTTCTAAGGTGCCATTTCTTTGGTTCCTTGTGTGTATTTCCGGAGGACTTGCAAGAAGTGAATATTAGAATGTTGTTAGGCTTCAAATTTGTGTGATTCAAATGCTCTGTATTTCACCTTTATGAACCCTAAGCTATAGTGCATGAGCACAGCTGATATATTCATCTTGCTTTGGAAGGCAGAACTCCAAACAAGCACAGTACTTGCCCACTGTAATGGGATACGTGAAAATACATTTGCAATTGAACTAAGGCTTCCTCCCCACCCCCCCCCGCCCCAAGAAAATTGTTTCCTCAAGCACCCATATCGTGCTATTTTGGAAAATAGTTGTAACATTCACCTGATCGTTACCGAGATGACTAAACAAGAGTATCACAGCTGCTGGCCTCAGGCAGTTTCTGTAAAATGAGCAGTGCCAAGCACCTCTGCTAATTAAATTGTACCACAGAAATTTATTAATTCTTTACCCAACTGTTTTAAATAGTGGATTCTTAAACAGGTATCACACAATTCATAATTCATGTAAATGTGAACAACAGGATGGAAAACTCCTAGATTGCAGAGAGCTTCAGGCATCATACCTCAACTTGCTAAATGGTTTGTAAAAGGTGCTCTTGTCCACATCCCAAGCCTTTGCGATCTGTTTTGGAACATGATGTACTAAACAGTATTAAGGGAGTGTGAAGAAATGCTAAACCTCCAGGTCCAGCAATTATGTACCTGCCAATAAATAGTTCCAGTGAGCTAACGATGAAATGACTGAGGCCTAGATTGTATGACTTTCTGTGAATGTACAGCGTAGGTGTGTAAGAGAACAGAAGCAGTCTTTCAAAGCCTTCACACATACCAAGCGAAAGTCCAGCTCTTCTAGGCAAAGGAACATAGTGAGCACTCCCTCCTTGCTCCCCTAAGGATACCTGTTCCAAGGAGAGAGAAAGTACAGCCACATTCATCAAATCCCTGAAAGAAGCCCCTCTCTAGAAGAGCACAGTGCTAACACCTTTACCAATGCCATGCCTGCCTTCTGGATTTTCCACTGGAAAGTGGGCAAGTCTCAATTGGCTTGATCCTAAGTGTTGGGTTTTCTCTACCTGACAATTCTGAAATATGCAAATATGCAAGTGAGCACAAATAATCAACAAGGAACTAAAAAAAATTGTTCAAACTAAATGTCATTTTTCCATCGTGAGGCTGGTTTGGGTTGATTGGTTTGGGGATTTTTTGTTTGGGTTTTTCTTTTTCAAAGTCACAACAACGTCTACATTAAAGGCATCTGAAAGATACAGATTGCTACTGATTTCCTTGGAAGTGTTGGTCAAGTCTGCTTGTAAGCTGCTTGCATTTATGGACACGGAGAAAGAATTCTGAACCGTTGCAGTATACATCAGTGGACTTTCAGACACCTAGGAAAACACTCTGCTTACAGTGCTTTACTACAATTGACTTCTATTGAGTTCACATTCTTTGAATTTGGTCGTTAACATGCTAAACTGGAATGAAGTCCAACACTGCTGAAGATGAGTACTTCCTTCTTTTCTGTGGAAAGCAGCCAACTAACACAGAGGATGTAAAAAATTTACCTTGGTTTCCCAGCAGTTTTTCCACCCACAAGTGTCTTTGCCCTTTGCAGATCAAAGAAGCCTTTGCCAACTTGAGAAATTCTAGCTGGGCCAGAATCCATGAATTGCATGAGTGATGTGAAGAGATGTGAGGAGTGATGTGAAGAGGTAGGACCTAAAAAAAGAGAAAGCACATCTTTTCATACTTAAGCAATCTATTTATAGAGCTTCAGTTCAAAATTTATTAAAAATAAATAAATAATTAAATAAAAATTTATTAATAAAATAGTTTTAACAGATCTTGCAGAAATCAAGGAGCTAAGTACAAGCTTCAGCTTTCATTTGGAGGCTGCCAGATCAACCCCCCCTGAAACTCTATTCGTTACAGACCCAAGAGTTTGAAGGCAGCTAAAGGAACACAAGATATTGTTTTTTATTATACATAGTCTCACTGAAAACATATTGTTTTAAGAGGCTGAATTTTTGAATGTTTGAGATGGCAACATTGCATACGAACTCCTCAAAGGAGCCTAAATATTGCAGTCTTTGGCTTTTGCTTGGCATTTTCTTCCAGTAATTTTTTAATTGCTTAGCCTGTGGAGATCACTGTCATTTCTCCCGTGAAAGCGGTGAGAGAACAGGGACATGCAGCAAGAGAGACGTGTAGGCATCATCCAGACAGGCTAGAGAACCCAAGCGCTGCTTGCTTATCTATCTCAATAGCTTTCTTCAGAAGCCAGCATTTCATCTGTAGCAAAGACACTTGAGCCAAAAATATAATAATTAATAGTCATATGGTTTAAGAAAATGTTGCAATAATGCAGCATAATCTTCTTTTGGGAGTGATATTCTGACTTTTTAACTTACCGTTTAGCTAACTATTCATTTTAATACAGGCACATGAACTTAACTGAAAAGTAAACTGTTCTTCTAATAATGTCACCTGAAGTACTTTTTTGCCTTTCACTTTTTCAAGCTGAACATAGCAGTGTGGTGTGAGTGAAAAGAGGCTGCACGGGGCGGACTTCCTTCTATTGTGTTCTTTCTAGGAAGCAGCAACAAAAAGAAATGACCTGTTGCAAATTCCCCCATTGCACAGAGAGACAAAAACCACCAAGGCTTATCCACGTCCTGAAGTGACATACACACCCGCTTCCTCTTGGCTTCAGTGGTACAGCAAAGCAGGTAGCAAAACAGACAGCTCTGTGGAAAACGTTGAAAAAGAAACAGTTAGAAATTGTGTAAGAGAAGATGATGACCCCTAACCCCAGGCTTAGGGAAAAGCCATGGTCTTTCCAGCTGAAGTGGATGCCAGGTGAAGGCTCAGGTTCATGATTGTGAGAAGCACCTGGCATCAAGTGTATTTCCACAATGACATGCATATCTCCAGAAAATATTTTTCTCTTAAGGCAAAGTGCAACAGCATACATTTGGCAGTGTGTACACCATATTTAGTGACTCTCAGGCTTAACAGGCAATGGTTGTGCTACCACTCAGCAGCACCTCAGCAGGGTGGAGGAATGAGCAAACAGGATTCCCATGAAATTCAAAAGGAAATGCCAAGTTCCACACGTGGGAGGAATAACCCCAGACACCAGTACATGCTGGGACCCAACCAGCTGGAAAGCAGCTCTGCAGAAAAGACTCTTGGGTTCCTTAGTAGATAAGCAGCTGACTGTGAGCCAGCAATGTGCCTTTGTGGCAAAGGATGATACCAAACATCTTGGTGTGGAAAACACTTGCTACTGCCTGGTGCATTGTGTTGTATAAGATGAGGGACTCCTAGTGAGTCTAGTTGGCTATGTACATGTTCAGGTGAGAAAGTTGGTGGAGATGAAATTTATGTCAAGAGGCATCAACAGGAGGGGAGGCCCATTTGAGATTTTCTGTACAGGTAGTTGTATGTATGTAGCATTCAAATTTAGTAGCAAGAAAAACAGCACTGCTTAAATTGCTTGCTGGTCAGACTGCCTGCTTCCAGAAACCTGTCTGCTACCTCCTGAGTGAAGAGCGATACCTGCAAACAGCATTGTAGTAAAAACAGTGAAATAAATCATAGAATCATAGAAAGTTTTGGGTCGGAAGGGACCCCTAGAGGTCATCTAGTCCAACCCCCCAAAATATGGGCATATTCATGGTTAAGCAGCTAAGGCTTTTTGTTTTGTTTTAAATATCTTTGTCTTCTAGTCTTGATTCTAAAGAATGTTAGCATCATCTAAAATAGGAATTTCTACAATTTGCTGCCAAATGTAGATGCACTTGCATCACTAGCTTCTGTCTTGCTTAAACAACGCTAGAAAGCAGAACCATCAGAAAGACCAAACTCAAAAATAATTTATTAGGTACTAAATATTAAAATGTAAATATGGCCATAATACATAAAGTATTATACTAGTATCCTGAATTTTATTTAGTCTTGTGCTTTTGACTTTCTCATGATATGATATTGTCTAGAGAAAATGTATATTCTTTTTATGTGTTTATTTTCTCCAGACTATAGAGTAGTATACAGACAAGATACAGAACACTGGAAAGGTTCAGCTAAACTTGAACTTTATCAGTTTCTAAATGTTTAAGTTTTAAATTACATATAATACCCGTTGTCATTAATAGACAATAAATAGGTACATTGGGCCCGTGAAACCAGTTTGAGTTATTACGTATGGTTTCACCAGATAACCTTAATTTTGGCTATCTGAGGGTTTTTTCCATGGATTATTTTCCCCCAAAAAATGTCATGAGGAAGTTGGAGTCAGAGGATCATGAGTTTCAGCATCGCCTTTTCTTGCTTGCCTGCAGAGAGCAGTTGCTTAACTTTCCTTTCCTATATCTTCAATAGAGACAAAAGTTATTGGAACTGCATTGTTAAGTCAGATTAGGTATAGCAAAACTAGCAACTTCCCCATCTTCCTGTAACTGTAAAAGCTCTGTTCCTGACGCTTTCAGAAAATGCAGTGGAGTCTCTCTGCAGTGTCATGCTGTGATACATGTGCTACAGGAATACCATAGATGGAAATGAAAGTGAATGTAGCAATCAGAAAGGCTGACAACAATGATAGACAGACATATTAAGTCCTACCATTATATACCACAGTTTATTAATAGCAATTCAAAGTATAACTGAATGCTCAGAATTCACAAGCAGGAATTCGTGAACTTCTTAAAGCTTGGTCTACAAGGAACACAACGCTAAAGCCATCACAGAACATCTCGATCTGTACTCTTTCTGTGGCAGTGTAATAATTTAAAAAGTCTGAACTATGTTTTACTCAGGAAGAAGATTCCCAAAGATACTGGCTTCCTAAACTGGTTTGAAAAGAAGGAGCCTGGTAGAAGAGAGAAAGAGAGAGCACACATGAAGATGAGTGAGCAGGGCTACAGCATGAGATAAGTTCTTAGGAGACTCGAAAGACCCTACTTATCGCTAGGTTCATGCTGCAGCTTCAATATATCTGAATTAAAAAAATATTAACCACAAGAAAGTCATGCTATATTAGTCTCAACACCAATGCAGCTACATATAACTAAAATAAGTTTTCAATTCTGTCCAGCCCAACTGCTTTTGCCTCACCTAACTTCAAAAGGGCTTGATGCTACTTCTTTTGTTCACAGAGAGACAAAAACAAAGAGAGAGGCTACCAGAATTATTTATCCTATATTGATGTTATTCTATATCCATTAGAATGTTCATTTAACCAAAGGAAAATTACCTTGTTGCTCCTTTTAGTCAATGTTCATGATTATTAGTATCAGAGAGCTGCAAGAGTAGGCTGCTCTGCAAGGGAACGTGAGCAGGAGCCATGGGGGACAGGGTGCAAGCAGGGACCATGGCCTTGCCAGCAGAAACTGCAGTACCCAAGCAAGTGGCACAGAACAGAGCAGGCCTAGTAATTAACATGCAAGTCCTGAGGGCAAATCCCAATCAGCAAGGTACCAGGCTAAACCCAAATACATCGAGAAGGTAGCTCAGAAAAAGAGCACTAGCAAGGGCCTGAGCTGAAATGCAGTTCCTGGGCCAAGGGGCAGGCAGCGAGTGGGTGGAGGTTCCAGATGATGCTGGTGAGGACAATTAGGGATGTTGGTGCTCTCAGGGCCCTGACAGAAGATAAATTCCAGTAGTCATAGCCTGTCTTCCCTGATAGGTAGACCCTTTGAAAGTACTGAGTTTGTGCCCATGGGTTTAATGTGGATTTATTAGGCTATAATGTATTTTTAATCTGTAATTGTTCAGTAGGCTTTGGTAGGATCTGTTTCTGAATGTCTAACAGTAATCTTAAAATAGCAATTTTAACAGTATTGTATGCTAAAATGCTACTTCCATGCAGTTCTGGTTAGCTATAGGCCAAAGCTACAGAATTTGATATTGTTATCTCTTCTGAAAAAGTCTCTAATTTTAGTGCTCTAAGTGTCTTCTCCTTTCTCTTTTTGGTGATACTTCTGAAAAAGCATCTTTTGACAGACTGGGAAAGAAGTTTCGTTTCTTTTAGCACAGGGACTGTTTCACAGACGTTGCAAGTTTTGTGTCTGTGCTATCTTGCTAGAGAAGAGAGTCATAATTTGTTTAGAGGAACTTCATCAGCAAGTGGAAAGCCATGATGGAAGTATCAGAAGAAAACAAGTTCCTCTAAATAGTTCATAGCTTCATATGAGCTAGTTTCTTCCTGAACTAGGAGTTAACACACTGCGGTCTGCTAGAGACTTGAGGAGATGAAGCCTTTGTTCTTGTGCATGATGGTAGGTCTGGTCAGTGTGTAGAACTGCAAAAGTCATGCCAAGAATCAGGTTTGACGTGAGAATGGTGCTCAGAAAACACTGCATGTGACTTTTTCCAAAAGCTGTCCTCAGGCCTCGGTGCAGCCTGGCAGATGGCAGAGGATTACCCTGTCGGTGAAGCTCTGTATGCAGTCACACAGTGACCACGCACAAGGCTCTGCTGACTCCCACTTGACTTGGGGTGGTAGAAGCAAAGTGCCCCACGTACAGGATGAGTATAATGAAATGAGAAGAAATATTTGAAGGAGAATAAAGATGTTAACAATTAAATTATCCTAGTCATGTGAATATACTATATTGATGTTGTGACACATTACGTAATATTTGAAAGGCTGCCGCTCTGTGTTGTCTTCCAAGAAAATACTATGCATACTCTGGAAAATCAGTGTATATGCTGAGTTGCAAAGACGACGATGCTTTGCTTTCATGCGGTCACATGTGCTAGTCTGAGCATTCAAATCTGAGAATTGAATTAACTTAGCTTATTTTAAAAGAAACGGAGTTCACAACACTGTATCCACAGGAAGAAAAAGGCACCAAAGAAGATCTATTTTTATTTTACCTGCTTGCACCTCAACATGATTTAGTTTTGTCCAGCTACCACATTACCACTACTTCTCTTTCTTATCCTTTCAGTAGTGGGAAAAATGTGGTAGAATTTTTTTCCTGCTATTTCATCAGTGGGCTTTTCTGGTAATTTTTTGTAGCGTTACTTGTACAACATCCACTTTCATGCTGAGAGGCTGGGACCTATTTTAGATTCGCTTTAAAAGGAAAACTGTCCCTTTCAGCATAGCGTAACATAATTGCTCTTCCTTTTTATAGGTGCTGCTTGCAAGTTTAATCTCAAGATGCTTAGCAGTGTTGCATCTCTAAGGCTGAAAATAAAGAATAATACAGTTGAAAAATACAGGGTAGAAAGCTGTTGGTTTGTTTCTGGCCTTGAAACAGCTCGTCTGTTGAGAACACGGTCTCCCTTGCTGGGCTCTGCTGGGTAGCTGCTATTTGCCTGCTTCCTGTTCCACCAGTTTGCTTTGCTTTACCTCACGGCTGGGAAGGACTGTGAGCTGTGGCTGAAGCGAGGTTGATCTGCATCTATAGTGCTTAGCGCAAAAAAGTTCTGATCACAGCTCAGAGAGTCACTGGAGCGGCGCTGAACAAAGAGGTGTAAGGGGAAATGAGAAGGAGATACACAAGTGTTTGAGGTGAAAAGCGCTGCCAAGAACAGTGGTAACAACAGTGAGATTTGTAGGGGAACGGGACTTATATGGTAAACAAGAAGATGGCATTTTCTACTAATGTTTGTTCTGGAAAGAATGTCCTCTGAGGAGCAGCTAAGGACTTTGGGCTTGTCTAGTTTGGAGAAAAGGAGGCCGAGGGGTGACCTCATTGCTCCCTACAGCTTCCTGAGCAGGGGAAGTGAGAGCGAGGT
>Ga0065711_1005029_pt1 | contig 40015 bp, 20 predicted proteins | sample Hoacrofraction12_FD_59098 | JGI IMG/M metagenome (GOLD analysis project Ga0065711, IMG submission 59098) | Hoatzin crop microbial communities from Cojedes, Venezuela - Epithelial fraction 12 v2 (version 2) | ecosystem: Host-associated > Birds > Digestive system > Esophagus > Crop | place... | reverse complement strand
TCATCTAGTCCAACCCCCCTGCCGAAGCAGGGTCACCTACAGCAGGCTGCACAGGACCTTGTCCAGGTGAGTCTTGAATATCTCCAGAGAAGGAGACTCCACAACCTAGAAGGAGACTCCACAACTCCTGATTTTCTCTACCTCCTCCCTCCGAGCGGTGCAGGGGGATGGGGAATGGGGGTTACGGTCAGATCATCGCATGTTGGCTCTGCCACTCCTTCCTCCCCAGGGGGAGGACTTCTCACACTCTTCTTCTGCTCCATAGGGGTGCCTCCCATGGGAGACAGTTCTCCATGAACTTGACCAACACGGGCCCTTCCCACGGGCTGCAGTTCTTTTTGAACTGCGCCATCTTGGGTCTTTTCCACAGGGTACAGTCCTTCAGGAACAGACTGCTCTTGCCAGCAAGCCTGCTCCAGTGCTCCTCTCTCTCCATGGGTCCACAGGTCCTGCCAGGAGCCTACTCCAGTGCAGGCTTGCCATCGGGTCGCAGCCTCCTTCAGGCATCCACCTGCTCTGGGGTCCTCTACGGGCTACACACGCATATCTTCTCCACCGTGGACCTCCATGGGGTGCAGGGGACAGCCTGCCTCACTGTGGTCTTCACCACGAGCTGCAGGGTAATCTCTGCTCCGGCACCTGGAGCAACCTCCTCCCCCTCCTTCTGCACCGACCTTGGTGTCTGCAGAGTTGTTTCTCTCACGTATTCTCACTCTTCTCTTCTGACTCCTGCTGTGCAGTTTTTTTCCCCTCTTCTGTCACACCCCAATAATAAGAGTGATTAATTAAATCTCCCACTCCATTAATGAGAGTGACTCAGATTCATCGATTCCCATGGTTGGATTAAGGTGAAATGACACGAGATCCTGTATCACTTTACAATGTTTATTCACTATTATGATAAATAAACTTATTGTGGCATGATTATGACAGACAGACTACTGAGGCACGATTATGATAAGCAAACTACTGTGGTAAGTTTATGATAAACCTTGCTTTTGTAGTTTCAAAGGAGAAGGAAAAGAGCATAGGGGAGACAGAAAAGCGAGAGGAGAAAAGAGGAAGAGGGAGAAGTAAAAAGATATCACCAGTCCTGGGTCCAGCATTGATCCAGCTGGTGGAGGGGAGGTCTAGGTCCTGGAGGACACCTCCTGACCTGTGGTTTTTCTTTTAAACCCCCTGTTTCCCGCCCCTAGGCTCTCTTGTCCACCTTCAATGCTAATTAGATGACTTGCACAGCTTGGGTTTCTACAGTCTTCCAGAAATGGGACTAAGGGATGTAAATAGGTCGATGGTCTCTTGGTGGTCTCACTACCACCTCGGCTGCTTGCTTAACTGGCTCAATTGGTTTAGCCACATTCTGTGTCTGTGGTCTTATCTCCAGGCTGCATAGACAAGGAAGTAGTTTCCAAAAGAGTGCTGCCCCACCTCAGCAAAGTCCCCCCCTCAGTTAACCACTGCATTGATGTGGTAACAGCTGTATTCTTTTGGAAGAGATGTTTGAGACATCTGCTGTCTGGAGTCTCATACCTTCTTACTATGTTACCAGAAAGGTGCTACCACCGTGGCTGATGGGCTCAGCCTTGGTCAGCGGTGAGTCTGTCTTGGAGACCACTGGCATTGTCTCCATTGGACGTAGCGGAAGCTTCTGGCAGCTTCTCACAGAAGCCATCCTTGTAGCCCCCCTGCTACTAAAACCTTGTTACGGAGCCCAATACATTCCACCCTTTGCCTCTTGGAATCACATACTGAAGAATTATCATTAAAATCCACAGTCATCACACAATCTTCACAAACTTCACTCACATCAACAACAAAAAGAAATTCCCCACACCAAAATCAAAATAATTTCATCACAACACCAAAGAGAAGTGGACAATTTACACACAATTCACCCCTCATCGCTTCACCACAATTACAACAATCGAAATTCTCCACGATCAATCCACCCTCCAACATTGTTCAACCCGTATTTTACCCATTACCTCTCCCAATTACCAGCTTTATCTTGAATTCCTCATGTCCCAAGTTGGGTGCCAAAGAAGGCTGCAGTGGGTTGACCTTGGCTGGACACCAGGTGCCCACCAAGCCGCTCTATCTCTCCCCTTCTCAGAAGGACAGGGATGGGAGAAAATAAGAAGGAAAAGACCTCATGGATCAAGATAAAGCCAGCTTAATAAAGCAAAAGGAAATGCCATGAGTGGAAGCAAAGAAAAACAAAGCATTTATTCTGTACTTCCCACAAGCAGGTGATGCCTGAGAGCAGAGCTTCAGTATGCATAGTGGTTGCTCTAGAAGACAAATGTAATAACAAATGCCCCTCCTCCTCCTCCTTTCTCTTAGCTTTTTTTGCTGAGCAGACATCATATGGTATGGAATATCCCTTTCATCAGTTTGGGTCAGCTTCCCTGGCTGTGTGTCCCCCAAAGTTCTTGCCCACCCCCAGCCTACCAGTGAGGGGGGAATGTTGGAGAGACAGCCTTGATGCTGTGCAAGCACTGCTCAACAGTAGCCAAAACACTGATGAATTATCAACACCTTTCTAGCTACCAATATGAAGCACAGCGCAATGAGGTCTGCTATGGGAAAAATTAACCCCATCTCAGCCATACCCAATACATACTGATTCTGAGTTAGCATGTCCAGGTGATTTATGCTTCCATCCTTACCTTAGATGGCAGCATTATCCTTATCCTTATCCTTATCCTTATCCTTATCCTTATCCTTATCCTTATCCTTATCCTTATCCTTATCCTTATCTTCAGTCTCACCCTTATCCTTATCGTGCCTTATGTTGGAATAAAACCACATCTGTGACAATTTTTTAGCTGATTAGCATTAAGCTGACTTTTGAATTAGGTTACTTCAGCTTTATAGTGACTTTGTGAAATAAGCTAACCCTGTTACAGGAAGGTGAGAAGTTTTGTTTATGGTACTATTTTTTATATAATCATTTTGGTGACACAAGCAGTTATTTGAGAAAAAAATCAATTGAAAATATTTACTGGTATCTTCCTTAAAATTTGTATTTGTGCAGACAGTATGGACCTTTTGTATAACAACTATTTTTTCCCTACTTTCAGATATGTAAGATAACATTGTCAAAAATAAGATCATTAGCTAACATGCAGTAAAAGTGTCATAAATCACAGAACTTGGCTGTCAATGTGCTAAGTATTCTCCATCATGTGGGTCTCCTCTCTTTTCTAACCATTTTATTGTAAGTTGAGAAGAAGTAGGGGTTGAGAAGAGGATGAGAGTGTGGAGAGGACAAGAAAGCAGCTTGAGGACCCTTCCAAGGAACATCCAGCATCTTTCCTGTTTCTATCTTCCACATCACATGTTGGACTTGAATAGGATTTTTTACTCAGAGCAGTAGAATTTTTTTCCTTGGGCTTGGAGTAATGGAATAAGCCAATTTTTTTAGTGACCTGCAAAGAAAAAAAGTGAAAATATTGTTTTCTGTCATACCATGAGTCATAATTATCATAAAAGTAGCAAAGGCTACTCAATATTTTTATCATTTGGCTAGCGTTGCTTAGTTCTAATCACAACAATAGAGCTGTCAGTAGTGTTTTACTGCAGTTGACTTTATAAAATAGTTACTAACTGAGAGCTTTCTGAGAACTGCAACTACCATAGTAAAAAATGAAATGTATTTTGGGATTTATCTCATATTCCTTCTTGTTGAATTTTGTGGGCTTGGGCTGATTCCAGGTGAAAAACAAGAAGGATTTTTGTACTGGCAACAAACACTGCTGAGCTATTATCAAGTCATAATCAAATTTCCTAAGTAAAAATTTCAAACATGCCCCACTTTCAAATATTTCTGAGTAAAGAAATCCCTACTACTCTTCAGAGAAATGTGACCCCTAACTGTGCACCCTGCGTTTACAGACATAACCAAGAAGTTGAAATACATCTTCACAGTGTGAATTCTAGAAGTTGCCCAAACAGTGAGGTCCCCATTCTGTTCCTGACTACTTTGAAATCAAGCAGTCTCAGCGCTTAGATCAACCTTGTGATCCTAGTTTCTGGCTTCCAAAAGTGAATTTCCTGCTATACAGGGGATTTTAACTCTTTTTTTGTTTATTTATGATGATATAGTCTGAAGATTCTGCTGGATCTAATACAGCCAATCAGTTCAAATGTCCTGCAACAGCAAATGTACCATTTCTTTTAAGTTTTTCCCTATCAAAGGCAAGCTCCCTTATGAAGACATTTTGTAGGCAGATACTTCAACCTGCAAAGTGAAGAGAACTATTTGGGAAGGACTGAGACCAGGCTTGCCATCTCTTCATCATTTACAGCTGTTTTCCCTCAATGCACGTACTTCACTCTAATTACTGTTAATAGGAGCTGGTTGTGCAGTCTGAATAAGTCTGAATTAGTTGCTGTTCTTTCAGCAGAAATGAAGATGTTTGTGACGAAATAAAACGCTGCCGTTCTGTATGCCTAGCATATAGCACTAATTGGACTGCCACCTTGACAATATTGAAAGGACATGGGGGCGGGCAATTCTGTCTTTCTTTTGTACAGTCCACATGAAGGTCAAGAAGACTTGCAGCTGTTTCACTCTGGGAAACACAAGAGTGGCTTCCGTCCCTCTTCCTTCTTCTGTCTGTTCTTTCCCCTTCACCTTCCAGTTTCAACAGCAAGATGGAAAAAAAACCAAACCAAACAAAAAAACAGGAAAGGAAAGTTGGAAAGGAAATCTTTCAATGGCCTTAACTGTTATGCATTATGCCCCTGGGAGAAATAAAGCTCATCCCAAAGAGCTGCAGCCCTGAAGATAGGTGGTCTTATACATGGGTGCTGGTTTCTGCCAGTTTGGTTTCGGAGTCCACGTACATATATAAGTGCTTTACTGCAGGAGCGCACATTGGCAGAGCTACAGAGGCTGTTCAGGTGGGCTGCTGTAGCAATAGGCTGTAAGGTGGTACGTCACTGTCAGTCAGTCATGTGTCTAAGTCCTAAATTCATGCAATATTTAAATCTTTTTTGGATATATGTTTTGTTTGGACATTTGTTTCAATCTCTGCTTAGTGTTGTTTTGGGTTTTTTTTTCATTTTCATTTTAGCTTGAATGGCTTGTACATCAACTTAGACTATGTCTATGAAACCTCATGGTAAACACAACAAAGGGTGCTCATACAAGCCTTAGCTCTGGTTTAACTAAACTGGTGTAACAGTCTGGCCTGAAATTAAATCAGTCAGTTTGCTTAAAGAGGTAAGATCTGAGACAGTATGTCAGTGCTTCCCTTGGAAACATAGGATCACTTTTTAGTGTGCAGCTATGGAGAGCACCACATCATTTTCTTTTTCCAGCCTAATATGATATTGCCGTTATTACCTAGTAGTTCTCCCGAATAATACATATACAATGCATTTACCTGATTTTTACTTACTGCAGTTTCCTTGTTTCAGTTTTGAGGTGGATGAAGGAGGGTGAGCTAAAGAGATGTGGCCTGTGCACTTGCTTTCATGGTCAGAAAATAGATCTTGGACCTGTTCAGCTTAATATGAACCTTGTCTGGGGGTAGGAATGGGAAATACAGTGAATGTATCCCTCTCTACTCAACTACGTGTTTCACAAGGGGGACTGAAGTGTTACTCAGTCTTTCTTCTGGCCATCTACCTGCTAGCACCCCGAAGTCACCTGCAGTTTACAGTCCTGTGACACACCCAGCTATCCCACCACCTTCTGGACATCTCGGCTGGCGCTACCAGCTCAGTGGGAACCAGGCTGCTATCAGCTCCAGGCTGTCTTCATGTGTTTCAGGAAGATTTAAAACACAGTGTTTTGCTGGGGGCAACATTACCACAGGGAGTTGTTTTGATATTTTGTCTGAAATAAAACCAACCAAAGCATCACTTTGAATTGTAGAATTTATCATAAGAAAGTCTGAATCAAAACCACTGATCAGTTTATCAGAATGTTGTTTTTTTCCAAATGCAATTATATTGAATTTTTCAGTTGTATATACCCTATGATTGAATTCAAATATTCAAATAAAGGTATTTCTCACAAAATGGAAGTATGGATCTCAGTGCTGCACAATGAACAGATGTAAGAATACGATCACTGACAAGGTCACACTTGTGCTAGTGATGTAGAGGGAAATAGTAGGCACGTGGTGTGCTTTATTATAATCAGATTTTGCCTAAATCTGTCTGGAATCATAGAAACATAGAATGGTTTGGGTTGGAAGGGACCTTAAAGATCATCTAGTTAAAACCTCCCTGCCATGGGCAGGGACACCTTCCACTAGACCATGTTGCTCAAAGCCCCATCCAACCTGGCCTTGAACACTTCCAGGGAGGGGCAGCCACAGCTTCTCTGGGCAACATGTTCCAGTGCCTCACCACCCTCATAATGAAGAATTTCTTTCCTATAGCTAGTCTAAATCTACTCTCTTTTAGTTTAAAGCCATTACCCCTTGTCCTATCACTACATGCCCCTATAAAATTCCCTCTCCAGCTCTCTTGTAGGCCCCCTTCAGATACTGAAAGGCTGCTATAAGGTCTCCCCTCAGCCTTCTCTTCTCCGGGCTGAACAGCCCCAGCTCTCTCAGTCTTTCCTCATAGGAGAGGTGCTCCAGCCCTCTGATCATCTTTGTGGCCCTCCTCTGGACCCACTCCAACAGCTCCACATCTTTCCTGCACTGACGGCTCCAAAGATGGATGCAGGACTCTAGCTGGGGTCTTACCAGAGTAGAGTAGAGTGACAGAATCACCTCCCTTGACCTACTGGCCATGTTGCTTTTGATGTAGCTCAAGATACAGCTGGCCTTCTGGGCTGTGAGTGCACATTACCGGGTCATGTTTAACTTCTCATCAACCAGCACTTCCAAGTCCTTCTCAGGGCTGCTCACCAAGCCTGTATTTTTGCTTGGGGTTTCCCTGACCCGGGTGCAGGACCTTGGCCTTGTTGAACTTCATGAGGTTTACACAGGCCCACCTCTCAAGCCTGTCAAGCTCCCTCTGGACAGCATCCTTTCCCTCCAGTGTGTCGACCGCAACACAGCTTGGTGTTGTCGACAAACTTGCTGGGGGTGCACTCCATCCTGTTGTCCATGTCTCTGACAAAGATGTTAAACAGTGCTGGTCCCAAAACTGCTCCCTGAGGAACGCCACTTGTTCACTGGTCTCCACTTGGACATCGAGCTGTTGACCACAACTCTTTGAGTTCAACCACCCAGCCAACTTTTATCTACTGAGTGGTCCATCCATCGAATATATGTCTCTCCAATCTAGAGATAAGGATGTCTTGCGGAAGAGTGTCAAATGCTTTTCACAAGTCCAGGTAGATGACATTAGTTGCTCTTCTTTTATCCACCAAAACAATAACGCAATTGCAGAAGGCCATCAAATTTGTCAGGCACAATTTACCTTTAGTGAAGCCATGTTGACTGTCATCATTCACCTCCTTATTTTCCATGTGCCTTAGCATAATTTCCAGGAGGATCTGCTCCATGATCTTGTCAGGCACAGAGGTGAGACTGACTGGTCTGTAGTTCCCTGTCTCTTCCTTTTTACCCTTTTTAAAAACGTGGGTTATGTTTCCCCTTTTCCAGTCACTGGTATAGCTTACTGTTCTTATTTTGTTTCCCTTCAGTGTGATTAAATTGACTTTTAGATAATGGTATCTGGAAAAGAAAAAAATACACAATGTACCTGCAACTTTGACATCCATGTACCCTCTCTGGAGCTGGCATCTGCTACAAGCAACCCTGTGGAGAAAAGCGCAAAAGCAGGTGGTGAAATATCATTACTCTGTAACCATTTGTGTTTGAACTTAATACCTGAAGTAACCAGTGACCTTAAGGAAAAATACTGTATTTCAGATAAAGCATTACATACTATGTTTGATCAACTCTGCTTACCCTTAGTAAAACAAAACACTTCTTGCCGAAAATGCACAACCATCATGAATAGACTGGCCTGGTTCCAACTCCTCACCATTCCTGTGCTTGTAAAATGGATGTGAATGGGTTTCTTTCTACTTCAGATGACAGAATAATTTAGTTCTCTGTACAGGAAGAGCAATCACCAAATGCATGTATATTCGCAGACATGGCTTACACAGAAGACAAAGAAAGCTGCACAAGTAGGACTCCTCCTGACATGCTAGCTTTGCTCCTGTTTCTTCACTGCTATCACTAAGCATGGAATAAAGTGACTTTTACATTATTCTCCAAAAAGAAGAGGTGCATATGTTAAAAGTAATGATAAATCCCTGATACTCAACAGAGCTTCCAGTCCTGTATCACTGCCAATAGTTGAGCTAAGGGTGTTTTCGTGGAGCTTCTCAGTACATTTGTGTTTGGGAATGCCTTTGGTGTAAACACACACTGATTCCCATCTGCTTTTTGTTAATGGGAGAAACTTGTAATGGTCTGGAGCTGAATGCAAGTATCAACCCAGATTAAATGGTGAGTAAGCAATGATACTCTTTCTAATACCATCAAATCCATTTCAACATGGAGTCTTTGGGTCCATTTGGTTTTTGGACAGAGAAATACTTCCACATGTCAAGGTCCAGGTGACTATGGACATCAGAGGTAGGTCCAGCCCTACCTCTGAATCAGACCAAAGCACATAGCAGACCCTTCTCCTCTCCTACTAAACTTGGCCCTGGTTTTCATGCCAAGGAGAGCTCAGCACATGATCTGGAACAGACTGGAGGTGCAAACTCCATCCAGGACCATCATGTGGCCGTCTTGAAAAGGCCAGAATCACTGTGCGTTCCCACCACTCTGCCTAGATGCAACCTTTCAATTCATTACTGCATGATTTTAGATTTTTTCCTATTCTAGCATATTTTAAAGTAGAAATGGACATACGTATGGTCATACCTATGTTGATATATTATTTTAGGTCATTTATGTTGGAAAGGACTTGCAAGTATTGAGTAACACTTCAAAGAAGTAGGTTCTAAAGAGGAGCTGCAAAGAGATCCAACCAGCAGATAGGTCTTGCCTGTCTTCTGAGCTCATGTTCTGGCTTTTATCACAAAGATAAGAATTTCTGCCTCTTGTACTGCCACCAGCTGCCAACCCCCTGAGCTGCTGCAGGCTAATCCACCTGCTCCATGTTTCTTCTCACCAGCTAGATGTACAAAACACCACTAGGAAAATGATGCTTTCATGCTACAGAAACCAGCAAACCAGAAGTAAAGCAAGGCACAGCTGCTGCCTTGAGAAGCCCCAGCCTGAATTCCAGGCTGCGCACTCGTCTTAGCCACAGGCTGCAGAGCAAAGCAGAAGCAACAAAAGTGAATTGCTCAAGGGAGAGCAAAAGTTTGAACATGAGGCAAATGAAGCATGAAAAACGAAGCAGTGAACCAAACAATTATTCACCACTACAAGAAAATCCATTAAAGAAAAACAAAACCATTTACAATAGCACAGCTGAGGGAGGTAGAGATGAAAGCATGGAAAACAATTCCCCCTGAAAATCTATCTTGAAATTCTCAGACTGAGGAAGAAAAGTAGAAAGCAAATGGAGGCGAAAAAATAGATGGGGGAAGGAAAAATATCAAAATGCAAATTAGCAAGCTTCATTAGTGGCCTCATTCCAAAACATGCAAGGAAAAGACTAAACAAGAGCTATTGCCTTTCTGGGCATGGTGCCACCTCTTCGCATGCGAGGAGAGAGTCTCAGGTGACTGAGATGGGATACCAAAAGATCATGGAAATTGTGAAGTGAATGGTAAAAAAAGATTTTTTCCCCAAGTATATTCAAGATACTGTACACTCATCACCGCTGTGTAGTTCTGTGACTGCATTCACTAACAATAAATACAACTGAGGTGTGTGTTTGCTGTGGTACTCTGTTATTAAGTAAAATTTTTAACATGTTAATTCTGCCAACTGGTTTATTCTGCAATGAAACTGCTGTCTACTGCATGACAGCAGCACCACCAAAGACAGCTATGGGCACATCCAGTTTTCCAGAATTGTCTCCGATTAAGCCCCTGTACTGACAGATTAAGTGTTTTAGACTCATTTTTCCACATGAGGCTGACATATGAGAAGATGTTTGGGGCAATCCAGTCACCATTCCATGTACTATTGATCAGGGTACAAAACCCAGGGGAGGTGTAGACAGTGATACCAAAATCATGTAAGTAACACATTCTGGGATGTCACACTGTGCGGAAAAACGGGCAAAGGAAACAAACTGTTTAAGTTCCTTGGATATGTAGCATTGCCTGTTGTGAACACAAAAACCATCTAGTATCTGTTATGTATAAGGATGAGATAGTTTCCAATGCCAGGAGATCTACACTTTACGCCTATTATGTTTATTGAATCCTTCTGATTTCCAAACACATTTGTTCATAATTTGAAACTTTGTTGTCTGATTAGAAGGAAGAGGGTATTTGCTGTATGGCCTAAATAGTAGCTAAAGCACAACCGTGTGGATCCAGGAGCTGGGGCTTTTCCTATAACACCAGGTAGCATAACACTTGCAAAACATGAGGAGTTAACAACATATAGGCTATTGTATAGGGAACCTGGATACTTCTCCTTATTGCAGAACAGAGCTGGAGGGGTAACAGCAGAGATTCCCACTGTTTGCAGTGTGCTATATCTCAAAAGTGAATAAGTGGGCTTTAAATACAACATAGAAGATTAAAGGTGAAGAGCATGATTTCAGTTCATTTTTCTGAATAAAGATTCCATTTTCTCAAGTTTAGGAAAGACCAACTTGGAGAAATAGTATCAGGCTAGGCTGTTTGCAAGGGTTAAATACTATTGGTTGCTATGAATGTTAGCCTAAGATTAACACACTTGAAAGCAAAATCTATATTCTGTGCCAGCTACCAGTTAAAAAATAATTTAAAATTTGATTCGAACATAGGACTTCGCCATCTCCTTACTAACAGAGGCAAAATAACTTATCTAAAACATATTCAAATCCAACTAAGGAAACAGATCAAAGAGATCAAATGCATGAAGCACTCAGACATTTTAACATCTTTTTAAAAATAAAGATTTTTACTTCTGCCATTATTAATTCACTGCTGCTCAGATTAATTTGCCTCTTTTCCTTATCTTTAAATGTCATACATACTGCTTCTATGCAGGATGTTTCTTCTGCAAGCCCTACCAGCCTCTTTCTCTGATACACTTCTAGCAGAGCATTTGTGTGTTTGACTTCATGTTAGGAAATACGATCATTGTTGCTGGCCACACACAAATTCTGTAGGGTATATATGCACAACAGTTTTTTAAGGATTCATGATCACATTTGGCCTCATGTTCCTGACACAGTTTACTGAAGCATCCCTGGAGCAGAAACGAGCACAAAAACTGCCGTGGTGCAGGAGACATATGGTCCACCTAGCACAGCACCCGCTTTGCAACAGGGAAAAGTCCTGGTGCTTCTAAGGAACTGTCTCTGAGGACTAAGCTTTCAGAGGGACATGCAGGGAGCATTTGACTAGCTGAATATGTCCTCATCCTCATCCTGAAGCATGAGTTAGTCTTAAACTCTGATGCAAGAGACTTCAGTCCCTCATTCTTTTTGTGATGTTAATTTTAATAGTTCTGAGAATCATAAAGATATGAAAAAGCTAAGAAAAAATTGAAAGATGGCTCTGGAGGTTATCTAACGTGTCATCTGCCAGGATACCATACAGGTGTCTCCACTGGGTTCTCTGATCCTCCAGCAGTCCTGTGAAGAGTAAGTCTGCTTTGTCTTCTCTCCTATTCCAGTAGAAGCAGAAAAAAAGTAGACTACCAGTGTCAGCAATATGAGGTTTTAGAGCTGCTGCTGATGAAACTGCTTTTCTCTTAGACTGTAAAAAGTGGACAAAATTTATCAAGGTTGGAAATAGCAGGTGCTGCCAGACGGGCTTCAGCCTCTTCAGCCCAGACTAAGCAAAGCTTCTAGGTTCAAGTCACTGCTGGTATTCCTTCAGCAAGGATGCTCGATGGATTGAAGTTGGACTCTGTCTTAAAACTCAGCCTATTAGTATACATATATCCTGATTTTTTACTAATTCTTTTCAATACTGTCTCTTTTGTAGGGAAAAAGGAGAATATTCACCTTGATTTGTTTCCAAAACTGCTTGAGGATACAGGTGACAAAGGATGATAGAAAACTGCATTACGTACTGTATGCTCCTCCTTTCCATGTCTGCTGTACTAGAAAAATGGTGTTGACACTTTGATAATTATATCTGGCTTTCATATATCAAGATTTAGCTATGTCCTACAGCTAACAGTAATTTCAAGAAATTAGCTCACCAGGTGTACATGAATAGTTACACATAGTCAAGGTTTCAGTCACTCTTACATTTGTGCACAGGGCGTCTCTCTTTATTGTACCTGTAGAGGCTTTCACCTGGAGACACTTTCTAACACCATCAATAAATGCTTGTATTTACACTAGATATAATGTTTACTGAATGCATCAAATGCAAAAAAATCATTTATGCGTATGATATTGATTATGGAATATTGGGGTTTTTTCCAATTGTATTAATAAGACACAAGTCAAACTACTAGTTATTTTTAAGGTAAAAATCTATTCACTTGGCTAAAGTCCAGCATATCTGCTTTATTATTGATTTATTTTAAGACAGAGCCCCAAGGACTATTTAGGAACTAGGTTCAATATTTATTTCAACAGTATTTCATCAGGTGATTTTTATTGAACTGACTGAATGATGTTACATACTTACATTCTCTCATATGTCCCACGAGACAGTGCATTAGGAATATCACCTTAGTTTCTGAATCTAAAAGAAGTTGCATATTACGTACCACATAAAAAAGAAGGAGCCCATGAGACTAGTCATTTGTACAGAGCCCATTGAAACATTCATAGTTTTGAATGCAACATGTGGCATTTGTTTTTAGAAATTACTGTNTAAGGGAACCCACTGTATATTCATCAAGGTCGTGCAGAATTCCCAGAGCTGAATGTCTGGCCCCACAAAAACAACATCTGCTAGAACAGGAGCTCCAGGACCTGCCCAAATATCCCCAAAAATCAAGAAGCCCAAACTGTGAGCAGTTCAAGGCTGACACAACAAAACTTGCTCTGTCCTTCTCTGACAAGGCCAGGTAAGATGTACTTCTCTTTGGGAAACCAAGTAAGTGAGCGCATAGTTCAGGCACAGTACTGACCCAGCTGGCTCAGCACGCTGCTGAGCAGTCTGCCCGCACTTGGCTGCACAGGTGTGTCCTCATGGGTGACTAGAGAGCACGGCAATTTGCTTGGCTTTCGGCTAAATCTTTGCTTGATCAGGGATGCTAGAGGACCTGTATATCGTTATTAGCACCTCCTAAATCCAGAGCTGGGCACAGAGGTACCCATGCCTATGCCTGCTGCGTTGTGTCAGCATCTCCAGCAAGCAAAGCGTGAAGGAGGAGGCTGTGGGAAGGACACAGAGTTACTTTGTGGATCAGCACATCACAAGTGTCGCTGAGCTGGGATGGGCTGCAGAGCCATGCAGATTGAAGAGACATAAGTGTTGGGTGCTTGGGAATTTCCTTTTCTTTCCCACATGATCTTGCTCTGCTTCTCTCCTGTTTCTTGAAAAGAAATGTCTGCCTTAGATTCAAGAGCCTCTGCTATTCAGGCCAGTGTCAGCATAGAAGGTTTCAGCTGAAGAGTCCAGAAGGAAAAAAACAGGCATTTCTCCCACGCTCTTCTCATATCATCTTGGCAGTGCGACCTCCAAGTCATCCTTTTCTCATTGAAAAAGGAGATTCAAATCCAATACATGCTTCCTTATGGATTGCTATGTCTTGAGAAGGAAATTGCCTCCTTGTCTCCTCCTCCCAAGCAGGAGGCCTCTTTCATTTCAGTCCAGTAGGCGACACCTGCAAAGTGCTACCACTGAGCACTGCTGTAGCAGAGAAAACATTTTTCCCTTCTTCAAGTTACTTCCTTACTTACCCTGTTCTGCCAAACAACCGCAAAGGTTGAACTCGCTGAGGCCCTGCTCCACAAAAGTCAAGAAACCCAGCTAATCAAGGTATTAAAAAAAAAAAAAAACAAAGAAATTGAAACAAATTAAAGTCAGTTTGAACCAAACCAGCAACTCATATCTAAAAATATTTTCTTCACAATGAGGGACTAAGTAACCCCCAGAAACTTCACTCAAGATAGCTTGCCACTGGAGAGTAAATCAGAAGTATTAAAAGCAGGAACTAAAAATTGTCAGCTCATTCCTTAACAGAATAAAAATCAACATCTTCAATCATTAAAAACAGAAAGATTATTTCATGGCACTAGCTGTAGCATAAAAATTGATGTAAAAGTCTTAACATCAGGAAATAGGAGTGAATGTATATAAACATAGCCATCTCAGAAATCTTCTAAATCTATGGAAGATGATAAAAGCATAAGGCCTGATGTTTGACTTCCTGGAGCCAGAGGCCAATATGCAAAGCTGAATTTCCTTCTGTCGTCTCCTTGAGAAAGGCGGGGGGGGAGAACATGGACTGTTTTCTAGTCTCTCTTCAGTAAATTAAGCATATGGAGGTTTGGCTTGGTTTAGTTGATTTCAGCTTACGCTGCAGCTGATAACATTTGTTGTGCCTGAAGAGGTATTTAACATTAAAAAACCCGAGTTCAGCCCCATATAAGAGACTGATCTGTGGCAGGGACTAGGTGTTCACCAGGGTTGGAGGAGAGCCAACCTGTCCATCCCTTCTGCAGTGGGCACCACAGCTGGTCACCGTGAGTCTGAACTCACACTTGTCTTTCTTACAGGACCACAGAGCTGAAAGTTATCTGCACTTAGGGCTGTCATTTGAAACAAAGCCAAAACTGAGGCAGCAGAATTTAATCTTTCAAACATGACCTTAATCCACTCCTGCAGTTCAAAGGGTTTAAAATTAAAGCTCTCCATTTAGGTCACCTTTACTCCAAAGTAATTTTCATTTTTCTCTGGAGTTCAATGCCCTTAATAATTCAGTCTAGCTAGCCACCCCACAAAAAACACAGTCACACCTTTAATGCCTGCTGCTGCCTTGCTTCGCGAAAACCTGCTACTAAAAATTCCAATAGGTTCTTGAGCCTGGATTTTTAGAGATATTTCAATATCTAGCTAGTCATCATTCCAGTGCCATTCTGGTACTTAAATTGCCTTTTAGGAGCTGTAGTATTGTTTCAGTTGAGCCCTATGTTGTTTTCAGTATGGGTGTGTTGGTTTGCAAAGGACGAAATTATTGCCTGTAGTATCCTGTAGCACAGCAAACCTCTAGACCCATAGATCCATGAATCTATTCTAAATAGTTTTCTATTTTTTATCCTAAATATCCTGAAAGTTTCACTTTTTAACCTGAATGTACCTATCGTAAATAAAACCTGAACAAAAAAATACATTAATATTCTTCGCTTGCAGACTCCTCAGATCTACCAGAGCACCACAGGTAGAGCCTTTAAACTGAGCTGGAAAGCAGAGATGGCAAGCAAAATTCTCAGTCCTGTTCTTCATCAGAATTAGCTAGTTCACCAAAATCAACCTGTAGTATTTTAGCCAAGCTCTGACAGGCTTTGAACAGCAGGCAGGCCAGAGAGAGGGTACTTGTCAGTTTTTTTCCAGATGTCTCACAACTCACAGCAGCCTGAGCTCAGACCCTGAATCTTGGGAGTCTGTGACACCGGGGACCTGGATGCCTTCATCTCTGCGTCCGCAGCCATCCACTATCCTAATTCTGGACCTGGGAGGCCTGGCAGCTCTGTATTGAAATCTGTCTCTCTCCTGCCAGGTTGACGGGAGGAAGATGGGATAGCTGAGGATGCCTTTTGTCCGCCCATGCTGCTGCTGGTGGGACACTGAAATGGCAGGGGTCACGCAGACTCCAGTCCAGAGTTCCTAGGGTGTCTGACTCTATTTCATTCATACAGACAAAGCGGCTGAGATCCCAGGGAACACGTCTTATTCTGGAAACCACAGTTTCCTGTCTTTCCAAAAGGAAATACCTTGAAGAACAGTTTTGAATTTTCAGGTTTCATTCTACTTCCAGGCAATAAAAATGCCTCCCAGTCACCTTCACTGGTGACTTTTTTGAAGTTCACCCTTCAGCTCTGCTTGATACCACAATACCATTAGTGCTAATGAGCTCTCCAGCAAATATTGCATTGTGGTTCCCTTACCTACTCACTTTGAGAAGAATAAAGAAAAGAAGATGCTATAGCTATTGACTTAGAGCCTTGCATTCACTTACATTTTTACTTTAACTATCTCTATTCACTGTAAATTTCCTTCAGACTCTGTGGTGTCAAGATCACATTATCAGTTTTTTGCTGATCTCAGTTTCTCAAGTGCCTATCACTGCATGTGTTGTAAAATCAGCATCTGTTTATACATGTGGCCAGGCTTAGCAGCTGCTTTTACAGGATAAGCTGTGATATATATTCTGTATCTGAAATTAGATGAAGCCTCAAACCAATCAAACATTTTACTTTAAAGAAAGGCTATGATGCTATTTGCAGCAAAATTATTTCTTTATTAACACTTTCACAGCATGCTCCCCAGCTACAGATTTTCTGGATCTGGGATTACAATTCATTCATTCACTCTAAGAGAAACAGTCATTCATTTTGTATTATGCCTGCTATATATAATACTATGCTAATGCACAACACTGCTACTGCCTACAGCTCTCCAGCTGTCACGGAAAAGGAGCCATACTGGCGGGGCAGTCTGTCCTGGACCGGCCACCCTCAAATCTTGCATTAGCGTCAGACTTCGCACAAGACTCTTCCTAACTTTCAGACCCCTTCAGACTTGAAGGTGAATAGTCAAATGGTAATGATTGTCCTCTGGCAAATATCCCGTGGAAGTCAGAGAATGCCCCTCCACAAAAGTGCTGTCCATATTCACTGTCTCTGGTGGTGCTAGATAGTACGACTCCAAAGAAGAACTAGGCTCCCCAAACTCCTAACCTAAGTGGAAAGCAAAAGGAAAGCTATCCATAAAATCAGCAGATGGTAAGAGGGAGATAATAATGAGCGGTGTCACAAGCAGCGGTTGCAGCTCAGCATCCGCCACAGCATTATTGAGTGCTCATTGTGGAGCACTCAGTGTGACCATGAGTCCCCCCAAAAGGAGCCGTCAGGTCCCTGCAGGCCAGGCTCCTTGTTTCCTATAGCTGAACCTGAACTACAGCCCCCACAACATAGGGCTTGCAGTATTTTCTTCCCTCCCTCTTGACCTCCCTGGCGACTGCTGTTCCAGGGTTTCTGTAACCTCTGGCGTGATTCAACAGTGTGGGCCCATAAACCCTCACCTGGCAAGTGTGGAAGTCAAAGGTGCTGGGATTTTGGGATAAGAGTGCAATGTAATTTCAATCACACAGAAAAGCAGAAGAGAAAATCAATACATCTAAATGGGGAAAGGAAAATGTGAAGAAAGAGGAATAATTCCCCAGCGTCTGTGCAGATAATAACAAACACTGGAGAGCAGGACTGAAGTACAAAGCCTAAAAGAATTACTAGCTGGAGCTCTGTCAAGCTTGTCCCCTTAGGGTTTTCCTGGGTCTTTCTCTCTATAGCTCTTAAAATGACATCGACAAAAGGAAGTATAAAACACTTAAAGACATAATTTGCTATCTACAGTCTTCCTTTCTTATCTTCTTAAGCTATACAGGAAAAGTGAACTGTTATATCTTAATAAGATTTAGGCTGTAAGATTATAAGTCACCTGTTCTTTCTCTAATTCATACTGGTTGGTCAGTTCCTCATAATGACGTAGGTAGGAATTTCACAAGTCCTCAGCACCACCCGAATTCCTCTCTTGTTCAATTCATTGGCAAGACCTGTATTAAAAATAAGAAGTTATGCCAACTGCTTTTATCGGTGACACCAGTTTGAGACCTGGTATGAAGGGTAGGCCACCCTAACCCTGCTTCAGTCACTTGCTTTCTCTACCAGATCTGACACTGATATCCTGACAGAGCATGTAGAGCTAAACCTGCCGTTTTGGGGTATCCCTAACCCCATGCTCTGTGACAGCTATACCAGCACAGGTAACTCCATTGCATTTTCTAAACATGTTTCCAGCAAGGTGTTTCAGAAAAATCAGGGAAGTCATTCTGTGTGCTTCAGAAGCAGACAGGAATCCTGGAGACCCATCACATACAATGCAAGCTGCAGCAGGCAGCAGAACTTCCGAGAGAGGTGTGATTGCAGCTGCCTGGCTAAACTCCAGACCCACCTTCGGGTAAAATCATTTGCATTTTCTGCTGCCACCGTCGACAACTCTTTGGCTGCAGCTAAAGTGTCCTGTTGGTCCCAAGAATCCAGTGGGACTAATCAGAAGACATCACAGACTCTGCTGGGCTTACCTAGCCTGTTTTCCTCCCTCAGGGAAACAAAAGAAGGATGGGCTCTGGTTTTTATTTTGGTCTCCTCCCAGTGTTAAGCTACAGAAACAATTTAATTTGTTTAGAAACAATTTAATAGTATCAGGAGCTCTGCCCTGTCTACAGACGCTGCTAGAGTATGCGTGCAGACTCCAGCCATTCACAAAACATCATCGGTTCAAACACAGATGGCAGCCAAAGCTGTGGTCCTAGGGGCACTGAAAGTTGTTGGAAATCCCATAGGAGAAAGCTGGGGATAGATCAAATTGATTTAGTATGAGAGAACATTGCATTTTCATTCACTTCTATTTTCTTCACTCTTCTCTGACTATATTGATCTGCCAGTGGGCATGGATACATGCATGCACAGGCAAGCAAAAATCCTCACTTCTGCACACAGACACCAAGCTATATATGAAAAACTGCTGGTTTTGAGATTAAATTCCCCGCTCAACAAAAATAAATGGCAGGGTTGTTCTGTTTGCAGGGTTACACACCAGAGGCACTAACAGGGTTAAGCTTGTGGTGGGATGTGAACTCATCCTTTCGAGCAAGGCACTCCAAGCAGAGCTTTACCAGGGAGGAAATGAAACCAAAGAGTCTGGCTGTTCCCTTCCCGACTAGAGGGGGATGTGTAATAAGTAACTTCATTACCTGACTACAGATCTCTTGGTCAAAAATCTCCCAAAAACATGATAGTTTTAACCACTTGTCCGTCTTCTTTGTTCACATGTTCCCAGTCAGGGGTGAATAATCTAAATGTCAGGCTTGGGGACTGTTTACACAGGCAGGTTCCTCTTGTGTCGTTGTCCATCCCTTCTTTGAGAAAGTCCCTGAGAGATTCAAGTTCTCCTTCTGTTTATGTTATGTAGAGAGTTAATCTACTCACAAAGGCTGTAGGGAAGAAGCCATTTATAAGAATCGCTCGTATGTGTGGCTAATGCCTTTTTCAGAGACTTATTTCCCTACATAAATATGACACATCACCAGTCAAATGGAAGCTAATTGAAAGAGGGAATTCTTTCACCTTGTATTTTCTAAAAAATGCCATTGCCTTTTTTTATGCCTTCCTTGCTATTTAGCCTTCCAGGCCTGTTCTTTCATCATGAAGTCCCTTAAGGACTGCTAGGGAAAAAATAATTCTCCTTTAGCCTGTTTTCCTAGGGCAGTGAAACTTATGAGGTCCTGCTATTTGTCTGTCCTTTGCCCTACTGAAACCCCTGGCTAGTTTCAACCTAATTTAAAAGAAGAGTAGAAGTCTCAAATATATTTATGTTCTCACAGCTTTGTGGAAGTCATCAGCTGAGTAAAGGCAAGAGAGACAAATTAGTGCCACCAGTGAAGGAAAAGTTGCAGTGCAAATGTGCAATACTAGCTACTAAACGCAGATTCAAAGAATAGTTATATGAATGGGGAAAGCTTCAGTGACACTAACATCCTACCACACAGGGGCTAATTTAATTGTATAAGCACCTAGTTTACACAGGCTTAGTTTAGTATCAAGTAAAATAACTTGAAGGTAATTGTGAGAAATACTCGCGCAAAGCTCTATGCTGATACCTTATGGCGGAAAATGGAATAACTTGGACAACCCAACTGACCTAAAGCAGGAAGGGATCTTCAGCATCCAACCAGGTGTTGAGCTATGAAGGAAGTGAAAAAAATGGGCTCCCCACCTCAGCACTGGTGTTAACTGAGACCAATGTGAATCAGGGCTTGAGACCTCCCTCACAGACTCTCTGGGCTACCCCAGCTACAAAGCTCCCCATCACACCCAAAAGGCACCACGATGGCCATCCTCTTTCCAGCATATTGGACCGCCACTACAGTCAGCAGTAGGATCTGTCCTCAGTGCATACTCCATGTGGTAGTTCTAAAGATAGACCTATCCCACATAGTTTGATCCCAGCAGAAAAAACCAGTATATTAAGCTGTCTATCATGGCCCTAACCCCTGTCCAACTGCAGTGGTACAGTAGGGTTGTGCATACCCACCCTTCTCTGTCCTGTGTGGTTGTTTGCAATGGGCAAATGGAGAAGTCCACTGGGGATCTGTCAAAGCTCTAGGTAGTGACATGAGGACCCACTGGCCATTCACCAATGGACTTTGTTTTAGCTACTGCAATGGATTCTACAGCTTCATCTGCCCCTAATCCACTCTCCCATCTTTTCTTGAAGCACGGTGAGTCAGCAGCGCCTTCCTGACCTAGCTGAGATGAAGCAGAGCAAGTGACCTTGGACGTGCTGACAGCAGCAGGAAGAATAATCATCAGCGTCACAGCTCAAGGGCATCCAGATCCTGCTATGTGACTCAAATGCAGAAATCAGACAGACTTAAAACCATACCTTTGTTAAAGCACACTTGGAACTTTGTCACCTTCTGTGGTTTTTGTCTGCATTTTGGCCTTTATTTTAAGGACTGGTTCTTGCTTACATCATTGAATCATCCTTATGTTTTCACACTGGGCAATTCTAATATAGTTGTGTTGTATACTGCTCACACTCCAGATTGACTTTTCTCCACCTAGGAAAAGGTGCTGTGATTTTCTTCACACTTTCTGACCTTGGGTGGATGCATCAGACATCTGTTCAAAAACATACTTTGCAGGGACCCAGGTCATGACACTTTCCTCGTGCTGTGCAGTCCTCAGTTGCATTTGAAGAGCAGACTCTAATGCCACTAAGGAACATAAGCAGCAAACTGCTTTTTTAAGATCTGAAGTCTGAAAAATACCTCTCAGCTGTCTAGCGCCTATGTTTCTGACAAAGATATTTCCCACTGCTAGACATGGAGAACTACCTAATATAGAGCGTGACAAGCAGATCCCACAAAAATGCCCAAGGACTATGGTGACCAGTGCTGCAGCGTCAAATTCTTAGGTGCTCATCTCAGGATGGGAACATACAGAGATGAGTAACTTAACTCACCCAGAAATCCTGATAAACAGGTGCGGGATGAGTCAGTGCTAACTCCCCTAACTCATACCCAAGCCACAGCAGTCACAAGGTGATAGTAATGCTTGCACACCAAGATTGANAGGAATTCTCAGATATGGTCTTAGAGATGATGAAGAAAGAGCTAGAGTTGATGGAAGTCCTTTTCANCCAAGTAGTTTAGTAGATAGTGNGTTAGCCAGACTCTGGGATATCATGGTTCAAAGGACACTTGTTTTCAACTCCCTCTTTTGCTTGCAGATATCTGATACCTCTTCTCTCCTGCACAGATGGTCTCATCACCAGACTATATAACATATTTGTGAATGTCTTTCAGTTGAAGTCCTTCCAGTCTGAACTGCATAAATAAATAGCCTTTGTGCTGGTATTGGAGCTGTTGGAAATACTCCACAGTCTAAAGGTTAGACTTCTCAGCTGAGAAGGAGAAGTCCTAGATGTGCAGCCTTGCTCCAATGAATATTTACATATTGTACACAAAATACAACACTGTCATGAAGAATAAAGGAGAAAGTAACACTTTCTGGGCAGACTACACCCTGACAATTTGACTGGGTACCTAGAGGAATAGTGGGAGGGAGTGATTTGAGATGATCCAGTTCAAGTCTCCTCAGATGTGGGTAGGATTTGAGCTTCAGGCACTCTAACCTCTTCAGGCTAAACGACAAGACATTTACCAGCATCTGGGAGGCGGCTTTTACTGCTTTTATGTCTTGATTACTCACCCTGCAGATATCTGAGGTCAGTCAAGGTGCCAAAACCTGCCTTAGGCTTTTTCCACAGTTAGCTTTGCACAGAAACCTTTTCCACTTAGATTCTGTCAGGCTCCAGATACTGTTTCCTGAGGAATCTAATCAGTTCCCAGCAACCTTTGTGTGGTGCATAAGCTATTGCCTATTGTCAGCCAATGGTTCACTAGCACTTGTAAAAATAACAGCATTAGAAATTATAGCAATTTAACATAGTCCATTCAATTTTTCATTCAGAGCAATGAGTCGCATAATCAAAACCAAGTCTTTACCACTGGACGTAGTAAATTTTAGAAAAAATTGTAAACTAACATGCCAAGAACAGTTCATTGTGACTCATTAGCAGCGTATATTTCCGCAATGGAAATTTCAAGCATTTCTCCTCATGAGATGCAAAACATTCTGTAGAATTAAACGAGCAGAATGGATGCCAAGATCTGACCATATTAAAGTGAATAAATATAGGAAAAGGAAGAATTTACAATGATTGTTTTAGTCACTTGGCAAGGTGTCCCCATGGCAAACTACTATTGTTCTTAAATGTGCATCCTCTTCTTCCTGGGATTCCTGTAGCAAACAAGGTAGCAAGATCACCCCTGTTCTTCCCGGAAAAAAACAACAGAAAAAGGTCATGTGTGCACTGAACTGAAGGCAATAATGGAGTGTTGAGTGAAGGTAGCTTTTTAAGTGCCCTTTGTGGACAGAGGTAATCCTGTGGTCTGGGGAAAAGTTCTTTGTCTCTATGTATGAATTGGAGGAAGAGGCTGCATGAACAGCCATCCTCTGCCTGGGAACACGCCCAGGGCATTTCAGTTAAAGCAAAAGTAGTACCTGCAGCAGCATAATAAAACATTCTTATTCTCATTATATAGCTGCCTTTTGACAGATCTCATTCTAGTATGTCCTGACTGAGGAGTTTGCCCAGCCAGCAGCTCCCCCTCATATCCCAGGAAGTTTACCAGCTTAGGTGTTATTCAGAGCGGTTAGAAGTCATGAGTTAACCCCACAGGGTAAGAGCAGAGATGAGATCCTGCACCTAACATGTCAGTGGAGGGGGACAGCAACTCTTCCCTGACACGACAAGGGCACTCAATAGGGTTTTTCCTTGTCAAACAGACTTGATACCATTCTGAGGCAGGAGGCTCATGACTGAAAATGGCTACTCAGCAAGAAGCAGGCCTGGTTTCCTACTGCAGTTACTGCAATACAGCTGATAGACTCACACGAGCAATGCTTTGCCTAGCAGCTAGAGAGCCAGCATCATAGGGGTGATGCTTTTAAGCCATATTATTTGGAAGAAAATACATGCTGGAAAAGCACAGCCATTAATGACAAGGTATTTCTTCACAGAAACCCTGTAAGACTTCCTTGAGGGGCTAGAGATGGGCATCTGAGATAAACTCCCTGGGTCTTCACAAAACACCAGAAACCACATAAGCATAAGACTTATGCAGAAAAACTTGAAAAGGTGTCCTCAGGATGGTCACCCATGCGGAAGGCTCAATGTTTGTGAATGGGAAAGTGTCAGGTACTCTGAAGTGTCTTACGCTTTCCCATGTTTTGTACTTACAATGAACACCTATCTACTAGGCTCAGCCCTAGTTTCTGCAGATATTGAGTGTTGTTCAGTTGTGTAACCCTACACCCATACGTATGGTCCTAAGTCCCATCAAATTCAGTGCAAACTGCAATAAAATGTTTCCTGTTTTGGAAACTGCTGCACAAGGTAAGTAATGAATATCTGTAGCATTTTATAAAGTCAAGGATTATTGCACCAGACTGGAAGGCCTCTTTCGCACTAACCTTCGTAACTCATGCGAAACTGCCCACGTACACCTGCATACTGCAGTTTCCCTTTTTGATCTTTTGTGTTAAGCATTTGTACACACTAAGAGTTTGTATTTGTAAAAGCTGAGGCTTAACCCAGTAACTAGGTGAGCAGCTACGAAAATTTTTAGAGGAATATATCCTGTACTAGGATTGGGTTAGATGCTCCTTCACTGTCTCCTTGTGAGAAGCTGTCTATGTGATAAATCAGTTATCCTGGATGCTGATTATGACATGTTACATGAATGTCTAGGTATAATGGTGGATTTTCTCTTTGAATTCTCAGATGCTTGCATTTTGCCATGTTTGTTGGTGACATTTAAATGCCTTTTCTGTCTCAAATACTGATATTCTAGAGTTTCCTCTCACTTGCCATTTCTTCCTCCTTGGATTTTGTACTTTCAAAACTGGTATTTCAACAGCTGTTCAGAATCCAAAAATTTATTTTAGCAATTGCTTTTCTCCTTTTTCTCCTGCAATGGAGAATAACTGTTCTTTTTTTAAATAGCATCAGAAGTCTAGTCTTGCCTTGTCTTACATACGCTCTCCTGACATGTACTGTGCCCTGTTAGGAAGGCATGGTTTTGGATGATTTATGTTTCAGAAAGGCTTGTTGATTTCAGGATTGCTGTTATTTCCCTTGTTGTCTTTCTTCAATGATGACAAGCTGCTGAGAATCCTGATTTAGCATCCTGCTGACTATGCCAGGTTGTTGCGAATGAATGGTTAGGTTGATCAAACAATCACTGTCAAATATATTGGCAAGCAATAATTTTTAGTAAGTATTTATCAAATGTGATTTAACAAAGTTCATTGTCAACGTTCACTCTGTTACTTATTGAATGAGTGGAACACAAAATCAAAGTAGGATTGAAGTAGAATGATTTATACAGAGATTGAAGAAAGATGTAAGGGGGTAAGGGATGCCCTTCCATTGAGACACAAGGCTCGGAATGGACCCCCTAGCTTTTTAAACTCCTTCTCAGAGAGGAGCTGCTGGATCCAGACTTAGCTTCAGAACACAATAGTTCAAGTCTAAAGGGTATTTCTAGCAACCATTTAAGGCTTGTTCAAAATTAAAGAGAGAGAGAAAATCATAGGAATTTAGCAGCAATTAATAATTGGTTAACTTGTACAAAGCGGACAGAAAGAATTCACTACAATCAAAATAATAGAATTTTATGGTTTGAATTGATTCACGCACACACATGTACACAGACAATATGCATAGATAACGGTACTTGTTAAAAATTCTCCTTGAGTTTAGTGAAACACTCACTTCAAATGATTTTCCTCAACAGGCAAAAGTTGAGCCTCAAGGAGTGAGGGATCCCTGTAGTTCAGCTCAGGTAACCTCAAACTTCAGAGTGCTCTGAGAGGTGTCCTTGTCAGAGTGAGACACTGGGCGTACTCAAAGGGCCTCACTTGGTACCACTGTTTATAGGGTTATGAGATTATTAAATCACACTTTATAAATTCTTATTAAAAATTATTTCTCGCAAATATCTGTGACGGTGAATCTTTAAGCAACCTAAACCCTCATTTGTGCCAAATTGGTGTAGTTGGCAGGATCCTAAATCAAGATTCACGACACAAGTCTTGGATCTCACCTTGCTGGGGCCCAGCGAGTTGGGCACTGGTGCTGTGCACCTCACAGACCGTGAGCCAGGGGACAGTTCGATAACTACCTTGTGTTTCAACTTCACGGAGAGCTCAATCTCTCAGGGACAAGAGGTTAATTGGAACAGATGTTATTTCAGAAACTGCATGATGCCCAGAGATCACATCTTCGCCTCCCTAAGCCTTTTTGGTGGTGTTGGACTGCGTGATCTCTCTTGTTTTTCTCACACTGGGCTCCTTTTCATCTTTTGAATGACTTCAAACAATGGCAATCTTTACAAATCAGACAAGCCCTCCTCTTTATGTCAGGCATTCTTCCCTCTAGGGATACAAGTGATCTGAGCTGAAGCAAGAAGTAATTAAGGACATTTTTTAAAGCTGTGTGTTTCCCGCTGTATAGCATTAGCAAAAGTTGTGTCTAATTTACACTTTGGTAGAGTGTTCGTGCTCTTTGCTGTTTTTGACCTCTTCCTTTGAAAGATGCTTGTATAACTTCAAAGAGATCTCATAGTTTCTTTAAGTGTCCCCAAAAGGGATGATGTAAAAACTTTTTGACTTCAGACCATTCTGTCTCTCTCGTAATGGGAAACAAATAGACACTTCCACATATCTTTGAAAATATGCTCTTTGCTGGTTTGAAAGGATGCATCAGAAGCACCTCTGAGACTACACACAGAATTACATCCCAATACTGCTTCTGTTAGTGGGAATGAGCAAAAAAATGTTAAGTGCTCCCCCTCCTCCCAGTGAATCATGTCCCAGAGCTCATTATTATGAACAGCAGATAGAGAGGTAAGAGATGGAAACTAAATCTGAAATCATAAACTCATTAACAGACATCTATGACCATCTCCCACATGGCTGTGAATGTGGGCCATCAGGTATTTCTGAATAACTGTTGAGGTCTGAAGTGTACCATAGGGAAAATAAACATTTCCTCACTGAATACCCTTCTCAGCAGCTTCATAGTGAGGTCGAAGTTACACAAAGGAGTAGGTGTAAGCAAAGGAATAGAGTTGAGAAATATTTGTGGTCTGTCCCTCTTAGGAAAAGGCTTAGGTCTGGCCAGACCTTCCATTACTGGCTGCAAGGTGCTGTTATTGCAGTTCATGCTTTGTGTGACCTCTTCCTTGCCTGTTAGCATTGGCTGAGCTTTGGGTCTATAAGTTGCTGGAAAGTCAAAGACAAGCTACAACTTGTATAAATCAGAGAAAGCTCCTTTGTCATTTGCCACAAATTTTCAGCCAATATGTGAATGCACCATGTCACCACAACTCTTCAAGGTGTTCCACAGGTCATTGTATTAGATCATGGTTTATCTCCAAGGAGTTCTGAAAGTTAGTGGGAGGTCTTTACTCTCTGAGTGGGAGTGCGTGAAATCTGTAAATGCTCAAGAGAAATCTCTCAAATGCAACTCATCGGGACAGAGATATCAAGTGACAGGTTTTTTAGTATTATTGCCTTAATATAAACCCTGAATTACTCTGCTGACTTCGATGAGGGTAAGAACCAGAACTTCATAGAGCCTATTCATCTTGTGACCTGACCTCCACAGTTTGTTACAAACCTGCTGGACTTGGATAAACCCTCAGGTTTCTTGGAAGCCCTGGGAATATTTCAAAGGATCATTTTCAGTCATCATTTGAATCCCTTTGAAGTCATGTACCTAGAAACAGAATCTAAGCATAGATAATAATATGCCCTTCAATTAAGAGTCAGAAGACCTAAATAAGAAGATATATAGGTAGAAACCAGATAAAATCAGAAAAAATATCTTATAAAGTCAGAATTTCTGTATCGCAGATAATATTGACATTAGGAAATAGTTAAATTTCATTTTTAAATAATGAATGTAAATCTTACAGTTTGAAAGAATATACCTGGTCAGAAAAATTACAAGCCAGCTGTTCTCACAAAGCTATTTCATTGGAACTCAACTCCATAGCTTATAGTTGAAGAGGAGAAGAAAAACTGGATCCCATTCAGTTTTCTATGTGAAAGGAATCCAACTTCACACGCCGCTGAATTTCCCAATCAGCATCATTACTTTTGTACCTACATGACACCAAAAATAATACATTTCTGCACAACAGAAAAATCAAACACCGGAAACACAGAAATGGGACTCTGCCACACAGGTCACTTGAGATTATGAAAACATAGACCTTTGCATCACTGAAAACAGAGTATTACTATGTGTTGCTGTGTATCAGAGAAGTACATTGGTGAAGTGCAACAAAGATGACTTTGGAATGTATTTATAAGCAATTTTGGTTTCTTCATGCATCTTTGGATTAGCAAATACACTGCCAGGGGGACTGTTACAGAGACCTTTGGGAGAAGATCAATTTCATTGCAACGAGAATGATCACAGACTGAAGCCGAAGAAAAGGGTACTCGGTGTCTTGTTACTCCTCATAAAAACAGCAGTTAGGCTGGTTTCTATTCAGACTCTTCCTAATCTTTGAGACAATGCTACCAAGATGTGACCTATATGTCCTTACAAGACTTGAGAGTCATGTCTTCTTGTGACGCCATGCCTCATTGTGACAGACTACAATTTCCAGTGTACTTTATAACGACAATTTTCAGAAAGACTAGCCGAGATCTACCAAAAAGCAGCACTGAAGTTACAAAGAATTGAAGCGTCTTCTCAAGATGTATATGCAAAGAAGAGCCATAAACCAGGATCACCAAAAAAAATTTCTTAATCTCTTACTGCCATATATTCTCTCTCACCATTGTTGTTTTTCTTGACGCTGCTCTCTCTTTGCAGTGAAAGTGATTTTCCTTATAATGTTGACATTCTAAGCAAATTTATCGTAACAATCCTAAATTCCCCTCATAGGAATCCTTCATGGGTTCTTAGTAACTTGCAGTATTCTTTATTTCTGTTCAACAAGATGTGTAAATAACTGTTGCAATGTAATCTGTGGTGCCAAGACAGAAAGAGAGAAAGAAAAAGAATGTTTGTGGAAAATTCCTCAACTATGGAAGAATATTTGTGCATAAGCATGCGTATTTTAAAAATATATGTACAGATAAGGCATCAAAATCCAGCCTTGATCTAAAATCCAACAGCCAAAGCCAAATACATCCTTATCAAAACTAGTAATGTTCAAGTTGTGCTGTTATTCTGTTGCTGCCAATAAAAAAATCCATCCATAAATGGCAAACTCAGTGACATTTTGGATATAGAATGGAAAGAAAAGAAAAAAATGAGTTGTTACAAATTCTTGTCCACATTCATTGGAAATCTCTTGGAGGATAAGTAAATTCTAAATACTATCAAAAGATCTGTTGCAGCACTGAGCCCGACAATTGTTACTGAAAGCAGTTTGCTGTGGCGCATGGATTAATGCACCAATATTATGGCTTTTACTTCTTATAAAATATTTTATTGTGCAAAATATCAGATGAGGAACAGGATTCCTGTAGTTATTTAAAGTGAAAGCCTGGAGGGATTTTAAATGCAGTCAAACAGAACATACATACTACAAACTTTTGAAGTTAAAAGAAACTGCACCATTAATGGCATATTTCAGGGATGATTTTTACAGATATGGTCAACACTCAGACAAGCAATGTTTTTAATACTCTGCTTTTGCTTGACAGTTGTATTTGTGGTTTTGCTAACACTGCAAAATCTTTGCATTAGTGGACAGAAAGGAAAGTCACTTCCATGGCCTACAGGTGCTTCAGCATCTGCAGTGTTGGCAAGTGTTCTTGTAAGTGACTGCTTCTGTCTTGGTGTATCTTTACAAGCCTCATGCCATGGGAGGTAGGTGCTATGCACAGCCCAGGACTTTATTGATGCAAGAACTCAGTGGACTCCAGAGTATGATGGCTAATTGCAACAGAAGTCTAAACCACTTGAAGGGTAAATTGTTGCACGCTATCTGATAGGAACTATTGGTGGTCACAGTGGATGAGTTGACCCAAACAGCCAAACTTCACTGTGTGGATGGGAAGATTATTATGGTCATGCCAGACCCTATGTCCCCAGAAGGGTGCTGTGGTTTGAGGAATTCTGAAGGGCAACTTGCTCAAAAACAACTGCAAAAGCCACAGTACCACAATTTCACAGCACAGTAACACTGATGCCTCATGGGGTAATTGGCAGATTAGCTGCAAATAACTAGGATCTAGTTGTTCATGTGACTATATTAAGTCTGAAAGAGATGTCAGGAGATTATTCTGGTTTACCTGCTGCAACAATGGAAATAAAAATTTCCAGAGAGAAAAACTTTCCAGAGAGAAATTCTTCCTTTCATTATAACAGTGGCTAGAAATGGCATTTAAAATCACTTTTGAATCCCATTGCTGTCTGTTACGGGGAAGCTTCAGTTTTGAAACAACATCTCATGTGTGATGTGGGGAAAAAAAGGTAGATGATGAGTACAGACATGAATTGGAATGAATGCACTGGTAAAAAATGTTTTGAGTTTATGGGATGACTTTAAATCTGCTGGTCATTCTACTTTTTCAAAAGATTCCAAAAAGTTTAACATGTCGCAAAATAGAGGTATAGTGCAAGAAGAATTCAAACTTCTTGAAGATTATGTGACGTTTGCTTTAGAGATAGATAAAAATAAAACTAGAAAATAAAACTTGGGAAATCATGTAGTCCAAACCTTATTCCCCAGGGTAGCATCAGCTTTTTCTTAAAAGACCTATTATAGAGATATTTTCTCGGGAACAGAGTTTTCCCGTGTGCCACTATCTTTATGTCTAGAAAGCTTTGCCTAGTGTTACACTGAGTTTCTCTTGCTGCAGGGTCAGTGTATTACATACCCTGTTTGCCGCAGACAGGGACGTCAGGTTATTCTCATCTTCACTAGAGTCTTTAAAATACTGGAAGATTGCTATCAATAGCCCCTATGATTTTTTTATTCCCTTAGGGTAAACAACCCCAGTCCTTTCAATCTTTCCCATAGGCCATGAGTTCCTATTATTACAAAGAAAGCCTTGGTGAGCTCTGAGGACATGTATCTCTTAAAGGAACCAATACAGAGCAGTGTCCTTATCCTGCAAACCAGAGCTGAATACCTCAACCACGCGCAGCCTGGCCCACGGAAGGCCATGGGGTCTGAGGGTCTTTCTAAGGAAAGTGTTGAATGGAAGGAAGGAAGCTAGGAACAGAAAGCTGAGAAAATTGTTCTTGTGTGCCGGGCAATAAGACTTCATCCTGTGCCCTGTCAGCATGGCAGGATTACATGGTAGCATTAGAAAATGCCATCATCTGCTACAACACTGGTAGAAATAACCAGGAGTGTGTAACTCAGCTAATTGTTTAGACTAAGAATGGGTAACAATAATAAATTATTTAACTAACATTTGTAACTAAAAAAGGACATGCTTTTTATTCTTATGCTATCCTAGCTAAGGACTGTTATTTTCCCCACTCCAGGTTGCTCACTGCCAGGCTGTGTTCCTGTGATGTTAAATGATGTGAAAGATATACCTTTCCTCTACATTAGAAAAAATCATGAGGTAGCATTTATTTAGTGTACTGTGTGGTGGCATCTCCCTCTGGTAATGTGATTTATTATACCCACTCTACATTTCACAAAATGATGCACGCAGTCAAGTATCTTTAATGAAAAGTGATGCCTAGAGACATGTTTCCCCAGAATAAAGAGTATAAAAACCAGCTGCTGACCTCTCCCCATCTATGGTGATGCATGAGTTTCTCTAACCCCCAGTGAAGCATGAAGTTACATTTTCCTTATATAAATTGAACTAAAATTTGGTGTTTTTCAGAGACTGGTGATACTTGATATCCATTTCTCACATACAGAACGAGAAACCTAAAGACAGAGTTCCTTGATATTAGATTATCAACAATGCTACCATTTAATTATAGATGTTTAGACAAGAAAGACCCAAGGTAGTTGCCATGACACAAACTGTTTGTTGAAGCCAGATTTTGAAGCTTGTCCCTACAATGCCTTCCTTAAAGGCCTTGAAGAAGCAGTATTTTTCTCAATACAATTTTCTGTACCTAACTGCAGGTGTCTGTTCCTAAATCCCTGATATTAAAAAGAGTGTAATCTACCAAATCTGTACTGAATTCCAGTGCAAAATTACCGACTGATGGAGGTATTGGACTCTAGAAATTTCTACGCACTCCTGCACTTCCATGGGTGCTGTGGGCCCAGCCCACCAACTTCATACTGCGATATATCCATGCCTGCTGAACTGCCCACTAATGTATGAAACCAGCTTCCCTCAGTGTGAAGTGACATGTAGCCTGGTATCTACTTATGTAAACCACAGCTGAAATGAATGTCATGTTTGCATTCTGCTTGTCTGTGAGGGTGTAAGAGGTGGATATCGTACTCCTTGAACCGACAGACCTCATTACAGCTATCTAACATAGCAGTGAGAATTGAGAACCCAGCATCAAAACTCCCATGGAGTGATAAAAAGTTTATCCTGTTTTGAAGAGATATATTATTGGACTGTATGCTGTTTTTTGCTTCCAATTGTGGGAAATCCCTCCTCTGGAGTCTCTTTTATTCAACTCAGTATATAGAATCACAGAATCATAGAATCATAGAATCATAGAATCATAAAGTCATAGAATACTTTGGGTTCGAAGGGACCTTTAGAGGTCATCTAGCCCAACCCCTCTGCAGTGAGCAGGGACATCTTCAACTAGACCAGGTTGCTCAGAACCCCGTCCAACCTGGCCTTGAACACTTCCACAGAGGGGGCATCCACAGCTTCTCTGGGCAACCTGGTCCAGTGTTTCACCACCCTCATGGTAAAAAATTTCTGCCTTATATCTAGTCTAAATCTACCCTCTTTTAGTTTAAAGCCATTGCTCCTTCTTCTATCACCACAAGCCCTGCTGAAAATATTTTCCCCACCTTTCCTATAGGCCCCCTTCAGGTACTGAAAGGCTGGTCTAAGGTCTCCCCACAGCCTTCTCTTCTCTAGGCTGAACAACCCCAACTCTCTCAGCCTTTCCTCACAGGAAAGGTGCTCCAGCCCTCAGTTCATCTTTGTGGTCTGTGCTCACTAAATATGTATTTAATGAAGTAGAATGAAGAATAAGTGAAAAACATTTTTTTTACCCTAATACAATATTCCTCCCATTTACAATATAATTCCTCATTTGTTTTCTCCAGGATCATATTGATTCATCTATTACAGGCAATCATTTGAGCCCTGAAGCCCTATTGCTGACATAAGCAAGGTCTGTCAGATGTTTGAACATCAGATTCTACACGCTCCTGCTTTTCTCTAAAATGACTGAAGCTGAATGTCTCCAAGACAAAATTTAAGCCTGAAATTTTCTTAAGGCAGATACTAAGCAAGAATGAGCTTTCCTGCCTCTGTTCAAAACAGGAAGGATACATTTAGATAAATTTGTTCTCAGAGGTTTTGCGCCAAGTAAAATGAATCTTGTGGTATTGTGTGATGAACATGGTGAAGCACCTTGTTTCTAGGTACAATATGAAGAAAAGGCTCTCCTTTCTAGCATTAAAGAACTTTTTTAACTCTTACAAGAGATGAGGAGAAATCTCTTGGCATACAGTGAGGATGGGCTATGGAATTTTCTTTGATGTACACTAAAGTCTGTACCCAAATTCTTCTAAATTAAGTGATCCTTCTTGGTCATTATTTACTGAAATTATGCAATACAGCTAAGTCCAAGCTCCCTTCACAGACAGCATTATATTAGGCAATGCTTACAATCTAGTGAGACGCAATTGTCTCGAGCCTCACCCACTTTTTGCCTCAAAAATATTTCCAAGACTATCTGACACCCCATTACAATTACAGTAATCTGTTACTTACTATTGTTTGGGGGCACAGTAATATGCTTTATTTTCAAAGACCTTAGTGATATTCTTCTTAGATCACAAAAGCGAGCATGAAGTAAGTAATCAGTTGGGTCTTTTTCCTCCACAAACACAAACATGATGCAAAATTTCTTTGCTGAATGAAAGCAAAAAATCTCTCTGCTGGAGGATATTTGATTTTGTTTCTCTAGAAAGGTTCCTAACCTCAATATCATTTATCACTGCATCATTGTACTCAACTTATGGAGACAACATCAAGGTTATTTAAAATGGATTGTATGTTTAGTGTTTCTGCAAGGCTGTTACAGTACCTTTTTTGTCTGTGTAGGCCTGTCAGATGCATATTCCATTACATTTACTTTGCAGCGCAATAAAGTAGATTTTCCTGTCCTCCAGTGATTTCCTGGTTTCCAATCAGAATTCCCACACTAAAGGTAATGTAGCAGGTTTATTCTGATCATAAAGTGAATACACACAGGGTGATTTCTGCTGTGTGGAGACCTTATTCATCTTATGGGAAAGATAATGCATATAATACTAATATATGAATGCAAAGCAGTATCTAAAGATATATATCCCCGGGAGGCAATTTATCTGAAGGGCCGTTTTTCTAGTGTTGCTTCATTTGTGGGAAGGTGGTATTCCCAGACTGAAAATGCAGCAAATGGAGGGACTTCCCTAGTGCAAAGTGATGGATGATGATTTTGTTGCTACTGTCAGGAGATGCGTTAGAAGAGGTTTCTCATTCTGAAGATGCTAGATGAAAAGGGATTAATTTCATTACCATTTGGGAGGCTGAATTTCCATTCTTAATTATAAAATGATGCCCTATTATAATTTTCTCTGAGGTACCTTGATGATTGAAGCTGAGTTACTTGACTCAGGGACACAAAGAGGTTCCAGAAGGCCTGAAGGCAAAACTCAAGGTACCTGATTTACACAGCAGGATGTGCCATACTGTCAAAAACCAAGGTCCTTTCACAACAGGAACCCAAGGCAGGTGGCCACCCTGGCCCTCTGCCTCCCTGCCTGTCCTGGTAAGAATGGATTTTTTGCAAAATAATTGGATTTAGGGAATTGGAAAGTGAGTGCCATGATCCAAAAATACAATCCGCCTGAGAAACTACAGAATAAAACTTCCCAAGTCTTTCCTTGATGTGTGACCCTGTACTTTTCCAAGACTGACAGATGTTTTTATATGAAGCATTTTATATACAGCAGAATTCATTTTTCTACCCAAGACAACTAATTTGCATTGTTAATGTGTTAACCCTTTGCTCAGAAGAGGGTTGATGCCCAGGTCAAAGTTCTCCGAAATCAGGCAAGAGATCAATGGTGGGACTTGACTGACTAAACACAGTGTTGTTTTAGAGACACTAAGCTATTCTATACAGCCTCCAGTCACAGCCCTAGCAGGCTGCAGACCCACTGGCCCGGTACCACGCCTGCCAGGACTCTCTGAATTTAAAATGGCATGAGACATGCCTGTCTTAAAGCTACTGAGTCCAATTCTCATAGATAGTGAGGGGTTTGAGCCAGGAGTGGTGCTGAAGTGTGGTAAGTTGAGCTCTTTGGTGTTGTCATGCCTTGTCACTGCATTGGCATCATCTGAAACATACTCAGCCTATGTGACATTCCCTGATGAGAAGTGCTGGTGAGATCCAGGGCTGTGACTCATAAATATGTCCTGACTGACAGCTGTTTTGTGGTTTTGAGGTTTGGGGTTTTTTTGTTGGCATTAGTGTGTGTAATAGGGTTGCCTGAGTGGTAAGTGATGGTTGTGTTGATTTTAGCAGGCATAATTTATATTGACTTATCACGCTGAGTTTCTCTCTAAGGTAATGTGATGCGATGCAAGGATTACCCAATATAAACAGATGCTCAGGTTTAGATTTTCATGAAACTAATAGATGTGGCTACAGTTCCCTGAGAGCCAGTGATGGATGAGGTCAGGTTTCACCAATGTTCTCTGATGCATGGTGCTACATTTCTTTAATATAAACTAATCCATGTCAAGGAGCATCCTTGACTGCATTTGATATAGAAGACTGTTTTTTTCCTTTTTGGACATAAAGGGAATACACAGACACATTTTTTAGCTGTGCAATCCCAAGTGATGCTGTATTTCTCTGTGTTCAGAGAAACTCATTCTCATGCATCACTATGTATTAAGGAGTTGCAGTTTTTTTATACTACAGTAAAACCCAGCTATGTGCATAAATCACTATGAGCAAAAAAATGAGATTTCTCCATCATTTATATCAGTAACATCGGCTCACAGGCAACATCTTTGTCAAGTAGGCCAGTCTCATGCAAGCCTAAATAATGGACAGTAAAGTCATTTTATTAATCGTTTTACTGCACATTAGCAGTTTTCTTGGGTACCCAGAAATAATGTAATATGTTTCTTCTCAGGTTAGAAGGAGGGAGCCCTACTATTATATAGCTGTTTTTCTCTGCAGCCCTCAGTCTTATTTGCCATCTGCTACTGGTAAATCTCTGTCATTTAGGATGTTTTACATTATCAAACAAATACTGATTCTGTTTACATCACAGAAAAAAGCATTGTGCATTACTGATTTCAGGCAAAAAGAAAACTAATGGCAATAAGCTGCAATATTTTTTCCTGTCTCAGAGTTAAAGAGCTTCTTCAAAATGCAGTTTTCTTTGTTCAAGTCCTATCAGGGAATTGAGACCTCAAATGTAATTGGGCATCAGAGAAGTACAGCTCCATGTGTTCCTTTTCACATAAAGGGGCAAGTGACGCATTTTATATACACTAGGGCATCATAACTCAGTTTCAGCTGTTGTAACCTCCACTCTCTGGGTCTGCCAACAATTATCTTGAATAATGGAATTTTTATAGGAAAACTGAGGAAAAGTGAGTAAAAGTTAAGTAGTCCAAAACAATTTCTGTGTCTGGCTAATACCCAGGATCTTGCTGTTAGGGTTTATTATGGATTTAGCCTACAGTAAAAGTTTTTGTATAATTGTTTGTGGTTACAACTCCAACTGACACCTCCCTCTGCACCTCAGGGCCTGGGCCTCACCACCATTTGATGGTGACATCTTCATACCTGTCTCAGCTTTTTGATTACATAGTTGTGGAAGGCCTGATCCCATAGGACTTCCACTCAGACCTCTTTATGTAATGAATACTGAGTACAGACTTTACACATGTCTTTACATTTCTGCTGCTAGGTGTCTTTCCACTGGGTGTTTCGGGTTGACTGATATTTAAAATAATAGTAGACAGTCTTCCATTTCATGTTAGGCCACAAGAATTGTCTGAGTTCAAAAAGGGTGTACAAAGTAGATGCCCATATCTATTTTGCAGTTACCTCAGCCTTATAAGAAACTATATTTCTCTCGATGCTGGCAACTTCTGTTCTCTTGGGACTCAAGTGAGGGAGATGCCCATACTGTGACATACCATGGTTGGCAAAGTTATCTGAGTTGGTCCGAGACAAGCTAATCCCAGAATTTATTTCAGGAACAAGTTAGTTCCAGCAATTTAGTTATGTAGATATTGCATGCTTAAATAACAGTGCTGAGGGCTCGTTAACCTCAAATGGGGTGGAAAACACAGTTAAAATAGCTCTGCTGCTTCCAGGCCCATATTAGTTTCTCTTTCTGCTGCTGCATCATGCCATGCTGCTGTGGCAACAGGTACAAAGTTACGTCAAGTGTCTTTCTTTGCACAGAATTCATGCTGGGTATATGTCTCTTTCCTGTCTTTGCACGAGACACCGGTGATACTGCTTATCACTGTTAAGTCACCCAGTTCTATAATTATGTCTACTGGGATGAAATACAATTTCACTTGGATGTTTTTACCAGTTCTCCCAGCCTCATACAACATATACTATGGAAAATAACACTTTACCTTGGAGAAACATAGATCTAAGTTTCCATTTATAGTTGTCCTGGGTTCAGCCAGGACACGATTTGTTTTCACCAGGAGCCAGGAGGGAACACAGCCAGGCGGGCTGACCCAACCTGGCCAAACAGAGCAGGGTATTCCATACCTTGTGCCGTCATGCCGGGTTCTGGTTGGGGGGAGCTGGCAGCAGGAAGACAGTCATGGCTCGGGAGCATGCGGCGGTGGCGGGCAGTGAGAGCGGCTCTCTGCATTCTGCTGTTTTGTGTTGTGTATTCTCCTTATCTGTATCGCTCCTGTTACTGTTCCCTTTGTTTGCTGTTCTGTTAAACTGCCCTTATCCCGACTCACCAGTTTTTGCCTGTTTTTCTTTCTATTCTCCTCCACACCCCAGCGGGGCGGAGGGGTGGCAGAGTGGCTGCGTGGTCCTTTTGTTGCAGGCCACAGCCAAACTATAACAATAGTATGAACAGAGGATGCTGGAGTAACCCAGTCTCTTTGGATCTGGAATGTATCCACATGCTTTTAATCAAAGCAGTCAATCGGTTGCAGCTCTCTTCAGCCAGGAAATCACTGGCACTACCTTAAGCTGTGCATCACTATGGTTAGTATTTCAATTCATAACTCAATAACCTCATGCTCACACAACTCTACTACATACCAAGGCTCTCTTCGCTACACTGTTCTGCTTCAGAAACTCGCTCTGTGTACGTTTCTGCATCTCACCTCCTCACATCTCACTTTTTATTGGCATTTGCCGTCATTTGATCTGGCAGGAACCCAAGTTTCAGTATTGTTCTCAGGAGAAACAGGTGTGATGTATCACCTTACATTAGGGAAATCCAGTTTCCTGCAATAGCTTTAAATCAAGGAATCCAGATAGAAAACGATTCATGAAACAGAGCTTGCCTGGAACAAACAGCTCCCTGAAGGAGGGTTTTACTGATTAAGTCTGATGAATGATGTTCTGGCTTTTATGTTTACAATGATCTATGGAAGCTGGTGTTCTGAAAGAAAAAGGTGCATCAGGCTGGGCTTTTTAACAGACAGTGATAAATGCGATTTTTTTCCCACAAAGTGCTATGTCAAGCTAAATTTCTTCAATTGTAAAAGCACATATGAGGTCAGAATAGAGAAACTAACATTATCTGCTGCTGTTTTGCCTCGGAACCTATGATGATATGTGCTGTCACGCACTTCGCAGGACGTAACTCCAACTCCCTCCCGGCGTGAGAGAGCAGCGCGGGAAGGGCCGCGACACCGGCTCTGCCACGGTACTGGCGGCAGCAGCGGCATCCCGGTACCGGCGGCAGCTGCATCCCGGCGGCAGAAGCAGCAGCGTCCCGGCGGTGGCTGCTCCATTCTCCCGGCTGTGCTGACCTCTGCTGGTGTTTCCCCGAGGCACGACGTTTTCCCTTTCTCGCTCGTTCTTTCACGAATCCGTTCGGGTTTTTCGCAAGCATTTGGTACACGGTGCGAAAGAAGTGACGAAGTCAGTTTCTGCAGTTGGCGTGCTCTGAGGGGCAAAAGAACATCCTCAAATGGGAGTTGTTACTATTCTTCACTGCTCGGCTCCTCAATCACGGACAGAAAACAAGCAAACTCCTGCTTCTCCTTTCCCCCAAAACACATCACATCATGTGCTCTACAACACACAACCAGGGGATCAGGCCCAGCCAGCACGGGTTCATGAAAGGCAGGTCCTGCTTGACCAACCTGACCTTCTATGACCAGGTGACCCACCTAGTGACAAAGCAAATGTTGTGGATGTCATCTACCTGGACTTTAGTAAGGCATTTGACACTGTTCCCCACAGCATCCTCCTGGAGAAACTGGCTGCCCATGGTTTGGATGGGTGTACTCTCTGCTGGATAAAGAACTGACTGGCTGTCCAAGCGCAGAGAGTGGTGGTGAATGGAGTTAAATCCAGCTGGCAGCCGGTCACGAGTGGTGTCTCTCAGGGCTCAGTTTTGGGTCCGGTCTTGTTCAACATCTTTACCAATGATCTGGATGAGGGGAATGAGTGCTCCCTCAGTAAGTCTGCAGATGACACCACATTGGGCAGGAGGGTAGGAACGCTCTGCAGAGGGAACTGGACAGGCTGGATTGATGGGCCTAGGTCAACTGTAAGAGGATCAACAATGCCAAGTGCCAAGTCCTGCACTTCGGTCACAACAACCCCGTGCAATGCTACAGGCTTGGGGAAGAGTAGCTGGAAAGATGTCTGGCAGAAAAGGACCTTGGGGTGTTGGTCGACAGCTGGCTGAACATGAGCCAGCAGTGTGCACAGGTGGCCAAGAAGGCCAGGGCATCCTGGCTTGTATGAGGAATAGTGTGGCCAGCAGGAGCAGGGAGGTGATAGTGCCTCTGTACTCAGCACTGGTGAGGCCACACCTGGAGTACTGTGTTCACTTTTGGGTCCTTCACTACAAGAAGGACATTGAGGTGCTGTAGCATGTCCAGAGAAGAGCAATGAGGCGGGTGAAGGGTCCAGAGAACAAGTCTTATGAGGAGTGGCTGAGGGAGCTGCGATTATTTAGTCTGGAGAAGCAGAGGCTGAGCTGAGGGGAGATCTTACTGCTCTCTACAACTACCTGAAAGGATGTTGTAGTGAGGTGGGTGTTGGTCTCTTCTCCCAGATAACTAGTGATAGGATGAGAGGAAATTGCCTCAAGTTGCATCATGGGAGGTTTAGATTGGATATTAGGAAAAATCTGTTTACTGAAAGAGTGGCCAGGCATTGGAACAGGCTGCCCAGGGAAGTGGTGGAGTCGCCATCCCTGGAGGTGTTCAAAAAACGTGCAGATATGGCACTTCAGGACATGGTTTAGTAGGC
>Ga0065711_1028644_pt1 | contig 40018 bp, 21 predicted proteins | sample Hoacrofraction12_FD_59098 | JGI IMG/M metagenome (GOLD analysis project Ga0065711, IMG submission 59098) | Hoatzin crop microbial communities from Cojedes, Venezuela - Epithelial fraction 12 v2 (version 2) | ecosystem: Host-associated > Birds > Digestive system > Esophagus > Crop | place... | reverse complement strand
TGTTCTGTTCCCCTGTCCCTGAGGACCGTTTCCCAGGGAGTCCTTCTGACTATCTCCTTGAAGAGCTGGAAATTTGCCCTCCTAAAATTTAGGGTCCTGACTATGCTCTTCGTTATTCCCATTTCCCTCAACTGCATACAGTCTAGGATGCCTTAGGAGACAAAATTATTTTAAAATGGTGTCCATTGTGTTGTGTCTTTGCATACTTTCTTGTTCCCCCTTTAATCTTCCATTCCATGTTCATGTCCATAAAATTTGTACCAAAAAGTTAGATAATCCTGTAGGCTTATGGAGTGTACCTTAAAATTTTACAGTCCTAGCTAGAAATATGTAAAAATGTTAGTGGCCAAAGGAGCTTTTAGAAAACTAGCTTAGTCTAGATATAAGACACGAGCAATGGTACACCTTCTGCCATGTGGGAATCCTAGAAAATGAGCAAGCTGGATTTCTGTCTGTTACTGTGTGTTCATTCACCTTTTCCCAAGGTAAGATTTTTAGGTCTTGTAAATTATATGTCCTGTTCATACTCTCTAGAAACCTCTCCACTTTATATGGTTCGTTTACTTATCCTAATGGCATCAGCCTAGTCTGCTTATCTTTTTTGTGTCATAGTTAGTGATGTGTATCTTAAATGCAGCACTTGAGATCATCTGATTCATATGTCATAAATATTGTACTGGCCTAAAATATACCAAGAGACTGAATTGGCTTTAACGTTTGAAAGGATCTTTTTTCAAATATATTAAAGAAGACAGAAAAAAAGCCACAGCATTGATATTAATTTGTCCAAAGTTGTAAAGAAAATGTATAAAATTTTCAGTGAAGAAACAACTATTTTAATACTTACATACACATATACTCAGATTCAATTTGTAATAAACTTACTGCTTTTTCAGAGGCTGTGTAGTGCTAAAACACAATATTGTGAATTTTAAGGTGGATATTTGCGGTTAATAAATATTCAGCTGGTAAAATTTCAACATTTTCTCCCAATAGAAAGGAAATTGGATCTGTCAAATGAATTAAAACTGAAAATTCCATAGAATGGCCAAAACCAGCCATTCAGATCTCTCTTCTGTTTCCATCAAGTTATTCCAGAATACACCATGTTTTCATGAAGCAGAATTTAAGGGATAGCCTTTAAGGAACCACTGTGTGCGTTGCACTTATTATTCTGAAGAAGGTGGACAGGAATTATTCCTTGTAGTGTGTCACAGTTCATGTGTGAATACCTCTTTAATGATTAATGTAATTATGTTTGATTTTGTCAAGAAGAAATTTTCACAAGGAAAAAATAAATTGAACCTTGCATAGTTTTGCAAAGAAATGCATTCCTAATAGATATAAAAAGATAAGTCCCCTTTAATTCATGGAGTATTTATATTCTTTTCATGTTCCTATGTATCTTTTGAATAACTAGTAAAATACATAGTAAAGTAAGCAATATTTAGCTAACAAGCTTTTCTTACATTTTATTACATAATTTTGCTATATAGACTTTTGCCAGTTTCCGTTTTCTAATATCCCATTTCTTCTCAAAACAGCCTAAAAGAGTCAGTGCCCATCATCTTCCCATTTCAGGCTAGGATCTGTCTTTTATGGCTGTGTCTATAAACATGAATCAAAAAGGACCAAATGCAGACTTGAGAACTGTTCCACAATTGTCCATACTGTTTAATTCCTGACACCTGCCCAAACAATGTCAAGGCATGGTTCAGTGGATAGTCCAGGTGAGAAACCAGTCCTGGCAGGCATAATTAATGATTTTCTCAGTGCACTGTGGTGCATAGCTGGTCACACTCTGTTCTTCAACAGCGAGCATGGCGGTCAGAGCAGTTGTAAGTTCTGCCTTCTGTCGCTTGTTCTTTTCATTCATGACTGGCTCCTGGTCCTAATCCTCTTTGTTTCACACTCAGATGCAGTCTTTCCCACCCCAAACCTGTAAGCTGTCAGTTGAGCAGATGCTCTGTTATGTGAAAGTGGACATCTGTCACACTTCTTTCTTTACTCCTCAAAAAATCCTTCAACTCCCAAGATTCATACACAGCCAGCATCACTCTCCTGTTTCCCTAGACTTCATTTGCTCAAACCGTGTTTAACAATTTCTGGTGGCTAACGACTAGCAGAACAGACAGTTATCAGAGAAAAATAGACAAAAGAATAGAAAAACTACAGAGAAAGGTCAACTGGATTTTTTTTACACGCTTATATACTTCTGCTCCATATGTATTCATATGGTTTCCTTTGCAGCAACCTCAGCAATTCCTTGATCAGATCAATATGTTGGCTTTCAGAAGACTCAGGCTTTCCCCACTGATTAGAGGGGAAGAACGTCATGCACACTTTGAAGGTCTAGCTCATTGCAGCAGCTGACTGTGCGTGAAGTACATGACTGAGAGCTCATATTTCTTTCTTAATATCAAATAAGATTATTAAATGATTCACGTTCCCTGAAAAATTAGCTGCAAACAGTACATAAAGGAGTATATTTTTTTCCCACTCTCTTTTCTAAAACTGCATACTCAGTGATCCTGAGGAAATATGGCTCTCAGTTAGTTAAGAGAAAAAAATACTGGTATCAGGGGAATGCCTATATGAATCTTTATCAAACAATCTTCACAAATGTGAATAAATATCTAACTTAAGTCTCTGGCTACATTGTAAGTAATAGACATCATTCAGCAGTTAATTTTGTGTATATAGTTTGTTAATTATCCTTAAAGCTAAATAAATTAACCATTCAGTATTTTTAAATGGGTGCTATAGAAAATTGGAATAATGTAAGGTGTTTCCCTCCGCTACCTTATATTGAGTAAGGTACAGTGGAGTTAAAGGTTCTAAAGAAATGGAAACTATAAAACATGCAGACATCCAGGCTTCAGTCTAATTAAAAAAATGCCTCCAACTGAAACAGAAAGCAGTGTCTGCAGCCCATTTGTGGAAATAACTCTTTACAGTGTTTAAATATCTTAGATTCTTGTATCATTCCTGAAATTTCTACCTCTGGAAAGTCTTTTCTGAATCATTCTGTTTCTAGGTCCCTTTTTACACGAGCAGTTAAAACCTGGTATTTTCTAAAGGAATTGTCTGTTTTATGACAGGCCATTTATTAACAGGTGCACTTAAGTGTTACCCTGAGAAATTAAAGATTTAAGTTTATTTGCTCCTTTGCCTTGGGCAGCTGCATCTTTAGGTGACTCCCAACAATTTCCGAGTAGAATGATGCTTAAGGGGATAGAAATTAAGAGTCTGTGGCAGTAGCTTTGAGCTAATGGTATAAATGCACACCCAAGAGAGTATTATCATTTCATATTAAGGTAGTGCCAAGAGGCAACAATCATATTTAGTGAAGTATAGTGTCAAGATATTCCAGACAATACAGTCCTCCCCTTAAACAGGGGAGGCACTGGAGCATCACAGTCCAATAAAGAGATGCAATTCTGCACAGACTGATGACTCATTCTGGGATTTTTTGTCCCTGTAAGGCAGTCACCACAAGAGCATCCAGCCATCATCTGGTGTTACATCAGATAAAGGTAGTCGGCTAGAGATGGGGTGACCAAGTACTGTAAATAGCAAAGTTCACCCTCGGTTTTAATGAATTCTACAGGGGTTTGTTACTCATTCACTACTGAAAATGAAAGAAGGAAAATTAAATAAAATTTAAGTAAAAACCGACAAAATATAAATTAGTTAAAATAGAAATAAAACCAAGGAATCATACTTTCAGCTGCTAAAAACTAACAAAAGTCAGTGGAAGTAGGCTGATTTCCTATCTGAGGCTCTGGAGTCAACAGACAATATTACTTCTAAAGACTTAAGAGACAGCTGTTAACTCTGCGTGTTACTTGCAGTGTGTCAGAGAGAGGTCTGTTACCCCCAAATTAGCTCCATTGTGAATGTGGAGGTAGCATGGTTTATACCAAGTTAAGGATGTGGTATACAGCTGCCAAAGTCTGTTTTTATTTTCTGGCTTCTTTTCAGGAAAAATAAACAAACAAACAAACAATCAAAAAAACCAAATGCAAACAAAACCCCTCAAAACAAAAAGCAAACAAAAAAAAAGAAAAAGCAAAACAACCAAAAAAACCAAAAAAACCCCAAACCAATCAAAAAGAAAAACAGAAAAGGGAGGGAAAGAACTTCTATGTAGAATATTAGACAAATCAACCTGCTGTGTTGAAAAAGTATGATTACCTCAGTGATGACTGTAGGTTTTAATGCCAAATAGCAATACAGGTCTGCCTCTTTCAAACTGCATAGCCTGAAAGTAACGTAGAAATTGAGGTAACAAACTGGATAAGCATTTTTCATTTTTCAAGTCAGTTTTGTGAGGGTGTTGTGGATTATTAGTATCAGAGAAAAGTATTTTTATGGTAAATAATTATTTTGGCAGTTGAATTATAAAATATTGTTGAGATCAAACTTCAAAGCCCTGTAAACATATGCAGGTATAATTCTTAGAAATTATGTTTGAGCTTGTGTAATTTTTCTTTTTTTTTAATATGGAGAGTTAAAATTCAGTATGTGGACCAAAGATATTATGTATATCTCTGCATTTCTGTTAAGATCAGATTGTATTATGATAACAGAGCTAACAGTGACAGTAAGATCGGTTCAAAGCATCCCAAAGCATCCATGTACTGAGTTTGCTGAAATCAAGAGCAAGGTCTGAATGTTATGAAGTATCTTTTGTGATTTCTCAGTGCGTAAGTTGACTGATTTCAAGCTTTCTTTTGTTTTGCTTCCCTTTGACTTCAGCTGTGAGTTTTAGGATCCTACTTGCTGCTCTGGCTAAGGCTGAGGTAGAGGATCTTTGATAAGGTTTCTGATACAAATCAGAGGATTGTTCTACTAAGGATGAATATAGGTCTTTCCTACCTTGGAAAACTTCATGAGGAACTCTGTAAAAGATTTTTTTTTTCTTTCCTTTTTTCTTTCTCTAAGTCTCCTTTACAGTAGGAAGAAACTTTTTCTCATACAAATTATGTGCTACAGCTCTGTGGTCTGCAGTGTTTGAATGGTACTGGATGCAAGGAGCACAAATGTTTAAATTGCCCTGCAGTTGTGCCAAATAGTTTGATATTGTTGCAGTTGGTTTTCTTTTTTTGTTTTAACAAACACTCACCACATCCATGGAGACATGTAATCAGCCATAGGAAGCATTCCTCTGTAAATCTTTTAGGAATAGAGTTTGGGAAATGGTCTTATAGAAAAGATAGCTGATGTCATTACATGAATGACTTTTCATATAATCTGTGGGTCAAAGCTTATGCTGTTGTTTAAAGACTATTATTTTGTGGAATTTTTTTTTCTGACTTACAAGGTCTTCCACTTTTAGTGCCGATTACATTAGTTAATAGCAGTGTTAGTTGTAAGCCATTTTTCATAATGCATTGCTATTAAAATCTTATGGTCTCATACTATCTTCCATTAATCAGCAGTCAAGTACCTTGAAAGGAGGTAGATTTCAATTAAATCTATGGTAAAATTGTATATTAGTATAGTAACTTGTCCAGAAAATCCTATCTCTTGTCCTGTTGTAGAGCAGCATAGCTAGAACGTGAGCAGACCTCAAAGGCAAATACTTGGAAACCCATTCATATGTGTATAAATGATGCCCTTTGGTGAAACAGATTTCCTTCCTATATTGGCACCAAAATCCCATCTCCAATAAAGCAAATTAATGAAAAGAGACTGTCCTCCCCAAGGGGAAGAAGCTGTGGGACAGTCATCAGGATGACTGGATCTTCAGGGACTGGCAGTCAAGCAGGCTGCTGTATCTACACAGGCAGGATTTCTCCCATTTCTGAGGAGAACATTTATCAAAAATACAGCAAACTTATCCCCTTCTTTCTCATTTTTACCTCAAAAGTGTACATATGTTCAGAAAGATTAAAGGGAATATCTCATTCTACCATTAGGTATCCTAGATTGTTCATTGCAGAAGCATAGAATGAATGTTTTTAATGCTTATTTAGCTTGAAAATTGCATCACTATCTAGGCAATGAAAAATAATGGTCTCCATTCACAGTCAACAATGCACAAAGAAAAGTTAATTTCTGCAAAATTACTGTCATTTAACTTTGCCAAATTGAACTTATACCTGTTTCTTGGATGAATAGTTCCACTACTGGAAAATATAGGTGGTGATTTTATACCACATCATCAATTTTATATTCCTGGTTGTACTTAGAAATAATTTTCAGAAGTTAAAATTATAGATATCCGACCCTCTCATAAACTGAAATTATAGACACCGCACATCAATAGGGTAAGACATAGAAATATGGCACTAGTTCATCTACTTAGAAATGGTATTCAACATCAGAGCTTGGAGAAGTTTGAAGCGCTTGTGTTTATACTGTTTATCATTTAGTTTGACAAGATATTTAGGGGAGTTTGCTGAATATATGTGTTTGTTCTTTTAATGTACTTGAAGCATGCATTTATGAATTTTAAAGTTTGGAAAACAAGGAAGCAAGTAGCTGTGTAGGTGTTTTGTCATTTTTCCTTCTTGTAGGCATTTGGTAGAATATTGTCTTCTGTTCATAATTTTGTTAATCTTTAAGTTATCTAACAGCATATTTTTTCATGAGCTTTTTAGTGTATGGCTTGAGGGAGTCTCTGTCTAGTGAGTCACACGTGCACTTTTTATGTTTTTTTTTTCCCTATGGATATAACCTCTGTTGGTAGAACCACCTGCTGGATCCAAATTTTTACCTGTCAATCACCATTCTCTATGCTCACATTAATCTGCATTGTCACTGGTTTTAGCGGTGTTTAGAGTCTTTCCTAGCTATAGCTGGGCAAGAAATATCATTGTTCAACCTGCAAATTTCATGGGTTTTTTAGGTTTTTTTTTTTTAGATTTAGTGCTCCACTGGAATAAAGCCAAACCTTTCATTAAAAGAGCTCAAATAAAGTTATGTTACCTCCCAGCTGTAGAGGACAGTTATCACAGGCTATCTGACAAGTTAAGAATTGCTAAACTGCCAAAATACTATTTTGTTTCTTCAAAGCATTTGAAACTCTTGGTGGTACAAAATATTAGGACTCAGTGTTTATATTGCCATCTTAATCTTTCATGTTGAAGTAGTTTAATTTAGTAGAAGTGTCTAAGCAGGTAGGATTTTTTCATTGAGATCAAGTTTATAGTATATTGAAGTTAGGACTAAAAGAGAAAATGATTCTGTAGTTGATGGCTTGGGTTTTCTCAGGAATGTAAGGAAAGCGAGGTCAGGATGCTGTTCCAGTGAGGTTTCTTTGTTCTCAGTTTAATCGTTTGGGCCCAGGCTGAATTTAATCTGTGACAGAAAGAACTAAAAATGAAGAAAGGCATAATATAAAAACTCAATAAACATATTTTAAATATAGTAAGTTATTATTAAAAAGCCCAAGGAATTACTTACTAAAACATACTTGCAGGTTTTGTTTAACGGCTTCCATCCCACTCTTCTCCTATCTTGTATGTAATTTCCAGTTTTATATACCTCTGTTGAATAATAAAATTTTCTTATTCCTACTAATGTGATGAAATTAGCTGTTTCACTTAACTGATTTTACTTCTTATGTTGCTTGTGCTAAATTATCATCAGTTCCATTTCTAATGTTTATGTGAACGTTGGTGTAAGTTTTGGGAAAAAAAATCTTCCAAGTCCAATTAATTTCTTGCTCCAAGCAGTGCAACCAGTGTATTGTCTCAGCACAAGCACTGAAAGTCTCATTTGCTGAATGATGACATTGAGCACCTTTTGAAAATGCTTCATTGCCATTCAAATGTCCCTTTGCAATAAACACAGTGTAACTGTGAACTCAAATGTTTAAATCATCAAGATTTAATTAATAGCCACAGTGCATATCAAGATAGGTGCAGATTATGCTGTCCACATCTGTTCTTCTGCAAAAAAGTTACTGCTTTGAAATACTATGATATAACTGGGCATCCTTACACTGACCCTTAACTTTGTTGTTCCTTTGTTCAATTTAGAAATTTTGTTATGAATGTTTGCCACCAGAGTGCAGTTAGTTTGATTTCCAATAAAGCACCATTTAGATGTTTTGGGATTAGGGACAGAAAACCCATTTACTACATCAAAAATTTTCTATAAAAGTAATATCACTCTAAAAATTACACAGAACAGAGAGGGGAAAATAACTAAAGGGAAAAAAAGCAATTTTCTTTCCAGTATCCTGTAAAATACTGTTTGTTGGGTAACAATGCTACAATCAGGATATGCTGGGGAGAAAGGATAATATAAAATGGCACTTTTTGATTGTCCAGCACTCCAGGGAAGGATTTGTACTAAGAAAGCCACCTTGACTGTGGATTACAATTTGCAAGTGGTCAAATACTGTTGGGAGGCAAGAAATTTTTTTTTTTTTTCTGGCTATCTCCTAGACCTGACTGTGGAGATAATGACAGTTATCCCAAATATGGCATGGCAGTACTAGCACAGCTGGACTCAGGTGTAGAATATTTCATGCTGAATGATTTTGCAAGACTAAAAGTATAGATTCTTTTCAAATAGAATTTGCAGAAATTTTCAGTACATCAACGGACTCTTTGTCATGTAAATTCAGTCATTCTGTGTTAGCGCTTTCAGGTACAGGAAATTAATTGAAGCAATTGGGTGGTGTTGTTGGGTCCCAAAAACTATAGTTCAGTAGAAAACAAAAATTCCATCCCTGTTTCTTATTTCCATACTTTACATTTATGATATTCCACTTAAAAAGTATTCATGACAATTTTTTATTAAACAACATGAGTAAACAGTCTGGGTTAAACTCTTCCTATCTGCTTCATATCATAGATATAATTGTGTTTTCTGGAGCATTGCACATTGTAGAACCAAATTTTAACTTTACAGAGCTTCTACCTACCGGCAATATTTCCAGGAAATAAGGGAGTTAGCCAAAGCAGTACAGTTTCAGTTTAGGGGAAACTCCTATTCTGAATATATATTTCATAAACATACTGCAATGAACAGCACAAGAAATTAAAGAAATTACAATAGCTATAAAACCAAAATTTGTATTGGAATAACTGTTGCAGATAGGATGTAGTGCCAAAGAGACAGCAGAGTCATATCAGGTGTATATGTTAGCAATGCAAATGTTGCAGAGCCGGACATGGTGATGGCACCTTTTGATGGCATCTGTCATGCCTCAGGAAAATGAGAGAAGGTATTTTCCTATTCATGGTGGTTTCTACAGATTAGCTGTCCAAAGTGGTAGTTCTCTACTGCATGTAAAAGCAACACTGAAGGCACTGTAAGGGCATCTGAAAAGTCACTCTGAATCCAAATACACTTTTTAAGAAGTAGGAGTCTGTCTGCCGCTGGTATAATGCTATGTTGTATCTTGAGTTAAATATTTTGACCAGATTCAATTATTAGCTTTGGCACAAAGCTCAGGAATAATGTGCTTGCATTTTACGTACTCAGTCACAGGCAAGGGTTGATCCAGTATTCTTAAAATACAATTTAGGCTTATTATGCAATATATACAAAGTTCTGATGATTTTTTAAAACCCTGAGAAGACAATGCAAGCAACCCCAACTGGGCATCTCTATCAACTGTCTATCTCTGTTAACTGCACTCAAAATTAATTGACATGTAAAGCACCTGAATTCAGACAAAGGAAACAATAATGGTATAACATTTGACTTAGTTGACTAGTTGACTGTTGGTTTTCATTCCTTTCTTTGCTGCTTGGATCTTTATGATTCCTCCTCCCACAACTTTGATAAGCATGAAAAGCCTCTCGTCTGGAGGGAGTGGGAGGGAAGAAGCAGGGGATGCTGGAGATGGGATGACTAGAATTGGATAACAAGAGCTGAGCACAAAGTCCACATGCCATAGTGATTCATATGATTGCGTTATAACAGCTCATAATGACAAAACTCTGTCATTCTTTATAGGCCCAATTTTCTAGTTAGAAGTTTTTTAAAGCATCTTCTCATTGTGCAGTTGTTTTATTGAAATGACCATAATAACTCTGAGATATTTCTCCTGAGTTATTAAAGTTAATTTAGAATTCAACAATGTGAAGAAGTAAATCAAACTCAGTCTAATTAGTATTACTTACTAATATCGGATAGTGTCTACATGTCCCACTGAGGTACTGAGTTTTCGTTGTGCCATGCATGATGTAAACAATCTAAATAAAGCATGTCTGCATTACTCTGACAATTAGGTATCACAGTGCCCCAAGACAGCTTTTTACAATCCCTTAAGCAAATCTTAATCCACTTTATCTGCTCGATGGAGAACATTCAAGATAAATTAGACATGCCTCCAGAAAACAAAGACGTAGTTATGAATTCCTATCAGGAAGGTTAGAATCATGATTTGAACATGAAACTGAGACACAGGAGACCTGTGTTTCTAACAGTTCTGTTTCAGATTTTCTGTATAACTCTGCTCAAGCCTGTCTTAAAGGCATTTACCGGGTAGACATCGCAGCACCTGCTTATCAGGTGCTGGGTTCAGGGAGAAGCAAGAGTGAGCTGCTCTGTGAGGAAAACCAGGAGACAGCAGGCCATGCACAGTGGCCTCACTGGCAAAGGCGAGGTTCCACAGCACCCAAACAAGAAGAGCAGAGGAGGTCGGTGATGGTAGCCAAGCCTAGCTAATATTCCAGATCATCAGACAAGCCCATAGTGATGAGGCAGATCTGGTGTCAAGCCAGGAAGTCAAGCCACAGCGTCGGGGTCAGGATCCGGTCCAGTGGTGGTATTCAGATAGTAGTCCAGTGGTCTCCAGGCAAGCCCATAGTGAAAAGACAGGTCCAAGGTTGCTTGACATTGACACCAAATCCACAGGTCAAGGTTCAAACAACAAAATATATGGCCATGTACAGTCACAGCTGATTCAGCTGAAGTGTAGCTCCTGAGTGAAGGGGCACGGACCCTCACTTCTCACAGCCCTTTTCACAGTAGTCTGATCTAAACTACAAAGTTGCATTGTTTCAGAGCTGTTTTTGAGCATGAGCAGATAAAGCTGTAGAGGAGCTTGTGTGATGGGGATGCACTGGCTTATTACAGCAAAGTCTCCAGGTTGAACACAAAACTCAGAATGGAAGATGTCTACTAGAGAAGTAATTTGATGCTGACTAGGAAATGCTAAGCTTATGACTGATTTATTTTTGTCTCCTAAGTTAGAAGAGTCAAGAATTTAGTAAAGCACTAATTTGAGACATCTGTCAGTTATCTGGGAATAATTAGGCAAACCTGCCTTTCTTCTGAACCCCTGGCCTACGTATTGAGCCTGTTGACAAATTAATATTCAAATGTGAATTTGGTTGCTTCTACTTAGATAGCTCAGGTTTTGATGGTGATAGCCTTGATTCCTAATGGATATGCTCATTTAAGTTGAGGAAAGTATGGTTTACAATTCCTTCAGATGGGGATCCCCTCTTCCGAGGGGGACCTGACTGCATGCGGATCTTCCTAATTCAAGCACTCAAAACATTAGATCAGTAGTCTAACAGGCAGTGCTACAACGGTAATGCTTTCTCTGACTTGGCCAGGTTTTGAAAAAGAAAGCAACTGCAGATGCATTTAATGAGGGGACTAGTCTGGTCAGTAAACTTAGGTACAGGCTTTAGCTTTTTGAGGATTTTACCTGCTGCTCTGTCTAATTTCTCAATCTTAATGGAGCCTAAGTATAAAGAAAATGCTGAGGTACTCTGATGGGAACACTTCTGGGAAGGCACATGGAGAAATTTGTACATGCCTGGTGAATTGCTATAAAAACAGGGGCCATCTGCAAGCATTTCCTCCATATCTATTGTTTTGCAGGATATGGCTTTTAATCAGGCTCTGCTTTTTAGGTTTCACTTGCCACTTCAGTACTATCAATGCTCCGTGATTCTTCGCCAGAGTAATTTACAGTTCTCTCAGTTTTAATATGCTCATAGTTGTATCTGAAAGTATTTCAAGATGCCATTTTGTATGATTAAAAAAGCTGTTCAATTATAAAATATAATAGACAATCTGTTTCTAGTCTTCTACAAAAAGCTCTGATTAGAAACATATATTGATTCACATGCTTTATTTTGTTTCCTCTGTGTATGGTTTTTATACATCAAATCTTCTATCTCTATGTCTGAGAATTCACTGCTTATATCACCTTTCAATATCCTGCATAACTTAGTTCACATCTTTCTAGATTTCTGAGTGATAGGATTTAGTTGTGTCTTTTCCCTAGAGGTAACACAATAGCCATCTTTCCATTGCTTCAATTTACTACTTCTGGGAAGCAATCATTCTGCCTCCGCTCTTCATCTCCTCAAGCAATGTAATGTTGACAGAATATTTTTATCAATTCCTTGCTAATGATTTTCATGTCTGTTTGCCCCCACACTGATCTCTTCTCCTCTGTCAAGTCCTCTATGCCTGTCTTTTTAATAGTTCTTAGTGGATATCTGATCATCAGAGAACCTGATAATTAAACATGTAAATGATCTCTCTCAGCTTTTCTTCTTTCACCCTTTCTCTGATGACATCTTCATCATCATTCCCATCTTCTGAGCTCACTACCTTAACATTACCTTCATCCTCACTTTTTCTCTCAGTATCAGCTAGAATCACCAGTACAGACAGTTTTTCTAGTCACCTTAGTGATGGAAAAATGCTTGGTTTCCACACCTGCTCTGCACAGTCAATCTAAAATAGTGTTGCAGGTGGCCTTACCCCCTCATTATTACCGTGGTTTTCACCTTTGTGTCTGTTACATTAAAACTTACGTACTTAAATGCCACTCTTTCTATCTCCTGCATCAGCCTCCACCTTCTGTCTTGCTTTATGCTGAGTCTTTCTTTTCCTGGAGAAGTGCTTTATGACAAGGCAAAGGTAGCTAAGGGAGACCTTAGTAGCATGACTGCACAGTAATACTAAGAGGACTTGAAAAAATAAAGCTCTTTAAGAAACACAGAGTACCATGAATGTGGCTCTGGCTCCTTTTTGCTGTTCATGTCTTCATCTCCTTCAATATAACTCCCAGAAGATGTGGTTGTCTTCTAGTTAATGAAATACAGCCTCCTACAATGTTTTGTGTAAAGCGTTTTTCTGAATAAACACGTATTTCAGGAAGCATTCCGTTTATCATGAGACCACATTTTCTTCTGACTGCTCATAAAAAATTGTTGGCATTTTCACTAGTTCAGTTGAGTTTTCCTCAGCTTGAACTTTTGACTCAGATTTGCAACTTTAAAAGTGATTTTTTTCTTTATGTTCCACATTGGCCAGCTGCAAATAGACATCTTCATCTTACAGTATGCATTAGTAGAAAGTAAATAGTAACCTTGATTAAAAATTATAAAAATGGTTAGATTTTTTTTCCCCTAGGGGAACATGACATGCCGAAGTAGCATCTGGGGCATGGACAAATTGTATGATGCTATAGCCATTTTTATACACTAACTCTTTCTCAGGGAGTAAACTTTGATCGTTTCCATAATCTTTTTTTGTTTTGAAGAAAGATTTTGTTGTCCATAACAATAAATCTTACTGTTCTAATTACTGTTTGAGCTTTTAATTTTTTATTTTCCCTTTTTTTTTCCATACCTGGCACAACAAAAGGTTTGGAAAAAACGAGAATTGCAATCTTTTTCTTTACCTATTTTATCAAGGTAGATTTTTTATCATAACAAATACGCAATCAGAATCCACTGAATTCATATGCATGTCATATTTCATGAGTCTTTGAAATTAGTATATTCCTGAGTAGTTCCTGAAATACAGAATTTAGTAGGCATGATAATGATGGGTAGACAGTTGGACTTGATGAGGTGTTTTCCAAACTTCATGATTGTATGATTCAAATTTGGTACTGAAAAACAAAAGTGCAAAAAACCAAAAGGAAGTACTTGCCTGCCACCTATGAGTTTGTTTCTTTTTTTAAATTACGTAAGTAACAGAAGAGATCTGCATGTTTTATAAATGCATCCTGATCATTGCCTGAACCCATGCTGCTTTCTAACTCATCCTAAATTTTATACTGTTCATATTATTGATATGGTAACATATTGCTGGCATTTGTTACAGGCTTTTGGGAGCATATTCAGACATCATACAATTACGTGACTGTTCATTGTGTTTACTTATTCTTCATATTCTTTAAAGGACTGCAGTGTCTTGCAAGCTCAAAATAGAAATGAGTTCACTAATTCTCTAAGGTGCTTATCAGTGATAAATGTATTTTTTTACGGTGAAAAGGGCAAAGGGTACCTCTCTTCCCCGTTGCATTGTCTATAGAATACAGAAGGGAAGAATTCAGAGATCATTGTTAAGGTAGCTTCTTGGTTAACCTAAAGCATTATTCTTCACCTCCAAACAGTGAGCCCGTTTAAGGCACAGTTTGCTTGACACCAAAGGAAGAAGTCATGCAGAACTCCTGCCTGCTCAGTGAAAATATGTATAAAATATCTACTTCTCCTTATACCAGTAGTGTGTCTTGATGCCAAAAGCTTGAATAGTCAGAGGGTAGCTGCTATGGGCCGATGAGCTTCAGGGATGGAAGTGCACAACAGGCTTCTAGGGACATCCCTCTCTTGTCTGCCCATGGAGCAGTAGGGCATTAAAAGGTTCTAATTTAAGACAACATAATTTATTTGCTGATACTCATAATAAGTAGTAGATTTGTTAAGTTACCATTTCTTAGAAGCTTTTTTCTGACCATTGTTTGATCTTGGTTCAATGAGGGGAGATTTCATGAGAACTGTTTGCAGAGGGCAGATTCCCTGGTTGTTCTTCTTATGTTCATATAAGAGGATGTCACTGCATCACAGTCTTTCAGTTATACATAATCATGTGAGTGGTAAGAGGTGGATTTATCTTTGTACTGAGAAAAAGGATTTTAAAGTATATCATCAAGCCTGCTCAGGTGCAGAGTTTCATAGCAAATCTGGAGATCCACAAACTGGTCTCCTTGAAAAGGTGGTTTCACCATTTGTGTTTGTTGCAGGTTGTCTTTAAAATGATGGGGTTTAAGTGGATAGAGCAAATCTGTTATGAGCATCATCTTCAATACTTTCATCTGGTTCTTTGATGAAGAGCCAGGTGAGACTTTTTTCCCCATGTATCCAACATGAGCTGACTTAAATCAGCTTAGATTTTACATTTAGTGTCAACAGAATAATTCTAAAATGCATAAATTTGATTCCAATTGAATATCCTTAACAGAGATGTTTGCAGAAATACTCAGTATTCTGAATTTTAACCAAAAATTCTTTCATATTCCTTGTTCTGAACATTGGAGACAATGGCAGTAGCTCTGTTCATGACTATTTTACACAGAAATAATTTTAGCAGTAGCTGTCCCAGATGGGCAGCGTAATATCCTCTGTCTGAAAAATCAAAAGCTGTTCTGTGATGAACTCAAGTTTAGTAAATGCTGAATAATATATGTCTAGTATGCTGTCAATGGACAAATCAAAATGGGACAAGAAAAGAGTAAATGATGCTGCTAATGTGCATAGCCATTCTCTGTTGTCTGTAACTGAAATTCAATCAAATTCAGGATTCTACTTTCTTGCTCTGACAGAGAGGGTTAAGCAGAAGTTGGCATCCTGTGCTAATCCTGTAGATTTCTGTATCTGGTTTTCCAATTCATTCGAGGCACTGATGCCTTTTGAAAAAATTAATTCCCGTTCCTCTGTATCTTAAGTGATTGTAAACTAGGGATCAACATAGCTACTGTGCTGTAAAGCACAACAAACCCAGAATGTTACCACTTGCGAGAAAAGAGAATCAGAACTAGTGTTGTACCCTCTTTCGTAAGTACACAAATGCTACAGAATTCATATTCAGATTTTCTAAAGTTTTTGGTTCAGTCTTTGATAAGGATAGGGATTAACTGTGCAATTTGGCTTGCATGGCAATTTTAAAACCTAAATCTCTACTGTAAGAGCTGAAGTTGTGTTTAGTCTGTGAGCAAACATCTAGTCATTTTTCTGTCATGTCTTTCAGTGAATCTGATTTCCTGTTCTAAAGTTGTTAAAATTATTCAAGGGGCTGATTGTGAAAGCTTACCAGCACAGGAAACTAATGGATGGATAGTAAAGAGAAGGGGAAGATGATTCAAGCCACTAATTTTGTTGCTTTATCTTCTATTATTTAGCAACCCAGATCAGTCAGAGAGCTACTGGAAGTTGCACTACGCAGTTTATAACTCACTTAGGGTTATAGGGATCATAGCAATACATTTCAGTTTTTCTGTTCTAGACCATGATCTACAAGGGCTAGCATACAAGAACTACACAATTTTTATTTTAATCAGAATTTTCTTGACACGTTGATTAACCATTTTTGTGCTTCTCCAAATAAGCTGCTTAAATATCGTTCACATATTACGGTGTGTAATCAGCTCATTTGGACAGTCATGGAAAATTCTCCATTCCTATCAGTTTGGAGTTAATCAACTCCAAAGATATTTTATTTTAACTAGTAAGAACAGTTAGTAGTTTTCAATTCTGAAATTTTCAGTAGAGCAGTATTGAACAGGTTGTCTGCAACTCCAGCATGAAAATGAAACAAAGACAAAAGGAGATGTATTTGTAAAGAAAATTAATCCATTAGAGGTCAAAGCAGTCATTAAATTGATTAGACTAGACTACTGAAATAGATTTTTTCTGAATAAGTAATTATTATGGAGTCATCAAATATGTATGTGTTCTTATGTGTAATTGAACCGCTGTCTTCTGATTTATACCAACGTGCATCAAAAGAACGCTCAAAGAATTATAAAAAGAAGGGCTTTTTCTCCTGTGTTCCAGCTTCTATCTAGGTGAGGTTTTTTCCCATCTAGGGCATATAAATTTCACCTACAACATTCAGAAGAATGGTGGTGCCATTTTTTTAAGAAATAAAGGTTATATGCTACCTATGCATTCTTCAGATGTTGAATACAGTCAAGTACCATGGATGAGATTCCTTTTTCTACTTTTTTCTTTTTTTAAACCTTTGGGAATCTCATTAAAACTGGAATTAAAAGTATATAGGAGCCACAACAAGAAAGGCGGTCTGGAGAATGAAAGAATGCAACATATTCTGCTTCTGTATGTTCAAACTGTCTTTTTTTTTTTTTTTTTAATGATTTTTCCTACCAAAAGTCCTCTGGGAGGCTTTTTGATTTCTAGTTCATGTTGGTGAAGCCAAGATTAAAGAATATGGAGTTTTTCGAAATTAATGCAAGCTCTGCATCTTTTTTTTTTTGAGCAATGCCTGGAATATCATCGTAATTACCATGATACAAATAAATAAAAAAGAAATTTTTTCATATTAGAAAACTTTTTATTAATTGTCTCTACAGCAGGTTGTGTGCAAACTGTAAGAATGATCTGAGGAGTGACCAGGCTGGTTACTTTCCAGTACTATGTCTTCAGCATAAACAGCCCAAGAAGATGTAGTCAGATTAGAATAGAAGAATGTATTACAGCAACAACTCAAACATGGTTTTATCTGAGACAAAAAGACATGCTGTTTGTGGTGTGTATGGGAAGTTTTATATTTTAAAAAGTTCTTTAATTTAAAGTGATACATGCAGATTTTCTTCAAATTCTGCTTAGATCATTTTCATTTTAATTTTTCATTTTTCTTCTCTATTTTATATCTTTTTTCCACTTTACTGTCTCAATCTTATTAATATTCTCATTGACTGTTTTTCCAGTATTATACAACTTATGTCTGTGTATAAACAAGCAAAGATACTTCTGCCACAGTGCTGGTACATGTCCTCATTGGCTAGTGTTCTATCTCACAAATGCAGGATGTGATGTTTTGGTATGGTAGTGTTTTTAAAACAAAAATTCAACCTTTGCTCTTTCCAAATGAGATGACAAAGTGCTTGTGTGACAGTTGCAGAACTGAATCATTTGGGTTCCAGTATTTGGAGCATTGTTTTCTTATACAAACCTAACACAAAAAAAATTACAGTAAAGTACAAAGTGAACAACATGTCATTCTGTCTTTCTATCTGTGTATAAGAAACTGACATTTGAGTTTCTGACATGTGAATGAACCAGAACCTGAATTATACACCTTCTCATCTAAAAGATCTGTTGATTTTCATGCTCACGATAAATAATCATGTCATGCTGCAGATTAAAACTGAGTTAGAGAGCAACAAAGTCCCATTTCACAATGGAACTACAACTGGTCATGCTTCAGGGTCTCACTGAAATGGCTTTAGACTAATATTTAATAGGAGTATTAGCTTTATTAAAAAATAAAATACAATTTACAGTGGCACTGAAGAGGTGGGAACTGTTTCATGTATCCACCTGGCCATGTTGATGGACTGAGCTAGCTGCTCCCAGTCAGATTCCATTAAATTATATTACACCTTCAAACATTAGTGCAATGTTGGAAATTAGCAGGCATATCTTCTTAGAATCATTCAGGAAAGTGGCTAAAGCAGGACCTAACAATCTATGTGAATCTGTAAAAGGCAGACTTTGCAGGACATGGAGCAAGCATTTTGGCAAATCTGTTTCAATTGTTGGTTTATATATGCTGTGTACCCTCCCTGTCTATGCAGAGATCCAAAATCTCCAGGATATTAAGGTTGCATCTTCTGTGAAATTAAATAAAGTCTTTGCTTGATTGTGAGTAGAAGAAAAGCTTGTCTGAACCATGAATGGGAATGTATAGAATCATAGAATCATAGAACCATTTATGTTGGAAAACACCTTTAAGATCATCAAGTCCAACCATAAACCTAACACTTCCCAACAAATAAATATATTTATATTTATTTTGGCATGTAAGCCAAAAGCCAGATGTTTAGGTTTGATGTTTAGGGTTTGTGTCACCTAAATATTAACAAATATTTTGGAATTTTAGGTTCTAAGTAGTGCTTAGGTACTGTGATGAATGGCCCTGTTTAAAATACAGAGATAAGAGTCCAGAGAGGTACTATCCTAGACCCTCACCATTTATCCAGTCCTAAAGTGGTTTTCTGTTTTGCAGAGTGAATTCCACTGAGTAACATTGATTTCCTATTTCAATAAAGGGAACAGTCATCCAAAAGATGGATGAAATATTAAGGGTCTACTAGCTAATTAGATAGATAGATAGATGTACAGATAAATACTGTGCAAATAAAAAACCCAGTATTGTCTTATACAGGATGTATTTAATTTTGAAAACTAAATAACTGTGTGTTTATTTATGTGGAAAATAAAATTCTTTTTAGATTTTAAGAACTATGAAAAAATCAATTTTTACAATGTTAATACATTCTGTATAACCATTGATTGCATGTGTAAACAGGCAATCCATTTTACGCCCAGTAATTCTGAAACATCTGAACTCTTCTCCCTCCACACACCACGTGAAAATTCACAAAACTAAGCATCCCTTTAGGACTGGGAATGTATTTTGCCAATTTGAGCCCGGAGGGGATTGTAACTAGCATTGTAAAGTCCTGATGATAGTTTTATAATGGAAATCCACCTCACTAATGTGATTCTATAATATATAACCAGTCTAATTTGAATCTAAGAGTCTGTTATCCAGGAATACATCTGAAGAGTTAATATTGTTAACCTCTTAATTTTCCTCTTCTCTTGGATTTGAATTACAATTTCCTTTCAAATAAAACCCTCTGATGAGACATCTAATGGTTTTCTACTTTAATTTTGCTGTTCTGGTTGCTTTTACAGCTGTCCCCCATTTTCTTTATATTTAACCCCCTTGCAGAGTCCATGCAGTGAAATCATTATGCAGATCAAAGTATAGTCCTGAGGTCCAAACTCTTCCAATTACATTAGCCTCTTCAAAAATTGATTAGGAAGAGCATTGTGCAGGAAATAGCTATCAACATGTCTTACGTTAAAGTGGAGCTAATGCTCCAAGTGTAGTGTTTGTCATCTCTCTGAGTGTACGTAAACACTTGCAGCCATGTCAGTTCCTTAAAAGTAGTTTGAATCTTACTAGACACTGACAATGTTGCCATGGAGTCATACTTAGATTTCACAGCAAAGCTGAAACTGATTTCCAGATAATAGTGGAGTTAGAAAAGAGAGAGAAAATGAGAATGAATAAACAAAATTCCAAACTGCCTATTATTAGATTTGATACCTATTTCTTCTGTCTTTCTATATCTGTTACAGATATAACAGTGATGTTGTTTGGGGGGTTGGGGTTTTTTTAGATGGAAAAAATATAATTAAAAATTCAGAATGGGTATTATTCTTTCAAGGAAAAGAAATCAAGTGCTCTACCACGTTTTTCTCATTTGAGTGGAAACAATGAGGTCTTTTAATACGTGAATCTCTTTAATGGGTCTATCTTGAAATTGTGTCTGTATAGGGGATAAAAGCTCTGTTATTGCTTCATTAGCCTTCATCTAGCAGTTATGTTTCCCAAAGCAATTTGCAGCATCCTCTTCCTTTCATTGTCACATTTGATCATTATAGAATTTGTTCTGAAGACAGGACAATATTCTTATGTGTGAATTTCAGGGTATAAGCCAGTACATTCAATAATCCCTGTTAGGAATGTAGAATCTGGATGACAAATGATACAATCAATGCCACAGAATTAATCCATAGTAGAACTGCATAATAAACAGAAGATTACACTTTCTGTGCCAATTAATGTCCTATAAATTCCTGCTTTACCTGAAATGTATTATTAAACATTTTTGTTATTGCTGTACTGTTATCATCATATGATGCTTTAAAGTATGAAACTTGGTTTTTTTATTTTGTGATTTCTTTTACTAGTGGCTAGCATTCAGAAGCTTCCTGCTGCATCTGTTTTAACTGACATCAATTTCCCCATGAAAGGAAGAAAAGGAATGGTTGACTGGGCACGAAACTCAGAAGACAGGGTTGTCATTCCGAAAAATATCTTCACCCCTATGTCAACAGGTAAAGAAGCATATCAACATGTTAATTTCATTTTAGCTTTAACAAGGGAACTCAGAATCTTTGTCTCATAGGACCGCTGTGTGATATAGATGTGGTTATTTTATCCATCTTCAAAAGATATCCAGTACCCACAGCTTAGCCCAGAGGGAAATGATGGGGCTTAATTTCGGCATCTTGAACAAAAAGTGCTACAGAAATCCTAGACATTATTTTCTATGCCAAAGAGACAATGCACAAGATTGCACCTGTGGTGGTATGAGGTGACATGAAGTGCAGCTCTGCTGAACCCTCTGAAGCTGCTCCACTCAACAGACTAGGCCATTCCAATGGGTCACCAAACTTTTCCCAAAGGATCCTCAGCAGGCAAATTACTTTACAAATATTGTTGCAGTGCAGATCTCTGACATTTGAGAATTTACTCGCAAGCCATTAAACTCTAAAGACAGTATTTGAGGATACTTAATTATAAAGGTAAATGAACTAACATGGATGTCAGTACACAACGATGGATTTTTTTGAAAATATGATTTTCAGTGATTTAAATCTTTTGGTATATTCCTGATAGTGCTACATCTTTATGACAGACTTCCAGAATATAATTCAAAATAGTGATGGTTTATTTAAAATAAAATTTCTACTAGAAAGATAAATGGTATTCACATTTTTTATGCTGATGAATGCTCACAAAAAAGAGTTTTAAAATTTTTTTTCCTTACTCTTTTCAGAACTAGATGAATCAACTGTATTTGTACTTGGAGCAGTGTTATACAAAAATTTAGAACTCATTTTGCCCACTTTGAGGTAAGAAATTTCATAAATACAATATGAATTAGACTATTTCAGGATTATAACTGCACTACATGTCAGGATAAAAGCAGACAACCAAGACAGTTTGCATATTGGTATCGCTAGAATTTTTCTTCCTGCTATTTAAAATATAAGAGTATATATTTGTCTTTCCTTCATGCTTACTAATTTGTATGAAGGAAATAGCCTTTTTATCAAATTGGCTTAATTTATATTTTATGTAATCTGTATTAAGCTTAATTACAGAAATGTTTGATTAGAAGTATACACACTGATGTATATTAGTGCCCAGGTCACTGGTACTTGTGCTTCAGACAACTGTTTGTCCAGTTAGTACAAGTGATCTAGTAATCACATCATAACCTGATGTAGTAAGGTTGTCTTCTCTACTTCTGCAGAAGTCTCTAGTAGTAGTTTTCCAAGTACTTTTTCGGTGCAAGTTGTGTTCAGAAGGAACAGCAGAGATATAGAGAGGATCCATTTTAGAAACAAGACATGCATGTGCCTGAACAGCTGTGATATGTCAGTTATGAGGGCCAGACATATACATAAAGAAATAGCAGGGTTTCTTGTTTCACTTTTTGCTTCCTGCACTTGATAGCAGACAATCTGGAAATAAACATTTCAACCCCTCTTCTCAAATTACTCATTAAGACCATTTCATGGTCTGTTAATACTATCTTATTTCACATAATCCTGCACCATTGGTCTACTAATGTCCTTTTACGGTAAAAGAAACAGGTGCAGATTGTGTCACAATAGCTGCTAATGAATTCACAATAATTAGAAAGGACAGCAATTAGGAAGCCACTGGGTCACCTTTCCCTACACTATTTAACCAAAACTTCAGGATTTGAAACAAAGGATGGAAAACCAATAGGTTTTTGCCAAAATTCATTTGAAAACACAAAAGGCTCAGTCCTAACAAAAGAAAAACCATTTCACACTGAAGTTGCAATGCTGGTGAGAGCCGTCTATCCGTAAGGCATGGTATGAATGACAGCTCATCCACTTCTGAAATGTCACTAAGCACTTTCCATTTGTTGTGCTGGTTCCTGAAATTAGCCAGAAAGGAAGAGATGTTTGTGAGAGATATTTTTTCTTCTCTTCTTCTGTATACAAAGAAATAGAGCCAAAACGCTATTGTAGTCCGTCCTTTTTGGCAGAGCTTAGAGACAATCTGCAAATCCTGGGAAAGTATTGAGGTGTCCATGTACCTTTCAGACCTTTATATTGTAAACCACGATCTATGATCATGCCCTTTCAACTCTCATAGTTCAGTAGTTTCAATTTACAGAGAACAAGTGTGAATCTTGTATATTTGCTTATACAAAAAGCCTTTTAGGGCTTTTATTTGATCCGTTAGAAAAGTGAGATTTATAGGCTGTACTAGATTTTCCTTATGTCCTGGTCATCGAATCAATACCATCCCAAGTAGCAGGAATAGAAGCAGAATAGGGACATAAAAGTACAGCAATTTAAGTACTATGGACTATGAGCAAGTACATCTCAGTTCCCAAATTTGTTGCTTTTATCTCTTCTACTTTCAGCTGGTTACTGAATTACACAGCAAATTTGACCATTTCTCTGTACAATTCAGTTCATAGAGAGGTTTTGTGAGCTTCTAAAGCAAAATGCTCTAATAATCTCTGTATATCTAGTCATAAATGGAGTCTTTAGAAATTCAAATACAAAGATACTCACTTTGCTTCTGAATATGTTCGGTATTATGTGAATCCAATTCTCAGCTGCCCAAGAGAAGGAAATGAGCACTATTACTTTCTCCTATATATGCGAATAAGGAATAAAAGTCATTGTAAATTTGTGATACAGAAATATAACTCATATTCCCATGTACCTCTAGTCTCTTTTTTGTTCAGAGTACAGCACCTCAGTACTTCCCCGCACTTCTTTAATATTTATAATGAAGTTATACTGAAACTTTTACAGCTTATATCTCTGACCTCATCAGAAAGTGTATCATGCTGGTTTTCTTTGCCCATGGCAGCCATATTCAAAATTTGATCTCATGGCCTTAAATAAGTACCTTAAAGGTGGCACAATTTCAAACAGTTTTCATAGAATCAGAATCATTGAATAGTGTGCGTTGGAAGGGACCTTCAATGATCATCTAGTTCCAACCCCCCTACCATGGGCAGGGACACCTTCCTCTAGATCAAATTGCTCAAAGCCCCAACCATCCTGGCCTTGAACACTTCTAATGATGGGACATCCACAACTTCTTTGGGCAGCCCATCCCAGTGCCTCAGCACCCTCATAGAAAAGAATTTCTTCTTTGTGTCTAATCTAAATCTACCCTTTTTCAGTTTAAAACCATTGTAGCTTGTCCTGTCACTTCGGGCCCTTGAAAAAAGTCCCTCTCCATTTTTCTTATGAGCCCCCTTTAAGTATTGAAAGCCTGCAAGGAGGTCTCCCCATAGCCTTCTCTCCTCCAGGCTGAACAGCCCCAACTCTCTCAGCCTTGCTTTATAGGAGAGATGTTCCATCCCTCTGATCATTTTTGTGGCCCTCCTCTGGACTCGCTCCAACAGGTCCATGTCTTTCTTGTACTGTGGACCCCCACAGCTGCATGCTGTACTTCAGGTGGAATCTCACAAGAGCAGAGCAGAGGGGTAGAATTACCTCCCTTGCCTTGCTAGCCACGCTTTTTTTGATGCAGCCTAGGATATGGTTGGCTTTCTGGGCTGCAAGCAGACATTCCTGGCTCATGTCCAATTTTTCATACACCAGTATCCTCAAGTCTTTCTCTGGAGGGCTGATCTCAATACTTTCGTCCTCCAGTCTGTATTGATATTGGGGATTGCTTCAACTCACGTGCAGAACCTTATACTAGGCCTTGTTGAACTTTATGAGCTTCACATGAGCCCACTCCTCAGCCTTTCAAGGTCCCTCTGGATGGCATCCTTTCCCGCTGGTGTATCAACTGGACCACCAAGCTTGTTGTCATCTGCAAACTTGCTTGGGGTGCACTCAATCCGTCCATATATGTCATTGATAAAGTTATTAAATACTATTGAATGCATTTTGATGCATTTGAACCATTTTAACATTCATTCAGATGAAATTCTGAATTGGAAAAAAGCTGCAGCGGTGGTTAGTGCTGAATTTGTTGAGCTAGTATACTCTGCAAAAATTAGAACTGCAATGCAGGTTTGAAAGGGATCTTTATTATGGGGTGATTTGTCATTTTACACTCATTCAGGTACACGAATGAAGTTTTCCATGCATCCCACCGCATTTGAAAGGGGTTTATTTTTGTTTGCTTACATTTTGCAATGAAAAACTATCATCTTACACGGGTTTATAGTAGTTTTTATTTGTACTAATCTTATTTAACTGTAATAAGCATTATTGTGATAACCGTATTAGTGCTGAATGTAGTGAAATGCTTCACTGCAATAGCATTGTGTGCGGAGCCAAAACCATGTAATGTAAAGGGTGTTAACATCATCTAGCTTTTATATGGAACCTAGAAGTGTGGTAGCTAGACACAAGGTATGAATTAAAAAGCCATTCTGGATAAGCATCTTATGTGATCCTGTTCTAAATAAAATGACAGTTGAAAAAATATGTTAATGGTGGGAATAAAGACAAACAAAACAATAAACCAAGATAAAATAAGTAAACTGGCTCATGTTTGGGTTTAAAGGCCACATCATTTACACGTTCACAACCTTCTGCTCGCTGCACTTAAATATCTAGAAACTGTACCACTTCCCATGTGATTTCAGTCCCAAGCTCTACAGGACTTAGGGTGGGAGTAAAGTAGATATTTGACTGTATGACACCTGTTTTTTATAGTTTTCAGAAGAACAAAGGTGACACACATTCCAATACATTCTTTAATATCAGCATTAAAAGGTGTGCAAGCTTCTGCATCATCACAAGGAATTTCTTTGTTTAAAATAAATAAAAACTTTGCATTTATTTGGAGTTTTGTTTGTTTGTTTCTTTGTTTTTTAATTATGCCTTACTTGCAAACATTTACAGATATTCAGCTGTTGTGTACACAATAAGGTACCATCATTACTCCCCCTGTACAGAACGCACTGAAAGTTTGCTGAAAGTTAGATGTTAGTCTGATAGAGGTTTTCGTCAACAATGTGTGAGACTTTAAACTGCAACCAAAGGGAAGAAATAGAAACTATTTAAAATAGAAAGCCACTTCCATTATATTTCCATTATATGATCTGACTGAGTAAAATTGGACTAGAATTTACACCTTGTCCCAGAAGAATAATTTCATTCTTTGTGCTGAGTAAAGTGGCCGCTGAGTTAAGTTTGTATTGCCGTACCCACGACAATTCCTATTTCAATGATCCAGCAAAATGGAATCATCTCCTAAATACCATTTCCTGGGAGAAAATAAGCAATTAAACAACATCAACAACAACAGAATATTTATACTCTCTATTATCATTACATCTAAACTGCCTAGTTTCTTCGTTGATAACACCTACCTGTGAATATGTCATTCTGTGAGGTTTTATCTTTGTTTATGTATGATCAGCAGAAGGTATTGAAAGCAGAATTACATACAAAGAGAATAATGTAATGATCATCAGAAGCATTCAGGTTGATAACTGATGGTTGTTCTAAGCCTGACGGGGTCATAGCAAGCAAGGATCTCAGACATGAACATCATGTCAACATTGCTTTATGCCTGTGTTAGAATAACCTTGGCAATACTAGGTCTTTCCTAGAAAAGTGGCTACAAAACATGGTGATACACATTTTACGTGAAAAGAGAGATTGATGGTGAATTAATGATTCAGGTGAATAATTTACCTGAAAAATTAACAGAAAGCTATTATTCTGAGTAATCTGGTGCAATGAAAAAAGCCAAAATGTAATCTCATGTATATGAGAAGGAAATGATTGGTTTTTGTGGGTTTTCAGTCAGGGCACAACTACAGATTATATTTTTAAAAGTATTTACATTATGAAGTTGCCCACTTGTATACCAAATGCAATAGTTTTTAAGAAATTGGAAACAGACAGCTTTTTCTCATGAGCACAGCATCAACAGAGCTGTAGAATCTCCCTTTGTGCTCATTCATCTTCAAAACTTTAGAGTTAACAGTCAGAAAAACATCCAGCGCAGCACTTTGGAAGAAAAATACTGTCTCTTATAAAACATAGCTAGTGGGTCTACGTTGAGAGAAGCAAATGATAGGCATTCAAATATTGACAGAATGCTTGTGTCATCAGTACACCCTTCTAATTAGTATAACATACTTTAGGGAATGGGTCTTCTGCCACCATTGTTGCTCTTCACTCTTTAATGTGTCAGGTGTGGTTGGTAAATGAGTGAATATTTTCCTTGCTTCCAAGCAAACGCTTTTTTTCCCTGAGTATTTGTCTAGTAAAGTCATGGAAAATACCCAGGTACTTCCTTAAATATAATATCAGAAGACTCATTTAACCTCATACTAAGTTAAACCTTTCATTTTTACGTCTATTTTTCCAGGAATTTTACGGTTGTTAATTCAAAAATCATCGTTGTTACTATACGACCCGAGCCCAAAACTACGGATTCTTTCCTGGAGATAGAACTGGCCCATCTATCAAATGTAAGTACAGGGATAGTTGATATGCTCTTCCAAGAGTATTTATCAGATCATATGAGAGAAAAAGTGGGGTTGTTTTAAATATCAAGTAGTAAAACCCAGTTTAACTGCTAAAACTTAAGCCCAGGAAGAGTCTACCATACTTTGAAGGGAATGTGTACTTGTTTCATGCATGTGTATATACAAAACAAAATTAATTGTTCTGTGAGTTTTGAGGTTTTCATTTAAACAGCAATTTCTACCAAACCCCCTCAATTAACTGCTTTGATGGTACAATTGAAATTGTAGTATTCTGCTGAATGCTTAACCTTTTGCTCCCTGCATATGTTATAGACCTACATAGTTCTTCAGGCCTTTTCTTTTCTTTCAGTATTTTATAGTTAAAAGGCGTTTTTTACCTAACCTGTTGTAGCAGACTTTGAAAAATAATGCTCTGGTTCCAAATTAGCTTATAATTCTTATAAATGTTTGAGATTTTTTGTGCAATTATTTTTAATTCTGTACTTTTAAGCTTTTAATCTCACGTTAAAAATGTTTTAAATCTGGAAAAAAGCGATATGGTGTCTAAGTACACAAAAAACATGAACAGTTTTTCTTTTTGCTGTTAGCAACCTCCCATCAGGCACACGGAGAATAAAATCTATCTTTTGTGGGAAATTTTTTGTTGTGTACATTATTAGGGAAATTATGTTAGATAACAAGCACGGGAGTAATTTGTGTGAATGCACAGCATATAAACTCTGTCTGTTTATGATACTAAGATTTAGAGTTTAAAAAACGTCATAAAGAGATGATTAGAAGAGACAGAGTTATTAGAGTTACTATTTACTAAATAGTAAATAGTATTGTTGTGAATAAGTTTGTAAAGCTGTGATTTTTTTTTTTATAGACAGTTGCCCAAGTGGTCATACAGGTACAAGTCTGCTGAAGAAGTTCCAGATATTTCAGTCAGTAGCAAATCTGGATTAGTGTCTCAGGGCAAATGTGTGAAGAAAACTCTTTGAACTCTAGATCTGTGAATTACATTTTACTCAAAGTTAGAAGAAACTGATTATTTTACCATCAAAGGTCATTATGAACCACCATTCTGTTCCCAGAAAAATGATATTGCAAAGAACTTCTCAGTGAAATTTACTGCAAAGACAAGCAGAAAAAAGAAAGGAATTCAGGAACATAAATTGAGCTGACTCCTTACATTTCAGTAAGATTAGAAGTTTATTGATGAAGCATTGTGGAGATTTAGGGTTTTATGGTTCTTTGTTACTATTTAATCTTAAGTTGTTTTAGGGTGGGTAGGTTTGGGGTTTTGATTTGGTTTGGTTTTTTTCCAACCTAAATTGCATCATATATATTAAGAGAAAATATCAGTCTTTAACATAACCTTTTTTCCTGTCAGAAATTTCACTAAAAATGTAATAGATTATTTGCTGAAGTAGACCACAAATTAATCCTTTCTATCAGGAAAAAAACCCCACCTTTTAAATAAGATACTTGTTTTGATCGTACTAAGATCATTATTAGGAAGAATTTATGGTATTTCTCAATTCTAGATTTTAATTTCCATTATTTTAAGAATGGGGCTACTTATATGAGTTGTAGATAAGGAATATTGGAAAATGACTTCTATATTTTTAATATGTTAATAATTAATATTCTGTATTTTTTAATTTTAATTACTACTTGCAAAAGTGTGGGGTAACAGGTAGAAAAAAATTATAATTACTTTGGTCACTTATGCTAGAAATGAAATTTAAATTTTTTTAAAAAAATTAATACTAGTAAGCAAAATGTCAGCATTGAAAATACTTATAAACCAAACACAAGCTATTAAAACCAGCACAACACAAGAAGGCTAGACCAACGAAAGGTTGAACTGCTGTCCCCAGAAGCTGCAATTCTAGAAAATTCTCATACAGGGATTTTTCGTCTCTCTTTTTTTTTTAATCCATCCCTTTGAGTAATTTACAAAGCCAATTTTTGCTAAGTTTAAAAATCTTGGAAATGAAATGGAACTTCATTGTTACAAAAGGTCAGATTAGAGATAATGATTGCCACCTTGCTTTGCCAAACTTTCAGTAGCAGAATATTAATGAGTATTGTATTAGGTCATATCTTGACAAGGCAAAAAGACAATAACCTTGCCAATAGATACCAGAGGTTTTTTTTTTTCCTTTGGCTCAGTTTTTGTCCTATAATTTAATCCAGAGAAGCATCAAGTGCTTGGAAGAAATGTCTAGTCCTTAAATTGGAATTACATACATCATACATTTATATAAGATCTCGATCCACCTGGATAGAACAGTTGGATTGGTAGATACAGTGACAAAATATTGATCTAGAAAATCTGGGAGTGGAAATCAGTTCTACGTTTTCAATATCTTTAAATGTTTGGTGATTTTTACGCTCAAAGCTTAGCCTCCATAAAGGGACTCTGGTTTAAAGAACTAAGGCTCTAAATGCATAGAAATGCAAATGTTATTTTGTAGGTTTGGGTGTTTCTTGACTTCAGACTGAATCTAATTCTAATCTTTTCTATGATTTTCTCAGTTAAAAACAAAACCACAAATTTGTTTAATTATAATATTTTACTATAGAACAAATGTTATATGTCACAGACAGAAGGATGAAACTAGTATAATATATCACTAGCATTTGAACATTATATACTAATGGCTTACAGATTAATCATGATGTCAATTAAATAAATTAATTATTAAACAGAAAATAAAACACAGACATTCTCTTTCATCTGATTTTTTAGAATGACTCTTCTTGTTGTTTTTGTTCTTTTCAAACCTTTGGTCTTGAAATGCTGTTCAGTATTCAGAACAGTTTGTTTCGAGATTGATTCAATGAATAATTTTTAAGCAACCTCTAGAGCATGCCTACTAATATATAGGAGTATACCCACACATTTGTTCTTTTACCTCCCCATCCACTGGCTAAATTATGTAGATAAGAGATTATGAAAAAAGATGGGCAAATGAATCTTAGAATCACAGGTTGGAAAAGACCTCTAAGATCATCAAGTCCAACTATAAACCCAACACCACCATGCCTACTAAATCATATCCCGAAGTGCCACATCTACACGTTTTTTTAATGCCTCCAGGGACGGGGACTCAATCACTTCTCTAGGCAGCCTGTTCCAATGCCTGAACACTCTTTCTGCGAAAAAATTTTTCCGAATACCCAATCTAAACATCCCCTGATGCAACTTGAGACCATTGCGTCTCGTCTTATCACTAGTTACCTGGGAGAAGAGACTAACACCTGCCTCACCACAGCCTCCTTTCAGGTAGTTGTAGAGAGCAATAAGGTCCCTCCTCAGCCTCCTCTTCTCCAGACTAAACAGCCCCAGTTCCCTCAGCCGCTCCTCATCAGACTTGTTCTTCAGACCCCTCACCAGCCTCATTGCTCTTCTGTGGACACTCTCCAGCAACTCAATGTCCTTCTTCTATTGAGGGGTCCAAAACAAAACACAGTACTCGAGGTGCAGCCTCACCAGTGCTGAGTACAGGGGCATGATCACCTCCCTACTCCTGCTGCCCACACTATTGCTGATACAAGCCAGGATGCTGTTGGCCTTCTTGGCACACTTCTGGCTCATGTTCAGCCAGCTGTTGACCAACACCCCCAGGTCCTTTTCCTCCGGCAGCTTTCCAGTCACTGCTCCCCAAGCCTCTGGCGTTGCATGTTTTGACCAAAAGTGCAGGACCCGGCATTTGGCCTTGTTGAACCTCGTACAGTTGGCCTCAGCCCGTGGATCCAGCCTGTCCAGATTCCTCTGCAGAGGCTTCCTACCCTCAAGCAGATCGACACTCTCACCCAACTTGGTGTCATCTGCAGACCTACTGAGGGAGCTCTCAATCCCCTCATCCAGATCATTGATAAAGGTGTTAAACAAGACTGGACCCAAAACTGAGCCCTAGGGAACATGACTCGTGACCTGCTGCCAGCTGGATTTAATTCCATTCACCACCACTCTCTGAGCTCGGCCCTTCAGCCAGTTCTAACTCAGATTATCCTTAAAATATTCATGTATTCAAAATTAATCATAATTGCTTCATTTTATATCACAATCAGCCAGTTTATTAATAAAATCAGAGGATTATTTTTTGGAGGAAGTATAAATCACAGTTAAATGTGTTGTTTCGAATATAACATGGTACTTGGATTTACAGATAAATTAAAATACAATAGACAGTTGGCCACAGTGAGAATGTGGGTTGCAATGCGTTATGTAGAGAAAGTGTTATTTGGTCTTATGCACTGTGAACATGTTGATTAATAAGAACATATTTTTCCAGTAGTTTGATTAAAGAGACATGAAGTAATCATTTAAAAACTGCACAACTCAAACAAAATCCTATTTGCTCCAGAGAAAATATGAACTCTCGCCTTCTGAAAGCATAGAAGTTTACTCCAGGGACACTAAAGTAACAAGCCAGCAGTAGCGTAGGACATCAGGCTTTCAAAGAGACTGAAAAACCTGGCTATAAAACAGTTGGCACTGGGCTGCATAGCTGTCAAAGTTGCCAATCACATCTTGAAAGTTCAGTTTTATATGCCAGGCAGAGTTATATATATACATACACATTCACACACATATGTCTATTTTTGAGGTCTCCAGGTCCTGTAGTGTAGTGTATAGATCAATACTGCAACAGTCGTAAACATTAATGGACACAGTAGCTGCTCCCTTAGCTGCAGCTAAGTAATTAACTGGAAAAAGCTGTGATGGAAGATTTCTGCCCTCACAGAGAGTGATGGCTGTTGGACGTAGCTCAACGACAGCAGTGTGAGGAGACATTGCCAGGAGGCCAGACCAGAAAGATTGTGAAAAAGGGAGCAACAGGTTAAGGGCAAAGAAGAAAATAGGAAGACCAGCTCCTTGTGGTCCTTGCAGTGCTTGAAGGGTGTTTGATCAGGATATCAAAAGAGGAAGAAGCTCTGAAAGGCTGCTGTGCCCTTACAAGCTGCCACACCTCGTGAAGCAAACCCTCACACAAGATCTTCTTAAGGAACAGGAGTAATATTTTCCTGATTTCCATGTTTCTACTTAATCTCTCATTAGTGACTGCAATGGCCAAACACACTTTATTTTTTTTTCATTTGAATACGTTTCAAAGAGAGTGGAGCGTGTGATCTGACAGCAGCAGTTTTATTGTGTTTCAGCTCTCTGCAAAGTCTTTTGTTTCCCTCTGTTTTGTAGATTTCTTTATAATGGACATTTTTTCTGAAAGTGGTTTTTTATTCTTTCTGCTTGTACTGTGGGAGTAGTGACCATAAACTGTATGTTATCTGCTGCTAGGAAAGACAGGTCTCAGATCTCAGATATGCAATGTCTTATTACGATTCAGCTACAGCAGTACTTTTTTAATATGCATATAGCTATATGAGGTTGTAAGTAGAATTTCTTCACCCAGTCTTAGGATACAAATTAATACTCTTTGTAAAATTACATTTTAAAAAAGATCAATTCTGCACCATCATTCCATTGTTCTCAGTTTTTATCTTTGTGTATCCTCTTCTATCAATGTATCTGAAAGCTTTTGGCTAATGATGCAGGACCTGGTCTCTGAATCTCAATGGGCCTTTATCCAATGCTTTGTCCTATGCCCTCTTCCCCTTCCTCTTCTTTGTATTATAAATACTTCAGGGCATGGAACATCCTTTATTTATGTTTGTACAGTGCTATGTTAATACAAAGTGTCATAAGTATATGTTGATTTTAAATATTTATACTCTACTCACAAAATTCAGTGCAGTCAGCAAAATACTGAAGTAAAGGGTCAAGATTTCACTAAATACCTCTCTCACAAGCATCTTCAGAGGGATCTTTTTGTCTTTGACGAAGAGGTGGATGGAAGAATTTAAATATTTAATAGATTTTTACTTCACAGGTTGCCATGTTCTCTCTATAAATAAAACTTTTCAGCATGAAACATCAAGGTGTGTTTTATTTATACGAAACTATCTTTATATTTACTGCAGCAACAATGTTCATGAGACAACTACACTAATGTTGATATAAAAAAATAGTGTATTCCCCATGTTTCTTCAAATCACTTTTGTTAAAAATATATTTTTATTCTGTATTTTACATCTGATTTCTTTATATAGTTCTGACTTCTGGGAATATCCAATGTTTATGATGAACAGGAATACAGTCTTGCAGTTTTTAACCGGTTCAGTACTTCTAATTTACAAGATTAGGGACAAAACTTGAATTTTAAATTTGTCTCAACTCTTCCTAGGAAACAAAATAAACATAAGTAATAATAAAGACATTTCAAACTCCCAAAATATTACCCACAGTTTAATGATGTGTAATAACCTTAGATTCCCACCCTGTTCTAAATAGAATCAGAAAACCTCCACTGACTTCAAAGAGGATGGAGTTGGGATTGTAAAGCTCAACCAAAAAAAATATATTTTGAGCAAAAATCTCTGCTAATTTAGGACCTAATTGACAAAAGTACTTGGGTATTGAATGTGAGGTCATCTGAAATCCCAGCCTTCAGACATTTTGCGTAACACATGCTTAAAAATTTTAAAGGCATTACTGGTTTTGACATCTCAGTTCCTGAGGGGCCTGAACTTCTGCTGCTAAACACACCCAGAAATGTTCAGGCTTTAACTCTGAACAGATTAACTCTTATCTTATACTTTAATTCTACTAGGATATACCAAATAGACAACTTTATGCTTACCTTGTCTAAGAGAGAGAATACAGCAAATACTCTGCTTTGAGATTCAAGTGCTTTTTAAATACTCCATCAGAATTAAGCTTTTACAGTTTCAGTGGTATCAATTCGTGAAAGTGTGATCTTGTATGAGGAGACCCAAATAAATATTTAGGTCACGACACATTTTTTTGTATCCCAGTAACAAATAGGTTTGTTTGTTTTCTTCTTAGGGCACATTGAATCCCTACTGTGTGCTGTGGGATGATTCCAGAACGTAAGTGACAGATGTTTGCTTCTATTGCTATGGCTCAAATATTATAAAGTACGTAACGATATTTATGTAGTTCGTCACTAAACAGGTTGGTATGAGGGCAAGGAAAATTAACCTTTCACAGAATGAAAATAGTGGATTCTTCAGTCTCTTGGCTTCCTTTCTGCAGCTATGTAAATTTAAATAATACAATATCTCCCCAGGAAGAGATTACTCACATAGTAATTTTAATCTGCTTTTTCAAGATTGAAATGAGGATGTCTAAGAACTATAGTTCCTTGATGGTAGTCGCTGAGCAACAAGAGAGTAGGTAAATGATCAGACAGATAACTAAGAAAGGCTCACAGTTCTGTTACTGCACGGAAAAATATCATTTTGAAGTGTGATACCCACAGCATTCTTCATTTTAATTGGTAAAAATTTTTATTTTCGTTTAGTAAAATAGTAGCTGTATAGTAATAGTGAAAGCTTGCTATCAGTCTTTTGCTACTTTTTTTAGTGTGTGTTCCTTCTGTACCAAAACAGAAAATGTCGCTGTAAGGAAGTAAAGCAGTAGTATCAGTGTGGTTTAAAAAGAATTCCAAGCTTATGCAGTTGTAATTTGCTGCATCAGTCTTTCACAGTAAATCTCCCATTAAAGTCAAAGTGAGCTTTGCCTAAATACAGATTGTTTCAAGAAGGATCCCTCTATGGTTGCCATAGTAATTTTTTCAAAGATGGTGTTGTACTTCTTGTCCAGGTATATTATATATGTCTTATACTACAGACGTCTACAGTGTTGGAAGTTGTATGCCTGTGATTTTGTGAGTGCTTTTATCCTTGAGCCTGGGTTTATATCAGTACACTGATGGCTAAGAATAATCATTTTAGTACAGAAATGAGAAACTTTGAACACAATGCTAGAAATCATTCCAAATACAAGTAGTACCATGGTCTATGCCCCTACGAAAGAATCATAATGCAGTTATTTGCCAGCAACATCGTAATGTTCCATTTCTGTAAAATGGGTGGAATAAATACATGAAAGACTTGATACTATGTATTATTATGTGCAAATGGAATGCAAAACTTTTGGAACATGTTCTTTGTTTTGTCTTCACGATGTTTTGTTTACACAGTAGTAGTCCAGTGCTTTATTTACCGTTTTTCACATGCATTAATTTAAGCACCTTATATTTAGAGCACAGGCTCTGATTTCACTGCTCCAGTCCAGAATATTAAAGGCATATTTTCATGGAATTAGACTTCCGAAAAAAAAAAGCATGCTGTGGATTTAACAATACGATTACAACATTTCGTGCAGGTATTCAGGATGAATGTGTGAAGCAATCACAAGTAAATTTACTTTGTGCTTGCCTCTTGTTTTGCATACGTTTTTCTTAGTATTTACAGAGAAATTCAGTGCTGCATATAAGTACTGGTTTCAGTATGCTTCAGAATCTGGATGGAAAAGTGAATTTTTGAAACTTTTAATATTTAAATAAAACTTGCATAAAATATTCTGAGGTTTTGAGGGACAAACACAAGATGTGGTATTCTGAAGGGTATCTTTTCTAGTCATATTATTAGTAGCTATTGAAAATATTAAGATATGATGTATCAGTAAGGTCTGCGTGGACACCATTGTCTTTTGATTTACGTACGTATGTGTGTTATTAGATGAGAATATTGCATTATCTCTTACCTGAGTGTGTAATAGCAAGAGCACAATTCTACTTATTTCCTCCATTGCTTAGGAAAAGATCCTTAATGTTAGCTGGGGGAGCATTAGTTGATTTATAATTTGATTTTTGTAATGCTGTTTCTTTTTGTTTTGAGCATTTTCTTTGTATTTACTCAGAAGTAGTTCAGAATTTATATTCTGACATTGTGAGTTTTAAATTATTGTGGAAGCTCTATAATGCTGAATTGGTTCCTATCATTTATAAATCTTAATAAATAAATATGTAGAGGACTATACAATTGGTTAGATGCCCATGATGATGTTGGGTTCTTGGTGGCTTGGTTTTATTTTTTTTTCTACTTTCTTCTAAACCTCAGAAATTACCCACTCTAAGCAGCAGGCAACTGGATTTGACACTGCAAATCCTACAAAGCTGTGCTATACTCCTGTCCTTCCAAACTGGCTAATGTTTGCATAACCAGGATTTGGCAAGCTTTTTGGAATAAACCTGAAAAAGAATAGCCTGCTTTCAGCTGAAGGTGCTTAACTAAGCAGTATTTTATACTGGGATGGGTGTTTTAAATGAAGTGCTGTTCAGATGAAAACTATGTTTGCTTTTATCATCGGCATACAGTCAGCAGTAACCTCTAATGGGTTTTACCACCTTTTTAGACACTTCTCCCACATCTTATCTTCATGCACTGCAAAGTCGCATTTGGTAAATGGTACTTCCTCCACTGATCTTGTCAGTTTAATACTTCTCCAACAGCAGGGGCAGCTTTGTCTACCTGGGTTTTAGCCACACTTCTCAGGAGATTGACCAGTGATTACAGTCCCCTGTCACCCATCCTTGAAGAAAGTTCTGGAACCATGAGCTGTTTAGTCACACCAGATCATGAAACTTATCCTACTGCCATTGCTATCTGTGACAATTTCGTCATCCTAACTTTAGCAAAAGCAGTTTTAATCCATTATTTCTGTGAGATTTGGTGATTCTTCCCTATGATGATATTTTCTAAGGTTTTCCATTTATCAGACTTTATCAGGCTGGCAGACTTGTGCCCTCTCCATAGGCAACTAGTCAAATATGTGTACAATATTGAGACAGTGCAACTAAAGAATAAAATACTATGTTATGTACTATGAAGGGCAAACTGAAATCCAATAACTCAGCATTTTATTTCAGTTGATTCTCCCAAAATATAGAGCACATCTGTCTGTGTGGATTGAAACCAGGCTGTTTATGAGTTCTGGTGTTTCCTTTGATATTTCCAGCTTCCCTACACAAAGCTGGTAGCAGCAACAGTATGTAAGTGGTGGTTTTTCCCCCTTCAGAAATATGAGTGTTATCTTCATCCATTCATTTCAGAAAATGTATTCTAAATATTGCCTTTAGTAAAGTCTTAGGATAGTGAATGCTGCTTCTTTCAGTACATGGGAAAATGTGTGGAATATTTGTAATTGACATTCTGAGGAGAAACAATTTACTTCCTTAAACCAAACAAACAAAAACTGAAGAAAGGGTTGCATCTTTTCTGCTTTGCACTGTCTGGCACAAACAATCTCTGCTGGCGGGAACTGTTTGTGGTACATTAATTCCAGTGTCTCAGTCCACAAAGACATGAAAAGAAGTTGGAGTCAGGTAGTAGGGCTGACTTTCCCACCCCACAAAAGTGATTTTAAAGATTTTAAGATGAAACAAAACTTCTGAAAGTTCTTCTCCTGTCCCTTCTGCCATTCTGGAAAGGAAAAGAAGAAGGGAGATAGAGACAGCACAGACAGTCTCAACCAGCAAATAATCCAATGGTTAGAGCATTTACTTGAGTACCTCAGGGACCAGTTCTTCATTTTCTCTTTACAGAAGTTACTTGAGGAGTTTGAAAACACATTTTTCAGCCTCACAGGAGCAGCCTGTGCCCACTGAGCTGTCAGCTGCTCTGGAGTGTGTTACTCACATGTCCTGCTGCAACTCTGCCATATTATTTAGGAAAATACTCGTGGGTTGCGGAACTGATTCCCAGCACCTCTGTATTTAATTTTACCACTGTTTCCATGTATTTATCACCATGCCACAGCTAAATCTTAGACATATCACCATCAGTGTTTTTTTCCTAGCACTGTTTTGCTTTATGTAAGTCTGGGCAAGGCTGTGTAAGCCCGGGGGGATCAAAGAATCCTTATATGCCTGCATACATTTCCATTTTAAAAATGCCATTTACTGTGGCAGTTTTGTAGGATGTCTAAACAGTTGTCTTGAACTTTGTTGCCTTCTGTGATGCTTACATCTGTGATAGGTGCCATAACAGACTGTGTATGGAGCCCTGGCGTCAATGAATATTCAACCTGACAAAGTTAGTCACTTGTCTTAGTGGACCCAGCCCCTGGACTGGGGCAGAATTAAAAACCCAGTAAGAGGCCGGAAGCTAGGTGCCACCGCACTGAGCATCAAGAGTACCTCCCTCACATGCAACCCTCAGCTAACACCATCAGGGCAAGGGTGTGGAAGAAGGGCTAGACCTGGTGGGTCACTGGAAGGAGGTGACATCTCACATGGGTTTCCAGTACTCAGCAACTGATTAGCAAGACAATGCAGCTGGTGTTTGTTCTTTTAGAAATCTGTTGGAAGTAACGTGAACACATGTGTTCTCCACAGAACAGTGTCAGCTGGTGTGCTCCACAGCCGTACACAGTGCAACATGACATCTCACAGCACTAAGGAAAGGGCTTTAGTATTCTGGGGCTCTTTCTTGCCACTTGCTGCAGAAGAATGTTATAACACTATGACAGTGTTTTATTTGTCCATATGTGTGCTCATAGCAGTGTGTGCCTGCTGAATATACAATTGGTAGAAGTAGAATGCAATTATCTGAAATTTTTAATATTGCAAGGATTTTGACCTGATTCAATTTTAGTTTAGGGCAAGTGGTAGGCCTGCTCTACTTTTTCTTTTCCATTGCCATACAAATTTACATTGGCAGTGGTTTAGATTTTCTACCCTGAAGATGTATGAAACTCTGAATACCTACATCTGAGAAATGAGAAATTGTATACATTTATATAACTATTGGATTTCACTCAGACATAACATCCTCCATTACATAGAGGGTAAAAAAAAGTTTACAATTACTTTTTTTTAATTATCCCCGAGAGTTTATAATTATTTTTTTCCCATTGTGCCTGGATAGAATTACGGAGAAATAATCCATAAAAGAATTTGTTCAATGCAAATAAAGAAGAGTTTATCAGTTTATTGTGATTTTCTCACAGATTTTTCTATAGGGTAGAATGCGACTCAGCTTTAGGAAATAAGCTTGCATGCATACCAGAAAAACAACTTTTGCATTTTGTTGCCTTGTGATAAAATTAACAGGGAACACTGACCTGCTTTGTCTCACTCCTCTCCATTTTGTTTTTTAAAACTGCCATGATGGACCATGACGGACCATGACAGTCATTTTTTGTATCGCCTTGCAAGTCTTAGAAAATATGTTCAAGAATACTCTTTATAATTCATGTCAAAATGTCTCAAGCTAATCATCAAATAATTAGAATATCCTAAATCACAATTTGCTTCTGGATATATGAATAGTAGCCTCTCCTTACTTTATATTACTTTCTAGTCATATTATTTTTGTCACCAGGAAGATATGGAAGAACTAGATCTTTCTATAAGTAAAATAACAATTGAATGAGAGTAGTTCATGTAAGTATAGTTTGGCAGTATCTGCCAGCTGAACCTTTACTTCTTCCATTGACTTCATTCAAACATTTTGGTCCGTATTTTCAGTGAGACTTTGCTTTTTTTTATTTTTCAAGACAGAAAATTTTCTTTCCATGTTAGTTACCATGCTTAAGTTTTGCATGTAACAGAAGAGTTAACATTAATGAACTTATTCTAAAGGACTTCTGGAGCACCTCTTATTATGAAGAACTTTCCATAATGGAACCTGTGTAATAGGATACTACATTCGACACGGTTTCCCATAACATCCTCCTAGGGAAGCTCAGGAAGTGTGGGCTGGATGAGTGGTCAGTGAGGTGGATTGAGAACTGGCTGAATGGCAGAGCTCAGAGGGTTGTCATCAGCGGCGCTGAGTCTAGTTGGAGACTGG
>Ga0065711_1028643_pt1 | contig 40018 bp, 27 predicted proteins | sample Hoacrofraction12_FD_59098 | JGI IMG/M metagenome (GOLD analysis project Ga0065711, IMG submission 59098) | Hoatzin crop microbial communities from Cojedes, Venezuela - Epithelial fraction 12 v2 (version 2) | ecosystem: Host-associated > Birds > Digestive system > Esophagus > Crop | place... | reverse complement strand
CATGTGAAAGCAGCCCTCAAAGATTGGATTTCTAGGACTTCGCTTACTCTTAAAAATAAAAGCATTTTCCTCCACCCTTTTATGGTTTGGTGGGTGATATCTCAAAGAAAATTGACTGACTGAAGAAGAACCTATGTGCTTCTTCACTTTTCAATGCCTCAGAGCCATATGTACCTTGCAAAGTAAAGGGTACATCCCTTTTTATGCTCATTATTAATTTTCCCTCCTATCCTGTGTTTACATTTGTGATATTTCTTTTCCTGACCTCTATTTCACCCCCACACCAAATGTCACTACTGGGGTCTGTTCCATGGAGTTTTTCTGCCTTTTTCTGTCCTCCTGTCTTCTTTGCAGATACTCTTTCTGAGAAGCAGCCGGGCTGTGCTCATTTTGTACCCTTAATGTGCAGGGAAACTTCAGGCATGCCAGCAGCAATAACCTTGTATCCAGAGAAGAACTGATGATAATCCTGTCCAGACTAGATGGTTTACACATCAGAGGCCTCTACTTCACGGAGACTCAGCGATTAACCCTTGGTGAGGTTGGGCTGGAAGAAGCCGCCAGCGCAGGAAGCGGCAGCGTTGCGTATGGTGTAGAGACATGCTCCTGCCCTCCGGAGTACGCTGGTGACTCATGCCAGGTAGGAAGCGTTTGCCTCCACACCATACCATTATCTTCTGTCTTCCCTACAGCTATACATACTGCTTTAGTTAGAGGAACAGGGCAGTTATTAAAGTAATTAAACGTGCTTCTTGTAAGCGTGTGCACTTTCAATGGCTCAAATACCGTCACTGTCTAAGAAGCACTGAAGGGTTATTCAACTCGTGATTGCTTTTGTGGAGCTGTGAATGTTACGTTACATGTGTAAGGCACTATAATGAGGCATTCTTCTGTGATGCCCTATGAGAGGCTGAATAATCTCAGTCGATACTTTAATGGAGGGAAATTCAGAATTGACTTGATCAAAGTCTATGAGACCCTACACAGTGGAGAAGATTCCTGGCGTTCCTCATTTTAGCAGCATCCAGGGGAAGTAACCTGAATGTAGATAATTCTGGATACATTCCTGTTTTTATAGGAAAATGTTTGAAAGCGGAAGTTAACATACTTGCAAAAAATATTTGGAGATGTTTTTATGAAAGACAATGTAAACATTGCAAAGCAATACTGTTACCTGAAGAATGGTGAAATCCTAGCCGCCGCTGTAGATCCTGTCCCTGATGCTGTTCTGCAGCTGTAATTCTTCTGGTTGTCACTTTGCTTAGCTTAGAGCTTGACTGTTCCCATGTGTAAGCACCCAAGGCAGCAGAATAAAGTACTGGAGAGATAAGCAGTGTATAAAGCGCACAAAATGTGAGGAATTATTCTCAGAAAATAGTTGAGGGTTGCCATAAAGCAGCAATTGCTGTGCTAACCTTGCAAACTTTTTTGAAATGAGAAGAAAGAACAATATCTAGACCAGAGCAGCTGCAGAGAGACTGAACAAAACAGCATTTATGGCTGGCTGATGTCTCCCATGTGCATCCACTGCATGGGGGCGTCTATTCATCATGTCGAATACCATTTTGGAAATATTTCTAGAAATGTATTTTTACACACATTTGGTGTTCTGTGCCACACACAAGTTGGTGAGCACTGACTGAAATTCCTACTGCCGTCCCATTGCTTTCAACATACTGCCTTTATAAACTGAGCTGCTGGGTTTTTGGATATAACCTGGTAGAAATACACAGCTAAAGGAAGCAGTCAAGACACTCACCTGGGTAGTTCGTAAGCCCCGTATGTTTATGCAGCATTACTCAGGCAGTGATTTAGTGCTCTGATCACCTAGCTCTGTCTGGCTGCCTTAGGTGGGGAGGAGGTGATGCCTGCCACACCCCGACTTCGGCGTATATTGAACTGCAGGGACTGCGGGGTTACTCGTTAACCTCGGGAACGGTAATGTGTGCTGTACGACTTGACTCACGTATAAAGTTTAAAGGTGGGGCCCATCACAGCACAGAGCCTCATTAATCTGAGTCAGAAGCTGGAGCAGAAGGGAGGGTATAAGAGAACGGGCAAGCACCTAAAGGATAGCAGCGTATGTTCGCAGCGGAGCTAAAGTAAAATCATGGCCCAAGCGCCCAGGCCGAGGAATGTGGGGTGGCTGGTTGTCACGTTAGCAGCCCTGGGGCGTTGTTTAGCACAAGATATGCAACAGAGGCTACCCTATGCTCACCTTCAGGAGGGGAGTCAGCAGCAACAAGTTCCAAAGGATTTTTACCCGAGACAGGTAATCTGTTCATTTTCACTTCTTCCCTTCCTTCCTTCTTCCTCTTTGTTTTGAAATAAGCTAATTCGGTAACAACTTACACATTACTTAATAGAAAAGTAATAAGAAGGCTAATCTTCTTCTATCTCAAAGTTCTTTGCTAACAGAAGCGTGTGCGAGAAGTGGCTTTTAAGTTGTTGTTTACTTGAAAACAGCCTGAACTTCTAAGCACTTGAAGGTGCCAAGAGCTTTATGTTCGTGTGGAATCTATTTCTCAGTATCACGAATGCTGCTTCAAAAACAAAGTGCCCACGTACTCCAAATGTGTTGTTTTGTAGGCAGCATAAACAGAAAAACAAAAAGCTGCATAGATTTTTTTCCAAATACATTTGGATGTATTTTTAAAATGAGTGATTCATTTTGCTCTCCAAAAAGAGACTTTCAGTAAATAAAATTTATATGCATTAGAGCCTATATTTTACTTAGTCATGCTGTTTAATGTATTTCAGTCCCTGGTTTCTTCAGAAGCTGTGTATATTGGCTCCCTGTTGGTCAGGGAACATATTCACCCTTTTAAAAATGTGTCTGAAAAATCTGAAGTGCCTGTTCTAAATTCAGTCCTGGATCACAGTGAAGTCAGTATTAAAAGCTGTCGATGAGATTAGTATTCTGCATACTTTTTTTTTTTTTTCATTTATCCCATATGTAAAGAAGGCAAAGGGGCTACTAGCAGCTGTTGTTTAAACAGCAATACCTCAGTATTCCTTTTGGGAGCTACTTTGGGAGAGGTGATTTTTTTTTTTTTTCTCTGGTGGTTATATGGTTGATAAATTCACTGATTAATCCTGTCCCTGCATAAATACTTACAGCTCAAACCACTGGAACGATGTTTGAGACACCATCCTGCAAAAATTGTTTGCCCTTCAGATTAGTGCCATTGGTCTTGGTGGTGCAATTACTATGAGAAAAGATTTATGGCTTTAAAGTTCAGCTGTCACTTGTTTTCTGAATGTTCTTGGGGCCAGCCTCTAACTGAGAGGTAGAGGCGAGGTGCAGGTATGGTGCAGAAACACATTGCCTGATGCAGGAACCTGGGAGGTTTTGGCTTCGTGGAGACCACAGCTTTCTCCCCTCTTCCATACAGCCTCTGACCTTCTTTGCACCACACCAACTTAGTTACTGGTGAAAAGGAGCTCGGAAATAGAAGGGATAGACTTATGTCTGATCATTTTTGGTGTGGTTGGTGTGCCAGGAGGGTGCTGAGCAGAGAATGTGGGCATGAATATTTGAATTGGTCTGTGTACGGGAGGGCTCCATGCCCAGGAAGAATTCCTTCTACTTTCCTTACCGTTGTGCTTTCCCTTCCCATGCCCAGCAAGAACCTGGTTTTAATGTATTAGTTACTGCCTTCCTGGTGTAGGCTAACAAACTTGATGCCTCTTGCTTCATTCATAATCTTCCTCTGGTTCAGTTCCCTGCTTAAACCTGGCTTCAATCTGACAGGCTGTGCTTCTGCTCCTGTGCCCTCAATAGCTGAACATTCTTCTCGTGCTTCCCAGGTCTCTGGGACAAGCCTGTACTTAGATATTAGACTGCCTTGTGTTTTGTAAGATCATCTTGCTCTGTCTTAAGTGTGGCTTCATATAGCTCCAGGTAGACTGGACATGTGGAAGTCATGGTGAATTCATGTAAAAGATACCTCATTAGAAGTATTTCCAAGGAATTACACCGTAGTTAAATTAATATCAAGATGTCATATAACCGCTAACCAATATGTGAGATTTTCATATGTTCTTATCTGAGAAGACTGCAGTATGAATCTATATTCAAATCTTTTTCTGTGGTTTTAAAGTCGTATTCTACACTGTTGTACATAGCCACAGGAAATGTGTTTTGCTCAGAAATTGCAAAGTTGTGAAATCCCTACTACCACAAAGTGTAGAGCACAGGGTTCCAATGCTTAGACTGAAACTTCTTTAGCTCCATTCTTCAGTGCCATTCGTTGCAGTAGAATACTTATTATTTAAACAATAATATGTGCTTAGAAGAGCTTGCCAGGAAATGTACACCACCACCACTAAATGGCAAACAGTTTTAAAATACCCTTCCAATAACCAGTAAAACTTTCCTTCCACCAACACTTACTATTTTTTCTCTCCCTGCTTACTATCTAGGATTGTGGCCTTGCATTTTATCGTGAGAATAAAGGATTATTTGCTGGACGCTGTGTCCCCTGCAACTGCAATGGAAATTCAAATAGGTGTCAAGATGGTACTGGAAAATGTATTGTAAGTAAATACCTAACATTCAGGAAATGAATTTGAGAAAAAGCAGAAAAAAACATTTACCTTACTGCAGTATGGACTATACCATATTGCTAAATTCCAAGCAACTAAAAATAATCCTTGCCTGCCTCATTCTCTATATCTTGTACTGTAAATGGGCATAAGCTGCATACGCTTACAGGTATGTTCAATGTAACTGTGGGTGATTAGAATAATTTGTGTCCTTGTTTTTGTTTTCTACTTTCCCCTATAATTTTTGTTAACTCATGGTACAAAAAGTCACCAAATTAGTATTTATGTAAGTGTTTGCAGTTATTTCCAAGAAATATGGGTCTTATCCTGGCATATGCAGTCCACACATATCTGTATAAAGGTTTGACAATGCTGACAAATAGCACATTCACGCACAGCATAGCCTTTGCGGAATCTCTTGTTTAATCATCATCAGTAAATCTCCACTAATCTTAATTTGCAGCTAGATGGATTAAAAAATGCTCAAAAAATTAAGATGAGATAAAGGGGATAGAAGTTGGATTAATTAGAACATTTCAGCTGTTTCAGAAGATATAGTGGGGCAGATTTTGCTCCCTGGCACACCGTATGAAACTGAAGCAGCCTCACAGGAGTAGATGTAGCGATGCAAGTGTGACATTTGGCCAACTGTGGTTCTCCAGCTTCTATCTGTGACGCTTCTTTGAACAGTTTGTTCTGAAAATTTCCCGCTTAAAAACTTTTCACTAATTTTTCTTTACTGTGTAAACAAGAACCTTGCCAACATCTTTCATGGTCTGTCTTCTCTGTTATTTCTTCCTTGTTCGTGCTGCATCCGTTCTGCCTGCGGTGCATTCCTGTGCGTTATGTCATTCCCCCCGACTTCGTCTCATCCAGCCCTCTCGCTTTAATGGAAACTATAAACCAATTCGGCACATTCTGGGGGATGACTTACAGGCTGCTGCTCTGGAGAGGCAGGGCAGGCCGTGACAGGAAAGTGCTGCAGCAGAGCTATGAAGGTGAGGAAGTTTTACTGCAGATGAAAATTATAAAGGAAAAAAAAAACCCCACAAATTTCACTTCACCTCATGAAGTATGTGATTTAGGTTTCTCTTTATCCTCTCCTTCTCACAGCTGGATTAACTTTCAGATAGATAGAGCTAAATCGTTGCTCGGCCCTGGGACAAAATTTAGGGCAAGCAAAGTGATCCAGAATATCGCAGTGAAAAATGAAAGCCCAGGGGACCTGTACTTCCATCGTGAGCCTCCACCTAATGAGGAGCTAGTTTGTCTCTCTGTAGAGGAGCCATGGGACAAAGACCTGATGGGGTGCAGAGAAGACAAGCGGGCTTCTCGGTGTGGGGTTGTCACGTTTCATATCTGTTGGCCTCCTGCCTGCTCACCTGGAGCGCTGGGTCCCAGTACCTTCACACATCAGCGTCTCTCCAGTGTTCGACTCCAGAGGCGGCTTTGTGAGGCTAAGCCCAGGCCGAGCCTTCCCTCCACGGCAGCAGTGCAATCCTCACCGGCTCAGGTGGCAGCTGTCCTGCTGTGGGCTGCGGGAGGGAGAGGGGTGCAGCGCTGCACTGCTGAAAGCCAAGGAGAACGGGGTGCATGAAGAGCTGGAGGAGACGGAAGAACTGGTTCTAATGTGTAGGGAAAAGCCATCTTTCTGCCTTTGATCAGGCTTGGAGTCCTTGTGGTCCCTGCCCTTCCTCCTAGAAAGGCACGTTCCCTCAGCAGCAGCATGGTGCTGAGACCTGCTCAGCCCAGGACATGTAGTTTCATGTCACGTAGCCCCATGTACATAAGTGTTACTGACACACTCTGCTCCAGCTGCTTTGTGCCATATGGGTGCATAAGGAGTCAGCTGAGGGGTTTGCTTTCAGAGTTTGCAACACTTGATGGTTTGGAGATGCTGTGAATCCAGAGGGAGTTGCTGCTCTGGCTTCTATTCCGCTGTACCGTAGGAGCACTGGGTTGTGTTCTCCAGTCCTTATATGCCAAGTAGCTAGAGGAACAGCATGGCACATTCAGAGTGGCTTGTAGAAATATCTTAAACTTTTTTCGGAGTTAGGGATTTGCTTCAGTTTCTATAGACAGACTGAGCAAAACAAAAAGCCAGGAGATAAACTTGGGGGAGGAGGTTGCTCCAAGGTGAAACCAACACAAATATCTTTAAATACATCTCTTTTACTCTTTTTGCAGTTTAATTTATTCTTCAGGATTATAAAAATTGACAGTAATTATTCAGAAACAGTCTGAATTTTCTGTGAGCTTTTTGCAGGAATGTGTGCACCAGCTTTTGTAGAGGCTGCATTTTGAAAGGGTTCCTTTTACATACACAGTGTTTTCATACTACTTTCGCTTCCCCTAGTTAAATGGCCCATATGTGAACTAGAGCTTTTTCTGTTCTTTACCAGAACCTTTCACAAGTGAGCCACAAGTTTAGTTCTTTAACCAAAATGAAAACAAATTAGGGGTTACTATGTGCAGAGGCTGAGGGAAAGGCTGTTGATGTGGTGGAGGGAATCTGGGTGTGAAGAAATGTGGAGGAGAATGGAGTGTAAGAGATGGGAGAGACAGAGCTGTTTCTCATTTGTAGGGAAAAATTCTCCTCTGCCGCAAGTCATGGTGGTAGGGCCTTCAACCGTAGCCCTAAGCCATCGAGGTCCCTGAAGTGGAAGTGTAATTTGCTCCATGACTGCTTCCAGCCAATTTCTCACTTTCTGTTTCCATCTTTCACTTTGTTAGTCAGCCCTTGGCTCTGTGGGACGTTGGATCTGTCTGTTGCACGCTAAGAAAACAGTTGTAGAGCTTGGGAGTATGAATGCCTCTTGAGTGTTGGTCACATGGAATTTTTATGGCTGCTCAAAAATGTATTTTAACAACTTCTTTTTTAAATTAACATCACTTTAGGCAGTGCAAAAGCAGCTTGCTCATTCTCTCCCTGTAATGTATAAATGCGTGTGACAATTAGCACCAGAAATAAGAATGTTCCTAAAATAAGATAGAATTCCCAACAATTTTATCGTGGAAAAAGTGGCTCTGTTGTATCAGTTGAAATTGTTTTCCCGGCCTTTGCTTTTCATTATTTATTCCAGTTACCCCAGATAAATACAAATAAGACATACACTGGAGAAAGTACATGAAATTCAATTCTAATCTGAATCTACAAAGAGAAATACTTTTTAGATTAATTTAATGGGATTTTTTAAAGAATGTACTTGGGCTCAATTAATCGCATGCTTTTAAATTATATCTGCCTTCTAATTAGTATTAAGATGCAAAATTTAAAATTCCATTTAAACATAGTGATTTTTAATTGAAATATCAAGGCATGGATGGAGAGTGCATTAATAGAATGTCCCTTAACAAACTATGCATCTGATTTTAATTTCTTTGAAAATGTGTTTAATGCTGCGTATTTATCTGTTGCATTTCCACAATGGTAAGCAAATTGTGCTTTCTACAATTAGAGAATGACGGGAACCAGTCTATCCTGGTTGTGAAGGCAGTTTGGCAATAAACGCTTGATTATGTGGAAGGGAAAGAACATATCTTCTGAGTAACTATATTTTTTTAAATAGTAGTAAAGCCATACTGAGTGGTAAAGCACTGTTAACTGTCTTGCTTGTTTCCTTTTGAAGAACTGTCAGTATAACACTGCTGGGGAGAAATGTGAGCGCTGTAAAGATGGTTATTTTGGAGATGCCACTCAAGGTTCCTGCCGGGTGTGTCCTTGCCCGTATACAAACAGGTACAGCGAAAGGTTGTAAGAGCTGAAGCAAGGGAGGGGAAAAAGAAAAAAAAGAAAAAAAACCCCAAACCCTGCTACGGTAGGAAGATAATGATCTTTGTCTGTATTCTCATATTGCCCCATTTGAGGCACTTCAGACCAGCAGTAACTTGGTGGTCTGTCTCACAGCTGTGCCTTTTTAATTATTAGAGTATTTCAATTTTCACTCAGTTCCTGAACCACAACGGCACGCTGCTTATCACCTGGGGGACCCCCAAGCAGTTGTAATGGGCTTGTGTACAAAACCACCAGTAACTGCGTAGTAGTGAGAAACATAGGATGGAAGTCTTTTCCCTAACTGGGTATATCCAGAATCTTTCTTGTTTACTGAAATGCAAGATGTAAATTGTATTTAGTCTCATGTTTAACACCGTTACTCTGGCTAGGAGATAAGTGACAGTGATGGAACAAACCTTTTATAGGAATTCAGAAAATTTAGGAAGATGCAAAAATAATGTAAAAACATTAAAGCTGTTAAGCACATATCTAGATTTCTGAAAGAGTATGGTTGCTTTTCAGGTGGAAGCTCCGTTTGAAAAAATTAAATTTTCTTGAGTTTAATAAGGCCGCCAGGCTTTTAAAATTGGGCAGTAAATGGCATTTTAAATGCATGGTGTGTTTAGCCACACTGTTTGTCATCATTGGTCAGTTCTGAAACATGAAATGTGTTAAATAAAACGAAATATTTTTAAAGAAACCTGAGCTATGAATTGCTGAAGGCACCAAGTAGTGTCTACCAGGTGCATTAGCAAACACCAGGTAGCCTGAAGTAAGAGATTTACACTATCGGACAATAGATACGTTTTTCATTTGTCAGAGAACTCTCTGATACATCTGTTTTTGACAGCATTGGCCTCTTCTGCAGGTGCTTGCCTGAGGCTGACTGAACATATTTTGAGTCATCTTTTGCTTTAAGAGTGCTGCAACACCTAGGGAGACCATAAACCCATGCAGTTTCATAGCTGCACATTAGGGTGGTAAATACCATTCCTGACATAGGAAATTCACTCCTTTTGGCATTGTCGGCGTTGACAGTTTTCCATCTAGTCGAATTATATGTAATTCTTAGTGCAGACATCTGTCTTTGATACACAGACTTGCTTTATGCAACTGTTCATAGATTAAAAAATGGAAATAGCAAACATGGCCTATCCCTGCTTCACCTCCTGCCTTCTTTCTAAACATCAGCCAAAAAATGTTTTTTCTCCCAGAGAAATTTGAGTCTAAACGAGTCTGCTAGAAAGAGCAGACAAAAATGTTCATTGTGTCAACCAGATATACTCTAGAGCTCCCCAGAATGGTCCACAACTCTATTCTGCTTTGGTTAAAAAAAACCCCTAAACAATATTAGCTACATAAAAATATCCTGTAATCTTTCCGTCCATAAAAAGTAAAAAACCTGCTATGCAAACAGGAGGAAATGTTGTCTAGCATAGGCTATTGATTCTTGCCTAGTAAGATAAAATAGCTACCCGTCCTTTTTTTTATTTTACAACATCACTATTAAGGTTTATTTTAGGCATTCCTTTGGTTGGTGAACTATTATACTCAGTCCAGAGTGTCAGGAAATGATATTTTTTTAGTCTAAGGAAAGAATTTAGAGGGAAAGTATCAAACTTCAAAGAATTAGTCACAGCAGTTTATCTAGAGGCAATTAAATTAGCTGAGAAGTAATTTGATGTATAAAACCTATTTAATCTGAAAGTCATGTAAATGAGCTTAGCCTTTAGAGTGTAAAACCTTTTTGATGATGTGCTCACAATAATGTTTTCGCTTCGTCTCAAAGATTTGCAACTGGCTGTATGGCAAATGGTGAAGAAATTCAGTGTCTCTGCAAAGAAGGCTATACCGGAGTTCGCTGTGAACGGTAAGTGACTTGTTTCTCAAGACCAAGGTTTTTGAGAGACACCATAAAAGGAATTATGTCTGTATCGGGTAATATACGGACGTACACATATGCATAGTGTGCACATGCTTAAGGAGTATTTATTTATATGAACAGCTGTGATAGTGTGGTGCTATAGTGTAATTCAAGATGTAAACCCAACACTCCCTGAAGAAATGTAAATAATTCTCCACAGACTATTTAGTGACTACACAGTTTTTACCAAAAAGAGAAGTGTCAGCCTCTTTGCCTAAGTGCCCTGTGCCTTGCCATATTCTGCACTTTCTGATAATAATGACTTCGTCCCTTTTCAAGTTAAAAACATTTTCCTGTTTGCTCCAATGTACGTGATGGTGCTTCAGTGTTCATAGTTCTCCAACAGAAACCACGTAATGTTTAACACCATACCCTTCATCCCAAATCATTCTGATGTGCTCCACAAGTGGAGCGTACAAACACAACGCTGAAGCCATCTCTGTTGCTAGAACACTGCAGGAGTTTGGCAAAGCACAAGAGGTAGAGCATGGCAGTGTCAGGCAGGCGGAGGAAGCAATTTCCCTGAGTTTCAAATCCAGGGAGAATTTAAGCATAATAGAGTGGTGTTGTCTGGTTTGGAAACTTGAGGCCAATAAATCATTATGTCTTGCCTGAAGACAGTAACTCCAGTTGTGCCAGCATAATGTCTTGTGCTTCAGGACTGTTAGCTTTGACATCTAAGCTGCAGGTTATAGACAGATTTTCTCTTCCAGATCTAGCTGTACCTTGGCTGTTGATCATGGCCCTTGACTCACACATTACCACCATTATAGATCTTACAACATCATGACTTGTAGGAATATTAGTCTGGACAATATATTTTACCTATAAAATATTTAGGGATCACTCACACAGACTGCTTTGCTGGCACATGGCAAGAGGAGGTACCACCCAGCAGGAGGGTGATAATGTCATTCAGTGCCATTGCTGTTTGAAATCTCAACATGTGCTTGCAGTATGATCCTCCTTAATATGTGTTTTCTGGTGAGATCACAGACCAGAATGGTGTGGTTTGCTGGGTTAAGCCTTGTCAAATTCTCTATGCCTGTATGTATCTGTGTGCACTGTATTTTTTCAGATGAAGTGAACTATTCCTATACGAGTATTGTGGGAGTTCTTTTATTTTTAGGAAAAATTTCTGCAGTACTTGGGAAGATATTTTTAGCATAGTGCAGAGATACTGTAAACCAAAAATACACTCTTTTTGTCTAAGTCAAGACAGGAAATCAAAAGTTCTTGAAAGTTTCTTCAGGAGAATAACTGGGGTTTTTTTGTCAAGGGAAAGTGTATTTCACAGAAGTAGCTTCAAATATTTAATAAAAAATATTTGTATCTCTTTATGCAGCTGTGCTCCAGGATATTTTGGAAATCCACAAAAATATGGAGGTTACTGTCAGAAGTGTAATTGTAATAGTAATGGACAGCTGGCTAGCTGTGACCGCTTGACTGGAGGTATGTGGAGGCCGATGAATGTGGAAGGGAGCATTGTTTTCTCTCTGGGAAGCAGGGAAAGAAGATACTTAGATCAGCTGAAGTGAAGAGAAGATGTAGACTTACAGGAAATGCAGATCACTTTTAACAAAAAGTAAGGTTTCCTGAAACATAACACTATGGGAATATAAGGGCTGTGCCAAGTAATCAAGTTCACCCTTGTAAGCCATTTTGTTATCTATTTCCCTTCATAAATATTATGAATTTTATTTTGTTTTGCTGTTTCATGGGTATGTTTTTGAATGCATTATGGTTCCTCTTCTGACATAGTTAAGTCATATCTTGCTGGTCAGTGTTACGGGCTTATGAAACCGAGCAGTCTCAATATGCCTTTTTGAAATGTATTAGGGACAGACCAGTGACACCTTCAGAGTCTGCATCAGGCACTGCCATCTTAGGTATCCAAACCAATGGTGTTTACAGTGGAAGTTAGGACCTGACTCAGGAGGCTGTTTTATAAATCCTGCTATACGCCATTCTGCCATCGAAGTCATCCGTGATTTTGCTGGTATCAGTCGCACATGTACTGCACTACTAGTAAGCTCTCATAAGAATATTATGCCAATGACATATGTTTGCTTTATCTGTTATAATTCTGAAGTAAAGGGCCTGAGGCTACATACTTCAGTTCCCTTGGGATACTGATTTCTATTCAGAAACACATAGGCCACTGCTCCTGAAAAGGGCCTTGATTCTCCCATATTTTCATTCTCCAGTAATATTACACTCTTCTTTCCCTGTAGGCTGCTTTTCTTCCTCAGATGTTAGTGAAGTGTCAAACTAATCACTCCTAATATTTCCATGCTCTTAATTTCTCTGCACTGCTTTTCATACTGCATCCTAATGACTGCCAAGGATCGCCTTATCTTTCCTTGGGCACAGAAATTAGAAAACCAGCAAGTGATGTGAACTGCTGTTGGCAGCTGGTGCAATTTTTCAATAGCTAGTTCTCATTTAATATTTCAGCATTGAAGTAATACATCTTTATTATATTTATACCTTGTGTGGAACAGATCCAAGCAGTGTTTGATGTTTTGTCATTCCGTTCTTTTTGAAGCAAGAGTTTGCTAGGACAAACTAATCTGTAGGGCAAAATTTAACAAGCCAGTTTGTTTTCAGTTTGTCTCCAGCTATATATTCTGATCAGCCGTCTCTTTCTCCACATTAGGAGTACAAGCCTCTGTGATCATCAGCACAGCATGTTCTAGCAGGTTGCTTGTGCGTGATGTTCGGCACTTGGCCAGGCTTTTTCATTTCACCATTTCTTGGCTGATGTTGTTTGGGCACAAGCTGTAATAATAGTTTTATTTAATTGGTACTTCATAGCGACAGCTGAAATGTGTCTGGTGTTAGCTGAATTACACAACAGCAGAACTGCACGGGTATTTGAATTTCGGAATAATTTCCTTCGTTCTTTTACAAATACATTCTTTGTGACTTGCCTCCTTCTGGCAGCAGCGCTCACTACTAATCCCATTTTACTTCCTGACGGCTTAATGTGTGAGTGCCAAGGGAAATGGCACAGCTAGGCAGTTTGTTCCAGGCTGTTTCATGCTGCTGTTAAAGTTCAGGCCCAATTTTATCACTGTGACCTCTCACAGTTGCAAGCCGTTGTTGACTCTTGATGGCAGCAGCCTATACCCTGAGTGTGTCCTTTTCCTTCACAGTAAAAGACATGCGCAGCCCTTATAATTTTCAAGAGGAGATAAGAGTTTGTCAGTAGGACCAAGCCTGTAAAAGGGACTTCAGCATCAAGATGGGGAGATTCCTGTCCTATACAATGGCATTTTTAGGAGCCAGTTCCTCTCCTGCCTCCTAGAAGTTAGGATCCCAGGATGTTACAATCCCACATGCACCTGGAGAATGTTGAGCTTCTTATGACAGGGTTTGTCAAACAAAGAAAACAAAACAGCACACTGGATAGGCAGTCACTCGTGCTAGCTTGCTAGAAAGTCTGAGGGCAATGTTTGTTATTTACCACCTGTATGTGTGGTTCAGGCTCCGTGCCTTGGATCGCATACAGTGCCGCCTCCTGTGCATACACTGTGGATTTCTCTCAAGCTTGATTAATCCCTTAATCTTGCAAGGTGTGACAGGTATGAAGGAAGGCCATAGACATTTCTTAGTTCCTTGTGGGTGAGACGTCCTTTGGGAAATCAGGATCTGTGCTTTGAACGTGGATGCTAAAGTGGATAAAGGAGTTTGAACCTATGTCCTGGGTAGAATGCTTTAACGATACAGTCTTGACTCCAGTCCCGGTGGTGTTATTCCAGGCAGATTCTAGCAATACATTCAGCACACTTGATGTGAGAGAGCCTCCTGCTGCTACCCAAGTAGCATATATTGAGGCGCTACAGTCAGTTTCCTTTGAGGGATGAAAGAGGTGTTGATCTCAGCAAGGCGTCAGTGGGAGCTGCATGTTTCGGCATGCTCAAGCCTTCTGGGCATTTCAGCTCGTTCACAGTGGGTATGGATTTATGAAAGGGTAGCACTGTGCTTTAATGGCTGCCAACCGTGAAAAGTGAGGGCAAAAATGCAATAGTAGTATTTCCATAAGACGACTTGGGTTACTGATTACAGTCTTGTGATTTCAGAATGTTTCAATAATGAACCAAAAGATGTGGATCCCAATGAAGATTGTGACCGTAAGTAGTAAAATGGACCTGCACTTAGATTGCCTTCTGCTGACTTTGGATGCATACTGATGACTCCTTTAAGGGTGGCAGAGTTTAAAAAGGACTGGAGGTGTCCTGTAATTAATCTTTCAAAAGCAAAAATGATAGAAGAGGTGGTCAGCCAGCCAGATGTAAATGGAGCCTCCTCCTTATTTCTGGCTTTGGTCACTCTCCTTAATACTGTGGGCTTTGCTGTTGCCTTTGTTCTTCAGGCAGTACCAGGTGATGAGCATCAAAGTGTTTCCATTCCATCTCACTTATTAACGTACGCAGTGAAATGTTCTTTGCACCAAGTATCAATAGTATGTATTGTTTTCCTATGCTCATGCTCCCTCCAGCTTGCGATAGCTGTGTAATGACATTGCTGACGGATCTGAGCACAATAGGTGATGAGCTTCAGCTGATTAAGTCTCAGCTGCAAAATGTCCATGCAAGTACCCACACACTGGAGCAGATGAGACGTCTGGAAACACACATCAAGGACTTAAAGGTAGGTGCATATAAACAGAAAAGTGGATTTCGGATTAAGTGGATAAGAACTGAACCTAGGAACTTATGCTGTCTTTTCATCAGCTTGCAAGGAAACGTACATCAACTTTTGCTTTCAAATACCAGATGTTGACAGCACTGGGCTTCACCTGTTGGAAGACAGCTATTGTTTCCATGTCACACTCGGAAAGATAATGAGTGTCCCTGCTTTTTCTGAGGCCTGCTCACCTTGAAAGCTGTATCTCTGAGGTTTCCCTGTAGCTCTTTTTCCAGCACTTCCATGTCTCTGTATTACCAAAAAATCCCAACATTGCAATTGCCAATACCAAAATTCATTATAAACAAAATTTTCTTTGGTTGGAATAGCAGTTGGTATACTCCCAGATAAAAAAGCCCAGCTTTGGGGCAGCAATTGGTCAGCCTTCGTGTTAATACTGCTGCTTTTATTTACCTTGGGTAAAGATCTAACCCAGTGAATTTTTGCTTTTTGTCTCCTGTGTATGGGTGATTTATTGGATTTTTTTTTTCCTGTCTTTTCAGGTCTTATTGAACAATTACCGTTCTGTTGTTCGTAATCAAGGTTCAAAGGTAGATGAGTTGGAGACAGAATTCATTAACTTAAATCATGATTTAAATGCTCTCCAGGAAAAGGTGACTTACCAAAAAAATTTAAAAATACATATCTCTTGACTACATATTAGCATGCTGTATCCAGATATTTTTAATCTAGTCAGTTCTTTCCCTTGCTAGGCTGAAATGAACTACAAAGCAGCTGAGATGATATTTAATAATTTTGGCCAAACTCATCAGAAAGGAAAGGATTTGGTTTCACGAATACAAATAGTTGTCAACAATATACAAGGTAAAAATAGTTTCTAACTCCATAACATGTTTTGTTTTATGGAATCTTTTCAGTGTATTTACAATATTCTTAATTAAGCATGAGAAGTTTTCTTAGAAAACAACTTCATAAATCAGAATTTAGACATAGCTGTGGAATTCACTCTTCCTATTAGAAATCTAATATATAATGTTAGTTTAGGAGGCTACCTTCCCTATGTAGTGAACAGGGACAGAGAAGCTTTACCACAGGGACATTTAGAGCAACAAATTGTCTATCCTGGCTTTAGTCTGACTTTAGTCTGGGTTGCTGTCATAGGCTCTTTTAAGTTAGAAGCTCAGAATTATTGCGGTGAACTTGGTCATTTGTGAGAAATTTCAAGCCCAGTGCCATCTTACTAGCTCTGGTTGTGTGACATGGGATACTTCTCAGCTGAACACAATTATGCAAAACGGATCTGCTTCATTAAGGAATTCAGGAATAGGCATGTCTTTTTCAGAAAAGAGACCAACCGGCCCTGTCATTTGTGTCTTTTCCATAGACTTAAGCGCATCCTCTCTTTGACTTTCGCAATACTTTTTTCTAGTGCTCTTGGAACAAGTAGCTGGTACAAATGCAGAAGGTAACAACCTGCCCTTGGGAGATGCTGCCAAAGAACTGGCCGAAGCTCAACGCATGATGACGGAGATGCGAAACCGCAACTTTGGCCAACTTCAAGCAGAGGCAGAGAAGGAGCGAACAGAAGCTCAGCTGCGTAAGGGCTTGTTCTCTTAGCTTCTTACCCTCTAGAAAGATCAATCTTAAATCTGAAGCGTTATTGATTGCTGGGGATGGAGTGCAGGGAGGGGCATTTTGCAATGTATCCCTGGGATCTGTAGCAGGGGAAGCGGTAGGTCTGGAGGGAATTTAAAGACATTTTCAGTTTGTTATGGAAGAACCTGAGTTGAGCTGGGGAAGAAACCCAGTAGATCCTTCTTTCAGAACTAGATCGTCTTAATAAAATGTAGACGTAGCTGATCCTAATATACCTATGTAGTGCTTCTGTGTATGATAATAGGTATGCTATGGTACATGCAGCTATTTTAGAGGAATTACAGGTGTAATTTAACGACAGATTTTCAGAAGCTGTTGGAGTAGTCCAAGGGCCAGATCATATAAGGATAAGGAAGTTCAGAAGTTCTAGTTGCACTGGTTGTACTCCATTTTATGTTCTTTGCATGTGTTTGACTGGGACATTCAGACACTTGATTCTGGACGTTAGAGACAGCAAGAACAGCCAAGTCACAGTCTTATCTCCGAATCTGGGGCATAGCTGAGGAATGTGAAAGACCTTATGAGTGATAATAATATCCCCCAACTTTGGACTTTTGATACCTACCTCTGAGTAATTCTTCTGTATCCTATCTTGTAGGCAATGAAACAGGCACTCTTAAGAGTGTGATTCATTTGGCCTCTTTTATATTTCTAGCTTATCTGAGATTAAATGTGCCCATATCTCTCCCTTGATTACAGAGGAAGCTTCGATGACTAGTTCAGATGTAGGCGTCTACATTGTAGATGAAATTGTTGATGAAATTGTGTTAGTTCCAAATAAAAAAAGAAAACAATTCAGCATTTGCAGATCATCTTCATCCTTACTTAATTTAGAAATAGCCAAATCAGTGTTTATCTGTGCTCTGTCTGCAGCAGCAAACTTTTGAGCAGATTTGATCCAGAGAGATGCTGAATAGCATCCCTGCTATAGTAACACTGAAATTAGCGCTGCAAAGGATGCTCAGTATTTCACAAAACCGCAGCTTTCTAATCCTAAATGGCAAGCCCTTTTGAAGGAAGTTTCTTCAGGTTCCCTTCTCTGAACAAACCTTTTCTTTCTGGTCCTGATACTGCAGTACTGGCACGTATTAAGAATGAACTACAGAAATATCACCAAGAAAATCATGGGCTTATTAAAATTGTGAGGGATTCATTGAATGAATATGAATCCAAAATCACCGACCTTCGTGAAGCCCTGAATGAGGCGACGGGACAAATTGAGCAGGCTGAAAACTTAAACAAAGATAATGGAGTTCTGTTGGAGGACATTAAGGTAATGTTGGGGTTCGGGAGAAGAAAGTTAAACCTCTGGAGGTAAGAAGTGCTTTTGATTGCTGCTTTTGACCTTTCAAAGCCAAGAAGCACTAATTCTTTAGACTTTCTCCAAGCTCTCTTTCCGTCTTTTGGTGCATGTATGGACAGGTATAAATGTAGTCTGCTCCCACTTGTGGCCTCCTTACGTGACCGGGACAGGGTGACCAAGACATAGCTCTGATGAGAGCAGGGAAGGAGAGTCTCTGCCTAGCCCTTCTCTTCAGCTGCTGCCAGCCTGTTCTAGTCTAGGTCAAATTCGCGATGCTGATACACTTTTCGTAGTAAGTTCATTAAAGTGTTTGGCTTTAACAGCCATGAAAGATGGGAGCAATAATGTGTGCAATACTGTTAAATTATTTGGGATTAATGTTCTATAGAACTGCTTCTGAGGTCTCATCAGAAAGGTGACAAGAAACAGCTGTCATTCTTGAGCAGTGCTTGATTTTTAGAGCTGGTGAAATAGTACAAAATAATAAGGGTGTGCTGCAGGACCCATTCTTTTAAATGAGTTGTGGTTTTGCTGAAATATATCACTGTTCTAGCACGCTCGTGTCCATCCAGTTTGCTAACGCTGCTTGAACAAAAGAATTTCTACATTCAACTGCCCCTTTCAATATTTAATTGTACCTTTATGTGCGTGGACTGTACAATATGTATGCCACATAAGTATGCACAGTTGTGTTAAAAGATGGATGCATCTGTACAAGTCATGAATCTCCTGATGCACTTCTCTGGCAGAGAGAGATTTGACACATTCCAATGGTAGAAACCCAACTGAAGGAAGCAAATGCATCCTTGCTTGCACACCACTTGTATGGCTGTGTTTGCGGTGTGCCATTACATTAGAGTTACGCTGTGGATTGTCACAGGGCTGCTCTAGTCCAAGGAACTTCATTCCCCTCAGGGCTTTCAAGAGGATAAGGTGGGGGGGTTTCACACCCCCTTTCTGGTAAGATCCCCAGATGAAGGGGGATAGTGTAATCATTTTATTTCTGCCTTGGAGAGAACAGAAGAGATCAGGGTGGTCACCAACAAGCTGTTTTCAAAGTTCCCAGGTTTGAAGTTTCCAGGTTTGAGAGATCAGACACTTGGATGGTCTGTCCTGACAGTTCATCTCAGCTAACCCGTACTACTTTGTGTGTTAATAACTGAACTACTGCAGTCTGCTGCCCAGCTGTATGCTATGCTGCTGCAGACTCCTGAGTTTTCTCGCTCTTCTAATCGGTAGGGTAGCATTAGTCCCTAAATAGTATAGGCATCTAATTAACACAGCAATAGTACCTTTGGTAAATCGTACTGAAAACTAGGTTAAGTAGATATGATTTTTCCCTGCCTCTCATTTTTAACCCAGTCACATGTTCTTCAACCTTTCTTTTTTGCTCAGAAACGGATTGAGGAGACAAATGTACAACAGAATGGTATCTTGGATATCCTGAGCTCTGCCCGATCTTCCCTTACGCAAGCTAACAGTGTACTTGGATTATTGCAAAAGAGCAAAGAGGTATAGTTAACCTTCGTAAGTTAAGGTTAAAAACCCCAATATCTTGCTGTCACTGTAATGGGTATCATAGCTCAGTGGCTAGGACATGAGGCTTATCCGAGCCTTTCAAACAGGGAAGGATCTCGCAGCCCTTCCTGGGTGCAAGAGGAGCCTGCCTGCACAGGTTTCTGTAAGAGAAGCTTGCTGAAGCTTGTGATGTGTCTGAGGAAGACACTGACCTGCAGATACCTAAATTTGGGAGAATATCTATGAGAAATACCATAAGTGATTTTGCTATTCTTCTATTTTTTTCTGGGCAATTGCTTTTAGCCAGTGTCAGAGACAGGATATGTGGCTAGCAGGGTCTTTGGTCTGACTCAGTTTTACAGAATGGATTTAGAAGCATAATGTAATGACCAGCAGTTGTTTCCAGGAACCTGCAGAGTAAGTTGGAAGGGAATGTTTTTCCCCTTGGTCTCCTGAGGTTCAAGGTATATATAACACTGAAGGGAACAAGGACAAAATCAAACATGTATGAATACCAATAAAATTTTGTCTTTATGAACCCATAGGAATATGAAAGCCTGGCTGCTCAGCTGGACGGAGCAAGGAAGGATATGAATGAAAAGCTGACAAATCACTCCTTATCAGCAAGCAAAGAACCGTTGGTGGTGAGGGCTGAGGAACATGCCAAATCTTTGGAAGACTTAGCAAAACAACTAGAAAAGTATGTTGCCATTCTTGTAAATGAACAATTTTTGTACATAACATCCATGGCTGCAATGCTCTGTCTGTAACTTCACTTGCTTTAATGACCATTTGCAAAGTTAGAAAGAAATTCAGTTTGTATTTTTCCGTTTCTTCATGATGTACAGAAGTTTTCTTTTTTTCCCCGCAAACCAGCTCTTCCTGTATTTTTCCTGTATTTCCCATAATACAGTTTAGTATTACTGCACTAACACTTCATTAACTTCATACAAACAAGAGAAAATCCTCATGTGCAGAGTGGGAAGATGCTTAGAATATATTTTTTGTAGTGTTATTTCCTGCACAAGTACTCGGGGATACTTCTATGATGTCAATGAATTGGGGCAAATAATTGGAAGAAATGCTATCTTGGCAGAGTCTTCAGACACATCTGTTTAGCATTAGCGAGGAAAAAACTTCCTACAGTCTTCTGATCCTTCAAGGAATTTTAGAATCACAGAATAGTTTGGGTTGGAAGGGATCTTTAAAGGCCATCTAGTTCAGCCCCCCTGCACTGAGCAGGGATATCTTCAACCAGACCAGGTTGCTCAGAGCCCCGTCCAACCTGGCCTTGAATGTTTCCAGGGATGGGGCATCGACCACCTCTCTGGGCAGCCTGTGCCAGTGTTTCACCACCTTCATGGTAAAGAATTTCTGCCTTATATCCAGTCTAAATCTACCCTGTTGTAGTTTAAAACCATTACCCCTGTGATGGAGGTGGCTTATTGACCTTGTGCCTTGGTGAATTCTCGTGATCTTAATCATTTAAAGACTGCTTTGGAGGCTACAGTTGTGCTTTTCCAAGCACCTGAACTCATCCTGTCTTCTGAAGAATCTTTTCCTGTTGGTCTGTCTCTAAGTTTGATATTTTTGCAGAATGAAATTACAGATCTAACTGAAAAACGTTTTCTGTATTGTCATTAATTGGAAAATACTGAGTTCAGGTGGATTCAGAATATTTCTCAAAGTCCACAGTCTTTGCAGAAGGCTGCATTTTTGCCCTTTTCCCACAGAATAAAGAACAGTGCCAGGAAGGACGAGCTGGTAGGCTGTGCCGTGGAAGCTTCTACTGCCTATGACAGTATTATTAATGCCATTAAAGCAGCAGAGGAAGCAGCCAACAAAGCTGGGAATGCAGCTGACTCAGCTTTGTCGGTAAGTACCCATAAGTGGCCAAATGATGGTAAACTTGTAACAGCTAGATTTTTTTTAACTATCAGAGAGGCACCAAAAAAAGACCCATATGTCTTGGCATGCCTGATTCGTCTGTGGCCATTAGATGAGCTGCTGTTCTGCATGTTCATGAATTATTCTTGGTTCAGCAGTAAACAGGCTAGTTACTGCCTTTCTGATGAGGCTGTACATATGAATGCTAACTGTTCCTCTCAGTGTGAAATAGAGATCTGCGTAAGGCAAACCTGGTAAGCACTGAAGGTGATTTCAGGTATTCTGCTGGGCTTTGCACTAGTAGTACCCACAAGATCTTCAGCAGAGCAGTGGTATCTAACAGCTGTGTGCTAGTGATTTCTTCCAAATTCCCCCAAATCTATCAGAAGTTTGCTAAACACCAAGGTTGTATTATGCTTAAATTAATCTTGATAATTGTTATTTAAGGTGGTGTTCTTTACATCAAACCTCTGCTCTCATATAGTTGTTTTTTTAAACTGGATTGGCCTATCTCTTTTACTCTTTAAATTTTAGTATAATTATTAAAGCAGTCTTACAGTGCCCTGCTTCTATTACCAGACTGTGAAGAGAGAAGACCTATCAGGAAAAGCTGCAAAGTTAAAAACTGAGAGCACTACACTCTTGAATCAAGCCCAGGAGACTGAAAGGACATTGCAAGGTACCAAGAAAGAGACAGAAATGTTGGCAGAGCATGACAAGCATTCATTGAACTATGATTTTTCACAGCTCAGCAAAGCTCTGCAGCACATATTTAACCAGAATAGGCTACTTCCACTATAGTGGGATACCTTGTGATGGTCATTTCCAATAGCAAAAAGGCGAGAAAGTGGATTTCATACCTCTGCTATGCTATATTCCTTTGCAGTACTCCTGTCCAGCAAATCCTTAGCCTTCTACTTGTTTTACAGTGCAAATACCCATCCAATGCTCAGTGGCAACATGAGCTGTGCTGGAGTGCAGACTAGTGCTGCCACACCACCTGTCCAGCAGAGAGGTGGTATTTCTGTTTGAAATTCATACAGAGCATTCACTGTTTTGCAGCTATTGGTCCAACCCTCGAAGACCTAAAGCAAAGACTTGATGTTGCTGATGGAAAGAAGAATACACTGCAGCTTGATCTTGTTACTCTTCAAAATAATCTCAATGGGATAAACAGAGGTCAGTTACTTACTGATCACTTCTATTTTGCCTCTTTCATCAATTACTGTAAGAATCTGCATGTGCATTTGTGTGTGTTTCAGATGACATCGACAGCATCATCACCAGTGCAAAAGACATGGTAAAAAGTGCCAAGGATGTCACAACTAATGTATTGGATGAACTGCTCCCAATTCAAGCAGATGTGGAAAAAATGAAGAGTACCTATGGAAGCACCCAGACTGCTGGCTTCAGCAAAGCGTTGATGGAGGCAAACAATTCAGGTATTGCAGGTGCTAGCTGAGACCTGCCAAGTCACTGTTAGGTGAACATGGTCAGTTTTGCAGCAGAAATTTTAGCCATCCAAAAAGTAGACACCCAGCCTAAGCTAGTATTCTGAGCTTCCTTTGGTGCCAGTGGAAAGGGACAGGTACTGCAGGAGGTGAGTCAGGCCATCCTGTGGTATGTGTTCAAAGCTGATGCCATGACTGGTCTCTGCAGACTTGGAGGCCAGTGGCTAGCCGGGGTACCCCAGGGTTCAGTCCTGCGTCTGATCCTGTTTAACATCTTCATTAAATGATCTGGATGATGGGGCAGAGCATACCCTCAGCAAATTTGCTGATGACACAAAACTGGGAGGAGTGGCTGATACACCAGAGGGTCATGCTGCCATCCAGAGGGATCTCAGCGGGCTGCAGAAATAGGCTGACAGGAAGCTCATGAAGTTCAACAAGGAGAAGTCCTGCACCTGAGGGGAAACAACCCTGTGCACCAGTATGTGCTGGGGGGCAGCCAAGCTGGAGAGCAGCTTTGCAGAAAAGGACCTGGGGGTCCTGGTGGGCACCAAGTTGAACATGAGCCAGCAGCGTGCCCTTGCGACAAAGGCTGAAACACAGGAGGTTCTTTCTGAACATCAAGAAACTCTTCTTTACTGGGAGGATGACTGAGCACTGGCACAGGCTGCCAGAGAGCTTGTGGAGTCTCCATCCTTGGAGATATTCAAGTGCCATCTAGACACAATTCTGGGAAACTGGCTCTAGGTGGCCGTGCTTGAGCACAGGGGTTCGACCATATGACCTCCAGAGGTCCCTTCCAACCTCAGCCACTCTGTGATTCTGTGATTTTCTGCTACGCTGACTAGAGAACAGACCTAGACAATTAGCTTAGGCTAGATGTCTGTTAGCTGAAATTAAGTGAAATAGATTGTGTAGAGCCTGTGTTGAATACAAAATAAGGGACAGTGAAAATCCCAAACCACATCTTTTTTCATCTTTTCAGTAACTTTCTCTGATAAAGTCAAGCAAGAGAAAACATTTTAAATAAGATAAATACAGGAGCTAGCCCTGCGTGTTATTGCAGAGTTATAAGTCATCGCTGCAGTTACAAGGCTGGCTTAGAAGCCATATTTAGAAAAATAATAGGCCTGGGTTTCTTTTTATTTGCCTTCTGCATCATAGGGTTGCAGTCTGCTAATACTTTTAGGCTTTTTTTTTCCAGTTGCAGGAGATGAAAACTTGTTTCCTCTTTTAATGAAAGTTGAAATTCTCATAGCATCTCCTTTTCTCCTGAAATAAACCTGCCTGGATACTGTAAGGCTCACTACTGAATAGTGACGACTAGCAACCCTGACACAAGAATATAAGACATGCCCTACTCGGTCAGGCCAGCAGTCTGGCTACCCTAGTATTCGCTCTCGAAGAGTGGCAGCAGGAGATGCTGCTCCAGGAATGCACATAAGCCTGACTGCTGTCTGCTGTCCATTATCCTCAGCCTCCTCAAGCATCCACAGTCCCTGGGTAATGATGTTAGAGAGCACATCGCTGTCTGTTCTATTTAATACTTTTTTCTGGACTTGAATTTATCTAATGTGTTTTTGGAAGTGCTGATTCTGTCTGCTTCTGCAAATACCTTTGGCCACAAATTCAAGGAGTACAATAACCTCTGTATAAACTGCTAGTTTCAGTGAAGGCTTCCAAATGTTGTTGAACCAATGAAAACAGCTCTGTCATTACCCTTCTCACTGCTTTTCTGGTAATTGTGCAGTCATATCATATTTTTGCATCTGTTTTCCTCCCCCTTTCTATCATCAATGATTTTTTTCTTTCGTTGCAGTAAAAAAATTGACAAACAAACTTCCAGATCTGTTCAGCAAGATTGAGAGTATCAACCAACAGCTGATGCCGATAAGCAACATCTCTGAGAACCTAAATCGTATAAGAGAGCTAATTCAGCAGGCAAGAGATGCTGCAAATAAGGTCTGTCCTAAGCATTGCAGTCATGCTTAATCTCAGTGGTTTGGACACAGCAGTACTTTTGTTCCTCTTTCTAAGTAATTTTGTTAAAATGTGTGTGAAAGATCAGACATAAATTTAATTCAACAGCACCACCCAGCACTTAAAGTAACTCTGATGATGGAAAGCATAATAATTTGTACATAAAAATAAGTGGATGCAGTAGGACCCTGCTCCATCCTCCTCCCACAGAGTATTTTTCCAGGTCATCTCTGTAAAACTTATTTGTACAGTAGCCTCTTTCCTTCTGAGGTACGTTGTGTTGGCTTTGGCAGCAGGGGTACAGTTGGCTCTGCAGCTTAGAGGCAGGGCTCTCCCCACACACATGGCCAGTGGAACAGTGGCACTTCCAAAAAAGTTGTGTAGCCCTGTGCTCTCATGTCTCCATGTCTGCCCCACGACATTAGGATTCTGCTCCTAGCATCTGCATTAGACTGCCCTTTTCTCCACTTACGCAACTGCTGTAGTTGCTCAAGAGGTAGCGTGGTCTCAGGTCCCAGGGAAGCATCGCTGAAGTCACCACAAATAACCTACAGTTGCAATGAATAAGAGGAATCTGACCATGGTGTAAATAGCTGTGTCAGGATGTGTCTTTATTAATATCAGAGGTGTGCTATTATTTCTGGCAAACAGTCAAGTCCAGCTAAGTGAAGCATCAGGATATGTATGTAGACATCTAAATAATTCATTGGCTTGCGCTTTAGAGCTGCAGGGCACATCCTTTCCTGTCTGTGTATTGAAGGTAACAATTACTTGACAGAGGCGTGGTAAGGGTTGATGAATTGATGTCTGTAGTAAAAAAGTGCTATGTTAAGTGATAAGTATTGATAATACAGAATACTGTATTATCCAGTCTGTTTCCTAATTATGCTGTTTGGTAGGATCAGAGTCCAAATCTGTAGTAACTGATGGTTATAACTTGACTAGGATATGTAAGAAGTTACTTTGCCATTAAGCACAACAGTGAAATAAGTAGGAGTAGTAGCAATTGCTAATTTTAACATATTGAATTTTATTTTTCGTAACAGGTTGCTATTCCTATGAGGTTCAATGGCAGCTCTGGCGTAGAGGTTCGACCTCCAAGCAACCTTGAAGATTTGAAAGGCTATACTTCACTTTCTTTCTTTCTCCAAAGACCTCAGACGAGATTAGACACACCCCAGAGGGCATCAAATAAGTTTGTACTGTACCTGGGTAATAAAGATGTAGGTATATTTTGAGATTCAATCGATTTTTAGAACAGACAACACCCTTTGAGAAATGGATGGGAGATTATTTCTTTTGGCTGAATTTTATAGCTCCTGTTGGCCCGTTTCTTTATAATTGACATCATGTGGTGGCAGAAATGTTTTGTGAGGAATAGTTCATTCCTCCACCAGCAAAGTAACTTGCTGGGTGACTGACTGCTTTGCCCTCTGGTGCTTTGCTGTTGTGCTCCTTTGGAATTTATGGATATTTGCTCCTTCTCAGTCATGGATACCATCACGCAGTCTTGTCAGAACTGACAGGTTCTGCAGCAGTCAGCACAAACTCAGCCCAACTCCTGCCTCAGATCTTTGACTCTTTTCACAATGTAAGTCACTGTGAGTTTCTCTGTTGGTTTATAAAAAAGAGATCGAGTTTTAGAATTCAGTCCCTCAGCTCTTAATTTCCTTCTCTTCCGAATATGCAGAATAACACAGACCTGCTTGTGCATTCAGGCTTGCTCAAGCGCCATCAAACATTTTTAAAATTTCCTGCTTGGCGTTCCTAACTATGTATTTTGAAGTCTTGTTATCTGACAGCAGCTCTATCTATAGTGAGTCTTGTGCATGCACGGAAAGCTGTTTAAAGGTAGTTGTTCCACACTGGATTCTACCTTGTTATCCCCTGAATATCTGTTGACAGAATTTTAATTGTTACTTGTGAAATATGGTATGTTGGGAGAAATAAAACGTGAATTGTTTGGAAAAATGACTGCTTCCAGTCACCTCAGTAGGAACCATTGTCCTTGACTGAGTGTTGTTCCAAACATCTTTTTTATTTCACAGATGTGGAGTCTAATTTTTCGTAAAGGTGTCATGTTTTCATGGCTCTAGCTGGGAGATGTTACAGATGTGAAAATTAGTTTAGCTACTATTGTTACCAAAATAAAAAGCCACACATGACTCTTCAATTAATTTTTAACTATGTTCACTGAATCAGTGCAACACTTTATTCATTGAATCGGTGCAACATATAAGATTGCAATTATTTTTCGGATTTTGTATGACTCATGCACAGTATGATGATGTCTCTGAGGAGGTGCTGCTGTATTTTACCTTCATTAACATGAATCATTTATTAATGATTATTTGCTTTGCTATTTTTAGGCTTCCAAGGACTATATTGGTATGGCTGTGAAAGATGGTCACCTCACTTGTGTCTATAACCTGGGAGATGGTGATGTAGAAATAGATGTGCAGCCATTTGTGACTGAGAGCGAAACTGAGGAAGCTGTTATGGATCAAGTGAAGTTTGAAAGGTAGAAGATCTGCAGTGTGCAACAGTCTTTTCCAAAACCTGTTAATAACATCTTTTATTTGTGTGATGTGATATTTTGCCTATCTCTTTTCGGTTTTAGGATTTACCAGTACGTAAAGCTGAATTACATCAAAGCAGCAACATCAACTTCTCCAGAGTATGAAAGCCCTTTGACTGCAAGCAGTGGAAGCAAAGACACCCTTCTAAATCTTGATCCCAGCACTGTTGTCTTTTATGTTGGAGGATACCCACCAGATTTCAGGGTACAACGAGTTGCTTAGTCTTTCAAAGAGATTTCCGTGTTAATCATTCTGTTGTTCTTACAAGTAAAGACTGAAACTAGCAGTCTTTCAAAGCCTGTGTAAAGGTGTATCCATGTCAGTAGGAATAGACAGGATGCAAGGAGATGCTGCTTCCCACAGAAGCTGCCTGGCTTATAGTATGCTAGAACTCAAAGAAGGGAGCATGGTATTTCATCTGCTGAGGACAGCGTGAAACCTTTCCAGCCCTGCGAAGTACTATTCCCATTCCATCCATATGACTCAGCTTTACATTGTGCTGCAGTGCTCCTGGGGTGGTATGAGATGGTTTGGATATTATATACAAAGGGGTAATAATTTTGTGGTATTTAAAATGTCGTATTCTGTGTCATTAATATTTGCAGTAAGTCTTAGCAGTTACATGTCAATGTAAAGTTTTGTCAGCTGATGTTGATGGGATGTTTTTCATGACACTTTTTTGCAGCCTCCACGTAAGCTGGACTATCCTCATTATGAAGGCTGCATTGAATTAGACAACCTGAACGAGCATATTATCAGCCTTTACAACTTCAAGAGGACATTTAATCTCAATACCACTGAAGTGCAACCCTGCAGAAGGTATGAAACAAGCACAGAAGTGTTTCACAGTTCTGTGATTTTATCACTATGAATTCTTGTCTTTTCACATCCAGAAGAATAACCACTGTGGCTACACTTGTGACTTTTTTTCGAACTCTTGTTCATTACTACATTTCTTAGGAAAAATCCTCACTGTTGGCATGATTCACATCTGTGGCAATTTCAGTTCACTGGCCAACAATTTAAAAGTTATAATACCCAGATACAATTCATGGACTAGATCAGAATTTGGCCCTATTTGTGGCCCTGTATCAACTGTTTTAACTTAAGCTTTTTTAAAATGATAATGACAGTAAGTCCATGTGGTAATAGTTTTATTCACATCTGTGACATTGAATTATTACAGGTACAAAGAAGAGACTGACCAAAGCTATTTTGAAGGCACAGGTTATGCCAGTGTCACACTGAAGGAATCAAATACCCACAGCCGTGTACGCTATGAGCAGACAATTGAGACTACTGCAGATGAAGGCATTGTGTTTTTTGCAGCAAACGGGGTAATTTGTGGAATGCTTCTGTCTGTTTTGTGGTCTAAGAACACTTTTAAAAACTTTGCTTGCTCTAGAACATGTTAGATTTAGTAATAACTGTAAGGAAGTTTCTTACAAGAGTTATTTTTCTCTGTATGGCAGATTAGTAGATTCTGCTGTATGTTTAATGTCATATGGTTTAGCTTTGGGTAGTCCTGCGAGGAACAGGGAGTTGGACTCAATGATCGTTATGGGTCCCTTCCAACTTGAGATATTCTGTGATTCTATAATGGCTGCTGAATACTGACTTTGTCGAAGCTGAGAAAAAAACCATTCCAAGGAGCCCCGCCATTAGGTCATGCAGAGAATCTAGAACTGGGGACAGGCAGGGGGGATGGAATTTGAATCAAACCAATTCTGAAATACTGAAATCCTCCAAAAGTGGAAGTGCGCTCTTCCTAAATCTAGATATAGGTGGTAAGAGAGTAAGGAGGAATATAGAGAGTGATGTGGTGACTTATACCTGTAAAGGTGCTCAAAACAGCAGCGATGCTACTTATCTAATAATATTATAGGCATGTTTGCAATCACTGTGACGTGTTCTGGGTAATTTCTCAATGCTGTCAGAAGTCAGCAGACATCTTGAAATGACAGAAAGTGCTCTAGAGATTTGGAGAATACATCTGGAGCTGATACCAGATCTGTTTATAACACTTTAAAGTAATTATGGTTGATTATTGTAAGTTTTAGTCTGCTTTGTGTTATCTTTTCACCAAAAAGCTTTATTGAACCAACAGATACCTTCATTAAAATTATTCACGTGAAAGTGAAATATATATGAAACGTTGGCAGTTTGGTTGTGTTGGTGTTTTTTTTTTTTTCACTGCAGGATCAATTCATCAGTGTGCTCATTAAAGATGGTCATACAGTTTTTAGATACAAAGTTGGCTCTGAGCCTCCGAAAGAAATAGAAACCAATGCAACTGTAAATGATGGAACATATAAACAAGTAGGTCATTTTAAACAATCAAGTGATTGTTATTTGTAAAAATGCACATTAGCTGAAACTAAAGATCTTGTCGTACAGTTTAGCTGTGAAGTTTTCCTTTTGTGTTGAGGGGATCAAGCTGTTGGGGATTAGTTTGGACATGCGAAAATTAATCAAAGAAAAGAACTCTTTGACAGAGCATTGCTTTATTTGGAGAGAGCTGTGTCCATTGCAATTATTAACATTACTTTAATACTTAGATTAGTGTTTTTGCCACCTAAGGGTTTATTTCTTTAGGCCAGGCTGATCTTTACAGAGATTACTTTTTTGCAGTCTTTTTGTCGTTGCTTGTCTACTCAGCTTCAGTCCGGCTGTTTTGTAGCGCTACTAGAGTGAGATCGTAAAGACATTGTTAAAACCTTTGATTGCCATGTTGATTCATTCTCCCTTTTCCCCTTACTACATCTCCAACTAAATAGTGTAGGCCACAGGGAAGGCAATATCTGAATGTTAGGTGAGATGTATTTTTAGGGCAATCTTCCTGAGGAAAATAAAACCTCGCTTTGTGTTGGATAGTAGAGCATTTTCCTTAGGCATTTGCTTTGGCGAAATGCCCAAATTTTACAAAGTACTGTTGAACTACTGCAATCATTCTGGATATAAGGCACTAGTAACTGAGAAGAGGGGAAAAAAACCCGATTGTGTCCTCCCATGTAGGAGTACTTTTAATCTGCTAGATAATTTTGGTTTTGCTAAGTGAAGTAATTCTCATTCTTCATCTATTTCAGATCCATTTGGTGCTTGCCCGAAGTAGGAATACTGTTCATGTCAGTCCTGATATTAAAGCCAATATAAATGTTTTCCTTTTCACTAAGTATTACCTAGGTGGAATTCCACCTTCTCTACGGGAACAGTGAGTAACTATAAAAAGATTGTAATACACAGGCTTTGTATTTAAACTCCATCTAAACTCTTTCCTTAAGCAATTTCTTTCACACTCAGCATCAGGTACATTATGCGATGGAAAAATAACCAGTGTATAAGACGTGATCATAAGCTGTGATTTTTGGCTAATGGTGGGATTTGGTTTGGTCAGCATGGAGTACGTGTGTGCAAAAAAGACTGCTGTTCTGTCTTTCGATTTCTTATATTGTCAGCATTCACAGGCTACTGTACTGGTGTGTGCTTTGAAATACCAGGCTACTGAACTCTTTTTCCTTCCACTCCCTGAAACCAGCTTTAATATATCCACACCTCCATTCCGGGGCTGCATGAAGAATGTGAAAAACCCTAACACTGCATCTGTTATATTTGATGAGACTGTTGGTGTCAGCAAGAAATGTTTAGATGACTGGAAGGTAACTAACAAAGTTCTTTAACTGCTAGAGTTCAGAGTCTGCTTTGTCTATAAATCCTAGACTGTTATGTTTTACTTAGGTAAAAAATTATATTTGGTTAACATATAATAGTAATAAAAGAACCTGGGCTTGGTGTGAAGATATGGAAGAAAGGCGCCTCCACCCCTATTGTGATAGCTTGCTCCAGCACATAGTCCACCCTCATAATTAGTACTGTGTACAATTAAGCTTCATATTTACCATGTAAACTTGTTGGCTTCCAGTTGCTGTTATTGATTAGGCCAGAATACTGTTTCTTAATACTACTCAGGATCTTTCTTCTCACCAAGGTGCTTATGCTTCCTAATTAAATGACCTCTTAGCTCTTTCAAGAAAATAGGCTGAGTAGACTCTGCTTCCACCGAAGACTCATTGTAAGGCTATTGCTCCACTCAGCTGATTGTTTTATAATTATTTTCAGTGCACCCTTCAGTTTTGCCACATTCTTTTTAAAATGGGACAGTGTGACGTTTCAGTGCTGGCTTAACCAATGCTGCATGGGAAGATGAAAACTACCCTTCTGCTTCTACTCGCTGCTATTTACATGACGCATGATCCCATTTGTCCTTTTTACTATGGCATTGTGCTGAAAGTTTGTGCTCATTTGCTTTCCCTTTGTGGCATCTAAACCTTTGACAGAGCAGTTTCTTTGCAGGCCGTTTCCCTATGCAGAGGATCTGACCTTTGTTCTCTGTCTGTATCTGTATAACTTCTCATTTATTAAAGCTTGTTATGTTCAAAAAGGCCCAGGTATATTCTGTCCTATGACTCAAGCAATTTCAGTTATGTCGCTTATCTGCACAGCTCCATACTTATGAACCATTCCTCCAGCTGCTCACTTTCGTGACCCTAAATGTGAAAACCTTCAAAGCCATTATGTCAATGCAAAAAGTAGGTAGAGACCAACAGCTCATAGGGCTCAGAAAGCGTCATCTGCCTTTAGGGTTTCTCAGCTCATAGTTAATGCTTGTGAAACCAGTTCAGTCCGTCTGTTCTATACTGAAATAATGATACTTGCAGTTTGCCTTGTGCTTGGTTTTGACTGGAGTCGGTCAGAATTATGTTCAGTAAGGCAGCTATTGTCCCATGTTGCCATTTCTCCTGATGAAAAGGAAAGTCACTGAGAGCATTGTTATCTCTCTTGCAGCTTATCAGATCTGCAGCTTTCTCCAACAAAGGAACACTGAGCCTGAGTGCGGCGGGTTTCCCGTTTCCCAAGGATTTCCAAGTTGGCTTTGGCTTTCAGACTATGGCGTCAACTGGAACACTCTTAAGTTACAATCTATGGGTATGAAACACGTTCAACTTAGAATATGTAATTGGTTTTATTCCTGGATCAGCCATGTCTGTTTGTGACTGTGTCAGTTTGGCATCACTTCGTGTCATAAGTCTCATGTAGATTCCTGTATTTTAAGGCAAGAAATGGCTATTATAATCATATTTCGAGCATGGTTTCTTGCATGTCATAGGCCAGAGAAACTCATCCTGGCAATTTCTTCACTCAACGAACAAGCAGTCTGACGAGTAACTGAGCTTTGAACTTGAGTCTTCTGCAGAGTAGCTCATGCATCATAACACTACCATCCCAGTAAGACAACTGTTGCCTAATAGAGCTGGCTGGAAGTTTGCTTAGGAAGAAATGGCCTTCTGCCCACACAGAAATGTTACCATGATCAAATACGCAGAGAAAATGGATTTTGGCTGTGTTCCCTCAGAAAGCAGGGAGGTTCAAGCTGAAACCCGTTCTTGCTGGCTGAAGGAGTTAAGAAGTGAGTGTACACCAGGCATTTGAGAAGTGGAGAACTGAATCCTTTGCTTTTTGTAAAAATATTTTAAACAAGTATTTTAAATAACTGTTTGGTATTCGGAGTGCAGAGGTATTTTGAAACAGGAACTATGCTAATCATGCAGAACTGGGTTTAATATTTGGTACTAGATGACTTGAGAAATGCAGTTTTAGTGTAAGAAAATTTCTTTCCCACAAGAGACCACTGAGAACTGTATTAGTGGCAATATCAAGGGGAACTAAAGGCACTTGCATTTACCTGATTGTTTTGTGGGATTCTTTTATAGCCTAATACTCTTACCATCTTTCTGAGACCTGGCTTTGTAATTGCAAAGATGGGAGAGAGGGAGATCAAACTGGGAAAGAAATACGAAGATGGGTCAATGCATTATGTGACAGTAATAAAAACAGACAACAGGTGAGTCCAGTTCTTTCTGTGATTCTTTTATGTTGCTGTTGGAGAAAGAAGATTAAAATTCTGTGACTTATTATTTGGGTACACAGTTAAAAATGGCCTCTGCTAGCAAGGGATACTGAAATAATGAAGCAAAAGGACATTTCTGGTCTACGAATGTGCCTGTCGGTACCTGTGATGTTTCATCTGTACATAATGATGCGTATCTTCTATAGCTTGTGTGAGTTTTGACTGCTTGACAGGGTAGAGATTTGGAGCTCTTCTCCTTCCCGTAGCCTTTATGTATGTCACTGTAACATAGGTGGTTAAAGGCCCAGGGAAGAAGCTAATATTGTGTCTGTTTTTTCAGTAATGTTCTGTTACGTAGATATCAGAAGAGAGAATTTACTGAAACGCTCCTAAAACATATCGATTTCTGTGGAACACATAAAATGACACAAGTGTTAGTTGAAGTGGAAAGTTTTGAATGAAACGTGATATTATCTGTACTAGCTGTTGCTAACATGTCAAGTACACCGTTTTGACACAAAGGATGAAATCCTGTCCCGTAGTCAAGAAGAGTTTTTAAATGAATTTCAGTTGGACCAGGATTTCATGGTAGGACTGAAGTACTAGCTTCAACTCTTGCTCAGTATCTACCACCAAAAAGCAGAGCAGTTTCATAGCAGTCAATGAGCACATACTGAAAGAATCCCAGAAGTAAGCTAATGAAGCTCTAGCATAATAACAATGCAATAATAAAACACATTTGTCAAATGGTTCTTTTTTGTAGATGTATATTTCGTTTAGGTTTATAACTCTTTCTTTAGATTTCATGCTTATTTTTATTCATTTTGTTTCAGAGTACATCTGCTGGTTGACGATGAGTCAGAATTACAATCAGTTGACTCTCCAAGAGCACGGGCATTAATCGAACCTATAAAATTTGGTGGAGATAATTTTGAAGGTTGCATCTCAAACATCTTTATAAAAAGGTATTTGGCTTAGAAAGATTTTAGTTTCATGCATTTTGGCCCGTTTTCATTCTTTAATCATGTTAAAATCACGTTTTGCTAGATTGTTCCTCTTCTATGTGCGTGAAGCCTTCATGAATGCATAACTTTGCTGCCCCAAAATGTTCTTTTGTTCAGGCAGATTACACATGATATCAAGTTGTAAGTAAATCTGTTGTTTGGATGTAATGGACCTTTAGTCTGAATCATACCTGTTCAGTAGCCTTTAATCAAAGAATGAACCCCACATAGTAAATTGAATGTGTCCCAACAAGGTATCCGAAAAGAGCTGGTAAGGAAATGAGAAAAGCCTACTGGCAGAACCAAAACAGTTATACAAACAAATGAGAGCATGTGTATAAAAATCAAGTGCCAGATTTATGTTGTGTCTTTTTTCATGTGTTTTTCTCATTATTAGAGACATCTTACAGGCAAAATTTGGGAGAAAAAATTGGGCATAAATATATTCCTTCAAGAAAAGTACTCCTTGAGTCACAAGTGATGTCCCAGTGGGCTTTGTTTTAGCTGAGATTTGATGAATATTTATACCTGTGTAGAGTTTACAAAAAAATAGTCTATTTTGATTTGATTATCATAGAATCACAGAGTGCTTTGGGTTGCAAGAGACCTTTAAAGATCATCTAGTCCAACCCCTCTGCTACAGGCAGGGACGTCTTTCACTAGGTCAGGTTGCTCAGATTATATCTTCTTATAAGGCACTGCAAGACAATGAAGTAACTTGTATATTAACCTCCACATCAGAAAGCAAATTTGAATTATTGCTTTTAGTACAAAAACAGATGGAGAATTAACATTGTAACTAGTCAGATCAAGTGAATGGGGAACTGGACTGGAAATGAAGAAGTTCAGGTTCTGCTCCCAACTCTACCACTCTGCTTATAGAAAACCGTGGGCAAGGAGCTCCATTGCTTTTTCTAGTTGTAAAGTGTTTTGTAATTTACTGATTAGAGATGCTGTGTAAAACTTACGAAACGATAGTATTACTTAATATTATTCTTTATACACACAAGAAATTGGTTTTGACAGTCTTTCTGATAATTTGGCTATAATACTAAAGCTACATATTAAGTTATGATGGGCTTTGCCCCTTGACAAATCTTGTTAGAACATCTTCTCTAAGGAGAGAGTGAATCATTAAGTTAACAGGACGTGATGTTGCTGTTTTTTCTTGATCTGCCACTGGTTGTGCATAATTAACAAGCAAAGTTTTGTAGTCTGATCCAGAAATCTTATTCAATCAACACTGCTGTCATTTTTCCCCCTTTTTTCAATGGCAATATTTGTTTGTTTTTTTTTTTTAAAACAGATAGCTTTTCACAAGAAACCACGTTGTTTAGAAGTGCTGAAAACAAAATATCAGAGTATTTCCCATAGCTAAAAAGAAATGAGCAGAACCAGGACAAATATTTTTACAGCATTGAATCTACATTTTTCATCAAAAAATGAAAACTGGTACTTTAACATCAGGTCACCAGGAAATCTATTTCGTACAGAACACAGTTTTACAATATGTTGTTGATTACGCTAAAGGAAGAGAATGCTGTGTCATAACACTTACTGCTTTCATCACTCTAGGGCAGGTCAGCTCCCCGAGGTCCAAAATCTTGTTAATTATACTGCAAAGACTGGTGTATCCCTCGGAGCTTGCCGCAGATATGAGAACCTCAAACCACTGCTGCTGAAAGAATTTAAAAATCGTCTCAGGTTTAAGATGCCCAAGGTATGCTTGTTTTATTGTCATCTTCGCTCCATATTGATGCCAGGGCTTTGTCTGCACAGCCATGCTTTGTAGAACTGAGATTCAGATGTTGTTATTTTCCTCCCATCTCACATACAAAGCAAGTTCTTTCTGTGTTGAAGTTCCATGCTAAACCCATACCTGTCCACCATGACAACAGCGTCTCTGTCATTTACGTGTAGTAAATATTTCAACTCTGTCTTACAGGTACAAAATGAAAAATACCTTGATTATTTGAAAGCTGCTAATATGCAAAAGCACACTTTACCAACTCAGTTAAGTGTCAGCAGTGAAGCGTATCTCCTTGGAAACACACCCAACAGTTCCATATCCTACATGTTTTCTCCACCGTCATCTATAGACAGGTAATACAAATGTTCTCTCTTCTCCTCCTGATAGTTGAATTGTCATAGCTGCTTGAATCTTTAGGTGCTAAGAGCTAGGATTTTCTTCTTGCTTATGTCTCGGGGCAGAAGAGAAGGGTGGTTCTAAAGCTTCAGCCAGGTCTTTTTCTTTGCTAACATTTACCCAATCTGAGTAGATTGACTTGGATGTGGTGGACCATTACAGTGCATATTGATGCCAAGCCCTAAGCCTGAAAATGTCAACTTTCATTCACATTCAGAAATGCAGGCAATGTAGAACACTGTGATTCCACCCAAAAGCTATTCTGCATTTCACCAATGGAGTTTCACTGCCATTTTTCTGGAGAACAGAAAGAATATAACAACTAACAAAACGGAGCTATATTTGAATATGCCTACTTTCCACTGCAGGTTACATTTTTCTGTAGATGTGCGGACTCGATCATCAAGAGGATTAATAGTTTTCATGGAGGAGAAGTCTGAGGACTCTTATATGGCTCTCCACATTTCAAAAGGACGTTTTGTCTTTTCACTTGGCTCTGGAGGAAAACGAATCAAAATCAAAACCAATATTAAGTACAATGATGGGCAATGGCACACTGTAAGTAGTTTGGCACAGGAACCGTTGTGAAACCACAACTAACATTCAGCAGGCACAGTCTGTTGAATTTTTAAGCTATTAGAAATTCGATTTTGGTCATCTGAAGTTAATTCCTATGACTGCAAGTTCATGTGGTTGACAGGTCTCTGTTATGAGAGAGCTGAGAGAGACTGATGGGTCCCGGCAGGTTATTTTCAGTTTAAATATTTCAACAAGACGGTGTTTAAGTCAAAGGAAAAAATCTCCAGTGGCTTTCATTGGCCTTGGGGTTTTTCATTTTGTTACGTTTGCACCCTGCAAAGGTGGTCTTCAGCATAGATGGGAAGAATGCCCGCCTTGTTGTTGATGGTCTAAGGGCCCAGCACGGAAGATTAGCAACAAATTCTGCCATCAGCATTCAGCCACCAATCTACGTGGGAGGGCTGCCATCACTGAAAAGACAGGTAAATAATTGACACGTCCACCCCCACACACTTCCCATGCTGCACTAATTACATGTGAAAGTGTCAATATGCAGGACTTCCATGCTGAAAAGGTTTGGGGGATATTCCAAGCACCGGGTGAGCACCGTCTGTGACTGGTGTTTGCAGTTCATTATTACAGATCTTCCTCACATGTTCACACAGCTCTCAGCTGGATCCGTATTTTCAGCGTGTGTTGCTGAGACACTGATGGCAACCATATACTGCTCTCATTTCTGTGCTTTGAAAAATAGAAAAGACCAATGTCACATTTTTAATTCCAGGAATACCCTCTTCCCGCAGAATATTTACCTCAGTGGACTAAGTGATAATCTGTAGAGAAGCAAAGGAATCCTCCTCATTATGGAATTATGAATTTACAACTGGATTTTAATCTGAAATATGTGTGGTTCCTATTACTTTAAAAATTGGGCAATTAATGATGCAGGGCATGTTATAAAATCAGATTTAAATAAATAGCCTCTTAGGAAATGGAGGGTGTATTTGAGGTTTCACAACTCCTTTTGCATTGTCATTTTGACACATCATTGGGAAGTATCTATTCTGCAAGCAGGAGTTATGTTAACTCAAAATCAACTGTTACTTTCATGTTTTAAGCTCTTTTTAAATTTTGGAATACCTTTTCACGGCATCAGAGATGGGGTTTAGGTGCCATTAGTACCAGTTGGCTTTCTACAGTCCGACGGTACAAAAGAGGTAATGGGTATTCTTTCTAAAAAAATTGCCGTCATGCCGTAGTATTCATGTTTTGAAATATGCTTTCAGAGTATGCCAATGAACAGTTTCAAGGGTTGCCTGAGGAATTTTAAGATGAATGGAAAAGTCTTGAATGCACCTCAGCAAAAAAATGGTGTACTTCCGTGTCTGGATGTTCCCATGGACAGGGGGATTTACTTCTCTAGTGACGGAGGATATATCACCATCGGTAAGCTGTGTAGAGATTACAGAATATGGAATTATGTCTTAAGCGTGTATGCGTAAGGATTTTTAAGTTTATTTTTTACATGGTTTTCTAGTTATCTCCTCCTATAATCATTCCTCTACCCACTGTTTAATTCTCCACAGGTAATTTGCTGATGGGCTTGGATTTTAGGATTGTATTTACCATTCAACCAAGGACTTCAGCTGGTGTACTCCTCCATGCTGGAAGCAAGCAAGATAACTACTTGACTGTTTACATGGAAGGAGGAAAGGTAAGTACGGACTGTGTTTCCGTTTCAGCTGTGTTGCCCTCATGCAGCAGGGGGAATTCTGACCTTGAGCTCTGGACTTACGTGTTACAATGTATGTGTATCGGTATAATGTTAAACAACTTCCTCAGAGTTGTTTAAAACCATCGCATAGAAAATTGAGCATTTAACCTGTCTCTTCCTCAGAGTTGTAGAAAACCATCGCATGGAGAACTGAGCATCTAACCTGTCTCTATGCTTATGTTAGCAGCTTCCATTGTGTGCACACTAGCTTGTACATGCTTTCTGCACAGTGGTCAGCAGTAGGGCACAGTCTTAGTTTTCTCAGGCTTCTGAGGCTTTGCAGAAACCTGCTGGGGTTTTGGCCAGAGGCTCCAGAACTCCATGGCTTATTCCCACTCCTAGGTCAGTCAGTCATCATGTGGCTGTACTGATGCAGCTCCTTGACCACATCCGTTATAGAACTTGAGCAGTCTTGCTTTGTGTTAGCATCTTCTCCTCTAGTTGATGGCTGTGTAATGGTGGTGATTATTATCACTGTTGCTTTTTCATAATGTAACAGCTTCAGAATGTGAGTCTTGGACTATGAAACTATTGTGGTTGCTGCTGGAGAGACATCAAATAGAAAGATGCCAGTGCCCCACAGAACCTGCTGTCTCATGGCACAGTTTAAACCAGCATGAGTCTACGTAACTGTGGAAAGCTCAGCTTTGCTCTCCCCTTCCCAGATTAGGGAACTTGGTTTCATTACTTATCTTTTTGTCATCAGTTAGTTTCTCCCAGATCACTGGCCTGGTTCAAGACACAACTAGCACATGGAAGCAGGGGCGTGAACAGCTCGGGACTCCTTAAGGGCAAGATTGACCCCTTTTTTCAGCAGTAACTTAGATTAATGCTGGCTGTCAGTGTGGGCAGGATGCAACAGGAAGGAATAAAAGGTCTGTGGGACACCATTAATTGGCCTGATAGGAAGTGGACTCAGCATATCAGTTACCTGACCATTACCAAGTTTGCTGTAACCATCACGCCAAAGGAGAGTCTGAGAGGAAGATGTTGAAAGAAATAATGCACTTACAAGGAATGAGAAGCAAGACGTGAGAAAGCACAAGCAGGCTTTTGTTCAAAATGTCATCATAAATAGTCAGGCTGGAAGCTTCGTGAGTGAATTACAAGTAGTCCAAAATCGTGTGAAAGGCCGGAGAAATGTACTGTAGAGATTCTCTCAGGAGATACTAAGCGTGTAGATGGCTGCTTTGGGAAAGGAAAAGAAGGTCTAGTAGGAAAGACCTTGTCTCAGAGAGATGATGTCAAAAGAATTGACATAATTTTGTAAGATTGAGAGGGAGAGACAAAGAATCACAGAATCACAGAATGTTCGGGGTTGGAAGGGACCTCTGTGGGTCATCTGGTCCAACCCCCCTGCCAAAGCAGGGTCACCTACAGCAGGCTGCACAGGACC
>Ga0065711_1001738_pt1 | contig 40025 bp, 15 predicted proteins | sample Hoacrofraction12_FD_59098 | JGI IMG/M metagenome (GOLD analysis project Ga0065711, IMG submission 59098) | Hoatzin crop microbial communities from Cojedes, Venezuela - Epithelial fraction 12 v2 (version 2) | ecosystem: Host-associated > Birds > Digestive system > Esophagus > Crop | place... | reverse complement strand
GAATGTCTTGTGAAATAGCCTCATTTACTGTTTGTCAGATTACTGTGATATGCTAACAGTGCCTTATTAATGGAAACTGAATTTTAAACAGGTCTGTATTTGACAAAAGAGGAATTGCATACAAAATTCTTATGTTTGCAGGAGTCCAGAATACAATCTTCTGAATGTTTTTAACATATAAGAATCAAAATAATACTGTACAGACATTTAAGGCATGTAAGAGCAATTGCTGCTTCCTCTGTTTATGAAGATTTTATGATAATGTCAGAAAACCTTCACTTGTGTGAAGTATACTGCTCTTATGCAGTATACTTATCTCTCTCTGTGTATCTATTTGTGTATATACACATACCTACGTATGTGTCTCATTTAATTGGGAGTTTGGGGAAATACTGTAACCTCATACTTGGTTCTGAGTCCATTTAGCACAGCTTCCGTTTCTCTTGAGACGTGAGCTTGGGCAGTTATTCTTTCATCTCTTCCTCTGTTTGACTTCTCTGGCAGACGTGCAGTTGGATTTATTCTGGGATTAATAGCATCTCTTCAGATGCACAGCGCATGATTATTTTAAAAATTCAGTGTACAAATACTTCTTAAAATGTTTATTGTAAGAGGAGTAAAAAAATAAGGAAATTCGGGTAAATTCATAAATAAGCAAAATATACTTCCATATTTAATGTTGAAGAGCATGATAGTGATGGGGACAAGCATGCTAGTTCTATTTAAATAAACACCTCTTGTAGTCTGTGTGCCTCCAGGATGTTGTGCAGTGTAACATAACTATCGTAAAAATGGACTAATTCCGTCATCATTGCAATGAAGTGGCTAGTCACAGGCTTTTCTTTTAATCCAACTTCTACAATACATTGTGTCTCCAAAGTAATTTTGAATTATTTTATAATAGCATCGTATTTACCCTGACAAAAGTTTAGAAAAATGTTTCTTTTCAATGTTAACTCTCATTTTCCTTTAAAAAAAAAAGCATGACACATAATATCTAGTAGATCCTTCATGGTAACCAAGTCCCAGTCAAAGACATTGTTCATTCTAAAACAAAACCTTTTTGATTTCAAAATAGAACTGACTGTAATAGTTATATCCTGAGTCACAGTCAGCTTCAGGTATTGTTAAGGTGTTAAGGCTTTCCCAGTATTTTCTTTAGTGAAATGTTTTCCTTTCTGAAAGCAGGCTCTAGAAATAGGTGTGGTTCCTTTGAAAAATTGCTTAATCAATAAACACCTGACCAGAAAAAGGTGCACTTATGCTGGCTTAGATTTGCTGAGAAGCTTCTGTTGCCTTCATTTTATTGGATTTAAATTGGGCACTTTGTTAGAGGGTCAGAGCCAGAATCACGAATGCTTTTGGTGGTGAAGGAATTATTTCCATAGGGTTTTGTGTGAGGTGCTTTGCAGGCATCAGACATAAGATGACACTGTACTTTTTTTTGTGCTAGACAGTTAATATATTTGATATTGACAGGCCGTAGCTAGTAGGCAAGCATGAGGACCAAGGATGTCTGCGTCCAGTATCCATGGTATATTTGGGAATGTGAACGAAGGAGTTGTTTTCAGAGGATGAACGCTGAAGCACAGTTAACACTAGATATACTGATTTCTCAAAATCTACAAAGAAAATTAATCCCTAGTAGTTGACGGTTTCTTCAGATTCAGTCAGCTAAGAAAACAGATGCAAGTCATGGTATCTGTGTGTTGGTTTAATCATTGTTTTCTTCTTTGAAATCCAGCTTATCTCCTGTGGACCATGCTATATAACTCTTTTTAGGGCAATCAGAAACAATCTTTACCCTGGAAGCTGTGTTTTGACATGTACATAGAATTAAATTGAATTTAATTTGTCAAATAATTATTTTTGATCATCTTTCTTGCTCAAAATTAGGAAACATGGGAACATGTCATCTATTCCAAATATGCTTTCCCTCTGTTGTCTACCTAAATGTACAGATTTTTTACATGGTTTCTCAGTATCAAATCTTGCTTACAGGTAAAAGCAGTTAAGTATCTTTTGCAGGTAGACTTAAAAGTGAGCAGTTTCCTATTTTGGTTCTTTTGTAAAGATCTGCCATAAAACCCATTGATCATATTAAGATTGTGTGTCTGGAATTATGTCAGAACTGTAGCTGACTTTCTTAAATTTTAAAGTGAATAGAGCAAAGGATGTAACCAGTCTAGTCAGTAGTACTGGCTCCCTTGCATATCAGTAGGTTGGGGTGGTGGCTACATACTCTACTTACTATGTGATGTATCCCAGCAAACCATTTGAAAAGTGAATGTTGCCCTGATTAACATTCAGAAGGTCAAGAAATGTTTGACATAAAAGCTGAACTTTCTGGTACTACTTAAAAAACTGTATCTAAAAATCAGTCTTTTTAAAAGACATTGCTTATATTTTTGAAGGTTTATCGGATAACTGTATATCTTAATTCTTAGTAATTTGCATTACGTGCAAACACAGGTGTTATATTCTTAAACTGTTTCTGAAATCCTGTGCTGCTATCCCTTTAGGCAGCATATTACTACTAATATTTTAGAGTTTTCTAATATTGTGCTTTGTCTGGAGACAGCACAAGTAGTTAAATGTTAACAAAAAATAAGATTACTTGTAGTGTGCTGTTATTTGTGTCTGTGTCTCATTCTGCAGTGTAGAGGGTGGTGGTTTTAAACTTTTTAAGGGATTGCAGTGTCTGCGTTCCTGCAGTGTATCTGGAGTTTGCTCCTTCCAGCTGACAATAGTTGAATAATTTGCAAAGCGCGTCATACAGATTATGGACTAGCAGGGGAGGAGGGGAGTTCTGTGTAGAGGGTGGTTCTGTGCTCCCCTCCCGTATAGAATATTGTGTTTAAAATTTGAGTGCATTTATGGATGTTCCTTTGTCAGACGGTGTCAGGGTGAGTAGTGTAGGAAAGTCACAATTGTATCTTGCCCTTGCAGTTTGAGCAGCTTCCATTTCAGAGAGACTGCTGTTACTCCCTCATCCCTCTTGTCTTCGCCACAAATGGATTTTATACCCTCACCTTTATCGTGTGCTTAAACTGGATGTTCCTCCCTGCCTGCTTCCCACCCCCAAATTGTATTTAGTGTGTGTTTAAGAGGGAGAAGAATTGGTTAAAAAAGTGGGATTCCTCCCTGCCTGAGAGTGGAGGGTGGGCTGCGTGTAATCAGATTAATGCAGCTAGTGGGTTGGTAATCTGTGCGGGTATAGGGGAGGTTACATGTTTGAGATAGGGGGAGGACAGCAACCTCCTAAAATGTTGCTGCTGACAGAATAGTAATGTGTAATCAATGTCTAAGGATATAGTTGAACTTTTCTTCAGTCTCAGTGCTGGTTTATGTAGTTGCACACTCCTGTCGCTTGTTCCATGTGCTCATTCTGTTAACACAGCTTGCTGCATGGCAGCATGGTGAAATAGGTGTATTTTGGCAGTGTTTATATCATGGACCTTTTTCTTTTCTGTCCCCTCACCTCTGACCGGAAAATAATCTGGTAAAAGGTGCAGATCTTTGGTTTGATTTATTACGGACAGGAGTGCTTGTGCTGGCGTGATGAAGGATGTGAATGAAATGTGTAGCTGCGTGAGGAGCATTACTTATTGTCTCTAACCATAGCCTTAGTGACTGAATGCCCATGGTCTTGTGTTTGCAGGAAGGCAGCAAACCAAGTGATTTGATGGCCGTTTCTGTCTCTAAATTCCTCTCTACATAGCAGGCGATGCAATGTGTGGAAGATATAAGAGTGCACTATTGTTTATATTCACCATTTCCCTGCATGTAGCCCAGTTACATTATAATGAATATTTCCGTATTGAAATACGGATGTCACGGAGTACAGGAGTCATGATGATGTTTGGCAGTAGGTCAGCACACGTGATAGCGACCTAGAGGTATGAATGAATGAATGAATCCTCAGGAAGGCATGGTAATTCTGAGGAGCAGTCTCTGTTGTGAAAGTTTGTGTGTGCAACCCTGATCACTATGCCTACTGTAAGGCAGAATTATGTTTGACAGAGAGGATGTGATAAAACTGTTCCATTGGGTTCTGGTCTGGGACCATTCTGAAATGCAGAATGCTGATGCTTGGTGGGTATTGCTGAGGGCTTAAGAGATCCTGTAGAGATGACAGGTAAGATTTTGTTATGGTACTGATAGGTGTCTTAGCCAGATGTCTTTGTTTTTCAAAGATTTGTTATCCATCCTGTATCTTTTGAAAAGGCAAGAGGCATCACAGGGTGACTTTGACTCGGTGTCCCAGTAATTTGCTGTTACTTAATTACATCTCCTTTCCATTGTTCAGAAGAGAGGTAAAGGCAGATGAATGCTTCAGTTACTCTGCTTTTAAGCCTTTCTTATTCAGTTAGTATCAATTTCTCTCACAATACTTTTAAGGTAAAATTTTATGTGCATGTTGATTTTAGAGCACACTTAAAATATTGCTGTTAGAATACCCATTTAACTTTGGAAAAAATTTCTAAGTTTGGAGTTTGTGCAGAATGCAGGTAGAGAGCAAAGATGCACAACATATTTTTGAAAGCAACAGCCAGTAGGGTTTGAATTACAGTGCCTGCTTGTAGTTTGTGAGGCCATTGAATCTTGATCCCCACCCAGTTGTTATGTTAACAAATGGCCTGGAAATATGCTGGCTGATATTTTTTTTTTCTTTTAAATTCCTCCTCCCTAGTCTGGCTGCACATAGATCAATACTTAAAAGTGCATGATATGTTGCTTTTAGAGGCAGCACAGTTGTAGGAAGTGACTGTTCTGCTGTCCTCAGTACCGGGATGCTTTCAAAACAGATTTATCCAAACAAGATGGTTTAAAAAAATAATATTAAAAATAGTTCTTTTTACTTCTTTTGTGTCTGTTTTTCAATTAATATGTGGTGTAGTGTAGAACAGTGGTGTAGTGCAGCAGGATGGTGGGAGCTGTCACGCTAGCGTTGTTACCACAGCCAGTATTGCGGGAGTTCCAAAGGAACACCCAATACCCCAGCACTAACAGAGGTAAATCAGAAAAGCAAAAGATCACTGAGAGGGGGCTAAAACTGTGGTTCAGTCCTCAGGTGTGAGTGCGCAGGATGTTAAGGTGATGGTGTCAGATGCTGGGTTAGGGCCTATTGTACTGCGCCGTACCTCCTGCGCCGGTAGAGTTCAAGACCATCTGAGTAAGCCCCACAGGTTATGTAGAGTACTTAACAAGGAAATAATTCCCAACCTTACAGCAAAATCAGCTCTGCAGTTGTAGGTAAGAAACAGTGGATGATACAACATTGTTTTTGGAGACCACTGTATCATTTGCTGCGCCTTCTATGAAATGAAATTTGCAAGGTGTAAAAAAGTATTAGTCTGATAACTGGTGATTGCCATTGAAAGTATAAATTTGTATGTAATATTTAATGGAGTGGGATTAATTCCTTCTCAATACTAAAGATAATGTCTGAACTATTCAATTGTGCAACTCATTTTCTGTAGTCATTTTGGAAGAATTAGATTAGTGGGTTTGGATTTTTTTTTTTTTTAATTGAAGGCTAAGCAGGGGACGGCTGTTTTCCCTGGAGCTTGAAGGAAGACTGCACAGTTTGTGCATCATAATGTGAACTATTAGATAGCTTCAAAACCAGATTTAAGGATTTGTTAAACCTAAAGGCTAATGTGTGCTGAAGCAATGTTAGTGGATGTGCCTTTTATGTCCGCAGAAGAACTTGCTGGTTTTCTCATCTAGGTTCAAATAACCCTTCTCTTCAATGTCCTAAGGCGTGTAAGAGCAACATAGTCTGTACGCACAGTAAATTGTCAGCAAAGCTTCCCACATAGATAATATGAGGCAAGATGTGGCCTTCTTTGCCCTTCCTGCATGCATTTTTTTAATGGTTATAGGTATGCCATGAAAAGTAGATTTGATTAAGATTATAGGTCCGATGTTAGTAAGTGGAAACTGATGGAGTTTTCAATGCATTATGGAAGTCTGATTTGATGGGAATATGCTTGTGCTTTTACCTAAGTGCTATTTAGAGTTAAGATAAATAGAGAACATAAATAGATGCTTACTTTGATTAGTCAATAAAGCAGTTCTTGTCCGAAAATAACAATGCAAAATGAAAGAACTAGAGTCAAGCTCAAAAAATGTTTTGCCTACATTATTGACTGCTTAAAATTGCAAGACATGTAACTTTGAAAACACTTCGATGTTACTGTACCTTTCTGTTCCAGTCCCAGAGGCACAATCTAACCAGCTAGAATCAGTCTGTTAAAAATGTCTTACCAAGACTCAAGATTCACTGAAGACATGGTTGCACAAGTTGGCAAGTCCATGAAGAGGCAAGTGCTACGTGCACACATCCTTGCAGATCCTTGGAATATTGAGGGCAAAAACTGTGGAATTTGATAATGATGATGGATTTGTAACTCAAAGTGTCTTGACAGTATTTCTTTAAAAATGCAGTCAAAATTTCCTTTCAATCCACTTGCAGTAGGTAATTTATGAAGCATGTCTTAGTAACTATAAAACATTGAACTACAATACAATTTTTTTGAATAATTAGCCTTGATTTTGATTGATGGATCTTTGATTCTTGTGACGAGCATTTTTAATAACTAAGGGTAAATATAATGACTTTTTAGATGATTCAACTTCTGCCTTCTGATGCATTTAAGAACGTTGATTCTGTCTTTGTGTAACTACTTGTAATACAGTCGTGATTGTTTGCGTTTAAAATGATCCAGTGAGGGGGGCTTTGTGGTCATAAGCACAAGGCAAATCCAGTGTGGCCCAGACTGGTATGTTGGGTCAGTGTTTTAGTGAACCGGCAAAGTGCTCTGTGCTCTGGAGATCCATTGGTGACTGCTTACAAGTGTTTATTAGTGCTCACAAGAAACTAAGGAAGTGCCAGCTTTGAAGAAGATCAACAGACACTGTTTGCTGTTGACACAGCAGTAGTACAAAAGAGAGACAACTCCTTTGCTCCAAGGGTTAGGAGACTGCGTTTCGCAGTCTGTCTGTCTTCAGAAATTGCATGGTGTAGCTAAAGTTAATAAATTGGCATTAGAGCTCTTTGCCCAAGACTACCAAACAGTGCAAGAGGGTTGCGTTCAGTTTTATTATTCTGGGAAAGAATGGGGATTTGATCTTGCCACAGGTCTGAGGATATTTAGCAAGTGTGTTGCTTCAGATTTAGAGTAAGGAAGGTATGTACCACAAACCTGTGACAGCTGATAGTGACCTCGATTAATGAAGAGTTAATAAGCTTGTATCTTCTTGAGAGTACGGCTTTTGGTGTAGTTCCACTAAACTTCTGACTGGGTCTACGAAACTGCCTTAGACACACCCCTGTCAGATTTCTTTTGCACTCACTTCAGCTTTGACAAAGAGTAATCTCTGATGTGATAACAAATGCATAGAAGGATCTTATTTCCATCCAGCTTCATTTGAAACCGGAGATGTTAGAAGGACTTGGGAATGTATACAGAGAATAAATTTTTCTCTTACATGCTTATGATGCATGCAGACTGACTGTAGGATCCAAACAGATGCCACTCTCAGAGGAAGAATAGTCCACTGTGATTTTAGGATATGTGACTATTCTGCATTTTAATCGCTATCTGTTTTTCGTACTTCCACAAGGTAAAATGTAGTAGGTGAGATATGCCAGAAAGAGGATGCTTTCCCTTGATTCCCTTTACACAAATGATGGGCGTGGGCATAGTGATGTGTAGGGAGTAGCTGTGTGTCTGAGGGTCTCTTACATGCTGCAGTATGTGAGCAGGAAGAGCAAGGTTGGATTTGGCCATAGTCTGTGGCATTAAGGAATTCCAGATACAGTTGAATCTGAAAGAGATTTTGGAAATAGTTACATTGGCAGGTTGTCTGGATTGTGTGTGGTTAAAAGGACACAGATTTGACTGTATCAGGGTAATTGAAACCTGGCTAGTAGCTAGTGTTTATTCAGGGGGTACTGTCAAGGCATTAACACATAGTAACTTTTTCTTTAAGAGGAATATTAATCTGTGTAGTTACAGGATGCTTTTATGCCACTGAGTACTTTTGTACTGTATAAGAATTTTTTACTTAGTTAACTGTTTCAGCAGGAAGTCATAGTTTTAATGAAAGTAGTTTACTTGCTACAAAAGTGGAAAGGTTGAAAGCTGAAATTACTCTGAAAGTTTTTTTGGCAGTTATCCTTGAAATGTGAAAAAGTAGTTATGTCAAAATAGTGTAAAGATTGTTACTTACAAGAATGCAGATATGATTGCTAAGAAACAGTATATGCTTCATTAGCGTTGGTATACCATGCTACAGAAATCCAAATAAAAGGACTCCGCAGCAATGCAAATCTTCATAGCTTGTGCTTTCTCAAAGAGAATTGTCAGCATTACCCTTGCTACGGGTTTTATAGGAGCTATTTTTGCTATTATCTCTTTTATTAGCAAATATTGTTTGTTAGCCTGCTTTTCTCCTTCATAATTTTTAATCTTCCAAAGAATCCAAAGACTTCCCCTGAAAGGTATGTTGTTTTTTTTTGATAGCAGGCTGTGATGGTAAGAGATTCCAAGATTGATAAAGGCAAGTGTACAGTGGCTGTTTTAGCTAAACAAGTACATAGTCCTCTTCACTTAAACGTAGTTTAATGCAGTGGGTGGGCTTATTGACAGCCGTTGGGGTTTCCTAGAGCCTGACGCCGTGTTTTTCAGAGGTGGATGCTGTTGTGGTGTAGGGGTAGAACATGTGGCCGTTCAGCCTCTTCCCACTGACGCTGTGTGGAGTGGGCTGCACCTGGTAGTCTTTAAAGAAAAGCAACAGTCATGGTAGTCTGGTGGAAATCTCTGCCAGTATTCAAGTTTTTTGGTGTTTAACACAGTTTAGTCAAGCTGTCCTGTGGTTATTGTGCATTTCTTCAGAAATTAGTGGGTTTACCTTTATAAATGCTAAACCTTTACAGAGTACGAGTGTTTGTGCCGTTTGCTTAGCAGTACAGATGTCTTGTGGTGTTAGGGTTATGGGTCAAATTGTGAACATGATTCTAAGCTTTTCTTAGGATATGTGCCCTTGAGGTTAAATGATTACAAACGTCCGTTTTATAGTATTTACTTTGCATACCTTCGATTTAAACCAAGTGGTAAGGCAGACTTCTGCATTCAGGGTTAGTTCCGAGTTGAAGGCTGGCAGGAGGAGGACAATAAGGTTTTTCCAAATTCAGGTGCTTACCAGCTGGAAGTTGATAGAAAAAGTGAGTCCAAGGGGTTCATTCTTTTTTCAAACACGTGTTGTAAAGGACTTCCTGTAGCTTAAAGTTGGCTGCTACTTGTGTGCAACTCCATCTTCTTACCTGCTTCTGGTCAGTGATTTACAATATGTGCCTCCAATATATGCCACTAATTGTTCTCACTGAGTTATTTTTAAGGTGGCTTGTGTATATGTGTGCTAAATGGTGAGGATGCTTTCTGAGATGATATATTTGGAAACCAGAGGCAGTACAGAAGTGCGGCAGTATTCTGTTTATAAAACTGGGTCAACGAGCGTACCTGAAGTCTGACCTCCAACAGGACACTCTTTGCAGGTGCAGTTTGAGATTTTCTATTCTGTAGAGGCTCATATGTGGATGCAAATACAGTATGATGAAAAGAATGATAGATAGCATTGGTGGTTCAGCTACACTCCTGAATATGTCAAGAGCAAAAAGCTACTCTGTTTCTTTTGTGAGGTTAGAGAATGTATTGGAATAAAATTGCTGAGCATAAAGGATCCTTTTAATTAAAAGGAAGGCAAGTCAAAAAGAGAAACATTATAAATTTCCTTGTGTTAGGGAACATGACCTGTGATAGCAGAAATAGCCTCACAGAGAAAGAAATTAACATATTTGATTAAAAAAACAACAATGAGTAACTATTGTTCTTTCAGACTTGGAGATTTCTGACTGTAAACCATAACAGCAGTATATTCAAAGTGGCATGTTTCTTATCTGAGTCCTTCTACAAATACCTTTCTAAGTATATGAAAGACATCTGTGAGTGATTCATCCTTGCCGTTTCTGACTAGCGTTTGTCACTGAGCTGCCTTGTGTGGAAGGGGTGCAGTAATGCGGTGTTTGACATACTACTCATGTCCCTTGGCAGACTGTTTTTCTTCTCTTGCCTTTGTTGGTGATTTTCTGCTTGGAAGGCTTGTGATCTTTTGAGGATTGTTTGAGAAGGCAGTTTTCCACGTTATGAAGATTAGCGGTTAAAGCAGCTCGTAGTATTTCAAGATGGTGCGTTCCATGATGTAATGAGATGTGTTCTTGGTCTGAGCAGGGAATTAATGATCTGTAATTTGTAGCTAATACAGAGTGAAACAAGTGCATGCCAGATGTAGGATGGTGAGCCTTGCCATTTAATTAAAGAGAAACTATGAGTAAAATTGGGGTTAAAAGCCCTGAATAGACTGATTATTGTTACGAAACAGTGAACTGATAGGGACACATTGGAGATACAAAAAGCTCAAATTAGTATTTACTAGATCTTTGTGGAATTTGCAGTGTTCGTAGATGACAGGACCTGTAGGTGTGGCTTGAGCCAATAGTAGCTTTTACTGTTAGGAAGACGATTTACTGTTTCTTGCATGCAGACACATTATTCTGTAATTTGCAGCTATCCTGCCTGCTATCTGTATATTCAGAGGAAAACATTTAGGGAGAATTTGACTTGTCACAGCAGTTTACGGACTTTGGTGGTTTTTTATATTGTATTTTAAATCAGTAATGATCAGACACTAGATAAATTTTAGTGTATCTTCCAAGCTTTTAGTACTTGAAACCTGCCTATGAAATAATGAAAATATCAATGCTGAGAAAGGGAATTCTTAGGGATATATAACAAGGAAATAAAATTAAAAATTAGAACTGTTTTATTTATTTGTTTATCTGTTTGTCTTTAGGACCTATGCTAATCTTTAGTAAAAGAAAAAAATGTGGGTTTCTAAAAAAAAAAAAGGTTCTTTCTTGACAAGTTTATTTACGAAAGATGGATTCATATGATTCTATGTTTTGGTTCAAGGATTCTTTGGGGTGATCTGCAGGGAAATGACACCTTTTTGTAAAGTGGCTGAGTAGGAAAAGCTATTTATGTTTAAGAGATCCTTAAATACAAAGAGCGTAAGTAGCTAGCTCTGATGTGTGTATATCTGTAGGAGAATTTAAGCACAAATTGTGATGTCAGCATTACTAGTGCAATTGGTTTGAAAGTTTTATGGATCACAGAGTGGTTTGGGTTGAAAGGGACCTTAAAGATCATCTAGTTCCAACTCCCCTGCCATGGGCAGGGACACCTTCCACTAGAGCAGGTTGCTCAAAGCCCCGTCCAACCTGGCCTTGAAAACTTCCAGGGAGGGGGCATCCACAGCTTCTCTGGGCAGCCTGTGCCAGGGCCTCACCACCCTCACAGTAAAGAATTTCTTTCTTCTATCTAATCTAAATCTACCCTCTTTCAGTTTAAAGCCATTACCCCTTGTGCTATCCCTACATGCACTTGTAAAAAGTCCCTCTCCAGCTTTGTTATAGGTCCCTTTAGGTACTGAAAGGCCGCAATAAGGTCTCCCTGCAGCTTTCTCTTCTCCAGGCTGAACAGCCCCAGCTCTCTCAGCCTTTCCTCACAGGAGAGGTGTTCCAGCTCTCTGATCGTTTTTGTGGCCTCCTCTGGACCTGCTCCAACAGGTCTATGTCTTCCCTGTGCTGAGGGTTCCAGAGCTGGATGCAGGACTTCAGGTGAGTCTCAACCAAAGCAGAGTAGAGGGGCAGAATCACCTCCCTCGACCTGATGGCCACGCTTCTCTTGATGCAGCCCAGGATACAGTTGGCCGCTTGGGCTGCAAGCACACAGTGCTGGGTCATGTTGAGTTTCTCATCCACCAGCACCCCGAAGTCCTTCTCCTCAGGGCTGCTTTCAATCCGTTCTTTGCCCAGCCTGTATTTGTGCTTTGGACTGGCCTGACCCAGGTGCAGGACCTTGCACTTGGCCTTGTTGAACTTGATGAGGTTCGCACAGACCCATCTCTCAAGCCTGTTCAGGTCCGTCTGGATGGCATCCCTTCCCTCCAGTGTGTCAACCACACCACACAGCTTGGTGTTGTTGGCAAACTTGCTGAGGGTGCACTCGATCCCACTGTCCATGGCACCGACATAGATGTTAAACAGTGCTGGTCCCAATACTGACCCCTGAGTCATAACAAAATATCTAAACTGATTAAATATAAATCCACATAAGTAATTTGTGGATTTATCAGCGGTTATGTGGCTGAAAGAGAGTAGGTTTGGTTCTGTTTGTTTTCTGTACACTTTCTGTGGTCAGATTCTTGCTATTTTCAATCCATTTCTTTGATTCGGGTTCATGTTACAAAATTTTGCAAAAACCTCTTTAGTAGATGTCATTTCAGGGCCTTTTATGTTGATCTGTCCAAGTTCATTAATACTTGTGCATTTGAAGAAAATTGCTTGATTTTAAGAAGTGTTGGAAAGTGTTAAGTGAATTTTGTATTTTAGCATAGTCTGTGTTGTGGTAAATAAAGCGGAAAGGTGATACTCAAGATCTATGCAGGCACATATTTAATAAGATACATAAATTGCTTAAGCCAGCTGGCTAGTCTGTAACTCTGGCTGTATTGCTTACTTTTTTTCTTCATCCAGAATTCTGTTTTCCAACTAAAACTTTGTGCATCTTAATTTTTGGTTTTGTTTTCAATTGTACGCTGAATTAAAAATAAGTATTTGAATCTAGAATTCCTGCCCTATAACAGGTAAAATTTGCAGTGCAGTGAACTGTATACAGGATAAAATTGACAGGAGTTTAAGACGACTTTCACTATGTCCTTTTTTTTTTTTCTGTAGGGGAAAAATAGAGGCAGAAAGAATTAACATTTTTGAAAAGTGACAATAGAAAGGCGTGGTAGGTTTTGTTTCTTTTCCTCTGCATATATGCATGTCTACTTCCTGCATACAAACTTAACTTTTTTGCTTCCTGTATGGGGTATGCAAAACTAATTGTATCGTTATGTATTCAAATATGGGCTTGTTTGATGAGTAAGTAAAGCCTTTTTGTAAAATACATTTTTTAAAAAATAATGGAAATAGCACCACACCTCCAGGCTACTCTTAAAAGGTATTAGATATTTATTTATTAATCTTACTCCTACAAGGAATCAGATCTGATAGTATGATAAACTACATGTTTATTATCCTCCCTCGGTTTTCTAAATCATTCTTCCAAGCACAATCAGTAAAACTCTGAACAACATCCAAGTTTTCTGCAGTGTTTTATACAGAGATCACTTAAACACACCCTGTGAAACCTATGCCTTTCCTGTCAGTGGGAGAGATGGGGATTCCAACAGTTCTCATAAGAGGAGACTTGAGAATCCCTCTCTTGGGCTGTGTGGACCTTCAAATCAATCTGTGTCTCGATGTAGCTTTTGACGTGACACCAGCTCCAGTACAGTGGCTTGTACTGGTAGCTCTGAGGCAGTGAAAGCTTATAGCTACATTTGGTTTAGAGTGAGGTGGCTTGAAAATCTGGCGTGCTGGCTTGAGATAAGCAGCATGTCTTTGTAAAGTAGGTCTACTCTTGTGATGGTCTTTAGGTGTGTTTTTGCCCCATTGGGCTTAAACCTGCTTTTGCTTTCTTCAAAAGCTTCTGTGCTGACTTAGCCTTCATTAATTGCAACTTCAGTGTGTTCAGCCAGAGCTGTGTGCCTGATTCTACGATCTGACAGCCTTTTCTTCGTATAGTAACAAACGAGTGTCAGTTCCACACCTTAGATGTAATTGTGCATGCAGATTTGTCTTTTGGCTGGGTTTCATGTGTCGGATAGGTACTCCCAGGCTACTTCATTCTTTTTGCATGAAGGCATGACCATTGCAAGGCCTCAGCTTTTGGTATTACTTTCTTAGTTTTGTGTATTCTTTTTGTAACAGTGAATGGCTGTTAATTTATCTGTATTCATCACTTAAAATTCATTTAACTTCTACTGTGGTGGTGAAGATGTGCAATTTTTTTTAAACATCTGTACAGGCTTTACATACATACATGCACACACTTGCCTTCCATCTTTGGTGTAGAATGACTGCAAAATATTGAAGCACACAGAAGGGATTGCTACCACTGTTCACATAAGACAGGCAAATGATGACATACTTATTGGAAATGTTCCAGAAAAAAATTAGGTATTTAAAAATCATATTTGTCAGAACTTCTCTAATACAAAATGGAAGTCCCTCTTTGTTAGATGTCCTCTGCTGGTTTTATTTCCTTATGATCAAGGGTGCAGTTCTTTGTGTTCAGGATGGAAGTTGTTAACTGAAGGCATGAAAGTATGCTGATAATTAGGCTTGAGCTGCATGCTGAAGTTAGCATAATCCATAAGGATTTCTTATATGACTGTGCATGTTAGAAGCAGTTATTTAAAAATTTGGCTCACATTAAATTGCAGTTCATTTTTATACACAATTTCAGAGAGTATGTGCTTTAAAAATGTCACTTAAGCATTCTGGGTAATAGTTCTCAGGTTATAAATGGGAAATGTGCAAATAACATTCTGCTGTTCAGGTTTTGGTGAGTTGATTTCCTGTGCCATGCTAGATTAGATGTTTTATACAGATGTATGCACTCTGTATTACATATGTTTGTGAATATGAAGTTCTTGTATTAAACTGTGGTAAAAACAAATTCACTGCTTCCTCAAATTATTTGTGTTTTCAGACAATAGATTATTACAAAATAAACCAGTCTAGGGTACAGCTCTTTTGTGACACATGGGTATGCCTGTTAACATATTGAGTTGCAGGACATCATAGAATCATTAAGGTTTGAAAAGACCTCTAAGATCATCAAGTCCAACCATCATCCCAACACCACCACGCCTGCTAAACCATGTTCCGAAGTGCCACATCTACACGTTTTTTGAACACCTGCAGGGATGGTGACTCCACCACTTCCCTGGGCAGCCTGTTCCAATGCCTGATCATAATTTGAGTGTATATAAACAGCAACAGCAACCTCGCTCTTTTTTTTTTTTCTTCTTTTTTTTTTTTAAATGTAATACAGGAGCATAAGAGCACATCTTTTGGCTGTTGTCAGCAAGTGGTGCATATATGCATGTTCCATATAGCACTCTTATGCAAGATTTAAGCGGTTGTAATTTGTTTTTTTTTTGCTTTCTTCTAAAACTAGACTTGTTTCTGTACAAAGTTTTAATACAGTTCATCTAATTCATTTTAAATGTTAATTTATCAAAGCTTCCCCAAGTGTCTGCATATAGATGTGATAATTTATTGCTTTTGAAAAATCTGTCCTACTTTATTCTCATTTCTACTTTCTGGTACACGTGAAGATATAAATATCTTGAGTATAAAGGAAAAATTCCTCGATTCTTTATTTTCATTACAAAATATTTTTCTGATGGCATTTAAAAAGGATCAAGTGATTTATATGTCTTCTATTTGTATTTTTACATTGTTATACTTGTTTGTCACTTCACTGAGAGCATATGTAAAAATAATCTGAGTTTCTAAACCTTTTTGGGTATTCATTTGCATTTGGTAAAGGTGTTTACAAACATCCAGAAATTTGCTAGCCATAATGTAGTGCACAAGGTACTGACAAAATAGCACAGTGAAATGTTTCTTGCAAGGGTTGTGTTATACAAACCATTTTTTCCAGCACGAAACAGCTGTCGCAGCTTCATCAAAACAGCTGCATCTAGACCTGCAGACAATTGAACGCCTGTGTAACTGTAGAGTTACAATAATGAACGTAATCTTAGGGGGCAGTTGTTATTTTCAAAATGTGTAGCAATAATAGCTTCTGTAGCTCTTGGAAAAGGATGAAGATGGTGTTTCCTTCTTACTGGAGAAGGACAATTTTTCTCATGATTGATCAAACCTTTCAGAGGATTGGGTGGTATTTCTTCAAATTCCTCAAGCTCTAGTTTGTGGATGTTTGTAAAGATCGTTGTGGATCAGTGGCATCTGCAAAGAACTGTATTATAGTATTATCTTTTATACACCAGCTACTTTGATTTTGCGGATCCTGGAGATGCAACATGGTTCCTCAGTGGTTGTTAGAAGGTCTTCTGCCATATTTTAATACAGATTTTATTTGCAGTTGTTGTTTGGCTTATGAATTAGTGCTAATATGAACTCTGGAAATAGAAGCTGGAAAACTTGAAAGCATGTTCAAATCCAGGGCTTAAAGAACTGTAAAAGTCATGAAAAAATATGATTATTTTCTGAATATGCATTTCAAATTGGTATGTTTTAATGACTTCTCAAAGGAAAGCTTTATTCAGTTGCAGAGAATTGCTGATTTTATTTTTACTTGTGACTTAACTAAGGTACTCTTCTGTTTCAGAATGTATGAAAACATGTCCACAATGGTGTATTTAAAGGAAGAGAAGTTGGAGAAGCTCACTCAGGATGAAATCATTGCCAAAACTAAGCAAGTGATTAATGGACTAGAGGCACTGAAGAATGAACACAATTCAATTTTACAGAGCTTACTTGAAACACTGAAATGTTTGAAGAAAGATGATGAAACTAATCTGGTTGAAGAAAAGTCAAACATGATTCGAAAGTCACTGGAAATGCTGGAACTTGGCCTAAGTGAAGCACAGGTAAAATTGCACTAGAAACAAATAATTTCAGACTTCGAATGAATTTTTGGTGTTAAAAAAAAAAAATAAATAAATCATTATTTGACCTGTAATTGGAATTTTTGAAGTGAACAGAGAGCAGTTTTGAAGCACTTACATGTGTCTTCCTGAATATTAGCAATGTGCTGGACATTTATGTTGTTGTTGTATGCTAAGATAAGACTGCTCTAAGTAATAAAGTTACTGACTGTTTTGCCGTGTTACAGAACTAATTATGCATTCACTGTTAAAGCACTGAAGCTGATAACTGAACTCCTCTTTACTTCAGTGAGACAGTTGCTATTTTCTGTTTAGGTTTTTCCACAGCATTAGGCAGGTAATGTTTGGGCAGCTCAAGAACTGAGCATTGGCATTTTAACTCTAAATTATTGCATATGGAGGTCTCACAAATAAATGAATTTGCTCTAGCCTTTGAGCTCTGCTGTAATCTTCCATTAGTATTTTTATTCCCTTGATTCTGAGATTCTTTATAGTAGCTCATGATGCTCCTGGAGTTTTAAGAATCTCTAGTGTTTATTGAACATTTTACTAAATGAAAATTGAATCTAAAAACATTTTAAAGGTTAAGGATCGAGTACAGAATCTGAACACCTTTCACTGATGCATTAAAGAAGAGTCTCTGAGCTGATTTCTGTGAACTGTCTTAGTCTATGAAGGTATCTTCTGCAGAAGATGAGTGAGAAGATGCATGTTTAGTCAGGATGTCAGTACTGTGTTTACAGCCCAGCTTTAGGGTATTTGTACAAGGTCACAACCCTGAAATGATGTGATACCGCAGTCGTCAGTATAAAATGGCAGAGTGTTTGCAAAGGAGTTGAAAATTCCAATGGGTTAACTTTATATTAATAGACTTTATATTGGGCTGTAACTGTGCACAGTCTTCTCATGTGGATTGAGCTATTATTGTTCGATGATCTGGAAGCTGTGTGCGTTGGATCATGGTGAATTGAGGCCTGAGAGAATGAACAAATAGGGGTTGCCCGATGTGGAAACGTAGAACCCCTGGACATTATGGTATAGACTATCGGGCCTTAGTATATTGCATAAGCTTTGATCCGTTGTATGGCAAGAAAATAGTGGAAGATACATAGAATAAAATTGCAATAGTTGAGTTACCTTTAATGGATGTTTGTCTCCTAACTTCAGCATGTGGTATTGGGACTCTGAGAAGCTAGTTCTGATTCTTGGCTCTATCAGATTCAGCAGCCTCAGTTGCAGATGTTACTGCCGTGTTTGCCCCACATGGTGTTTCATGAAGTGCGGTGGTGAGGAGCCGAGGAGTCTGTGTTTACTGCCTTTGTTAGGAAAGCAACTGCACTTCAAACTACTGCTCTCAGACCTGATAAGCCTACTCTTCCTGCACACTTTGAGTTGCAGCAATGTTGTGGGTGGGTTTTTTTTTTTTGATCTGCAGGACTTAAGATACGGAAATATGTTGTAGATATTTTTGTGATATGGATGTAGATCTGATGACACAAATGTTACTTCATGAGAATGAAACTGACTTTGCTGAAGAAGTAATCAAACTGTTCTTTCAGTTAGTTCTTGAGAGTAAGATTACAAAGGATTTTAGTTTGCCATTGTAGCTTGTAGAATGTTATTTGGATATGTTGACCCTATTACTACAACTTCCCTAAACCTACTTTCTGATGTTACAAATGCCATTGTTTGAATAGAGCAAGTAATTTAAATTATTAACAGTTTTGAATAGGTACATAGGTAGGTGCTGAAGTCTGGGGGTTTGGACTGGTATAAGGAAATTATACCTGGAGTTTTATCTTGCTTTATAGGAAAAGGTAGTTTCTAAAGGCTTGATATGTTTTTTTTGAAACCTGGAATTTCAGCGAAGCACACCATCTCTTTCACATGAAAACGCTTTGAGGTAACATTGTTTTAAGGAAACATGAAATTGGGGAGATGAAATACTAATAACTTGGGGATGTCAAACTCATCTAAAAGAAGATTTTTGTTATCACCAGTTGCCCATTCTTACAAGGTGTGCTGCTTGGGATTGCCATCGGCAATCTATGTGTATTGGTGGGAGATTGCATAAACAGTGAAGGGAGAATATCTTCTGTATGTAGCTTTCAGCTAACAAGCTCCTTTCTCATTTAACTTTGCTTAGCAAACAAAAAAAAAATAAAATCCAAGTAGACTCCTTTTATAGCTGTTCTGTTCTGTGTCCTTCATGTGGCTGTTGAAACACATTGAATGTCTGCACAATCACGCTTATGATACATGTATGTAAAGTGGTTATATAAGTTGTGTGTGCAGTTGCACATTTAGAGCTCAGTAGTATAATCATCTCTCTGAAGTATTATCATTATGCTGAGGTGTTCATCCTTATGAACTGTAAGCATGTATATGAATCTTTTCTGTCTGAAAGCTCTTAGATTAGAACTCTATGTTAGTTCGTATTTTAAGATAATATGTAATCTTCAGGGAATTCTAAAAATTCTAAAATAGTTTCACTTCTGATAGCGTCATGGAAAACAATCATTAGTAAAGAGTTCCTATGGGTTAATTCTAGCTGAACAAAATGGTAACAAAGTTTAGAGGAAAAGTTAGACCAGATATATAAAGAAGAGAAATCTGAATGTTTACCAGATTTCACAGCTGACGTAGATTTTTAAATAATAAAAGGCTTTTACGTTAAATACAAGACCACATTCTAGAGGAAGTATGTGATGTGTCACCTTCTGCTTTTTAGGTAATGATGGCCTTGTCAAATCACTTAAATGCAGTGGAATCAGAGAAGCAGAAATTGCGTGCTCAGGTTCGCCGGCTATGCCAGGAAAATCAGTGGCTACGGGATGAACTAGCCAATACACAACAGAAACTACAGAAAAGTGAGCAATCTGTGGCTCAACTGGAGGAAGAAAAGAAACATCTAGAATTCATGAATCAATTAAAAAAATATGACGATGATATTTCACCATCAGTAAGTAGCTGTATAGTAAAAAGTATCTTAGGTTTACATAAGTGTTGTAATCTGCTTAGTTACCAAGAAGTGACAGATAGAAGTTCTTTATTTGTTTCTAATACAAACTTGTCATTAAAATGCTTACCTTGTACCAGTGGCACACAGTTTGCAGAAAGATTGAGAGTTCAGTTCATTCTTATTTTAAGAGACTAAATGTTTCTCTGTCTGTAGATAATAAAATACATGAGGGTCAAAATCCATAAATACTTGTTTAGTATCATGTTATCTTAAAAAAATTTGAAGAACTGAACTTCAAGCCAAAAATTTACTTCTGTAGATTCAACAGTTGAAGTAAGTGGGGAATGTAAACTGTTAGAGATTCTGAGTACATAGGGAACTTGCCTTATTTTTACTGCAAGAAAAATATTTAATTTTTGTATAGTGAAATCAGTGTGTAGCTTTTATATCTACTGAATACGATGTTATTGAACCCCTTTTCATGACCTTCTACCAGACATTGTGATCACCTGCACGTTTTGAGTCGTTTTAGCTAGCCCATTGTGTTACATATTCGTAGATTCAGAGAGAAAATGGATGCCATTTTAATTCACAGAAGTTAACTTATCATTAAAAAGACTTCTGAATTATTTGCCCTTCTTGTTATCCTTGTATTTTGTTTTCTTAAGTTAGATGGCACTGTACAGAAAGATCTCATTTTGTGCATTCAGACCCTCTCAGCTGTGTCTTGGAAAGAACAGTTTTTCATAACCAATTATGTCAGCAACATAATGGTTGAAAATGTGTGTGCTTTAGTCATGCTTAATCGACTGCTTGACTAAATCCTTTTTAACATATTGTGAGTAGTGAGAGTTGTTTTGTTCAGTTGCACATGGAACTTTTCAGTGCTGTTTCATGGGTTGGTATTTGTAGCTGAATGCTGCCAGTGAAGCCTGTTTAGAAAAGGGGCGGGAGGAGGGAGTATTGGGATTTTTGATGTGCTAACTGTTGAACTGTAATCTGCAGATGACATAAATAGCACCATTATTTGAAGTTTAATTGGCATCTTTATCGTTTCACTAACCATATGGACAGTGTCTATTGTTAGCCTTTGAAAATAGTCAATTGTATATACTCAGTATGAGGTTGGAATCTGCACACTTAAAATTCTGAACATCTGATCTGAGATCTAGTTGCATCAATGTGCTGTTTTTGCAGAGCACCCGCTTTGCCACCATTAAACTTGAACACCAGCAGCAGCAGTTGCCTTTTTTCTTATCTGTGGAAAAAGGTGTTGGAGGGGGAGCCAGAAAAATAGGAATGTGTTCTGCTCCGGGGTTTTCTCCTTACTGAGATTAACATTTCTGAGAACTTCAACTGTTTATATTATATATGCTCCATATTTAAGAAACAGGATTGAGGGATGATCTATTTCTTTATTTTACATGACTGTGGAATTTGGAATGATCTTTGGAGGTGTAAAATCAATATACATGGATGGATTGTGCAGAAATTAATACGATTCCAGATAGAGACTATTGGAGATGAACTTCCTTCCAAGTGTTTTTTTTTCTTGAACCTGACAGATCATAATTGCAAAATCTATTATTTGTGCAGAAGTTGAGTACTCAGAAATTGGGGTGACAGAATTAAAATTGCTGGTGGAACTTTATTCTCCTTCAGGAGATGAATCTCCTTATTCCTCTCCCTTGCTCATCTGTAACTGCATTTATGACTGAAAAAGTACAGTGGACAATTCTGTATTCAGTAGCACTTGCTCTTCGGTGGGTACTTTCAGTCGGTATAATGTCTCTGTAAGAATAGCAAGTGTGTTCTTGTGTGCTTAAATTGAGACTGAAATCTAGGAGACCTGATTTCTATTTCTGGCTCTTCTGAAGGTGTCCTGTATTGTTTTGGGGCAGAGTATGTAAATACTTTTGAACTCAAGACCTTCATTAAACTTCTACAAGAAATGTTATTCTTCGCAATTCCTAAATTCTGGATGTGGGGTTTTCCTTTAACATTGCTGATGACGTGGGCTGTCCCTTTATGCCTTACTATTAAGTGTAACAATTTGTTTGGGCTTGGGGTTGTTCTATAGGAGGATAAAGATACAGATTCCACCAAAGAGCCTTTGGATGACTTATTTCCCAATGACGAAGATGACCAAGGACAAGGAAGTAAGTGCACTTCAAATTACAATGTTCGGTTATTTCTGCAGTGCAGAACATAAAGATGCTTTTTACAAAAATGAATCTCTGCTTGGGGTCCTCTAGGGTACAGTGGAGTGTTGAATGCCTCTGCTAAAATACGGAAACCAATCATTGATATACATTCTATACGGTGCTATGTATAGAGCTGGGGCCTAGGTGTTTAAAGAGAGTTTACTGGCTGTAATTCTTCTCCCAAATTCTTGGGACTGACTGCAGTTCAAAATTGGTCCCACAGTCTTTCTCGTGGGCCTTAGAATGCAAAAAGGTTTGATCCAGGCGACTGAGGGAGATTCTGAAACATTGAAGCTTTTTGATAGTCTACCCAGATGATGAATTATGTTAGTGACCCTCTTAATTATCTAACACTTTGAGGCAGGTTTCAGTCTGAAGTCTTTCTGATATAATCTTTTGTCCTTTGCTAAGGTTGCCTTCCTTAGTTTTACTACTACTAGAAGTACTGTCTTCAGGTCAGAAGGACGGATGAATATGCAGTGAAGCTTGAGGCAGAGGTTTCATAGCATGACTGAAAGAAGCCCTTAGTAGATAGGCCTTGCTTTGTGAAATGTGTTTTTCATATGGCTGTAAAGCTCATACATAATGTGTTGATACTGTAGTGTATATGCAGTGTGTTAGTAGTATAACGGTTCTTAGTAGACAATTGACTTCAGAAGAAAATGTCTGAAGTGTCCCACCTTTGTAATTGGCAGGTTTTTGAATTTGCTTTGTGGGCACATACTCAAGACACATGGCGTGCCTGATAGCATAATCATACTATCTGTAGCCCGCAATGGAAGGGAGACTTGAAAAGCTGAGAATAGATTAACGTTGACCATGACTCCATCCTGACCTCATCCTTCCTTCCCTAGAATTTTGTAGTAGCAAAGTTGAATGATAAAGCTGTCTGTATACCTGCATAGTCTGTCTACCTTATTTCACTTCACAAAAGACAAAGTTGACCTTGACCCCCAGGAAAAATACTGAAGTGCTTCAGTGCTTTGGTGGGCGGTGATTGTGGGTGTAGGCTTGGGGTTGTATGATTCCACTGACGTAAAAAGGCTCCCACTTGCTGTGAGGGTGTTTTTTGCTTCATAGAAAGGAGAAAGTCAGGCTCACAGCTGGAGCCGTTATCCTGCATGGTGTCTAGAATTTAATGAAAATGAATAAGAGGTAATTTTCTCAGTCTTCCTAGAAATCTCCCAGGGGAAGAGAAAAGGTGTAGTAGGTTTTTGAGGCCAGTGGGAGAGTGGGACTTGGAACAACCAAAGGTTAGGAGCTACTGGAAAATAAGTGGCTAAGCCTGAGGGTTAGTAAATAAAACCTGAAGGCTGGCACTGGCTTTGATTCAGTGCCTTTTCTCTTACAACTGTTATTTGTGACATCCAGGGTGTTTTAATCCTTTATGTGCCAACCTTAAGTATTCCTGAGTATTGCAAACAAAGGGAAACAAAAAAAATTTGTGTGTTTAGAGAAGGAGAATAAAGGAAAAAGGACAAATCATTTGAGCTTTTCTGCAGGTATTTGGCTTGTCTATGTTAATGTTCCTTTCTATAAGGAAATGTCGATATTTGTAAGTGAAAAATTATGGTATAATCTGGAGAATTGTTCATGGTTTGCTGAGTTGAAATAGTTTCCTACTTTCTTCATTGGCTTGTTACATTGGCCCTTTGATCTAGTAGAAATGTAAAGTAACGCTGATACAATACATACTGGACAGAGTATGAAGAACAAAATGGTCATAGTTTTACTGTTCAAGACAGCATGACTGCTGTGAAGTATGTTCTGATACTGATGCATTGTACTGAAGAAATAAAATTCTGTGAGTCTCACTTTGTGTCATTGAGCAGTAATGCTATATGTTTTAGTTACAGTCATCTTTTAAACAACTTGAAATCTTGGGGATTTCTTTCAGTTCAACAGCAGCATAGCAGTGCAGCAGCTGCTGCCCAGCAAGGTGGCTATGAAATCCCAGCAAGATTAAGGACCCTTCATAACCTTGTTATTCAGTACGCTTCCCAAGGCAGATATGAGGTTGCTGTACCACTCTGTAAACAAGCTCTTGAAGATCTGGAGAAGACTTCGGGTCACGATCATCCTGATGTTGCCACTATGTTGAACATACTTGCTTTGGTGTACAGGTTTGTATACTGGCATAGATAGATATCAGTTAAATAAACAGTTAGTAACTAGCTATAACCTGTTAATGTTCAGACTAACATTTTGTGACCATTGTATTATTTTTCATTCCCCGTTTTTTATTAAAATCCTCAAGAGGGTCCTGCAATATTTACATGTCTCCCTATACTAAAAGTCAAAGAAGCTGCTGAAGTTTTGCCTGTGCCTTTGTTTTGGGAGTGAAGCTATTGTTTATACTTTTGTTTTTTGTCTACTGGAGGAGCATGTCTTGATTACCCCCTTAGAGATAATGTAGAGGTATGAATTGGACAGCAGTGTAGAAGTAGCACATGCTAGTCCTCAACCAGCAAATTACAGTTACAAGTTTCAAGTTTTTACTTTCTGATTTCTGATATTCTCAAATACTCTTCTTTTGTGCTAGCACCTTTAGGCCAGTATTGAAGTCAGCTTCATTTTTATGACTGTCTTTTCTGAATCCTCAGTATTAATTATGACTCTCTTAAAATTTAGAGACCAGAACAAATACAAAGATGCTGCAAATCTCCTGAATGATGCCTTGGCCATCCGTGAAAAGACTTTGGGCAAAGATCATCCAGCGGTTTGTATACATGCGTTATCATATTTGTAGTTGTATTTTTCACTGAATTTTTTTCATCTCACTCTAATACTAAACTCAACAGGGAAGTTTTAAGACCTGGCTTGTCTCTAAACAGCACAGGTAGGGGGCCACAGCGTAACATTCTTGATTTTCTCTTAAACACTTAATGTACCTGTCGAGCAATATATTCAGTGCTGTTTCACCACAAATGACTTGTACGTACTTGATTTTGGATTGCATGGATTTTCTATAGGAAATTAATTTGGGAAGAAAGATTTAATTTACTACATAAACTCGGATGGAAGATGTACTTCTGACTTGTTTTACTGCTTCTTTGAAATTAAACATAAATCAAGCTTTTGTACTTAGTGTTTAAAATTAACGTGATATCTCACTTCATGTAGCCGGTGTGAAGCAGGGCATTAGATGCGAGAGGTGACTTTGTAAGAGAAGAATGTATGAAGAAAATGTATGCACTAAATGAAATTTCCACAAGTTAAGGAAAAGTGTTTCATGATTTAATTTTTTTTTTTTCCTTTCCTGGTTTGTGTATGTATGCATTCAATAATAATTATTTCTTTATTTGCAAATTTCAAGAGGTCTACCGTGTGCATGGAAAATTTGAAAATATCAATGCATTGCAGATGTGTTCATTAGTCAGATATTTTTGTATTGGGAAATTCCAGTGTAATTAATATTTCTTTATGGTTGACAGGTAGCAGCAACTCTAAACAATCTTGCAGTACTTTATGGTAAACGGGGAAAGTACAAAGAAGCTGAACCGTTGTGTAAGCGAGCTCTGGAAATTAGAGAGAAGGTATGAGTAAAAGAATACAGCACCTTTGAATGGATTTTTTGAGGGAGGAGGCAAAGTTAAACACTTTTTTTTTTATGTTTTGGTTGGGTAAATCTGCCAGATAAACAGCAGAGTTAGCAATGCCCTAGTAGTTAGCAGTGTCTGAAATTCAAAACAGTAGTAAATTCCTGTAGTCCTGTGGAGCTGTTGGAGCACTCTGGGTACATTCTGAATTCTGTGTTTTGTGATTAACTTTCTTTACCTTTTTCTTTTCCCTTTGATAGTTAAGTGATCTTTGATTTGACAAGAGCAATGGCATTAAAAATGAAACATCGTTAAAATTGTGTTGATTATTCTATGACTGTGTGGATATTTAGTCAAGTACATGAATACCTGCATCTTCAGGCTTCTTTATATGCAGTGTATTATACAATGTTGTTATACTACTTATATTATTCCTGTTATGAATTGTTCTGCAGCATTCTATGTTTGTAATAGAATAGAGTAATTTTCATATCTTTCGAATGTAAACTCTACTTTTCTCATCATCATGTTGACTTGATGAAGAATGAAAAACTAACTGGGTATTTCTAAATGATGCATTTCTAAACTGTGATACGATGATTGGAGAATGTTTTAATACAAGGTATTTCCTTTTCAGGTTCTGGGGAAAGATCACCCTGATGTTGCCAAACAATTAAATAACTTGGCTTTACTATGCCAGAACCAGGGTAAATATGAGGAGGTTGAATACTACTATCAGAGGGCACTGGAGATCTACCAAACTAAGCTGGGGCCAGATGACCCAAATGTTGCGAAAACAAAGAATAACCTGGTGAGCCTCTTGTAAAGTATACGAAAAAGTAAAATTTACTGATGAATTGAAATGCACTTTTATTCAGCATGTGTTCTATTTATTATTTGTCAAGCTAAATCAAACAGTGTGCTGATACATCTTTCGGGGGATATTTTGTTTTCAGGCCTCCTGCTATCTAAAACAGGGCAAATTTAAGCAAGCGGAAACTTTATACAAAGAGATTCTTACTCGCGCTCATGAACGGGAATTTGGCTCTGTAGATGGTAAGAAACTTAGTCCGTAGATTTGAATGTATGTTTCATTTTTGTAGTTACTATGAAATAAAATCTGCAGAAAGTTAATTGTATCCTGGTTAAAATTGTTGTCTGCTTGATGTAGACTTAAAAAGTGAGATTACAGATATTTTGAAGTACATTCAGCATAAGAAAGCATTTAGATATAGCGGTAACATTTGATTCAAAGGGAGAGTTTTTCTTGCATGAGGTAGACTTGGTAGGTTTATGTTTTATATGTATTGTATTTCTGCCATCATTTCTCTTATGCCCAATCAAAACCCATTATAGGGGCAGAAAAATATATACTGCTTTCCAGTCACAGGAAGAAGTCAGTAGGGGGTTTTTAATGATAATGGTAAATACATTGTTAATGTGAGTCCTCTGTTAATGCATTTAAAGAATGGGGTAGATACCCTTAAATTGTGAATTACACTGTGCATTGAAGTCAAATGCATTTTATAAACTATAAATCTCAATGAAGAATTTTCATTACATTCCATGACAGTAGCATATGCACCACTTAGTAGATGTCAAAACAGGTGTTACGATAAAAGAAATAAATGATTGCTTTCTAGCACAGAACTAGGCACATGAAAAATAGATGGCAGCGTATACTGACTGCAGCGTTTCTCAGAAGTACCTGTTTTCTAAGTTCAGCTAAGAAGAGAAGACAGAATTGTAAAAACTATGAGAGGTGCATGTTTTATTTATCAGCTGCTTGTAGTATGGACAGTAACCTTTTTCGTGGTAGTAATAGTATAATTAGCTGGTTCACGACTTTATTTCAGAAGGGTGAAAATCAAACAATGAAAACTTTGTAGTTTTGTACTTTTATAAAATATTATCTTCTGTTTCATCAGATGAAAATAAGCCTATCTGGATGCATGCGGAAGAGAGGGAAGAATGCAAAGTAAGGCTGTTGTCATAAATCTTGTTTTGAGCTTTTACTATTGAAGTTACAAATCAGTTATTTTTTTTCAATGTTACTTTTGTTTTAGGGAAAGCAAAAAGATGGCACATCTTTTGGAGAATATGGTGGCTGGTACAAAGCTTGCAAAGTTGACAGGTGGGTAATTTCTTTACTGGGTATTACCACGTTATTTGTCCTGTATCCAGAAGTGTCAGATTAAAGCATGTTTAAAAATGAAACCAGCTATTTGCTTAGGACTATAAAAACTATAGTATTAAAAATTCAGACCCCAGGGCTGGGTTTCAGGAACACAGTATTAGTTTTCAAGTTCTAGGGTTGCTTTTAATCTAGGCTGGTTAGATCTGGTAAGTGACATAAAAATTCACCACTTGTGCTCTTGGCAGTCCTTCACGTGGAAGCACAGGTCACCTTTCTTTCTGTTTATGCTGTTGGCTGGCATACGTGCTCTCCCTGCCCCAGCAAGACCTCTGGAGAGGGCCAGAAGCAAAAAGGAGACTGCAGATAACTGAGCCTTGAGTTTTTGAGCTGGCACAAGAAATAAACTGCAACAATCTGGTATTATTTGAGTTTCTAAAGCTTGAAGAATACAGTTTGTGTGAATGAAAATGTGTACCTTAAAATGGGAGAAGAGAAACAAGGACTTCAGCTTGGATTATATTTCGTGAAATATTTTTTTTCATTTGTTTTAATTTTGTTCTTTAAATTCCTTTTTTTTTTTTTTTTTAATGTACAGGTGGTACAATGCAAGAAAAATCTTGCACCTAGTACTGATAGTGTTCAGTGAGGGTTTTTTGTTTCTTCAGTGTTTGAATTCTTGTATTTAGCAAGCAACAGAACCTTTGTACTGTTGAAATCTGCTTTTCTCCATCCTGAATTGTGGTTTCAATACATTTTGTTGGTTTGTTTTCTTGTACTAGTTTGTTCTAATGCAGGAGGAAATCTTTTCTCTGCTGTTACTGGAGCAAAACTTCAAGCAACATATTGTGACTGAGCTAGTTCTCATTGTGTCATTGAAACAAAAATGTTTTCTTGGAGTGGGAGACTTGTTAATGGAATGTGCAATTTTTTTTTCCCCTTTATTGTTCAAGCGTAGTTTGAATGCATAGAAAGTGCAGATAGTTGCTAAGTAAAAGCTAATGAAAGGAGCTGATAAGTTGTTTTGTGACCAACGTATGCTACAGTAATGGTCACTGTATGCATGAGTAGGCATATTTTCTGGCAGCTTCACAATTATTCAGTTGGACACACTCAGACTGAGCTAAATTTTCACCTTGAGATGCATCTGAGTAACACAAGGATACAGCACTCCAGTTTTCTCTGAAGTAGATCTAGAGGCTAGTTACTAACTTCCAGTTTCAGGGCTGTTGACTAATCATCGTGTGATGCACAAATGCACATTGAAAGGGGTTAATGGGTTTTTCCATGTACATGAAGTACAGTATAGTATTTATTAAATAAGTACAAAAAATTATAAATACTGTATTAATTTTAATTTCCATTAGTTTGTGAATTGCAAAGAGTTTAGTGTGTGTATATATATACGCTTCTTTATTTTTTCTTTTAAACAGTCCAACAGTAACAACTACCTTAAAGAACCTTGGGGCACTTTACAGACGACAGGGCAAATTTGAAGCTGCTGAAACGTTAGAAGAGGCAGCAATGAGATCTCGTAAACAGGCAAGTATGAACATTCACCTTAGTGATGTTTCTGCATTGTGGTCATGCAGATTTTCAATTTCAGTATCTGTCGTACATGCAGAACAGGATGTATAAGCTTTCCAGTGTCCAGTGCCTGATGCTGCCCTCTAATTTCAGTCTGAACTGGTGATAAACTGATACCATCTTAACGCTTGCAAACTGGTTAATTGCTAGGGCAGTGGCACCATGTACCAGGGGCATGATTCAAATTAGGGATGAAATGATGTGGGAAATGGAGGAACAGAAAACCCTGTCGGCCAGCAGTACTCAATTGGCTGCATGTCCTGGGGAGGAGACCATAGCTAGGGGAAAATGGAGAGTTTTTCTGGTGATTATCTTCTTTTTCGGTAATGCTGTTCTGCTTTTAATGAGGAGCTGTCAAACTTACAAATGAATTTCTGCGTACAACTGACTGACTGGTGCAGACCTTCAGAATACCATTGCGAATTTATCCATTGCTGTTTCTGTTACTTTTGCAAACCAGTGGGATGGATATTACACTTTAAGGGGGGATTATTATTCTTTTAAGGTGGAGAAGTTCTGTGCTATCTCTGTGCTTGCAAATCTGCTGTTCAAGTAACCCTTTCTCACAGTTTTAGAAGGTGGGAGAGAGTTTGTTGTGTTTTTATTGGCTTTTTGTTTTTCCTTTTGGATGATTTGATACAGTGTCCTTTATGAAAGTACATTAGACTGGACAAGCAAACATGGCTTGTCAGTCAGTGTTAAAATGGATAGCAAAATAAGAAAATGTAAGTGAATTTAAAAAAAAGTTGGAAAGTTCAATTTTAATTTCATTTTTGTGCAGTAGGAAATCAGATTTGTATTTTTTGCAGAAGTGGTTTGAGATCTTTTTTCTTACATGTCCGTGTAAAATTCTAAACTAAAATTCTAACTTCAAGTGAAATGACTTAGACAGTGGGCCATATCTGTATTGATAATGTACTAATTTTTTTTTATTGGTTGTACTGATTTGAAGTTGTATTTTAAAGAATGGTACTACAGTGCTTGGTGTATATAGAAGCCAAGTTTCTGGAAAAGGGAGAGAGCAAAACAGTTTGTGGCAAGCCTTATACTCTTCTAGTGAATTCAGTAACAGTTCCCTTTGATATAAGGTGGCATAAGTTCTTTCTTCCACAAAAAATGATGGAAAACTTGTGTTTTCCAAATAAATGGGATGAAACTGGTAAGAGGAAAGTAAGAATCTAGAAGAAATGTTCTTCAGCAAGGAGAACTTAAGAGTTTCGGGGCAAATAGTTGATACAGATACTTTCTTTTACTGAGAATGATTTTCACATACTTCTGTTGAAGGTTCATTTTTGGTATGTCTCTTATTTAAATAAGATTTAAAAATAAGAAATTAACATGCACTGCATCTTAACATGTTTGCTTTGGTTCTAGTTTTATTGTTGCCATTACACGTGATTATTTTTTTAGTGTGAACAGATACAGCCAGGATAAATTGGCATAATATAGTAGCAATAAGACTGGAAGAAACATTAAGCTTGTAGTTATGTTTGTTTCCTTTTTTTATATAAAAACACCAAAACAGAACACCAGGTTTTCAAGTCCAAATTTTTATTGTGAAGGTTGGAGTTGATTATTTGGTAACTAAGGGTGGGAGGATCTTGCTATTGGAGGAGTCTGTTTTAGAGTCCCTGTTTAATTAGCCCACTTCTGGCTTGCCAGTACCATTGGAAAAACTGTTCCTTGTCTCCATTTTTCCGTAGAGCCTGCTGGAGGCTTGCTGCTGCTACTGCATTTTTATTAACCATGCGTAAGATTTTCATTGGTGCATCATGTACCACCTATACCCTTATACCGTAATCTGTCGCTTTACACACAGCACTGTGTTTGAACGTGTAGGAAACAATGCTGTCTTACTAGCAGTGTTCAGCACTACCTTTCTATTCTAGGTCATTAGAGGAGGACAGACAGGGTTAATGCATTTCCCCTTTTGAGCTAAAAGGAGAGAGGTACTTGTTCCCAGGTGTGGCAGAGCATCAGTCCTCCACGTTTTCCTTCACACGTGTTTTGTTTGCTTTAGCAGCAGGGATGTATACGCCAGATTTTTGATGACCAGTGAAGTTTTGCCCTGCATCTTTCATGCCAGAATCGAACAAACCGAGACAGTGCGGTTCCTTCTGCCTTCATTCTGGTGTGTTTGCCTTTTTTAACACGAGGTGAATGAGAGACAACAGCTTTGAAACAGAGCCTATAGGTTGTATATGTGGTACATCACCTCCTCAGTGGTGATTTTAAATTGTTTTATGCTTGCCATGTTCTGTGCTGCTAAAAGAATTGGTGCAAAAGCAGTTTTGAGCCTATGCTTCTCTACTGTCTGTGAGCTCTAGCCACTTCTATGCGCCATACAGCCGCATGGAAAATACATGATCATCGTATGTTGGTTTCATGCTTCCTTGTGTGTAGAATTCCATTAGGGAGGGCTGTTCCGCACTTCAGTTAGCGGAAAGCAGCTATAGGGGAACCAAGAACCTGATATCTCTGTGTTGGTAGGTTTACGATAAAGAAAACTCAAGATATAAGTATGATTTGAGCTTAGTTATTTTCTAGTCTCTGTGTTAAAAGATTTTTTTCCATTAGTTTTAGTGCAGGGTTTTCATAGAAGGTGTTTTAGCACTTTTAAGCTGCTCAAAGGATTATTTGGTAATCGATTAATATTTTTTTTAATACAAAGTAAACATATTTTATTGACCATATATCTAGTCTATTCTATTATAACCTTATATGTTATTTCTTTCTGAAGGATAAATTATATTACTGTATTGTGTCGCTATTTTTAAATAACATAGCTGTGTCTTAGGTATTCAGACAGCTGCAGCATTCTTTCCAAAGGTGGGTGACTGCTGCACCATTTGATAGGCGAAAAACTGAGAATTGCATTGACAGTTCATGATCTATAAATTGCTTAAATATTAAGCTGGTGGCTAGATGCCTTCAGGTGAGTGACATGAACACCATGAGGCTTTGACAAGTGATAGGAAAGGAGCAAAAGAATGGCAAGTCACTGATTTCTCCAACTACCAAACTGTCGGTCCACTTCATGCTGTGTTGATTCCTGCAACTCGACTGGCCTTTGAAGGCAAAATTGGGGTGATGGAGTTACGGGTTTGACTTCTTTCTTGATATGGATATTGTGTGTAAGTTTTAGGTTAATACAGCTTGTACTAAAATAAAACCTTTTCCTATTTTACCTAATTCTCAGGGTCTTGACAATGTTCACAAACAGAGAGTTGCTGAAGTGCTGAATGACCCTGAGAGCATAGAAAAAAGGCGAAGCCGAGAAAGCCTCAACGTTGATGTGGTAAAGTACGAGAGTGGTCCTGATGGAGGCGAGGAAGTGAGTATGAGCGTAGAATGGAATGGGGTAAGTACAGTACACAGTTTAAGAAAATAGCCTAGATAAATTATCACCATAACAGATACAGTTGTCCATTCACCAGCCTATTGTGTTTTCAGTAGTTTCTTGGTTGATCTACTTTGTATTTGGTAATTTTGCAGAATCAATTAAGAAATGATGAATAACATTTTGTTTTTCATAATGTAAAAAACTGTAATATTTTAAAATTTTACAACATCCTTTCTGTTGTCCTGAGTGGTGAAATTTCTACAAGAATCCCAAGCAGTTGTATTTAACTCTTAAGTTGTTTAATGCTGATTGAGTGTCCTGGTTATGCTCTGGTGTACAATTGCTTGTCAGTGGTTTGTTTTTACTGGTAGAAATATTCTGGCAATTAACTTACTTTTGCTTTTGTCTTTTTGATGCCATATTTGCCTGTATTTTAAATGTTTCTTTAAAAATACTGCACATGTTGGAATCACAAAGAACATTTGCTTTGGAGGTGTAATAAGTGTTAGCAGCTTTAGAGCAAATTAAAGCCATCAGTCTAACAGGAAGGTAATTCCAATCTCCTCCTTACCCAGTTTGTTAGAGGAAAGAACACAACTTTTCAAGCTGCTCTACAATCTGTTTTAAGAGGCAGTGCCATTGCACAACAATGTGATAGTAATGTCACATTCCTTAAGTGAAATATTTGTATCACTTTCCTGTATTAGAATTTGACTGGTCAGGGCTTCTTCCTATTTGTTTCCCATGTATTGGCTTCACTGTGTAACACTGATTATCGTAAAGTAAAAACATATGTATAAGGTGATTACGTTTGCATTTTTCTAACCATTGTTTTACTTCATTTGAAAGACAGTGCAAGCTTTCAGTTATTGATCTGGCTATTGTAGTTGTTTGCTTCTGTCACCAGCTTTCCCATGCTTTATCCTATTGCTGGCAATGGGATATATATTGCACTGTTAACGAACTCCCAGCTGCAGTTCTGCTCAAAATATTCTGTTAGATTATAAAAGTGGTGGTGCCTGCTTCTGCTTTCTGGGAGGGGAAGTAGCCTACTTTGCAATATTGAGTGTTCTGAAGTTTTATTTCTCTTACAATAGCAATCATTTTTTTTCTTTTTTTTTTTTTTTGAGACCAAGTTTAGCATTCCAAAGAAATGTTGCTAAAACACATACTGATTTAGTCTTGAAGGAGACTGTTCTTTCCATCTTTGCTTTTGTCTATTTATTACTGTTTTCTTGGCATTGGTGTTTTCAGTGCTAAGACAGTCAATCAGCATCTATTGTGAATAATACTGCATCATTAATAAAGCCACAGTAAGGTTGGATAACTCTTTTTAATTCTCATTTTGCCCATTCAGCATTAGAACTGTGTACTGTACTGCTCCCTTAATTTTTGCTGTACTTTGCATGACTATATGTTCTAAATGGATTAAACTTTTTTCCTGTTATTGACATTAATTAAACAAGCATGCAGGTTTTGGAATGAAAAGGCCTTCTGGAAAAGCAATAGACAGTATTTCTAGGTCAATATTTGAATCAAACTCAGTGATAAAATTTGCTGATCTGAAAAATGAAATTTTGAGCCCTCAGGGCAAACAAACTTTTCACTTTTAGTGTGCTGAAGTGGCATTGCTTTATTCTCATCTTCGTTATTTCTTTTTTCCCCCTCTTAAGAGAAGGTATTTTGTATTATGTGTTTTACATGAAGTAGGCAACTCTCTCTCCCTCTACCCTGCTAATGTTTCTATCTCAGTGGTTGTTCTTACCTCTACTTTATATCATGTAGGGTTTTTTTTTTTTGCTTTCATGTGTTCCCTCCAGACAAAATGTTCCGATTCGTAAAGTATAGTAGAATTTTTAACTTCTTTGTGCAGCGCCTGAAGAGAGGCCTGCCTTTTCCAGTTAAATTCTCCTGAAGTGCTCAAGCTGACTCATATTCTTGGCTGTCAGAGAGAACAGGTGGAGTGTGTAAAGCAACAGACTTCAACGAAAAATTGTTGCTGGAAGATTTACTCTTAAGTGACTTCCATATGTAATATCAAGCATTATATGCTTTGATGCAGTGTCTTATGCTCTTGCAAAAAGAACTGTTGAAGTAAACCTGCCATTGGCTATTAAAACAAACGTTAAGTGAGGTTGTATAGTGTATGTTTACATGTTCCTTATAAAGTCCATCCCTTAAAGTTAACAGAAGATACTTGAAAATGCAAAGAAATACTTGGTCCTAAAAATTCAAGGTACTAATCGCAATATTTGTATCCCTTATTATATTTGTATATAAAAATGACAGTGGATATCTGTAATCAGCATTTTTGTAAATTAATCTTGGAGCCAGTTGGAGGACAGATAGAAATCGTTGTGGTGTGACAGTGTTTAAGTTAATGTTTTTAGTCTGAGGAAGTATCTTTTATTATTCTAACCTGTATGCTTCAAAAAAGACAGGCTTTTGGGCACATAAGTCCACTTTCTGGTGTGAAACGAAAGCAATAAATTTCATGACCATGGATTTGCTGATAAGAGTTGCTCTTGTTTAATAGGAAGTGTAAGTCAGAGCAGCACCGTAGCAGACAACTACCAAGTACAGGAGATGATGACGGTGGGGAGGTGTAAGCAAAAGTGAGAAGAAGATTCTCATAAAAAATTGGCAATTAAACTTTGCCATAGAATAGATATCTCTGTGAGTGTGTGTTTGCACTGGAGTTAAGAAATTTTTTTAAGTTTAAGATCATGTTTAAAATGTGTTACGTTAATTGTGCAGTCAGTGCTTAACTTGGAATTTTGATGTTTTTATTTCAGATTTGAAGGTACCCAAAAGCTTGTCTGCTAAACCCTAATGTGCTAGCTGGCATAACAAAAGTTATACTCTCTACCTACCAAATTTGTCTTGCTTTTGTTCTTTGGATCATTATCGCTGTACTGTAGCATCACTGGCTTAACACCATAGTAGGAATAATTAGCCTTTTCACTGATGTAATATTTCTAATTGGAATTTAGACTTCAATTTATTCAGTCTTGCAAAGCTGAAGTCTATTTTTAAAAGTGTGAACAATATATGCAATTTAATTTGAAACATAAATACTTGGTTAGATTTTGATCTTCTGGTCACTTAGTAGCAAGGCATTTCGCCATTTCCAAGAACAGTTTTAGCTACTGTTCATTCCAGTTGCTATAGGTAAAGGCTCTCAAAACCGTTATCTTAAGACTATCAGTAATGGTTTCGGCACTTAAGACCAAGAATGGAAGGCATGTAAATTGAACCACACTTAGTTAAAGGTGGATTCTTTCATCTGCTCCACTGCATTAGGGGAAGTACAGAAGTTTCCACTTGGATAATGCATATACAAACAGATACATTCTAAAAAATGATCGTGATGACAGTTGGATTCTAATTCCTTAAAGAAATGAACAGAATTTTGTCTGGAGGTTAGGGGAAGACCTTTCTTCTTACAGTTTTGTTTCAAGGAAAATTCCTGGCAGAAGTTAAAGCTGAAATGAATGCACCTTGCTCTGTTCCTTTCTTCTGTTTTGTATTTTTTTTCCTTTATTTTTGTGTTAATGTAAGCTGAAAAAATGTCCTTTGTTTACAAAATGTAATACTAAAGCTATCCTTTCTTGAAGGTGTTTTGTATTTTGTAATTCAAGCTTACAGAATACACAGCATCATTCATGCTCGTCTGTAAGCCGCGTGTCAGTGGCACAGGCGACACGGTGTGAAGATGTACGGTCTGGCAATTGCAAGGGCCTGCACTTTGTACTTACGGGCAGTCCAAATACTTAACTCGGGAGAAATTGTTCTGAACGTGACCTAGAAATACTGTAAGCATTACTGTACAAAATTGAAAACTGTTGAATTCTTCCCAACAGTTTCATTCAGTTTTTCTCTCTCCATTTCTGACAGGCCTAGATGCCTTTTGTGGTTCTTATACTGTCTCCTGCATGACGGGCGTGCACCATCTTCAAGCTTTAACTTCTTTCTTCAGTACTGACTGCTGTGTTTTAGCAAACCCCTTAAGATTCTTGTCAGAGCTACACTTCCCTGTAAACTGGCCATTCCTTCGGTGCTGGTGTCTTTTTTTGGTTTTTCTATTTCTGTACATGTGTAGCTTTGCCAGATATGTATCTAGCCATACAAAATGTTATTACAACCATTTGCTGTGTAATACGTTAGTAAAAAAAAATAACCAAGTAACGATGAACTTTATAAGTAGCTGTTCACTATGGAAAAAAGGTAGTTAAAAGTATCACACAAGGTATTATTGAAATGGCATGATGGTGATCCTTACAGGAGAAAAACAAACCCAGTAAAAGTAAGGCATGTTCTCCAAGTACTTTAAAATGTATTTAGAGACCTATTACATGATTAACATCATATGGAACTCTGGATGTCTTCACTTATGATTATTCTAAAGTAGCATTGCTGTTTAGTCTTTGCGTGAGGTTTTGGCAATTATGCTTTTCTCTACTAATCTTGGTGTTCAGTGATTTGTGTATTGTCTTTCTAACTTCTAATAAACTCACTCCAACTCAGGTGTCTGTCTGCTTAGTAGTACTTTACTTCCTTCTTTTACAATTCTTCTTTCATAATCACATAGGATTTCTGTGAAGTAGGAAGTGGTCACTTCTAATCTTACTAAACTCTTGGGTTTGTTTTGTTTTGAGTAAAACATTTAAAAATAGAATTGCGGTCAGTTGGAAGTTTCTTTGGGTCAGCACAGCACTGTAAAACATGAGTGCAATGTACGAAAAATTAATTTCATCATGTTTTACATTTTATTTGGTTGAAAGACTAAAATAGAAGTAGTAGGAATCTAACCACACACGCTGATGATCAGGAATATTTGTGTTTAAGGATTTGAGGATTAATTAAATACATTTGCAAGTAATGTAGATGTTCAGAAAAAATAAAGCATTTTTTTTTCCTCACTCTGATGGAATGCTTTTGCTAGGGGATTGTACTCTGTTAGCCACGATGCACTTATATGAAATGGTGTCATGGTGAATCATTTGAATACTGTGGTGGGGTTTTATTAGTTATTATGAATCACAGCTCGAGCATGTCTTTGCATTTTAAAAATCTTTGCTAAAGTTTGGAACCAACCTGCTTGTTTTGGTAAAGTTGTAGCTATGTGGTAGTATGTGTTTAGCTAATTGTAGCAACTATACATTCATAGCAATTACAAAAATTTTTTTCAACAATAGAATGTTAATGAACTAGGTTTGGGGGAGGGCAACAAACTTTTGCACTTTCACATTTGTTCAATTTTTTTCAGGATGGCACTGGATCTTTAAAACGCAGTGGTTCCTTTAGCAAACTTCGTGCTTCCATTAGACGCAGCAGTGAGAAGCTGGTTAGAAAGCTGAAGGGAGGAAGTTCACGAGACAGTGAACCAAAGAATCCAGGGTAATTATCTGTTCTTAGCTGTGCTGGTGTGCCCTCCTTCTGTGCCCCCCTCCCCGTAGTCTAGTGCAGTGCCTAGGGCAGCGTTTTCTTCTCTGCTTAGCTAACTGCGTATCATATAGATCCATATCTTAAAGAAAAATAAAATAGGAAATCATTTCTTAAACGTAGAATGAAAGTTCTGTAACATCTGAGGAATTCTGTTTGCTTTTAAAGAGTCAACTCCATTTTAAGTGTTTTTTTCCCTTGTTACTGCTTTAGCCACTTGAAGAATAGAAAAGGCTCATAGATTTATTGATAAATGTTAGTTACCAGCAAAATTATCCTTTTTATGCAGCAGTGAGGAATAATAAATGTTACTGATTTTTACAATAAGAGCTTGAATACAGTAAACCCACAACTAACATTCTTGATGTAGCTTAATAGCTTGATATATTCTTGATACAGCTTTATATATTGCTGTGGGTATAAAGAGAATTGCTGACTTGAGCCCTTATCCGTTTATTTTTGGAAAACACAGATTTCGGAGAGAAGAGGAAGATGTTGAAAAACTTGAACTTAGTTTGTGCATCTCATTAACAATTTGGCCTCAGTGAAGTCAGTGGTAAAAATTCATATTTTAGTGGCTGTGACTTCTCTTTCCTGTTTACCAGATGATTATGGGTTTGGATGTATGTACTGTTTCTAATTAATGCATAAAAACATGCATCATTCATTGGCTGCTGCAGAGAAGTTGAAATGTTAAAATCTCCTACTGTTTTTCACAATAGCACTGGCGGGTGTTCTGCCTCACCCCCAACAGAATTGCAGTGAGTTTTGCAGGGTTTTTTCCCCCCTTGCTGTGGAAAACCAGAGCTCATTTAGTTGACAGGAAACTGTATGACAATGTGAGTTTGAATTTACGCTTTAAAACAGTTAAATTGGAGAACTTGGCTTAATTTCTGACGGAGCAACTGGATCTATGAGTAACACAGTAGATGATGATGGTAATACCTGAGACAGGGACCTGGACACAGGGTCTCAGTGCGTTCTTATAAGCGCTCCAGTGACATGTTGCCATAGCAGCTGTAAAAGATTGAGTACAGCTGTAATACACATAGAATTCTCTTTCTCAGATCTCTTTCAAATTCAGCCTCGTCTGATTTTTAGAATTGTTAATTCAAATTTCCCTCTCAGCTGCCAGAGACTTGATGTTGAAGGCACTGAATAAAATTCAAGGTCAAAAATCCCATTGTGTTTATTGATACATCATTAAGAGCTGTCTCTGAGATGATAGATTGGGATTAAACTGTGAAAAACATGTAATTAGAAAAGGAAAATATGTAAATATAAAATGCTTTAGGGAAAACAAGCAAATACAAGCCAAAATAGAATGAAAGAGATTTCCTTCTTTGTCTTGAGTATTAGCATTTTTATACATGGGTGCTCTGTTTCTGTTCGGTTCTGTCCAGAGTTTATACATCATAGTTTAGGTATATTCTTGTATGAATAGATGCCTATATTCATTGCTAATTTTGCATTTTCCCGTCATTTTTGTGAGATGTGGAAAGGTTTTCAGTTTCTTAAAAGCCAAGACTTTTATTCTTTGTTCTCTGTAGTAAATAGCGCTAACTTTTGCTGTAGGTAAAGTAACTGTGTGATTATAGGTGTAGAAAATTACACTAATGTATAACTGAAGACGTCTGGCTTTGCAGTGTCCTGTAAGAACTCTTCTGCCTTTTTACTGTCTGCACTTTGGTAGTGTTACTCAACCAACATAGAAGAGACCTATCCACATTAACACTGACTACATTGTAGGGTCTGTATCACCAGACAAGCTCAAAGACAGACATTAATGTGAAACAAATTTGGAAACAAAGCAGTATCTTTCTTACTTTCCCTTTTTGACAAAATATTCTTGTTTTTTAGATATCAGTGCAGTTCTTAAAGGATAATTTATTCCTAAAACTTGCAGTAAGCGTGTTGGCAGGCTTTTATGTAGATAGGCATGTTGAGTATGTAAGACAATAAATATTACAGTTTCTGTATAGAAGCTTTAAAATCCTAATTTATATTTGCATTTGTTATTAAAACAATCTAAGATTCCTGGTATTAAACACCAGCTTTGTAGATTATGAAGCATAGCTGTACATACTGATATTCACAGAATCACAGAATGTTTGGGGTTGGAAGGGACCTCTGTGGGTCATCTAGTCCA
>Ga0065711_1028642_pt1 | contig 40026 bp, 30 predicted proteins | sample Hoacrofraction12_FD_59098 | JGI IMG/M metagenome (GOLD analysis project Ga0065711, IMG submission 59098) | Hoatzin crop microbial communities from Cojedes, Venezuela - Epithelial fraction 12 v2 (version 2) | ecosystem: Host-associated > Birds > Digestive system > Esophagus > Crop | place... | reverse complement strand
CCTCCAGGATAAGCTGCTCCATCACCTTTCCCGGGATGGAGGTGAGGCTGACCGGCCTGTAGTTCCCTGGGTCCTCCTTCTTGCCCTTTTTGAAGATTGGAGTGACATAAGTGGTAGACCCTCCTGTTTTTCCTGAGTCCCAGCAAAAGCTCCCTGTTCAGCCAGGCTGGTCGTCTTCCCCGCCGGTTCATCTTGCAGCACATGGGGACAGGCTGCTCCTGTGCCTTTAAGACTTCCTCCTTGAAGAATGTCCAGCCTGCCTGGACCCCTTTGTCCTTCGACACTCTCCCCCAGGCGACCCTCTCAACTAGCACCCTGAACAGGTCAAAGTCTGACATCTGAAAGTCCATGGTGGTGGTTTTGCTGGCCCCCCTCTTTACTTCCCCACAAACCGAGAACTGTATCATTTCATGGTCGCTAAGCCCAAGATATCCTCTGACCACCACATCTCCCACCAGTCCTGCTCTTTTAGTAAACAGCAGGTCAAGCAAGGCACCTCCCCTGGTAGGCTCACTTACCAGCTGCATCAGGAAGTTATCTTCCACACACTCCAGGAACCTGCTAGATTGTTTCCTCTCTGCTGTGTTGTATTTCCCACAGATGTCTGGTAAGTTAGGACCCCACGAGAACAAGGGCTAGTGATTGTGAGACTTCTGCCAGCCTCTTGTAGACAACTTGATCTACCTCTTCATCCTGAATGGGTGGTCTAAAATAGACCTCCAGCAGGATGTCTGCCTTGTTGACTTTCCCCCTCATCTTTACCCTTAAGCACTCGACTTTGTCATCACAATCGTTGAGCTCTATACAATCAAAGCAGTCCCTAACATACAGAGCTGACGTATGTATGTGACGCTTCATACCAACTCTGAAAATCTGCCTGTGAAAACTGCAGGTAAAGGATAATTCAAGTAACAATGATATCATATTTGTCCCCAGTTGTTCTGAAAGACTATGGAATGGTGCCATATATCAAGATATTTTTGGATGATGAGTGCTACAGGAGTGCTACTCTCAGCATCTTGGAGCAGCTATCAGTCATCAACTATGAAGAATATATGAGCATTATTATTGGGGCTCTCTGTTCTTCTACTCAAGGGGAATTACACTTAAAACTAGATCTGCTGAAGGTAATTGATATGGCTTCCCACTTGGTTGTTGCTTTCTTGGAAACTGCTTGGCTTGTGGCAAATTGCTCTTAATCTCACCCCTAGCACTGGGCTTTTTCCACGAAGGTAAGTGCAGAAGAAGAAAGAGCCATGGGTTAGTTTTTGATTCTGGTAAACTGGACACTTATGTGTGTGGTCCACAAGTTCACTCACTATCAGATTGTGAAGTGTTTTGAAGACTTAAATAGTAATGCAGGATGGAGAAATGGAAATGGGAAAGAGCACAGTTGTATGAGTAGTTCTATGTCATGTGACAGAGAAGGGAGAAACAAATGTGAATGAAAGTGGAGGAGATGTGGAAGGAGGAAGCAGGAAGGTGTAAAGGAGTAAGATTGGAAGGGGCAGGGTAGGCATGAGGTGAACAGCTTGATTCTGAGAAGTTTCCAAGGTTGAAACTTTGCTGTCCTTTGTTTTGTCATCTCTCACATACACCAGTGTCATGGAAAGAGAGATGCGAGGTCATGGAAAGGAGGAGTCTTATGAAAGTTTGGAGGAAGAAATTAGAACTATTCATAGCCTCTATTGTGTTTATAGAGGGTATGATCCATAAACAATGAAGCAGGGGAAAGAATCAGTGAGCTTTATTTTCATTTAGATAATAGATATCAAATTGAAAAGCAGCAGTGTTGTAAGCACATATTTAAAGTTTCATTCTACCTTCTCAACCAAGCATGAACTGAATTCACCTTTCAGTACAATAAGCAGCTGATTCGGTGTTAGAACCACCATGTTACTTTAAAAAAAACAAAAATATGACAAAGTTTACAGCATTGATTTGAAACTGTAAACTTTAACAATATTTGTGGAAAAGTTGAGTATGGTGTCCAAACTAATATGAAAATTAATGCAGCTTCAGCGTCTAATTTTGACAAATTATAACTGTATTAAAACATAATTTAAGCAAATGAATTTATTATCTACATCCATTGAGACTGTGATTGTGTTACACACAAATTCAGATTGATTTGCTAATATGTATTTAGCTGTTAAAGCCTGAGCCCAAATGCAATTAGCACTGCCGTATTCCAGCGTGGCACGTGGACAATTATGAGGAATAACAAATAATGGAATGTGAAATAAATTCTGTTAAGGTTAACTGAGTTAGGGGGTTTCCAGTAGACATCAGTTTTGTAGATTGAAGACAGAGGAATACTAACTCATAGGCAATTAAATTCTAACTGAGTCAGAGCTGGAGGAAATGTGGTTACTGTTGACCTTCTCTGAAATGTGTTAAAGCCATCCTGATAACTTCAGCTCTGAGTTATTAAATTTACTCCCTGTTCAGAAGTCGCTGCCTGGTTTGATGCATTGTCATCCAAAATTGAATGACAGTAATGGAGTTCCCCCTCCCCCTCCAGTTCTGGCAACCCTTTCTCACGGTCCTAGATCCTGTTACAGGGAGATATATTTATGTGAGAAACTGTTCCTCTTCAGCAGGTTATGAAGTGAACCTCTTTCATTGCATATCTGTTGGGAAACTTTATATGTAAAATTAACGCTTTCCAATGTGAAAAGGTAAGGCCTCAGATTTGAAAGGTCCCTGGTTCCTGAAAGAGCATCATATTTACAAAATGATTTGTGCAACATTCCAAAAACTTTGCAAGCTCTTTTTTCTCACTAATTTTACTTCCACCACTACAACTCTTATTAAATTTTCCAGATTTGTTTGAAAATGGCAAGCCCATAGCTTTCAAAGTTTACACATGGTGTAGGTTGGTTATTATGCATATGTAATATTGTCAAGTGGCATTCATTTATAATCTACTTTAAGCCCACTGGAGTTAGATAAAATCTAATGACTTTGTTATCTTGGGATCTGACTCTTTACGGCTTTTTTCCTCCAAAGTATTGCGCAAACTTTAAAAATACCTCTGCTGAGAAAGGGAATTATTAGGGCCTTGGTTAATGAGGAGAGCCTGATGCTTGCAGTATTCTTTGGGCCATGTTGTGTCACTGCTTTTTTGGAAAGGGTCTGCTCAGTCACACGAGCAAAAGTCTAGTGTGGCTCCTCATGTGTATTCAGGGCTGTAGGAAGACTTGCCTGTAAAGAGCTGTGCCACCTTCTCAGTTCCTATATGAGGTTATTTACAAATCAATCTTTCCTTTAATTTATTTAAGGCAGAGGCAGATTTTTTGAGAGTGCTTGAGAAGACTCATGAAAGGATAGACAAAGGTCTGAAACAGTATCCCTGGACAAACTGACTAGGATATATAATGCAGGAAATTTGATTTATTTGCTTATTCCTGTGAGCACTATTCCCTACCTGTCAGGCTGACTATATAGGTTAGTCCTGGGGGTGCATTCAAGTCTTGGTTGTTTGACTCATTTTGTATACAAGCAAAGCAAGGAAAAGAAAAGTTGTGCAGTGGTGACCTTTAATTTGACCAACTTTTATTTTTCTTCAAAGAGTGAAATTCCAATGAAAGAATTTTGCTACAAACTTGGAATTTTAAAATATTCTAAAGCTTCTTTGTCCCTTGGTTTAAGTGCTTCTTTTGTCTCCTTTCTTCCCAATGTTTATAGTCACTCCTGAGGATACTGGAGAGTCCCAAGAGCCACTCAGCTTTTAGAACCTGCAGTGGATTCAATGGACTGCTGTCCCTTCTCTCAGACATGGAAGGTGCATTGCAGGACCCTCCACGTGGGCTGTGGACAGCAGTTGGACAAAACTGCTTACTGGAGCTGGTTTTCTACACGCTTCAGGGGATAACAGCAGCCCTGCACCTGAACCCTGTCAATAACAACTTCTTCCAGAGGAATGGTCTCTTTGAAAAGATGGCAGAGGATCTTGGGTCACTGGGATGCTTCTGGACACAAGCGGAATGGCAAAGCCCTCTGAACCTTGAGAAGACAAGGACATTTGCAGAATTCTTGGATGCAGCTTTCTGCTCTTCAGAACCTTTCCCAAAGTGGCTTAAGAACTGCATATGGATTCTGAATTTTCTTGATCACATGGTCAAAGGAACCCTTCATCTGCAGAGTTACTTCACGGAGAGAAACCTGGACATGGGAGAGGCATCAAGAGATGATCACGAGAGACCCTCAGCTCAAGAAGAGCATCTTGTTGCTTTTAAAAGACCAGGCAACAAATTACCTGCCTCTGCCTATGGGCTATGGGGAAACCATGAAGACAAGTAAGTCTTGATTTACTGCAGGAAATATAATAGTAAGACTGGTATCTGATTTTTATATGGTAGTAAACTGAGGTAAGGTGTAACATAACCTGCCTAAAACAAAAAAATCTGTGCCACAGTCCCAACTCCCAGGCCTCTAGACAGTAGAAATCACCTCTTTTTGAAAGGTAAATGATGGTAAACATTGGGGCATAAAGTGTTCAGTGGAGCAGTGAGAGTTGCAGCATTTGTGCTGAAGGTTCTGACACATGCAATGTGGGAGCAGGACTGGGCTCTAAGGAAAGAGTTGCTGGAACTTGAAGCTTGTATTTAGTCTCTGCTTGAATCCGCTGCAATTAATTTTGACTTTTTCGATTATGTGAAAAGCTGTTTCCAGTCATCTGATACATTAAAAATCAAAACTATTTTAAGTTGTTTTAAATGCTCCCCCATGCATTTGTGTCCAAGCACGTGTGTACAGACACACACACTCTCACTTTACTCATACATCTGAAATAGATAAAGTTGGAAAACGAACAGTAGTGCTGCCTGCCTCTTATAATGAAGGACTATACCAAAATATATATCCTTTGCAGGAAGGAAAAACTACACCACAAATCAATGTAGCTGTTAGCTGTGAATCAATTCTGAATAACTTGCATTTCGTAACTTGTGAGATCTACTGTCCCTTCACGTGTCTGTAGCTTTATCTTGGATCTCTTAGTACTTTTCTCAAAGGTGTTCCTGGTTAGAGTTATGCTTAAAAAAGCTAAGTTTATAACTCTGAGATTCCTTCAGCCCTTACAGTAGCTTGTTCCACAGTCGTCTTCCAGGTTTAAAGGCCAAGCCATTAGGTCTACGACATAGCTAGCAGTCACTGAAGTCAGCAGAACTTTTGTTCCGTGAGTACTGAAGCAGACTGACTAAGTATGTCTGGTCGTATTTGTACTTATTTGAAGCAACTAGAAAAACCTGCAGTAGGTTTCTTTTCTCGTTGTGCAACTGATTTTAAAATAGTCATGGAGACATTTGCTGCCTGTCATCACTCTTCAAATTACACTAGAAGCTTCTGGTTAGACACTCAGTGCTGGGGAGAGGACTTGGTGGCTCAGGAAGAAGGAACACAATACACTTTTCAAAGTGGATCTTCCCAGCCCCATTTGAGTGAATGTGGGTCAATATGCAGTGTATGTATGGTGGTGGTGGTTGTGAGAAGTCCATAGCTTGTAGCTTAGGTGTGTGTATAAAGGAGGCTCAGGGAAACCAAGCGAGAAAGAGTAGATCAGTGGCAATGCTGGGAAGGGTATGGCTCTGTCTTCTGTTTGTCTTTCTCAAGTTACTGGATCCGAAACGTAAAGCAAAGCTTCCTAGGTCCTTATGTTGTTTTGACTGCTGAGCTGCGAGTCTGTGCAGTAACTGAATGAATACCACTTCTGGAGAAATTAATCATGTAAATTGGGATCCATTCAGTTCACTGTGTCTAGCTGGGATGTGAAAGCACAAAAAGAAGCCAGATTAACTAGAAGTGGCTGGAGAGTGCCCAGGACGTGTGTGTGCAAACACAGCAGAGGAACATGTACTGGCAAGCTGTCAATCTTCAGACCACACAGCCTGTATCCCTTTCCAGCAGTAAATTTTCTGAAAATAAAAAATTCCTGCAAGCCTGTAGTTTCCCTGTCGCGGCTTCTTCTTAGCTATACTCCACGCTCACACTTCCTCCTGAAAAAGGCGTCAACCTGGGGCTATGCAGCTTGAAAGGAGGAACTTGAGTGCAGTCAGTGTAGGTGGCCTGTGATGCCCCATCCCACAACATGTATTCAGCATTCCCAAAGAGGGGGAAAGGAGGTGATCCTATGGGAGGCTGTGACTGAGACACAGGGAAATCAGTATTTTAACTGGATAATATTCTAGCCCCTTATGCTATCCTGTGGTCAAAGTGCTGCAAGCTGCTGTGCCACAGGGGAGTCGACCCTTTCATTCCCATTAGAAAAACAGCCCTCTGTGTTCCTGCTCCTGCATTAATGTTTGAAACACCTTCTGTGGCAGATGGGGGTCTCTGTTTTTCCTTTTGCTCCTGGTAATTAGCGACAGCTTGCTGCAAGCTGTGTTAACTGAGACTGATCTCTCTTTGGGTAGGAACCCCCTCTTCGTGCCCACCCTAGCAAAGCAGCTGCTGCAGCTGCTGTTTCCACAGACTCACTGTGCTAATGGCTGTTCAGGTTCTTTGCGGCATCTCATTGTGTCCCCAAACCCTTTTATTTGTCTTACTTTTAAGTAGCAGCCAGTGCAGGGCATATTTGGGATTCACACCATGAGGCTGGTGGGGTAGATGGAGTGGAGTCATGGGGCTGACGGAGAGTCCTAAGGCAGGAGTGCAAGAGATTAATATATTTGCAGGAGTAAGGAGTTGTTACATGTAGACAGCTTTTGTACTAAGACAAGCCAGAAAAAGAGAGCCTCTTGGAAAACCACAGAGAAGGCTGGAGATAACGCTTATATAATACTCTTAACGGGAAGCAAGTGTGCAGTGCTGGCAGGGAAGCTGAGGTGTAGTTTGATGCTGGTCAGGGACTCTGGATTTTCCCTCTTTCTTGTTCCTTCTTAACAGCCCTGGAGAGTGCTAAACCTGCCAGGCAGTGCTCAAAAATAAGCAAAAATCTCCTTATAGTTATGACAATGTCTTAACTATTTCATGACTTTATTTTTTAAAGGATCACTTTCTGTTATTGTCTTGTGATATTCACATTTTGTTAGCTCACTTTTTACCTTTACTACACTTCATATGTGTTGTAGAAAAAACTCTCTACAGGAAACAAAAATTTTGAGATTCAGAGGTAAACATATTTCTTCAGTGTCTAAGTCTTTAGGAAGACTGGTGCATTGTAGGAGACCTGGACACACTGCTTGGCAATGTATTTTTACAGTGCTAGAGATGGAAGTTTGAATCAAATTGAAAGTTTGGGGAGTCAGTCCTTGAATACAGTGGCTTAGGCTAAAAATGAACTTGCTCTGGGGAGCACAGCTGCAGCTGGAAAACAGACTGAAATTTCGAGCCTATTTACTCTAGTGGACCTGGATTATTCTCTTTAAAGGTGGTTAGGATTTTTGGGGGGATGTGGGAGGAGACAATATTTTCAGTGTGTTCTTTTTTCGTGTTAAACATTCACAAACTCACCCACATTCTTGTCAAGTACAAGTGTATGTGTCCACACTGGAGCCACTGCTGCAGTAAAGCTTTATATCAATCTGATTTTGATTCGTTACACAGAAAATATTGCAAATTAGCAATTTCTTTTAAAGTATCTTTCTTGAGGGTGCAGTAAGAATTATTTGTCACTGTGTGGCAGTGTGCTACACATTACTAGCTGCTCTGACGTATCAGATGAGCCTTTTGGAAGCGGCTAAACTGTTAATCGCAGCCTTTTTACCCTCCTTTAGGTCCTTTGTAAAACCTTTTTTTTTTAATGCTCACTTTTACATGTACTCTTTGTTTTATACAGTTCATAAAGCATATTATGCTTTACTTTTTCAGTCTAATTACGGCTGTTAGATGTTGCCTTCACTTTTCTCACTAGATCTATTTGGGAAGAGGTTTCTGACAGTGCACATCACAACTCCGGTTCAGAGGTGCCTCAGAAATGCTGATGATACTCTGAACGTGATGAGTCTGCAGTGTCTAAACTAGACTTACTGCTATGTGGTTGCTTCATCTTTGAGATGTATCACTCTGATGCCTCAGTTCCTTCCTGTGACTGAATGTACAAAGGTGATATGTGGGAAAAACAAAAACTGGTGTGGAAGCACAGATATTTAACTTTCTTTTACTAGTTTAGGCAGATTCTGGAGTTGGAAGGGAAGGCTGATATACTGATTTCATCAAGACTATCTCATCTTTGCTTATCGTTATTGTGGTTTGAAAATACTGAAGTTCTTCTCTGATCAAGTTACAGACTGCTTGAAAATAGAAAATATAATGCTAGTTCTGGGCTGATGCATTAGAGTGGTCCCTCTGGTTGTCTGCTGTCTGTACTGCAACTATCTTCAAATGCAAAGTCTGTTTAATCAGGCTGCTACACATCTTTGAATGTACAGGTCCCTGAGATGTGAGATCATGAGCAGGTTGTCCTGTCCTTGTTACTCTAAGGTGGCTTCCAGCTGTTACAGGTCATCTGTATTGTTTGCTTAATTTCAAATCCTGAGCCTGATTACTGCTAGGAGGATTTAATGCTGTAATCTACTGGAACATTGTTGGACCCTTTTCGCTGTTGTTAATGATAATTATGATGATAAGTCTTATACATCTTTTTCCTGTAGGTGGGAAATGGAAGACTGCACCATTGTACATCCAGGTGCTGTCTGTGTTATGGTGAGGTTGCTGCCAAAGCTGTACAAAGAGGGACACTCTCAGGTGAGTCTGAACATACCAAAGTGCCATCTAAACAGTGCCTGCTACTTTTCTGTAGCTTCATTTAAAATAATTGCTTACTCTTTGCAGATGTGGAAGTACTAAAATTTACCTAGAACCCTGGCAGAAAGAACAGCTTTAATTTTACTGAGTCAACAGATAGAAGAACAACAAAGGCTCTTGGCTATCACTTAGTTTGATTAACTGTTTCTGTGCCTGTCTGATGTAATTCATGGATCTTGGTCCCAGAAAACTTTCTGCAAAGACACAAGTGTACAAGTCCCTTGAAAATTGTTTAAAATATTGCTAATGGACATAGCAAGCAGAACAGTCTGGCTCTTCAGGCCTAACGGTCCATAAACTTTCAATGCCGCTAAAGATCTCCTTTGTTTTGTCAAACCTGCCATATGCACTCCCACTCTGAATAAGTATATTGCCTATATGGTATCTGCTATCTGGTCTAAAATACTTGAATACAGTTAAAGTACATACGGAGGGATCGAAATAAAACCAGATTGTTCATCCAGAGCTATGGAAGGTGGGAGTGCAACTAATTGCTGGCACTTCCCAACTCTGTGTAGTGGAACCAATCCAGCAGCTAGTGAAATTTTTATTACAGTAATTAATTTCTGAAAAACAAGTAAAACGGTTAATTGAATGAGAGAAAGTGTCATCAAGAAACTATCGGAGTTGACTCTAGGGCCGATCTGTATGAAAGAGAAAGCCACTCAGAACCACAGTAGATGGCAGTGTTCTTAAAAATATAAAGGTCTAGAGCACAACTTCCAGCAATTTCAGTTATGTGTTAAAGTGCTTTAATGTTTTCTTCTTTTTCACTCCTTTTTTCTTAGTCAACAAGAAATTATTACTGATAGTTTTTGTTTAGTATTGCTGCTGTTAACAGGATTGTTTCAGGTAAAACTTGACCACTGTTATGCAGGGTCCTGAGTCAGACTCCAGCTAGAAGTTAACACATGTCCTGAAGAGTTTTTTTGTCAAATGACCCACAAAAAAGAATAGAGGAAAGGAGAATTTTTCTGGCTAATTCTATTTAAAGGTGGTTGAGAGAATGAGTGGAACATCATGTCCCACAGCTTGGTCAGCTCACTTGTGCTACCAGGTAGTGACACAAAAGGCTGGACTTCAGTACCATTACTCCTAACACATACCACTGCATGAACCCTTGTGAGATAAGGTGCTACTTGGAATATAGGCGTCAGGCAAGATCTGATGCAAAAGGTGGATGGCAGTGGCTAGAGAAGGGGAGCTACTTAGTAGAAGGACAATAACTGAAGGGCTTTCCCTTTGAATAGATATATTCTGTCCCAAACAGGGTACTATTCTTTCTTTCAGTGCAGCAGTATTTGCCAGCTATAAGAGAGATGAAATAATATCTTTGTGAATGGAGATTTTGTACTGTAGACTTTCATTCAAAAACCTGAAGGGGCTTCTTGCTCTGAGTGTAAGCCTGACTCAAATATTACATTTTTTAGGAGCAGTGGTGAAGGACAGATAGTAACTCATTTCTTTCTGTTTGTTTTAGTGCTGTCATAGGTCTTTTAGGGCTAGGTGTTCAGTATTAATCTGGAAAAATCTTCAGAATCAGTTCAGGTCATGTGCAAATACTTTGCTTTCACAGAAATGCCAATAAGAAAGCACTGCTTTTACAGAAACATTAATGGAACTCAATCATAATGTACTTTGACCCTCAGAGATAATATCCATTTCCTGCCAAATTTGCTGCTTCTCAGTGGCCTTTGTCAGACCCAGACAGTGATGGACTGAACCTACGTTTAGCCTGTCAGCACAGAAAAAACAGTAGCAGACAGGAAAACAGGTGGCCTTGCACTTCAGCCATTTCTTCTGACTGTCTAGAATGAGAATTAAAGGCTGAGGAGATTAGATATGTGGTTGTATATTACTGTCCTTCCTAGGTATGAGCAAAAATCATTTTCATGTCATATGGATATGATAATTTGCTTGAAAGCCTTAATCCCCCACAAGAGACAGTCTTTGAGTCAGTAAACTGTGTTCAGAGGTTATTGCTCATGTTCATGCCTAGGACTGGTACTAAGCCAGTTCCCATCAAACCCCATAGAGTTTGACCAAATACCGGGTGGATTTTCCTTTTGTTAACATGCTGCTTGTTCAGTGATGAGAAACAGCATTGTCACATGTTTTGAAAGCTAAGTACAAATGAGAAACATTAACATCCACTTTAGATATGTGGCTCAGGATATTCACAGTTTTTTTCCTGCCTCAAGAAGAAAGAAGTTTCCCCTCAGACATATCTATCTAACCCTTGTCTGGCATTTTGGAACTGTGGCTTTTAAGACTCCAGAGTGCCATGCCAGATCTTTTCCATTTGCAATATCAGATAAGGAGATCTCCTGTATCTGACAAGGCTGGGTAAGGAAAAGACAAGAATTTTTGAGAAAAGAATCAAAGCATGATTCAGTTCTATGTCATCATCCTGGCAGGCTTCTTGTGAGTATGGACAAAAAAATCCTCACATGATTCATTATGTAAATTATCTGTACTTTTATTACATAATATTGTTGCTTCCACAGCTGGATTTACCCTATTTTTATCCATGTCTCTCCTATGATGGAATGCTGTCATATTAATTGTTGCAAAACTAAAATATTGTGCATCAATAAGGACTTTGCACCTTTTTAAAGGACCTTTATTCCTGTTTTAAATTTATCCTAAACTAGTTGTTCTCACTGCAGATGTTAGCAACATAACACTTTCCAAGTATTTGTACTTCTTAAAAACGTAAATTCCGTCTAAACTGAAAAGGTCTCTGACATAGTTAGATATGGCCTACAGAAGACTGTGACATTTGAGATTTGTCTGCCTCCAGACATATATTATTAATATCACAGCAAATGTAACTATTAATATCACAGTGAATTCCTAAATTACTGCACTGCATTATTTGCACAAGGAAATTCTTTGGGTATTTGGCCAGAGCTTCATTCCACTTTGGGTTGTGCAGCCAGGGCTTTGGGAGAAAGGAATGGAGAATGGACTAGCTCTCTGGTAGGAGGAAGGAGACTAGAAATACCTTGGCAATGGGTCCTCCAGCTGGGCTGGTAGCTCTTTCCCCTAAGCACTTTCCTGCTGGCTTTGCTCCAGTCTTGTCTCCTGGGGAATTTTTCTTTGCTGAGCCTGTTCTGATTACGGCACATCTATTATTTTTAAAGAAAATGCACAGTCTGTCTGCATGTTCTTTTCCAAGGTTATTTTGGGGCTTTTAGTAAGAAGTTTGCTTGTTCATTGATCAACTTTTGAAGCTTTCACTGTTTATACAGACCAAACAATTTTCCTCCTCTGCTTCCAGCTCCACAGCCTGCCCTTTTATTTGTCCTGTTTCTCTTGCTATTTACTTTCTCCTTAACAAGCAGCCAGTGTTTCTCAAGTTGCACTAAAATCTTGGTAATGTACCCTGGACTGAAGAGATAGGAACTCTGCCAAGAATGCCTGGCTACTTAAACAGATTGGGAAAATTGCTAGGTGACATTTTGCCCTTAAGACTCTAAGCTGAGGCAAAGCTCTGAGCCCAGCTACGTTCTAAATGTACCTTCAATATTCTGATTCATGGTGCAAGTAATATGTGTTAAGAAAATCAATCCATGCATATAGAAACATACAGCCTGGTTTCCTGGCCACCATTAATATTTCCACTAAAATATCATTTTTCTAGAACTAAGATCCATGAAAACAGCACATTTTATTCAAAACAAGGCAATACTGGTATTGACAAAGATGCTAAGCTAATGAAAACAATCATTTTTTTTGTATGGCATTATGCTTTTATTGGTTTTATTTTGGAGTAAACCAGTAGTTTCACTTAGTCATGACAAGTGTCCTTCTCTGTTTTCATGGGGTTTTAGACATCCAGATACTTTCCTGCATCCAGTAAAAAATGGAGTAAAATAGTAATTAAAATATCTGAAAGGTTATAAGTGAGGCTTTGATACACTGTAGTACCTCTCTGTGAATAGTGTAGTTCCGTCTGGTGGATGATTTCTATGTATAATAAGATTCACAGTGAAACTTGTGTCACTGGGAATGACCAATTATTCAGAGAGAAGAAAACGTTATCCAAAGAACTTGCCCTTCAGATATCAAAAATAGTAGTTGAGTTTACAAAGACAATATGTATGTTGCCTTGGGTGTGCTAGTATTATCGTTTAAGTGTTGCAATTGGGGCTTTTTGTTGCGGAATACTTTGGAAACAAATTGCTTATTGGCTTTGAACTTGTCCTGTACTGATTTTCAGTTTGGTCTAGACGCAAAAAAGCTAAATCCCTCTTTACACTTAAGAAGTTAGCTTATTCTGAATTCAGTGGAATTGCTTCTCATTCACGTTATGAAATCAAATCCCAGTGTCCTAATCTCCCTGTCACCATTGTTGTCCTTTTCTTTAAAATTTTGCACAGATATTTCCTAGAAGAGCATATGAGAAGGCCAAAGAGCTCTTGGCGATGGGCAACATTTTGTCCTTATAAGACTTGTGTTTAAATAAAATATGCACGGTTAGTTTTGTGTCAGATCTAGTTAGGTCAATGGGGCAGGTTCCATTCCTAATTGGGAACAAATTGCACTAAAGATAATTTATGAGAATGGAGATACATCTTTAAGACCATTACGAAGCAATAATGAAGTAAAGCTTCAATTCAGCAAAACATGTAGAGAAGTGTTTACAATTTAAGTGTTTCATGATATTGTTAGATACAGTTTTGTTTAAGAATCATGCTTTTAGAACAAAGACTAGATCATGGTCAGACATTGGAATAGGCTGTCCAGGGAGGTGGTTGAGCCACCGTCCCTGGAGGTGTTCAAAAAACGTGTAGATGTGGCACTTTGGGATATGGTTTAGTAGGCATGGTGTTGTGGAGTGGATGGTTGGACTTGATGATCTTAGAGGTCTTTTCCAACCTATGATTCTGTGTCAGTATGACTCTCCAAGTGCTTAGTGCTAAGTATTTACTGAGTTACTCTGTTGGTCTTGGAGCTTATGCATAATAACCTGTGCTTGGTGGTCGTCACTTCTTTTGAATGAGAGCTGATCTTCTCTTCTTTCACTACCATAGTGCTGTGGCAGGAAAGCTCAACTGCGGATGGCCGAACAGCTACTCAGATGGATATATGCACATTGTTCATGTGCAGAGCTTTATAGAACAGCCATGCAGTTGCACTTGAGCCTCTGGCCTTAGAGGCTTCTTTTCTAGGCCAGATTTTTACACCCAGAGGTCTGACAATTGAAACAAAATAAAAGAACAAATATCAGTCACCATGTACAGTTTTAGTTCCAGCCCACTGGCTTCAGTTCTGTGTCCATTTCAGCTTTCACAGGAAATCCAGTGTGCTGTGGTTGATCATATCCAGTCCCTGGTGAAGTCAGAGAAGAGTCGTCAGGTGATGTGTGGATCTGGCTTGTTGAGCACCATTATAACTTCCTGTCAGGATGCCTTCCGCAATGAGAGCCATCCACTGCATCTGCCCCTCACTCGAGTGTTTGAGAAGCTTGCGTCACAGGCTATTGAGCCATATGTGTTAAGGTACCAAATTGTATCTAATGGAACCAATTTGCTTTAGTGGTGCAATTTTTTTTGCAAAGTTTGTGTCATAATTAGATACTTCATGTAGTTCTCTAACTCAGCAAGACTTCTTGTTTCAAATCTCTGTTAATACTACTTACATATTAATCACAGGGTATATGCTTAAATGCCTTGCTGAAGATGGTATGAGTCTGTAGTGTTACGCTGCATCACCTCTCTGCAGGGGGTTATAAAACCATTTAGGAATGGTAACTAATGAAGTAATTACAAAACAACTAGGGTTATCCTTTCCTGGTGTTCATATGGAGAAGCTGGTTTCCTGAAGAGTAAAAGTGACTTAGCTCAAATCCATGTCAATGGCAGATGCAGAACTAAAAAGTGTGGTCTTGTTTCTCAGTCTCTCTTGTTTCTACTTTGAGGAGGTACTTTCTTCTAGAATGCTAACAAATGCTAGGCATGAGAGTACCTAATAAAGATCACAGTGCAGGTAAAGTTGGACATGCAGTGGAAGATGTGATTTATTTTACTCAAAAACGGAACAGAATTTCTTAAAAAAAATAGCAACCACCCCCCCCAAAAAAAACCCCGTAGATGTTGTAATGAAAAATTACTAGTATTCAAATGTATTGCTGAAAAAAAATAAACCTGTGATTTTTTTCAATAGGAAAACTTTGAAAGGGGAAGTGTAAAGCAAAAGAAATATTTGTGATGATACAATGGAAAATGTTCCTTCTGATTTCACAGAATCACAGAATGGTAGGGGTTGAAAGGGACCTCTGTGGGTCATCTAGTCCAACCTTCCTGCTGAAGCAGGGTCACCTACAGCAGGCTGCAGAGGACCTTGTCCAGGCAGGTCTTGAATATCTCCAGAGAAGGAGACTCCACAAATTCCCTGGGCAGCCTGTTCCAGTGCTCCGTCAATTTCTTTGGGATGTCTTTAAAATTTGGTATCCAATAAGAAAGTTGGTCTCTAGAGCACTGAACTGTGTTTGCATGGTTGCTATGACTCCAAAGTGTCTGGCTTGATTGTTTTTCTTTTTTTTGGTTGCTTTCTTCTTTTTATTCACATTAGGAAATTTCTTTGGTTGGGAGGTTCTCTATCACTACCTTCCAGGCCCAGCAAAAACAAGACCGATGCCCTTTCATGTCAGGGGTGTGATTCAACTGGTGCAGCTTGGAATGAAGGTAAGCGCACAATGAACAGCCTGTTGCTGATATGATGGCTAGGTTATAGATGTTTCTGTAGTAACATGAAACTGCTGCTGGAGTAATTTGCTCCAAGACAGTCACAGCGAAGGTCGAGTATGCCTGGATGTTTTAGACTGGATATTGCCCAGGTTGGGTGGTACTTGACCAACACTGAGAGCTGATCTAATGACCAGCAGAGATCAAATTATAATACGTGTGCTGAAGCCAGATGCTGATACAGACTTTGCTGGATCAGACATGGAAACAATCTATAAAAATACTAATATTCCACAGACTAAGGAGAGTGTCTCCTGGGTTTGCAGCATGTTTTCCCTGTGGTTTATAGCTAGAAATAGAGAGCACTGCTTTTTGTAATCCGTAGGATATCCTAGGAGTCTGCCTTGCTTATACAGGCCATTTTCCATCTAAGTCTTTTCCCTGTTCTAACATACTTTGCAGGTGAAGGGCTACAGTAGCAGTATTTGGCACTTAAGCTGTTCTCATGCCTACGAGACACCTGATAGAGCATGATGCAAATTCGAGTCTTATGTTCTTTGCAGTCATTCCTCAGATCCTCTCCCACATGTTGATTGTAACCATTTTTTTATGGCAGAATTAAATGGTTTGTGTACAAGAAAATTGCAACCAATGGGTCAGGAACCTTTTTTACTAGAGGTGAAGTTTGGAGATGCCTGAAGATGTGTGGGGAGAAAATACAGCTATCACTTCTGGAAGCTCTTCTATCCTGCCAGCTTCCCATTTTGAAATTCCTTCAGAACAATATTTTTGTGTATTGCTGAGGATTTCTGCAGGCTGCTGAGGATTTGTTATTTGAAGACCATGCAGCACTATTCTTAGCAGTGATGAACTGAATACAGGCAAAGCCTATGTTTGAGAAAAGTATTGCAGACACTGGTCTGGTTAGGCACTATGTTGATCTTGTAGGTTCAGAAGAGGACATGGTGGACAATAAAACTGATCCTCAGACAGCTGTACCTGTCAGGGGCTCTCCTTGGATGTCTAAGGCATCTGCAGTGGCACTCCAGACTGCAATGAGTCTCATCTCCATGACGTCACCTCGAAACTTCCAGCTCCGCAGCACTGCTTTGGCTCCATCGTTTGTGGAGTTTGACATGTCCATGGAGGGATATGGGTATAGTTGCTGTTGCTTTTCTCTTTAGCTGCTCTGCAGTCTCCAAGTTCTTATTCTGGACACAGCAACTAACCACTTATCTCTCTGTCTTCGTCAATCCTTGTGCCCTATCGCTGCCGGCCTTGAAGTAATGTTGCCAATCTCTTTTGGTAGTGTCTTATTGCTAATAGCCTAGATTCTGCCTTTCTACCACGATTCTGCAGTAGTAAGTCACTGGTGACCTTCAGGGGTGATTTTACCTTTCCTATGTATGTATGCTTGCTTGCCTTTCTAGGTGTTTATACCTCCCTACCTTGGCCACTGTCATGGGACCCAGTGCAGAGAAATCTGTCTCAGGAGGAATTGGCATGGGTAAGCACTATGACTCACCTACAGCTTCCTGAAAGCACAGAATTTTCAACCCCACTGAAACCATTCAACATTTGTAAGAAATGGCAGCAACTAAACTATGTGTTTCCATACACTTCCATCTCTGTGTCCCAGCGTAGTTCTGAGCTGTATTACTCAGACTGCTCACCAAAATGAAGTATCACATGCAGTTTAATAGTGTGATGCAATAGCATTATCATTAGCAATACAAATTTAAAGCAGACTGCTAAGAAAACAGTCTTTATAAGTAAGAGCCACCAGATTTTAGGGTAATCTCCCACGGAAGGAATAGAAACTGTCACATAACATGAAATTAGATTCTCCTATAGATCGAAATCCTCTATTGGGTGAACTTGGAAATGGTTGTACCTTTTGCTTCCTGAATTTTGTGAACTTTGAGAAAACTTGATTCTGGCTGAGTGCTCCCCATTTGATGAGCTCTGTGGCATGGAGATCTAGTAGTCATTTCTCATCAGTCAATTTTGGGTCATTTATACATGTGCACACACTCATGTGCAGTCTCTATGATATTGAAGACAGGCAGTGAAATCTAACAGAACAGAAATTAAACCTCATATTCTAATGTTGGTTCTTACATGCTTGGGCTACAAATGAAACAGAAAGCAGTTTGCTAATGTCTGCACAGGGAAACCAACTTCCTTACTGCCTTTTTGTTTCCTGTCTACAGGCACCAGAATGTTCCCTCCCTCAAATGGCCTGACACTGTCCTGCTGGTTTCTGGTTAGCAAGTTTGGTTTGGTGCAAAACAGTCACCCACTCCGTTTCCTCACGGTTGTGAGGCACATGTCGAGAACAGAGCAAGAATTTGTTTGCTTTTCAGTAAGCTTCTTCCCGCAGGACCGTTCTTTGGCCATTTCCACAGAAGAAGTGGAATTCCAGCCACTCGGTAAAGCTTTTCTCAGTCACACCGCAGTGCTGTGTCCTCTGATTATCTGGATTTTTTCATTAACAAGTTTCCTCTTCTTATAAATACCCAGCACATTAATGAGACAATGCTGTAGGCACTGAGGATTATTAAATGTGACTTCCAACATAGGATAAAACTTACAGAAATTTTAAGGAGAAGTTTTGAATGTCAGTTACATGGTTGTGTGCAGTTGTGGGGACTGGACTTGAACCAGCTGGTTCCTGCCTGTTCTGTGTGGCATTAGGCAGGGTTGGAGAGTAGGAATGAGGAGTTCGAGAGTGATCTGTCTTCCTAATCAAACAGCTTATTTCCTCTCCTCACTTTTAGAATATTTTCTACCATGCCAGCCTATTAATCTTTTTTCCTTCTTGATGTTTATCCCTTTTTCCTTATTGAGTACAGTAGGTACTTCAAATGTGAATGTGATTGAACATTGCAGAGGAGGTTACAAAAGGAGTGGGAATAGTAGCTGGGATTTTTCATGCACAGCTGACATTGTGTTAGTGCTCTGACTCCCTTAGATGACATTAAAAAATCCCATCTTGCCTCTTTTAATAAAAAATACAAATTAGTGTACAGAGTTTTATCATCTCATGAATTCGCTAGGATATTTTTTCTGTGTGAGCTAACTCAGTGAATACCCTGAGGGATTCTCCTCATAGAATGTGCTGGCTTTGTCCTAGTTCAGTCTAGTTTTGCATCGCTGAGGCAGCTAGCAGGTGTTACTTGGGAGCATGGCACGCTGTACAGCAGAGGGATCTTGAGAGCTGTGCAAGTCTTAGGTCCTGATCATAGACCTTCAGGGAATGTTTTAAACACAATGAACAGAATAGCACCAAATCACTCGATACCCACAGAGAGTCATGTTCTTTGTTTCACATTTGATAGTTGTGTTCCAGAGGCAGGGGAAGGTGAGGGAGACTTTCTGTTGACTTCCCCCTGTTTTTGCTGTTACAGATATCATGGAGCCTGAGGGAGAGGTCCTAAACCCCTCCCAATTTCCAGGGCAGGTCCAGTTTGGCTGTGGCAGCCTGCTGGTCACAGGCCAGTGGCTACATCTCGCAGTGACTGTTGCTAAGGAAGCAAAGAAGAACTGCATTGTGTCAGCTTATATAAATGGTCAAACGCTTGGCTCTGCAAAGGTAAAGGCTCACTGCATAGATTTGTCATAGTCTGACATTTGCCTTCCATTGCTTTTCATTTTCATCTCCCCATGCACATACCATGACTTCTCAATATTTACCTGAGAGACTCAAAGCATGGTGGTTTGCATATACAACATGTGCCACTGCGCTGTGAGTGAGTGGAGTCAGAAACCCATACAATCTAGGATGTCTTTGTGCTGCTTTTCAGAAGTATGTTATCAGCTTATACTGCTGCTTTGAACCAGTTCCTCCCTCCCACCTCAGCATGCAGATAAACAGAGTGATTTTGAGTGGTGGCACTCGTGTAAGAGTTGTAGTTACCTGATTTGCAGGTAGCTTAGAGTTATGCTGATGAAATACAGTTTTACACTTCGACTGAATTCTTCTTAGATGACTAGTGATTTTAAGGATCTCTCAGTTTACACCCAAGATTTTCAGAACTTCTCAGCTATAAAAAGTGCATCGTATTAAGGTGTTCTTGAGAATCCTAAACCAAAGGTGCTTTGGATTTAGGCTAAAACCTGCAAAGGTGGTGAATTATGTAAGGAGCCTCTGTTTTTGAAGAAAGGCTTGGAACAGCGGAAAAGTCACAGAGAAATAAGGTTCTGTGACTGGCTAGCTCTTTGAAAGAATCCCAAGATGGATGGAATTTCCTCAGGTGTCTTAGACAGACTTGTTTTAAGCTGTCGTCTTCCTGTTATATCCATTGAACAATCACCTGATGAGTAAGTGGCCTTTTTCCCACTGGCACTCTAAGCATTCGGAAACAGATAGGTGTTCCTCCGAGTTAGTCATTCAGTGTATGAGATAGCTCTTGAATTAAAATAATACTTCTTTTTTGAGTGAATAGAAATGAAAGAAATGTTTCAGTTAGGACAAATTTGTAAATTTCAAGGATACCAACTTATAAGTTCATTGCAGATGTTGGTGTAGCTATTATTTTCCCTAATGTGTCATTTCTAGTGATCTTGTTGCATAGGAGTCACTTCTCTGATGGTTAATTTCTCAGATTGCATGAGATATCACGAGAAGGCAATCCAAATGCACCTAAAGTGTTCATACTTTACAGGATAAATGAGAAGAATCCCTGGTTTATATTGTCATTATCATCATACTCCTGGTTTTCAAGCTAATCTCAAAGTATTTCTGAGATTTCATTTTTGGATTTTGAATGCTCCAGCCTGGCAATGCTGAAAACGCAGCCTATTTCTATTGCAGCTCTGATTGGTGTGGTGGTTTTTTGGTTTTGTTTTTGAATAGAAACCTTTTATTAGCTGAAACTTGTAACCGTGGTCTCTTACCTCTTATTCTCATATTTCAAATCAATCTCAACACATGCAAAGCTCATTTGTGTGTTTTATACTTCTCTTGTAAAAGCGACCTGTTTAATTCCAAATATTCTCTTTCCCATACTTGAGAAAAATGATCTGTCTTCTAAATGCCTTTTGGGACCTATATCCATTTGAAGAATGAAAATTTAATTTAATTTGCCTTGCTTCAAATGAGACTGAAAGTCATCAATAAAACTAGGCCTAAGCATTGCAATTGATTAAAGAATTCAAAGCAAATGTGTTTAACATGCAGTGAAACAGCTCGTAATAAATAAAACAAGTCTTTAGTAAATAAAAGATGGTCCCAGTGCTGGGGTCTATGACATGATGCAAGCCTTCATCTTGATATGTACAGTGAAGAACAGATAGTGTAAGATATTAGAATGGCACTAAGATTGTTAACAATACCAAAAGCTATTTTTGGGTGGTGGAGCTGTGGAAGGATAGTGTGGGTGGGTCACTGTTGCATCATACCTAGTATTTGTTCACTCAAGTATCAAGTCCTACCTCCTAATATTGACCAGCCCTGCCTTCTACATTTCAGTAGTCAGAGATCAGTAAATACTAGGAGTCTTATCCTAACAGCAAATTGTTAAAGGCAGGGCAAAGCCTAGAAGTACAATACAGTTTCTCTCTACCAAAAAAAAATCCAACTACTTGCTACTGGAGCTGTCCACATTTAAATAAAATAATAGACTCAATTTAGGAGGTTTAATCCTTATTTTGGTACCAGAAATAAATGGTCCAATTTACTAAACAATAGCTTTCACTGAAGCTGATTGATGCACTTGGACACTTCACGCTCAAAAAAAAATTTATCCTCTGGGTGCCTAGTACAAGGTGCAATCTGTAACTTGGCTTACTGTGTTGAAAGTCACCGTCTGATCTATGCAGTTTAGAAAAGGAAAAATAAGTCTGGTGTCAAGACAGGGTTTTCTTTGCCAACAGCTGAAATGATTTTGACTGTGATTTTTGAAGCAAAAGTAGACTTGAACTTTCCAGAATGCTTATGTTTGTGATACTTCTGAAAGTCCGATCTCTAAACAGTAGCTGATAGTTATATTGCACAGCTGATTGAGACTTTGTTGAGGAAGCAGGCAGGAGGCAGTACCTTCCAGGGACAAGACCTTAAGGCACCCCGAGTGTGTGATTGAGACTTTGTTGAGGAAGCAGGCAGGAGGCAGTACCTTCCAGGGACAAGACCTTAAGGCACCCCGAGTGTGTTGGGTCTTCTCAGTGAATTCTTCCTCTGTTGCAGATGCAGTATCTCCAGTTCTTACCAGGTAGCTGTATATCCATGGAACCCTCTTCCTTTATAGATGTTTATGGGTACATAGCTACTCCTCGAATTTGGAAACAGAAGTCCTCCTTGACCTGGCGTCTTGGCCCCACCTACTTGTTTGAAGAAGCTATCTCTATGGAAACCATAGACATGATTAATAAGCTTGGCCCACGGTATTGTAGCAATTTCCAAGCAGTACAGCTTCAAGGTTTGTGATAATTCTTATATCCACCACAATTTTTTTGTCAGGGTAATGCTCTTTTTGTTCTTATGTGCTGCTATTAGTACTCCAACTGTACCTAGAGCTCTCTTTAAAAGCCTGGAACTCTGTGTTACTGAGTGTTGTACAGGATTGTGTTAAGATACTGTGAGGATCTTGCAACATACAGTAAATTGGGCAGAAAAAGAAGGGCAAGTATCAAGCAGTAGAGAGAGCTGGAGAGTAAAGAGGGATAACGTGTCCTTGAGGAGATATAAGATTGCGGTTTCTGTTGGATAAGCATTAAAGCAGCAGCTTTAACAGAAACATTCTGCATTTATGGTTCTACAGAAAAAACATGGCAGAAAAAGATCATCATCTTTAATTGCAAATACTTGCGGAGTAGGACAGAGCACAGGGGAGAGACGAGTAGGGAAATAAGTTACATTCTATTTAATGAAGAGGCTTTTTAACTAAAGTATACTGTTAGCTTCAATTATTAAGCAGGCAGACAAAACATTTCAGTTATTGATCACTGTTTGTTCAACAAGTAGAGCATTCACCTCTGTACTAGATCTTGGGATGAAATGGGGTGCCTGTCTCCCATTTGAAAAGAGCAGATTAATCTCACGTGGTGATGCTCTAACCTAAAATAAAGTGGAAAGACTGGCTGAAAATACTCCTTCAGAATGCTGTCTATCTAGGCAAAAGAAATCTCCAAGTGAAGCATGGGAAGGGGTTGTTGAAAGAGAAATATCAAATACAGCCCTAAAGTAAAGGTATTACCAATACAAGAAGCAGGATTTGATTTTTGAAGTGTTGAGTCTTTATGAAGTCTGGGTGCTTGCTCTCTGCACACTGATCTTCCCAGCTGAACTTCAATACTAACCATGGATTGCGGCCAACTGACTCCAGTGATGCCTTAATGCAGGGAAATCACAAGGCACTATACAAGATGTGATCTCATGATTGTGAAACGATCTCTCTCTCTTCTAACCTCCCTGCCTCTTTTTTCCTTATTTATTTTTTTGGGGGGTCAGGGGAGGGAAAGGACCAGGGTGGTACCTTACATCTCAGTATTCCATCAAAATATCCAAATAAACTCTTCTAATGGAAATATTAACTGAAAAAGCATTTCATCATAAACCCCCCAAATATTATGGTTTATTCCTTAAAATGGATTTATGACCTTGTTGTGAACAGCAGTTTGAATGGTTTCAGCAGTGTTGTGTCCCATCTCACCAGTATCTTATTGCTTCTCACTAATCATCAGCAGGTGTGCAGAGGCTTAGCCATAAGTTTGTGTCCTACTGGAAAGGAAATAGGTGATACAGTCTTGGGGCATTTACTTCTAGTTAATCTTCATGCGGAATACATGCTAATTCTTTTCACCTGTAAGGGCTGTGTCACCAGCATTAGTAAACAGCTTCACAAATCAACTGTTTTCCCAGACTATAAAATTGTCAAAAATACAATTTTATTTTTTTTAAAAAGAAAGGTACACATAGTTTTTCCAAGTGCAAGCAGGAATAGAAAATTCTTCAAAGGAAAGCATGTGAGAATTTCTTACCATCATTAAACTACTGAATCTGGTACTTTTTAGAAGCTTGCCATATGTTGTGAGTTGGCAGCTCTGGACTTTTGCCTCTGTCCTTTTTCTTCCACATGAATCCTTGCTCCCAACACCCCTGGAAAAGTCCCAGTAACATAGAAGGCCTCTGAAATGTTTTCTCTGCCCAGAAAGTTTGTTTATATTTTCTGGACAGAGAAAGTTTTATTTTGGACTTCTCTGAGCTTCATGAGATACTGGGAGAGGATGTAGGTTCTACACAAAGCAGTAACCAGAGGAGACAAGCCAAGTGCATCTCCTGTTCGTGCTTGCTCTGACAAGCTGCTATAGATTGTGTTACAAAGGATGAGGGCTTTTTTCTGATTATAGTTAAGTCAAAATCAAATTCCTATCTAAACTTTGGTTTCCTCCAGTTGTTTTTTATCTGCCTCTCTCCTGTCTCACATGTTGAGCATGCGAAGTTCCTTAAGAGGTTTATAGTGTCTCTTGTTTTAGGTGAGGACAAGTACAGTGATCATAATCCTGCACCTCTGGTGGCAGAAGAGAAGATTTCTTTTGGAATCAATGCCATGTGCTCATCTCTCACTACGGTCCAAGACATAAAGAGCTCCTACAATGAGGTGGATGGCCGGCTAATTGCCAAAGAGGTCACAAATTTCCTTCATTTGTCTTAAACAGGTTTTCTGTTATTTATGAATGTTTTCCTAAAGCAAAGTTTGTGACTTTATCTTAGTTATGTACTTTCAGTGACTTCTTTTCCAGCTTCTCTTCCCATTATTCAACTCCATTCTACTCCTGGTTTTGTTTTCATTTGTGGAGAGGAATAGATTGGACAGTGTGAACACAATGTTAAAAGCCTTTCCTGAAACAGCAACAGAAGCCATAAATTTCAGGTCTAATGATTATCTGTTTCAGCCTGTGATTTCTGAATGCCTTCACAGTGACCTTTCACATACTATTCTAGACTTCCTGCCAATGCCAGGCCTACTGACACGACAAAATAATGGTGTTGTGGGATATTTTAGGTGGGTGAATGTTTGTCCTAACAGTCAACTTTGAAGGAAAAAAAAATATTTGGTTCTTATAGTCTAAAAGTAATAAAATAATCTAAAGACCACTTGTTAATTTTTGTCTCCCCAATACTGCCATGTTTTTTCTGAGGATGTCTCTTTTATCTGTTTTAGATTGGGGTTAACTCTCGGGACAGTTCAACTCCGATATTCCTAGCTAAGAATATTGCTGGACACCTTTCAGGTTCCTTGCGAACTGTTGGGTCAGTTGCTGTGGGCCAATATGGTAAATGCACTATGACTTCATGTTTCATATTTTTTAAGTATTGGGCCTTTCTCTGTCCAATAACAGATTTGATTCATGTAACTTCCTGGTAGAGTAATGCTGCAATTTTCTAGGAGTAAGAGTGTTCCAGTCCTCTCCAGCAGCTACTAGCCTGAACTTCATTGGAGGCCCCGCCATTCTCCTGGGTCTCATTGCTATGGCTCGTGATGACCACACCATGTATGCAGCTGTCAAAGTCCTGACCTCCATCCTGAACAGTAGCCCAATGAGTGAAAAATTGATGAGGCACATGCATGGATACCAGGTAGATACTCTTTTGTTCATTCCTTCTGGTTATAGTCTTTCCCATGGAGAAAAAAAAAACCTATCCCAAAACCTATCAAAGTCAATGAACCAAGCACACCCTGGCTCTTAGCACTTTCTGCCCTTCTACTCTGCTCTGGTGACACCCCACCTGGAGTCCTGCATCCAGCTCTGGACCCCTCAGCACAGGAAAGACATGGATCTGTTGGAGCGGGTCGAGAGGAGGGTCACAAAAATGATCAGAGGGATGGAACACCTCTCCTATGAGGAAAGGCTGAGAGAGTTGTCTTTGTTCAGCCTGGAGAAGAGAAAGCTGCGGGGAGACCTTGTTGCTGCCTTCCAGTAATTAAAGGGAGCTTGTAAGAAAGATGGGGACAAATTTTTTGTCAGGGCCTGTTGCAATAGGACAAGGGGTAATGGTTTTAAACTGAAAGATGTTAGATTTAGACTGGATATACGGAAGAAATTTTTTACAAAAAGGGTGGTGAAACACTGGCACAGGTTGCCCAGAGAGGTGGTACATGCCCGTCCCTGGAAACATTCAAGGTCAGGTTGGACAGGGCTCTGAGCAACCTGGTCTAGTTGAAGATGTCCCTGCTCACTGCAGGAGGGTTGGGCTAGCTGATCTTTAAAGGTCCTTTTGAATCCAAATTATTCTATGATTCTATGGTTGGAACTTTGTAAGTTATGAGATCTTTGAGAGGGAGATATAGGATAGTACTTTAAATCCTGTGCTTACAATCTCTGGGAACCTCTATAACAGTATTTCTACTGATGGGAAGGTGAGGACAGATGCCTCTTGGTCAGATGTGATCTAATAAACTAAATAGCCAGTGCAGCAGATTTGTGAGTGACCCACACTTCACCTTTTACCACCACACTTGATCCCTCCAACAAGAGACCACTTCTCAGGCAGGTCCACTTCCTCTCCTTGGCTCATCCAGCATAAGATTCCTCTTTACAGACTGCCCAGTGTAGGGCTGACAATGAATTCCTGTGACTCAGTCTTTACTGTGTATTCAGAATTGTGCTGATATAAACAGGTGCTGTCTGGATTTCATTGATTAGGTCTGCCCTAAATTCATCTTTCAAACCTAAAACCTGTGCAGACTGAAGAGTTTCGTTTTATTTAAGAACTATATATGTAGTATTGGAAGTGTTAAGGCTCCAGTGTGAATTTTCAGTTCAGTATCAATTATTTTATGCTACGTAGGCTAAGCAGAGTCTTATGGAACAGAGAAGACTCTTTAACAGACATGGTTCCACACAAGACTGTTAACATTAGGGCTTCATGAATGATTTATTACAACTTTCCATTTTCCCATTTTGTGAATTGTTCATAAATCGATTCTGATTCATATGAATATATTTATCATACTTAGATATTGTTTGCCCAGTCCTTTCTTGTCGGTGAATGTTGGTCTTTAGATTGTGTATGAACTGTTCCTTTTGACTCTGTGCTAAATAGTGTTCTCTCCACGTGACTGATCATCATGTTTCAATGGAGTGATTTTGCTCTTTGGATGTCTGAACCTTTGGTTTTTTTAAACAGCCAACTAATAAAAATATGTCTTGATATGTATTTTCAAATGCATGTCTATTCCTCCCAACCTAATCAAACTGTACTGGCTTTATGAACATTTTTCTCACTGTATCAGGAATTCATTGAACAATCAAAGACAGACTCTGTCAAGAAACTGGCAATCTTTCACACCAATATCTTTCATTTGAAGAGGTCAACATTAATATTTCTTTTAAACTACCACCATTTGCAAGCAACTAAGAATACCTCCATGAAGAGTAGTATAGAAAACCTACTGTGGTTATTTACAATTATATTTGTATTCTGCTTTTTGTAAATTCCATTCAGCATTGTATGATGCATATTTTGCTCCTGTCCAATGCCACAAAGTTGTCAAACTCCTTCAAAAACTTACTGTTTCACTTAGTGTGAAGAATTTTATGCCTGGACTGAACTCTTCACTTTCTTCATGATGCTTATGTAAGATGCATGCATGCATAATTACTACAACCAAGTAAACTGTGAATTTGTCTAAAAAATTGTGTTATATGTTAGTTTATAAATACACATTTATACTCGGCAGATGCTTATTGAGGCTTTTTTTCAGTTGCTGACCTATCTATTGAAGAGGAAGACACATCTATTAAACAACAGGATCCTACAGTTAGTGTTCTCCCTAGTGGGCACAGCTGAGCTTGGCTTTGAGTCTTCAGTCATCAAGAATTATAGTGCATTCCAGTATGTTCTCTGCAACTTTGAGGTAAAACTGTTGATGTTACTTTGTGTGTTTGGCTGTATTAAAGGTGGCTTTATAGTATGAAGTTTGGTGTGTCCATAGCACCTCCTGGATCCAGTATTTGGATGGGGTGGTGAGTGGTAATTTTCCACACTGTGGCTCACCTGGGGAGGTGGTAGCTCCTGGAATGGCTGGTCCTCTGTCCCCATGGCTCCCCACTGTGCCCCGCTGCAGTTTCTGGAGTGTTCTGGCAGACCCTGAGGGCCTGCTCCTCAGGGCTACCTCAGGAGCAGCAGCTCCTTGCACTGGCAGAGTTTTCCCAGTGCCTGCGGTTTGCCATTGCAGAAACAGCTGAGAGTTTATGATGTTATCCTCCCTGAACTACTTTGTTTCTCCGCCACAGGTTACTGTCCTCTCAGCTCAGCAGAGCAGTAAAACCTCTGCTTTCCTTTGTCTTTCAGCTTTGGATGAAAGCACCAGAAAATCTTGACCTTGCTCTTTTTTCACATCTTCTGGAGATCTTGCAGTCCTCCAGGTACACAAGCTAGTGTTTGAATCGGAAATGTGGGACAAACTCATCTGTAACCTAAAGCTGGAACTGTGAGGTGGATATGCAGGGTCCAATCCTCATTTGAATCAGTGGACTCTGGTAGTGAATCATTTCTGTATTGCTCTTTCAAGGCTGGATTTAGTGGTTTGATCAACCACTGAGATGGCTTTGGGGCCACACTGGGAAAAGCTATACATGGTGACCTAGTTCACATGGAACTACTGCTGTACAATCAAAGTTAAAATATCTGCTGAGGAGGGGCAATCTGAAAGTTTGAACTGAGTATGAAATAATAAAACAAATTAGAAGTGAAGTTGTGTTTAAAACCGAAACACAACCCAGGAAGACTTTTTTATAACAGTATACTTTCCTAATCAGCTGTACTAGAGTTAAATGTATCTGAAGAGACACAGCATGGCAGAGGGGCTGAGTAGAGCAGCGTGCTAGAATCCTTCTTTTTGGTACCAGAAAGCTCTGTGCAGAGTAGTCTGGTGTCCCTTGCTGAGTTTTACAAGAATAGCATGTGTTACCACCAACTCACTGCTTGAAAATTCAATAATGTTGTTTTCTTTGAACTCTTTAAAAAGCAGCAGTTTCCATGGGAGAGGGCAGATGTGGAGGGTAGAGAACACACAAAGTCTTCAGATCTCCATTGCTGACACATATTCAATTTGTCTGACAATGTTTGAAATGTTGCCAAGGCAACATTAGAAGTCAAAGGTGCAAAGCATCAGTGCAACCTGAGAATCCTTTTAGCTGAAACCCAGCAAATTTGGTTCATTCCAGTAAAAGCTTTTAATAGTTCTTGTGCTTTTTTACAGAGATGGATGTCAGAACGCTGCAGTTGCCTATCAGGTGCAAATGGTGCCCAAGCTCATTTTCCTCTTCAATGATCCTGAAATAAGTAACTCCAGAATCACTGTGGCCTGCTCTATTCTCTCCCATCTGTTGCAAGGATACTTTAACACAAGGGATGTTCTTAGGTAACCTTCAAGTCTACACCTTTTTCTCAGTTTGCAGATGAGCTATGCTCCTGCCAGTTTTGGAGACAGCTCTGTAATAGAACTCCTTCACCTCATCTTTGTTAGGAACCCCCATATCTTTGACAACTGCAGAAATCCCCACTGGTGAAAAACTCTTTCACGCCGTCAAAACCGAGTTCTGTCCAATCTTTTATGTGTGTGATGATGGGTTGGGTGATGACTCTTACAATGATGGCACAAACAGTTCTGCTGGTATGACTGGGACTACTCAAAGTCCATAATATCTAAATAAAGTCTAAGTAATATTTGGTTTCATTAAAACCTTCCTCTAAAATATTGCAATCACTGTAGTATAGCAACTTGGCCCCAGTCAACTATATACCTAATCCTGTTGGTTGGTTTATATCCCAATTTTTGTTCTTGAGTTTCAATCAGCTAATATATATTAGTAAGGATTTCATCAAGCAAATAATTTAAATCCTTGTTTGCTTTCCAGCTTTGCCAGCTGTTTTGTGAAATTACCTTTATGTATGTTCCTACCATGGGCTCGTATGAGTTAGCCTATTCTTTTTTTGTACAGGTGTAAGTGGATTTAGTGTATCCAGTTTGCCATGTGGTAAGGAATGAGAATGAGCACTTTTCTTAAAATATCATGATTTGTTATCCATGGTAATTTGATTCATTGTCAGGCCCATGAGTGCTGAGTGAGTGGATACAGTTCCTATCCTTCCAGCTCCAGGAGAGAGACTATAGCAGGATCTCAGCAGCACTGACAAGATGCTGGAGTTTCTGCTGGTCCCAGACTTTTGACATATCTAATGGAAATTTCTGCATAGACCATTCCTGAAGAACAAGTGTTGTTCTGTCGCTTAAGAAATGCCCTTCTTGTGGGCAGGAGAAGGTTAGGCACTTTCCCTAAGGGTGTATGTCACATTAATCTATCTCTCCTTAGAACCAGGTAGTGTGTTAAAGCAAACTACAGGTGAAAAGAGATTGTCAGTCTTCCTCCTTGAGTACCTGCTGAGGTTTCTCTGGTCTCCTCTAGGTGCTTGGAAACCAAGTGGTGATATGTGATATCTGAGTGGCACAGGCAGTTCAGAATCTTTTGTATGAACAGAGTACTTAACTCAGTATTGCATTCCTCATGGTGAAAGACCTTTAAAATCAAGAGATAAAGAGATGATTTTTTCCACAGTAGAACAGATAGTACTTGGATTTGTAGATGGATGTCCTTTTTATTTTCTTCCTAGTGTATGAACTTTTGCATTCCTATTTCAACCCTATTTCTGCAGTGACTAGAATTTCCAGTGTTTGTCATTAAGAGTCATCATTAATGAGTATTGAGATTTGCATGTAAACTCAAAGTAATTAAATTAATTTCTGTCTTTCTGCTGACCAAAACTGCTTCCCTCTTTCTCTGCAAGGATTGGATTGTTCCTTGTTTACACTCTGAAACCTTCTTCTGTGGATGAAAATCAGATTTGCCTGGACAGTGTGTCTGAGATGCCCACTGAAGGTGAGGAGCTACTTTTGGTGTATGTGTTCTGATAGACAGCTGAAATACTTCCCTTGTTCCCCAGGACATGATGAACCCCAAATGCATAGTGTTTCTGTCTCGAGTAGCAGGAAGAGACACAATTCAAATGACTTGATGTGGAAAGGGACAGGCTGCACTGAGGTGATGTGAAATCGTGGGGAAAACTTCTATTGCTACAAAGGCCTGGTGCAAAGAATAGTGAAGTGACAGTGACTGAGTACTTATCCAGGAAGGCATAACCTGCCACAAGATCTTCCTTCTGCTAAGGGAGTTCCCCTTTTGTTCTCTCGCTGCTAATAAGGCAGCAATACTTTGGCTGCATTGTCAAGAGCCTACACAATGTTGAATTTCACAGATATACACAGAGATGAAGGCTGTTAAATTGAAAAAGCAGCAAAACTAACGTACTGGGCTGTTACAAGGAATAGATTTCACTTGGCATCCTGGATGTTCTGTGAACACTTTTCTACACTTACAGATACAGCAAATAATAATGTGGAGCTCTGCACCTTTTAAAGTATCTGTGCATTTATGTCAACTTTGTGTGTGTGAAATTCCAGTCAGCTGGCTCTTTCATTATGATCTTTCAGTTGAGACTGTTGGTTATTGCACCTCTAAACAATATATTATATTAAGGAGACACTGATAACTGTATTTATATATATAGGCATCACAGCTAGGTAATAAGAGTCAGATATTGCCTGTTTACATTTCCCGACGTAGTTAATCTCAGGTTATTTTTCAATATGTACTCTGGAAGAGTTATAAGAAACTTTAAAGAGAGGACTTTGATAACATAAGCCCTGGTCATTTCTGATGTTAGCAGGAATTCTTATGTCTAAAATTTGATGTCTGCATCTTTTTAGTCTACAAAAGACTAATATAAGTATTTCCACTGGGCTAATCTGGTGCAAACAAGGTTATTCATCAGTGGAACATGTGTTTTGTCTCTTCATTACTCTTTATTACTTTCTGATATTTGTAGCCTTAAGCCAAACATCTGGAAAGACAATCTGGCTTCGAAACAAGTTACTGAAGATGCTGTTAGATGTAATGCATTCAGACAAACTTCATCTGTCCTCTGAGTAAGTAGAAACAATTTAGGAAGATGTGGGTAGGTGTCTCTGTCTTCTAGATTTCTTCTTTGCTAGTGCTTGACCAGAACTAAACACACTGGTAGTATCTGAGTCTTAATCAAATAGTAAGAGCGAGCAGACTGGATTCAGACTTACTTTTTGTCAGTGATTTATCTGGCATTTACACAGATATGTGATCAGATCACAAATCTGATCTCCATTTTGAAAAAAGTTTAATGTTTTCAGAAAATATGTCAAAGGAGGAGCTCGGATATTGCTGTTTCCTTTGCTTTGCAAGGGTTGAAGAAATCCTAGCTGTCTTTGAAAATCAATTCACTCTAATGTGGGATTACTTGCACCCCTCTGTCATAACCATCAACATGCAGTTACTATAGTTCTGCCTCGTATAACACAAAGGCAGAGTTCATTGTGCTGGGTGCTGTAACTGTTCATTTTCTTTAGTTAACATATCTTGCACTTGAAAATTCAAACTGGAATTTTGAATTTCATAGGCTGAAAGATCTAGTCTGTGATGTAGTTTACCTCAGTTATTGATACACACTCCTAGAAGGAGCTTCATGTTAATGAGTTTTAATGTCTGACAGTAATATAAGGTTGGATTTAGTGGGAATTAAGTGGCTTGAACAGCGTGGACACCTCTGTTGTTAAATCTTTGTAATTCTGTGTTGTGGTATGCTTTTAATCTGATTTTTTCTGGAGAAACTTGAGCTTGTAAATCACTTAGAGGTAATTTTCAGTAAGATCTCTTTTCTGTCTTCCACCATGTCTCCTTTCATGTGTTTTCGTTTTCCTGTATGTCCTAGGGAACAAGAAGAGACATTTTTGGCTCTGGGGCCAGACTGGTTTCTGCTGTTCACACAGAGCTACCTGCACTCTAGTACGGTTGTGCTAGGAATCAAGCTACTTCTGTGCTTCCTCCACAATCGTTTGCTGCTGAACAAATTCAAGGATGGGATAGTGGCTGGGCGCTGGCTGGAAAACAGCTCTGCGGGTTTTAGTATTCTAATGGGTATGTGTTGGTTTAATGTTCCCAAAACAATCCTTTGATCCAGCCCAGTGATAGGAGATCACTGAAGTAGGTGATCGAAGAATTCCCACTGATCTCAGTAGAGGAACAATTGGTAAGTTTTTCCATGCTGAAGAGTGGAAAGCATTGCTTCTCCCTTGCATGATATTGGCATTTCTGATCAGCAGTTGCAGGGAGATGGGCCTTTTTGTCTTGCATAAAATCAGGCTAATTGATAAACCTGTGAGGTGTTCAGATGTCATCTTGTGCCCTGAAACCTTCTGTTTCTTTAAGATATGTTCAGCTTACTTTTTGATAACTAGATTTGTGGTTTTGAGAAAGGGGAGAGAAAGGTAGAAGAAGAATTCGGGGAGAATCTCCTGTAACAAAAATGATAGTGGGAAAAATTATCTATTAGTCTGACGAAATTTTTTAAACTGTTGATATTGCATCCTAGAGGAGTACTGAGCGGTCTGAGACACAGACAAATGAGGATAAAGTTGGGTCAGTAATCCTTCCTCTAATACGACATTCATTTTTAGACACCTCCTCAGAATATTTTCCTTTTCTTTTCCTTTGAAGATAATTTAAAAACTCATCCTCCAGTGCCTGACAATGGATCCTTCTTGATTTTTGGGTTTTCTGTGTTGCAAAGATGTCTGACTGATCATGTCCACATCCCTGAGATCTACTTGCTCGTAGCAGGGCTCTTTCTGGCAACTCCGCAGTCTGAACCACCTGAAGCAGCCAAGGTATGAAAAAAATAGTGGACAAGCATGATGCTGCTATTGTTTACTGCTTTGGAATTTTGTGGCCTTTTCTGTGAGAGGATTCTCAGGCAAGTTAACCCTATTTGTTTTCTGCGATAGTTAAAATTAGTCATTCATACTTTAAAAATGAAGTTAACTTTGATTTAGGAAAATTTGGGTTTGGAACAAACTTGTTCATACAGGTGTTAAAAGCTGTTTAACTACTATAATTTAGAAGGTAATTAAGATTAGCTTCCCTGTCTGTTCTTACATTGTCAAGACTCATTAAAATCTCAGAATTAGTGGATTTGGGTACTTTCCCCCAGCGTCCTGAGAAGCCATAAGGCATTTTCACCCCAGGAGTACCAAAGACATATTTCAGAAAAGGACAACCCATTAGTGCTATCCTGGGGAAACATCCTTAATAGGAGAAGGAGGAGCTGCTGGAGGTGAAGGTGTTTTGGATTTTTGTGATCTAGAGAGAGCAGGTGTTGTTATTCATGTATCATATATAATTCCCATCTCTTCTTGAAATATCTCTCCTCCTGTTGTAGAAAGATCTTGAGTCTATGTTGCAGTGGATCTTGCAGCACCACATTACGGAGAATGTCCTCAAAATCGGGTTGTGTGCAGAGGCAGCTGCTTTACTGCTGGAAATGGTTAGAGTCACTGTGGACAAGGTAAGTGTTTTGTTGCAAGGACAGTGCAATATGAATGGCAGAATAAGCTCTGAGATTGTTAGATGTCAGTAGCTGTCTTTACCTGTAACCCCTAGCCTTCCTCTGCCCTCACAGGGCAATATTGAGCATAATACTGAGCAGGCACTTCAAAGCATCAGCACAGCTATTGGCCTGGCTATATTACGTAGAAGATGATGTGATGGGCTTGTGTCTAAGAACTTCTGAATACAGAGATGGATCTTACCCATACCATTACTCGTTTTGTTCATTCTTGATGATGAAGATTATCACCTTTCTGATTGGGTGTACCTTCAGTCTACAAGTTGGGAGTTGGCTGCTTGTGCCTTGTCTGACTTCTCAATGGCCACGTGATGTTTGCTTAGTTGCGTAAGAATACCGAGAGAGGAGCAAAGATGAGCTTGTATGAGTGAGAGGAATGCTGCTTTGACTAGATGCACATTTGTCTGTGTTCAGCCTATTGCAGATACAGAAGACTCCTGGGAGATTGCCTATCCAGGGAATGTTCTCCAGTTTCTGTGCTTGATCTATCACAGTTATACCCAGGACCCCATATGGCACTGTCCTGACTTTTTGAAAACTTTGGCTATGGTTGCTTTCCATTCTGGACCACCCAAGGTATGTGCATCTGCGCCCTTCAGATCTGAGGTGGGTTGCTAGCAGGAAAAAACGATTTAAAGGTTATGAGTTAAAATGCATTGCTGTCTGCTTCCACAGGGAGGGTCTGAAGGCTTTTTGACTCCCGATGGTCCAGCTATTGCTGAAGGGAAAGGCTATGCTGATCCCTCCTCCCTCCCGCTTGTACCACACCCTGCCAAGAAACAAGTGTGGGATTTTGTGCGAGTCCTCCTGATGGACAGTCTTCTCAGCATCCCAGCAAACAAACAATGGCATCCGCTTGAGCTGCTTCTTGAGGTCTCTCGTAATTATCAGGTTTTGCTGCTCTGCCTTGCACTGGGGGTGGATGGGCAGGAGATACCCTGCTAGTGGCCCAGTGAAAAAGGTGCTAACAGTGATGAAGAGGTGTATTCAGTCAGCATTTTCAACAGTCTAGGATAAGGCTGGGATCGCAACTCTTAGAGAGCATGCACAAGATCCTGGCAGATCTGGACAGACAACTTAGTGGAAATTAATTCCTACCTTTTCAACAAGGAAGAAGAGCCTTTTCTGCCTGCTATACATTCATATGAACTAAAAAAATGCTGCCTCTAGACAACAACAAACAACAAAGGCATTTTTCGGGCAATATTTAACATTGAAGTAAAGCGTGAAAAAAAAATCCCTTTTCTTTAGTAATATCTGTTTGTCATTAGAGCAGCCCTTGAGTTTGAGAACAGAAGATTACATATGGAGCACTCCTGTGAACTGATTTTTGAGACAATAATTTCTTTTCAGTGCTCAAATAAACCAAAAACAACTGTCTCCACTTTTAGTACAGATTAATGCAGGCTGTAGCAGCTGAGTCTGTATTATGTATTTCAACCACACAAAGTACAGGAAAGTTAAAATAGTCTGAAGAAAGGGAAATTGGAAGAGGTAAGCTTCATCTCCAAACTGTCAATGGTCCAGGTGTCCCAGATGTGAGTTCTGATGCAGATTTAGCTTAGTAATACAAATAGTAATGAACATAAGCTTGACTACAACTGTCATGAGTTAAATCATCTTGTAGAGCAGCAGTTCCCTAAAGGTTTACACAATAATATCCCAAGGCTTGGTACAGTGTAAAATAGAGGATGCTCTTCTGACGGTCTGAATCCCGAGCCTGGTAAAAGCAGCTGAAATTCTCTGATGGCAAGATCTCTTGGGAACCACCTGTGAAGCTAGGTTCTGGACCTGTGCAAAACCTTGTTTGTGTTCAGTGTGCGGAGGGAAACTGTGCTGGCTATCAGCTAGACAGTGTAGACCTATGCAAGATTTTTTGTTTCCCCAGCTAGAATATGAGGTTCCACCATCTCATCTGCTGCCCAGTAACTGTCCACACATGCACTCTTGCTGAACTCTGTATGAGAGGTGCCGTGTTGACTTTTCACAGAGAAGTACCCCAGATCTCTGCATATAACATGTTACTGTGGGTTATCTGTCACAGATAACATCTTAGTTTGCAACAACTGTTTCATATGCCCATGCCAAGGGCTAAAGTGTGCAAGTGAGGTGGAGTAGTTGTCCTGGCTCTTCTTGTGCTGCTTTTCCCCTCCTCTTCCTAACATGGTGCCTAGGTGTTTATGGCACATATTGGGCATTTTGAATTATCTCAGATAGTACGGAGTGTCTCTTGGAATATCTTCTCCATTCTTTGAGCAAAACTTTTACTGCATCTGAATCTTTGACAGGCATAATCTACCAAAGATCCAGTGAAACAAAAAGCCTTTGAATAAAGACTGAAAGTGAATTTGAGTGTGATTTCCTGACTGGTTTACTGCTGTACTAATATGTATATCGTATTATGTAGGCTTTTCCAGGGGATGCCACCAGTGAGCAGAAGAGACATTTTCAGACAAAAGTTTTGCTGTCTGCTATGGATGTCTTCCATGTTACCAGCCAAGGCGAGGGGAAAACAAAACCAAGAGGTGAGTGGTGAGAATCAGATCATTAGCTAGCTGGTATTTAGCATGTAGCTGTAACTGCTGGAAATGTTTGGACACAGTAGCTAAAAGGACAGTCCAGGTCAGCAGGCCGGACTTGCATTCACTCCTGCTATAGGCCAATTTGCATAAATTATTGTAGTTTTACCATTTTGCTAGAAAGCCTCTTCACTTTTTTCCTCTTTTGAGAACAGATTCTGAACATTAGAAAGGGAATACTTAGAAAGAAAACGAGGTTTATCCTTCAGTGATTCTGGAAACAACCCTGATAACTTAGTTATTGCTGCTCTCCTTTCTGAGCCATTAGTTGGACCAGTCCTTCATGACAGTATTTTAGTGAGATTGGTTCTGTCCTTAGGGTGGAGCTGTCATTTCCAGTCTGATGAAGGTGTTTTGCTGCTAGACCTAGAGTTTTCTTAGACATGTCCCAACTCTGAGATATTATGGCATGAGACTGTTTCTTCTCAGCTCTGGTAACCCCACAACTCACGTAATTTTTCTTTCATTTCAGCTTTTTTTCAAATAATCAACCCTCTTGTATCCTCTCCAGGGAGCAGTGATCCTTATGGCGCTTCAGAATCAACTGCACCTGTATCCATGATGAATATTGCTTATTTTGCTCAGAAGCTGGTTGAGAAGCTGAGCAGCAGAATGTTTGCTGCTGACCCCAAGCAAATCCTGATCTTCACTGCCAAACAGATTATGGGAGTGAGTCACATGAAGTTTTTTCCAACTGTTACCAGAATGTTGCAATGTGCTGTTTGACATTGAGGTTGTGATACTGCAGTTCTCAAGAAGATGGCTGTAAACCATTTGGTGATTGTGATTATACCTGTTTTCTTGCATAAGCACATAATGGCCCTAAATGACAATCAGAGCTAGATGGTGCACTGTAAAGAAGGAACAATTACCTCTTTTGTACCACTGTCTGTTGGCTATGTATATGTTGCTGAACAGAAATAAATTAATCTCCCACAGCTCTGGGGGCTTTGGCAAAAATACAGAAAAATTGAAATTGTGTCTAACAGGTAGTTCAGGGGAATTTTGCTGAAATAAGTTTGCAAGAGCTTAAATGAAGTGAGAGGAGTGGATCCTTGGGGAAAGAGCTGTTTCAGCAAGCCAAGTACTCTTCTGTTTTATGTTTTCACAGGTCTTAGAAAGCTCCGTTTCTCAAAAGGAGGTTTTCCTCAGTACACTGTACAGCTGTCTAAACAGAGCCATCCTATACTGCCTATCCAGACCACAACAATCGCTGCCTGAACAGTTTGATGTCCTGAACACTCTCAATGTCCTGCAGGAACAGTGGGACATTATTTTTGCAACTTACAACTCAAATAATAATTTTGTTGTCTGCCTAATGTACTGCCTTTGCCAGCTGAATTCGGGCAGGTACAAATGTTCATCTCAGTATAATGTTTGTTTACATCTCTGTGCTGTTATCTACGGGAGTGGGTGCAGAGACAGAGATTTCACAAAACTTAAGCAATATCCATTTTGGGGAATCATTAGAAGCTGAGATTGAGCTGGATTCAGCTAGACTAAGGACTCTGGATGCAGCATATCCATTGCACCCTACCAAGCATTTGACCCTTTGGTCTCAGTGGTCTGGGGGTTTAAAGCACCATTCTGCTTTAAAGAGGGCAAACCTTCTTCTCTGATTTGGTGTCTGTTGAAGTGGTACAGTAAAACCACTTGGGGAAAGATGGTTGTTTTCCTCATACACTTTAAAAAAAAGAAAAACACCAACAAATACTTTGATGTAATTTTTTATCATTTAATTTGGAGAAGAGGAAGATTAATGTGCTCAGTGTTCTGGAGAAAATGGATTGTCTTTCAGCAAGAAAGTGGAAGGGATTAACTGTTCTTCAATCAGCAGGCTATTTTTTCCTTGAAATACTAGTGAGTGGAAAAGTTCCTACCACCTCTCTTGCTCAGAGGCAGTATAGTATGTGTGTTTGTGGGTGTAAAAAGCAGGCAATAGTGGACAGCAATAACATAACAATTCTGGTTTTTTTCATTTTGAAAAGGGTGTTTCATTTCCGAGACACTCAGAGAAGCTTGCATGTTTGTCTAAGCAGAACCCTTAAATTTGCACATAGGTTTAATTGCTACTCTTTATTAACCAAAACATCTGTTTTGTATCCATTTTACTTATCCAGCATCTCCAGCAGCTAGCTTGCTTTGGAGTAGTAACTGCAGTTAACAAGCTTGAACTAATTTTACTGGAGTTGGCTCACAAGCCCATCATTAAAATGAGAATCTCAAAATCTTCATGAGATGTGGGCTAGAATCACTCCACAAGCATGCAGGTGGCTATTCCACAAGATATGTGCATGAGCTAATTTAGGGAGATGGTTTTTCTGATCCAGCAGCTGTTCTTGTATGTGTACTTTTAAAATATATATAAAACTGTGCATGGATCTTGTGAATCTTTCTCTTATGGTTATCATTACTTGGATCTGAGCTGCAAAGTCCTTGTCATACTGAAGTGGGGAGTTTTACTATTGACTTGGATAGGGCTAGAACATCCATATCTACTCTGTTTGCTATTCTTACAGGTGGTGTATCAGAGGTACTCTTGCTAACGTAAGCTGGGGAGTTATTATGGAAACTCTATTGTGTGAAAAGAAGCAAATATTGGCTAGGGCTTTATTCACTATAATGATGTTTGTTATTTCAATGAAAACCTTCTGTCCTGCTTAGATGCTCTGAAATGAACCTCATTAATACAGTATCACATCAGAAATGAGCTGCTCTTCCTGAGGTCTTTTCTTGATTGTTCTTATTCCAGTCAGATAATAATTGCCAAGCCAAAACTGTTGAGATGGGGTAAGGTTTGCTTGTATCTAGCAAGAGTAGAAAAATTTTTTAAAAAATAAATTACGGAAGTATTGGTGTTATCCAAAAGCCAAACACAGCAAATCCAGGGAATCAGAATTGTGGTATTTAAAATAAAATCAGAAATAAAAATGACAGCTTTGCATACCCAGGAGATAGTAGCATGTAAACGTGATTACAGTTGAGACTAATATTATGGTGTTACAGTTTGCAGCTTTTTAATGTTGAGTGCGTTATAAACTGAATGAACAGTCATCGGTGCAAAGAACTTAGTCTGAGGAAGCAGTTCAGATGTAGGGTACGGCAAGGCAGTGTTTCCCAGATAATGGGAGATAACTCTCGTGAAGAAATTCAGAGCAAAGAGACAGCATACAAGAAGCTCAGGGGAGATGCAAAGAAGCTTGTATCACTACAGCCCTGTGTTCCAACTAACTGAGGCATTTACAACAGGGTGATCCATAGAATCTTGATGACTGCTCCTTGACTTTGAAAACGAGACTGGCAGTGGTTTAGTTCCCATTTCCTGTAAGTCCTGCAGTGTCATGTGATTGGTGTAAGTCCTCAAGCCTAGGAATGTTGATCTACTAAATGAATTGAGTAGGAGTGGACGTGTAGAAATACCTTTAGCTTTTTCACTATGCTCAGTTTATTCTAAGTCTGATTGCCTCATGTGCCTCTCTTTTCCTTTTTTTTTTTTTTTTTTTTTTTT